>VOFC01000511.1_pt1 | contig 32001 bp, 35 predicted proteins | sample 5384161 | NCBI WGS metagenome assembly VOFC01 (sample SAMN12384722, study PRJNA508395) | human gut metagenome | isolation source: healthy gut B | host: Homo sapiens
ACACTTTTACATAATAATAATATGGATATTAATGATGTTGATAAGTTCATACTGCATCAGGCTAATGTACGTATTATAGAGAGTGTAGCTAAAAGACTTAAGGCTGATAAAGATAAGTTTCCAGTCAATCTGAATGAATATGGAAATACATCATCAGCAAGCATTCCTATTCTGCTTGATGAGTTAAACAGGAATGGAAGCTTAAAACAGGGAGAGAAGCTTGTACTTGCCGGTTTCGGGGCAGGATTAAGCTGGGGAAGTATTCTGCTTGTATGGTAGCACGGTTAAAGATGCTAAGCTTATTATATAGATATTTGCAGACTGCTTACTAAAAGATATCAGGCAGCCGGATAAGCGGCATTTTAACATATATAAGATGTTTATGGCAAAAGCTTTGCCATAGATATCAAAGTTGTGGGCTTTTGACCCCGACAACATATAATAAAAAATAATAAGAATTAAGGAGATTTAACATTATGTTTGAAAAAGTAAGAGAATTAGTTGCAGCACAGTTAGGTATAGATGAGGCAGTTATTAAGCCTGAGTCTAATTTCAAGGAAGATCTTAAGGCAGATTCACTTGATCTTTTTGAACTTGTTATGTCACTTGAGGATGAGTGTTCAGTAACTATCCCATCTGAGGAGCTTGAAAAGATTCTTACAGTACAGGATGTTGTTGATTATATCGAGGCTAACCAGAAATAGTTATAAATGTCAGGAAGGAAGATAAGTTATGAAAACTCGTGTAACAGAGCTTCTTAATATAGAATATCCTGTTATACAGGGCGGTATGGCATGGGTTGCAGATGCTAATCTGGCAGCCCACGTCAGCAAAGCCGGTGGAATGGGATTTATCGGAGCAGCTAATGCGCCAGCAGAATGGGTTAAAGAACAGATACATATTGCAAGAAAGATAACAGATAAGCCGGTTGGTGTTAATATTATGCTTTTAAGTGATTATGCAGATGAGATAGCACAGCTTGTTATTGATGAGCATATAGAAGCAGTAACAACAGGTGCAGGCAATCCAAGCAAATATATGAAGGCCTGGAAGGGAGCTGGAATAAGGGTTATTCCTGTTGTGGCATCAGTTGCACTTGCAAGAATGATGGAACGTGCCGGAGCAGATGCAGTTGTAGCAGAGGGTATGGAATCAGGTGGACATATCGGCGAGGAAACGACCATGACACTTGTACCACAGGTTGTTGATGCAGTTAATATTCCTGTTATAGCAGCTGGCGGAATAGGTGATGGCAGAGGTGTATGTGCAGCATTTATGCTTGGTGCAGAGGCTGTACAGATGGGAACAAGATTCGTTGTGGCTAAGGAATCAAATGTCCATCAGAATTATAAGGACAGAGTTATAGCTGCCAAGGATATAGATTCAGTAGTAACTGGCAGAAGTACAGGTCATCCAGTAAGGTCACTTAGAAACAGCATGACAAGAGAGTATCTTGATATGGAAAAAGAAGGCGTTGAGTTTGAAAAGCTTGAAAGACTTACTCTTGGAACATTAAGAAAGGCTGTTGTGGATGGTGATGTCAAGCAGGGAACTGTAATGGCAGGTCAGATAGCAGGTCTTGTCAATAAGGAACAGACATGTGAAGAGATTATTAAGGAGCTTATGAAGGAAGTCTCTGAGGTATATAATTCACATAATAAGCTGGCATAAAAACAGTGTATGGAAATGAGGATTTAAAAGGTATGGGAAAAACAGTTGTAATGTTTCCAGGACAGGGAAGCCAGTGTACTGGAATGGGAAGAGAAAGCTATAATAGCTGCACTTCATCAGTAAAGTGCTTTAAGAAGGCTGGTGAACTGACAGGTATCAATATGGAGCATTTAATATTTGAAGAAAATGATCTTCTCGATAAAACCGAGTATACACAGATTGCGTTATATGTAACAGAAATCGCCCAGCTTGCAGATATGGTAGAGCAGGGTCTTACGTATGATGCAGCTATTGGACTTTCATTAGGTGAATATAGTGCACTTACTGCAAGTGGTGCGCTATCTTATGAAGATGGTGTAAGACTTGTAAGAAACCGTGGAATATATATGGAACAGGAGGTTCCGGCTGGTATAGGTGCCATGGCTGCAGTTATCGGGCTTACATCAGATGAGGTTGACAGTGTACTTGCTAAATATAACAAGGATAAAAGCGGGAACACAGAGTCTGATAATGATATGTATCCTGATACAGTTTCTGCAGCTAATTACAACTGCCCTGGCCAGATAGTAATATCAGGTAAAAAGGAATGTGTACAGGAGGCTATGGAAGTGCTTAAGGAAGCAGGAGCAAGAAGAACACTCCTTCTTAATGTAAGTGGACCGTTTCATTCAAAGCTTCTTAAGGGCGCAGGTGATAAGCTTATGAAGGATCTTGAAAAAGTTACTTTTGATAAAGTGAAGTATCCTTATGTGGCGAACTGTACAGCTGAGTATGTGGATGAGAATACATCCAGTGGATATATAAAAGAACTTCTTTCAAAGCAGGTATATAGTTCAGTACGTTTTGAACAGTCAGTCAGAAAAATGATAGCCGATGGTTATGATACATTTGTTGAGGTGGGACCAGGAAAGACTTTATCTGGCTTTGTTAAAAAAGATAGCTAAGAGCATGGAAAAGGAAGTAGTTATAAAATAACAGGCAATAAATGCAGACAGGATATTGGTAAGGCTTTAGCAATATTGTATCGATGAAAGGCAGTGTGTTATGTGTATGGATAATTGTATAAAAAGATATGAAAACAAGATAGTGCTTGTAACCGGAGCTGGCAGAGGAATAGGAGCTGCTATAGCTGCCCGTTTTGCCAAAGAGGGGGCTGTGGTTATTGTTAATTACAGTGGTAATGATGAGGCAGCAGATAGAACAGTTGAAAATATTCTGGCTGCCAACGGAAAGGCAGAAAAATACAAGTGTCAGGTTGATTCGTATGAAGAAACTGAAAAAATGATCACATATATAATGGATAAATATAAGAGAATAGACATTCTTATAAATAATGCAGGTATAACAAAAGATGGTCTTATCATGAGAATGAAAGAGGAAGATTTTGACAGAGTTATAGATGTTAATCTTAAGGGAACATTTAACTGCATAAGACACGTAAGCAGATACATGTTAAAGCAAAGAAGCGGAAGAATAATCAATATGTCATCAGTTGTAGGCATAGCTGGTAATGCAGGGCAGGTTAATTACAGTGCTTCTAAAGCAGGTGTGATAGGTATTACCAAATCTGCGGCAAAGGAGCTTGCATCGCGAGGAATAACTGTTAATGCAGTTGCACCTGGATATATTGATACAGATATGACAAAGGTTTTATCTGATGAACAGAAGAAGTCAGTACTTGATATGATTCCTCTTTCAAGAATGGGAAGCGTGGATGATATAAGCAATGCTGTAGCATTTCTAGCATCAGATGAAGCGGCATACATAACAGGACAGGTAATATCAGTAGATGGAGGTATGAATATCTGATGAGAAGAGTAGTTGTTACAGGTATGGGTGCAATAACACCTATAGGTTTAAGTGTGGATGAATTCTGGAATTCTGTTAAAGAGAATACAGTTGGAATAGATAATATAACAAGATTTGATACAACAGATTATAAGGTTAAGCTTGCAGCAGAGGTAAAGGATTTTGATGCTAAGAATTATATGGATTTCAAGGCAGCCAAAAGGATGGAGAAGTTCAGCCAGTATGCTGTTGCGGCCGCGCATGAGGCTATGAAGGATTCGGGGCTTGATATGGCTAAAGAGGATGCTTTCCGTGTTGGTGTATCAGTAGGCTCTGGTGTTGGAAGCCTTGAAGCTATGGAAAGCAATCACAAGAAGCTTCTTGAAAAGGGTCCATCTAGGATTAATCCGCTTCTTGTACCTCTTATGATAACTAACATGGCAGCTGGCAATGTATCAATACAGCTAGGTTTAAAGGGTAAGAATATAAATGTTGTTACAGCATGTGCTACTGGAACTAATTCTATAGGTGAAGGCTATAGAAGTATACAGCATGGAGAGGCAGATGTTATGTTTGCAGGTGGAACTGAAAGTTCTATATCTCCTATTGGAATCGGTGGTTTTGCTGCGCTTACAGCACTTTCAACATCTACAGACCCTAAGAGAGCCTCTATCCCATTTGACAAAGAAAGAAATGGCTTTGTCATGGGTGAAGGAGCAGGTGTGGTTGTACTTGAAGAACTGGAGCATGCTTTAAAGAGAGGAGCGCATATATATGCAGAGATCACAGGCTATGGCTGTTCTTCTGATGCATACCATATAACATCACCTATGGAGGATGGAAGTGGAGCTGCATATGCTATGACAAGTGCCATGAAGGAAGCAGAAGTAAAACCAGATGATATCGATTATATAAATGCACATGGAACAAGTACCCATCATAATGATCTTTTTGAGACAAGGGCGATCAAGCTGGCACTTAAGGATGCAGCTTACAATGTGCCTGTAAGTTCAACAAAATCCATGGTTGGACATCTGCTTGGTGCAGCGGGTGCAGTTGAGTTCATAGCCTGTGTCAAGTCAATCCAGGATGGTTATATACATCCAAATGTAGGACTATCAGAAACAGAGGAAGAAATGGATCTTAATTATGTCAAGGATGAAGGAATCGAAAAGAACGTTGATGTAGTCATGACGAATTCTCTTGGTTTTGGTGGACATAATGCAACTCTTATAGTAAGAAAGTATTCATAATATGATGAACGCTTAAAGTACATAAGTGGATTGCTGGTGAGATATCTGGAATACCAGAATATGAATAAAAGGTCATGAAGAAATGGAGATAATATATGGAATTAGAAAATGTAATAAAGCTGATTAATGCTGTATCAGAATCTTCACTTACAAGCTTTAGCATGGAAGATGGCGACACTAAGCTTTCGCTTGGCGCTGACAGAAGTGACAGGGCAGCTGTTAAAGATACTGCCGGTGCTGATGATATAGTTAATAGCGATAGCGGCGATAAATCAGGATTGAATAAATCGGACATTAAAACTTCTGATGATAATGTGCTTACTGTTAATTCACCACTTGTAGGTGTATTTTACAGTTCAGCATCTCCGGAAGCTGATGCATATGTAGCAATAGGTGACAGAGTTAAAAAAGGTCAGGTAATCGGTATAGTAGAAGCAATGAAGCTTATGAATGAGATTGAAAGTGATTATGATGGTGTGGTTACTGATATTCTTGTAGATAATGAACAGATGGTTGAATATGGACAGCCTATGTTTGTTATAAAACCAGTCTGACAATACGTCGGTATCAAAGGCATGGGTTTTTGATACCGACATTATATATATGAAATTCGATTATTTAATATAAGGAGTTAAGTATGCTTACAACAAAGGAAATAATGGATATTATACCACACAGACATCCTTTTCTGCTTGTGGATACGATAGATGAACTTGAGCCTGGAATAAAGGCAACAGGATATAAGTGTATTACATATGATGAGCCTTATTTTGCAGGACATTTTCCAGCTGAGCCTGTTATGCCGGGGGTCCTTCAGATAGAGGCATGCGCACAGGTAGGCGCTGTTGCGATACTTTCGCTGGAAGAAAACAAAGGTAAAACAGCATATTTTGGTGCAGTTAATAATGCAAGATTTAAAAGAAAAGTAGTTCCTGGTGATAAACTTAAGATGGAATGTGAGATTATAAAGAAAAAAGGACCAGTTGGCGTGGGAAAGGCTGTTGCGACGGTAGATGGCGAGGTTGCACTTACAGCAGAGCTTACATTTATGGTAGGTTAATCCGTCTGATGTTATAAATATAATATGTGGATTATGGAATGATTATAAGGAGATGAAGCTGTGTTTAATAAGATATTGATAGCGAACAGAGGCGAAATAGCTGTTAGAATAATAAGAGCCTGTAGGGAAATGGGTATACAGACAGTTGCAGTATATTCTGAGGCGGATAAGGAAGCACTTCATACGCAGCTGGCTGATGAGAGTGTATGTATAGGAAAGGCAGCAGCTAAGGATAGTTACCTTAATATGGAAAGAATATTGAGTGCAACAGTAGCTACACATGCAGATGCAATACATCCAGGCTTTGGATTTCTTTCTGAAAACAGTAAGTTTGCATCATTATGTGAAAAATGTAACATCACATTTATAGGTCCAGATTCAGATATCATAGAGAAAACAGGTAATAAACAGGAAGCAAGAAATACAATGATATCAGCAGGTATTCCAGTTATTCCAGGAACCAAAGAACCAGTTATGGATGCGGAAAGAGGAAAAGAGCTTGCAGACAATATAGGTTATCCTGTTATGGTTAAAGCTGCACTTGGCGGCGGTGGCAAGGGGATGCGTGTTGTATATACAAAAGAAGATTTTAAAAGGGAATTCGATAACGCACAGAGAGAAGCCGTGAATGGCTTTGCTGATGGCACAATGTATATAGAAAAATATATAGAAAAGCCAAGACATATAGAGTTTCAGATATTAGCTGATAAATATGGAAATACAATTCATCTTGGTGAAAGAGATTGTTCAATACAAAGAAATCACCAGAAGTTAGTTGAAGAATCACCCTCTCCTGCGTTGAATGATGAATTAAGAAAGAGAATGGGAGATACTGCAGTGGCAGTGGCTAAGGCTGTTAACTATGAAAATGCAGGAACAGTTGAGTTTCTTCTGGATAAAAACGACAATTATTACTTTATGGAGGTAAATACCCGTATTCAGGTCGAGCATGGTATAACGGAACTTGTGACAGGTGTTGATCTTATAAAGGAACAGATAAAGATAGCAGCCGGCGAAAGTCTTGGTATTAAGCAGGAGGATGTAAGGATACATGGTGCTGCCATGGAAATAAGAATCAATGCTGAAAACCCTGAAAAGAACTTTGCACCTAATCCGGGAACAATAAAGAATATACATATACCGGTGGTAATGGTGTAAGAATAGATACTGCAGTTTATAGTGGATATACGATACCTCCTTTTTATGATTCCATGATAATGAAGGTTATGACATATGCAAACGACAGGAAAACAGTGATTGAGAAGATGAGAAGTGTCCTTGGCGAGATTATTATTGAAGGTGTCACAACAAATACAGATTTTATGTATGATATATGCCAGAATGAGAAGTTTATTAAAGGTGATGTCAGTACAGATTTCATACCAGAGGAGTATCCACAGGTATGTAAAAAATAGTTGTTCGTTATGCACAGTAAGTGTGCGTGGAAATGAGGATTTATATGCAGATAAAAGGCTTGTTTAAAAAGAATATCCATAAAAATAAAATCAACAATCTGGATAGTAGTAATATAAATGTTCCAGATGGATTATATACGAAATGTCCGGTTTGTTCAAAAATAATCTTAACAGAGGACATGTATCTGAATAATTGTGTATGTCCGGAATGTGGATATTATATGAAGCTGGATGCCAGAACAAGGATATCCATGGTAGTGGATAAGAATACATTTTCAGAATGGGATACTAACATTGAAGAGAGCAATCCATGCGAATACCCAGGTTATGAGGAGAAAATCCAGAATCTTAAAAAAGAAAAACAAATCTTGATGAGGCAGTAATAACCGGCGTTGGAAAGATAGATGGCAGCAAAGTTGTTATAGGTGTCTGTGATACAAGATTTCTTATGAGCAGCATGGGCGAAGTTGTAGGTGAAAAGCTTACACGGGCAGTTGAGAAGGCTACAGAGCAGAAGCTGCCGGTTATTATATTTACGTGCTCAGGCGGAGCCGAGGATGCAGGAGGGTATTGTATCTCTTATGCAGATGGCAAAGATAAGTGCTGCATTAAAAAACATGATGAGGCAGGACTTTTATATATCACTGTTCTTACTGACCCTACAACTGGAGGTGTAACTGCAAGCTTTGCTATGCTTGGAGATATTATACTTGCAGAGCCAGGTGCCCTTATAGGCTTTGCAGGACCAAGAGTTATCAGACAGACTATAGGACAGGAACTGCCAGAAGGGTTTCAGAGAGCTGAATTTCTGTTAGAGCACGGCTTTGTGGATGCGATAGTTAAAAGGGATGAGCTAAAGAAGACACTTGCGTATCTGCTTGACATACATAAGTACAGTGGAAATTATACGGAAGTTAAAGAAAATGTGGATACATACCGGAGCAATTCAGATATTATGAAGAAGTATCTTGAGTATCTTGATAATATATATTTCAAAAGATAGATAGAAGAAGAAAAAAAAAGGCTGAGGCTGATAATAATCTGTATAATGAGTATGATGTATGGGAAAAGGTTGAAATAGCAAGAAGCAGTGAAAGACCTAATGCCGCAGATTACATAGAAAAAATAACTAAAGATTTTTTTGAACTTCATGGTGACAGAAACTTTGGTGATGATAAAGCGATAATAGGTGGAATCGCAACATTTGGCGGCATTCCTGTAACAGTCATAGGACATATGAAGGGTAAGACTACTAAAGAGAATATATCAAGAAACTTTGGAATGCCTAATCCCGAAGGGTATAGAAAGGCACTAAGGCTTATGAAACAGGCTGAAAAATTTAACAGACCGGTTATATGTTTTATAGACACTCCAGGAGCATATTGCGGTCTTGGTGCAGAAGAGCGAGGCCAGGGAGAAGCTATAGCAAAGAATCTGTATGAAATGAGCAGTCTTACAGTTCCGGTGCTGTCAATAGTAACTGGCGAAGGTGGAAGCGGTGGTGCACTTGCATTAGGTGTTGCCAATGAGGTATGGATGATGGAGAATTCCATATATTCTATTCTTTCACCAGAAGGCTTTGCATCGATATTGTGGAAGGATTCTAAGAAAGCAAAAGAGGCTGCGGAAATAATGAAGCTGACGGCAGCAGATTTATATGAGCTTGGCATAATAGAGAAGGTCATTCCGGAATATCCGGTTATAAATGAAAATAATATAAAAAGAGTGACATTATATATGAAACGCATGATATGTGATTTTATGTACAGATATATTGATATGGACAAGGAAGAACTTGCAAAACAGCGGTATAACAGAAAGACCGAAGAGGTTGATGAATCCGTCAGCATCATGATGATCATACATATCACCTGTCTTGAATGATGCAATTGACTCATTGTAAAGTGAATATGGAGATGTTGTTCCTGCCTTGATGATGTTACCCTTGTAAAGTCTGAACTTAACTTCACCTGTTACATATTCCTGAGTCTTCTCAACGAATGCCTGAAGTGCTTCACGAAGAGGTGTCTCCCACTTTCCTTCGTAAACAACCTGTGCAAACTTGTTTCCAACATCCATCTTGAATGTTGTTGTATCTCTGTCGAGAACTAATTCCTCAAGCTGCTGATGAGCTTCGTAAAGAATAGTTCCACCAGGAGTCTCATATACACCACGTGACTTCATACCAACAACACGGTTCTCAACGATATCAATGATACCGATACCATGCTTGCCACCAAGTCTGTTAAGCTCTCTGATAATATCAGAAACCTTCATAGCCTTGCCATTAACTGACTTTGGAACACCCTTTTCAAATGTCATAGTAACATATTCTGCTTCATCCGGAGCATCCTCTGGTGTGCATCCAAGAACAAATAAATGCTTGTAGTTAGGCTCGTTAGCAGGATCTTCAAGCTCAAGACCTTCGTGGCTGATATGCCATATGTTACGGTCACGGCTGTAGCTTGAGTCAGGGCTGAATGGAAGATGAATACCATGCTGTCTGCAGTATTCAATCTCATCTTCACGAGACTGAAGCTTCCAGTTAGAATCTCTCCAAGGTGCGATGATCTTGATATCTGGAGCTAAAGCTTTGATAGTAAGCTCGAATCTGATCTGGTCGTTACCCTTGCCAGTAGCACCATGGCATATAGCAACAGCGCCTTCCTTACGGGCAATCTCAACAAGTCTCTTAGCGATAAGAGGTCTTGCCATTGAAGTACCAAGTAAATATTTATTTTCATAAACAGCGTGTGCCTGAACACATGGAACGATGTAGTTGTCGCAGAATTCATCAGTGATATCTTCTATATATAACTTAGCAGCACCACATGAGAGAGCTCTCTGCTCAAGTCCGTCCAACTCCTCTTCCTGACCACAGTCTGCACATACGCAGACAACATCATAGTTGTATGTTTCCTTTAACCAAGGGATGATGGCAGTTGTGTCAAGTCCGCCAGAATAAGCAAGAATAACTTTTTCTTTCATTATATATTCCTCCGTATATTATTAAGTTTACATAGTAAAACATATATGCTATGCACCTGCAGATTATAATAAACTACTTTATTTAAAAATGCAACAACAAATTATGCATATTATACATCAATATGCAACAAAAATGTATAAATATAAATTTTCTTTAAAATATCCTTTACATAAGAAAAAAAGTTGCTATAATGTAGGTTATCAATTTACATTTTGCGTTATTTTATGCATAAATGTTGAATATATGCATTTTGCTTCGCAAAACAAGGAGGAGTTATGATTAAAGTAGGCATTATCGGTGCGACAGGTTACGCAGGTAACGAGCTTGTCAGATTATTATTAGGACATAAGGATGCAGAGATTGTATGGCTCGGTTCAAGAAGCTACATAGACCAGAATTATTCAGATGTATATAGAAATATGTTTAAGCTTGTTGATGCAAAATGTATGGATGACAATATGGATCAGCTTGCTAATGAAGTAGATGTTATATTTACAGCAACACCACAGGGCTTATGTGCATCACTTGTTAATGACGAAATTCTTTCAAAGACTAAGATTATTGATCTGAGTGCTGATTTCAGACTTAAGGATGTTAATGTATATGAACAGTGGTATAAGCTTGAGCATAAAGCACCACAGTATATTGATGAAGCTGTTTATGGCTTATGTGAGATTAACAGAGACAAGGTAAGCAAAGATACAAGAATCATTGCTAACCCGGGCTGTTATACAACAACATCAATCCTTACATTATATCCACTTGTAAAAGAAGGAATAATCAATCCGGATACTATTATAATTGATGCTAAGAGTGGAACTTCAGGTGCAGGACGTGGCGCTAAGGTTGCCAACCTTTTCTGCGAAGTTAACGAAAGCATGAAGGCTTATGGAGTCGGAACACACAGACATACGCCTGAGATAGAAGAACAGCTTGGATATGCATGTGGAAGAGATGACCTTAAGCTTATATTTACACCACATCTGGTTCCTATGAACAGAGGAATACTTGTTACGTCATATGCCAATCTTGCCAAGGATGTATCTTATGAAGATGTGAAGGCAGCCTATGATAAGTATTATGATAAGGAATATTTTGTAAGAGTACTTCCTAAGGATGTATGCCCTGAAACAAGCTGGGTTGAAGGAAGCAACTTTGTTGATGTAGGATTTAAGCTTGAGCCAAGAACAAACAGACTTATAATGATGGGTGCGTTAGATAATCTTGTTAAGGGTGCAGCAGGTCAGGCAGTACAGAATATGAACCTTCTCTTCGGACTTCCAGAGAATGAGGGATTACAGCTTGCACCAATGTTTCCATAATAAATGTAGCGTAAATTCAGAATTTACACGACGAAATATGCACGATGACAGAGTATATGTGATGGTACAATAGGAGGATATTATGAATATAATTAAAGGCGGTGTTACAGCAGCTAAAGGATTCAAGGCTGCCGGATGTGAAGCACAGATTAAATATAAGAACGGAAAGAAAGATATGGCACTTGTATACAGTGAGAAGCCATGTGTTACAGCAGGAACATTTACAACTAACAAAGTATTTGCAGCTCCTGTTAAATGGGACAGAAACATTGTATATAATGAAGACTTTGCACAGGCTGTAGTTGTAAACAGCGGTGTTGCCAACGCATGTACAGGTGTTGAAGGAGATAATGCATGTGCAGAAGAAGCAAAGGCAGTTGCAAAGGTTCTTAATGTACCGGAGAATGCAGTACTTATCGGTTCAACAGGTGTTATCGGAATGCAGCTTCCTGTTGACAGAATATGTGCAGGAATTGAAAAGCTTGCTCCAATGCTTGATGATTCATTAGAAGCAGGAACACAGGCAGCAGAGGCAATTATGACTACAGATACAAGGAGCAAGCAGGTTGCTGTAGAAGTAGAAGTTGCAGGTACTAAGGTAACAATCGGTGGTATGTGCAAGGGCGCAGGAATGATTCATCCTAACATGGCAACAATGCTCTGCTACATAACAACAGACTGTGATATCGACAAGGCACTTCTTCAGAAGATGACAAGTGAAATAGTTGAGGATTCATTTAATATGATATCAGTTGATGGAGATACATCAACAAACGATACAGTTTTAGTTCTTGCCAATGGAGAGGCTGGCAACAAGAAGATTACAGAAGAGGGTGCTGATTATAATGCTTTCTATGAAGGCTTAAGCTATGTTCTTACAGAGCTTTCTAAGATGATTGCAGGTGATGGAGAAGGCTGTACATGTCTTTTTGAGGTTCAGGTAAAGGGCGCAACAACTAAGGCAGAAGCCAAGACACTCGCTAAGTCAATTGTTACATCAAGCCTTACTAAGGCTGCAATATTCGGACACGATGCTAACTGGGGAAGAATTCTTTGTGCTATGGGTTATTCTGGTGCTGACTTTGACCCTGAAAAGGTTGATATATTCTTTAAGAGTGAAGCAGGTGAGCTTCAGATTGTTAAAGATGGAACTGCTACAGATTACAGCGAGGAGAAAGCAACGGAAATACTTTCACAGAATCCTGTAATTGCTATTGCGGATGTTAAGCAGGGCGATGCAAGCGCTACAGCATGGGGCTGTGACCTTACATTTGATTATGTCAAGATAAATGCTGATTACAGAAGCTAATCTGACACAGCATTTTAAAGCAAATATATCTGAATAAATATGAAATGGAGATTATTATGAGCGCAAAAGATATGACAGAGGAACTTATGAAGGCACAGGTGCTTGTTGAGGCACTTCCTTATATCCAGAAATTTAACAGAAAGATAATTGTAGTTAAGTACGGCGGAAGTGCCATGGTAGATGAAGAACTTAAGAGAAAAGTTATTCAGGACGTAGTTCTTCTTAAACTTGTTGGTTTTAAGCCAATCATCGTTCACGGCGGTGGCAAGGAAATCAGCAAATGGGTTGAAAAGTCAGGCATGACACCTGAATTCAAGAATGGTTTAAGAGTTACAGACGAGCCAACAATGGAGATTGCCGAGATGGTTCTTAATAAGGTTAATAAGAGTCTTGTTTCAATGATTGAGCAGCTTGGTGTCAAGGCATGTGGTATCAGTGGTAAGGATGGCGGTATGTTAAAGGTTGAGAAGAAGTACTCTAAGGGCGAGGACATAGGATATGTTGGAGAAGTAACAGATGTTGATACAACACTTCTTGATTCATTGCTTAAGGACGATTTCTTACCGGTAATATGTCCTATCGGATATGATGATGATTTTCATGCATACAATATTAATGCAGATGACGCAGCATGTGCCATTGCAAGAGCTGTCAATGCTGAGAAGCTTGCATTCTTAACAGATATCGAAGGTGTGTATAAGGATTTTGACGATAAGGATTCACTTATATCTGAGCTTTCTACTTCAGAGGCGAGAACGCTTTTAGAGAGCGGAACAATCGGCGGCGGTATGCTTCCTAAGCTTAATAACTGTATAGATGCTATTGAGCATGGTGTATCAAGAGTACATATTCTTGATGGAAGAATTCCACACTGCCTTCTTCTTGAAATATTTACTAACAAGGGTGTTGGTACAGCTATTCTTTCCGACGATGCAGAAAAATTCTTTGATTCAGATAAATAATTGCGAACCATAAGCGTTGAGGTTATAATATTATATTGGCTCATGTGAAAATGTGTGCTCATAAGAATAGGAAAGTGAGAGTAATCATGAATACACAGCAGATTATAGAAACAGCAGAAGAGAAGCTGATTCATACATACAACCGTTACCAGATAGTACTTGATAAGGGTGACGGAGTAAGACTTTACGATACAGATGGTAAAGAATATCTTGATTTTGGAGCAGGTATTGCTGTATTCGCACTTGGTTATAACAATAAAGAATATAATGATGCATTAAAGTCACAGATAGATAAGCTTATACACACATCTAATTATTTCTACAATGAACCGGCTGTAGAGGCTGCAACAGCACTTACAAAGGCTTCAGGAATGGACAGAGTATTCTTTACTAACAGTGGTACAGAGGCTATTGAAGGTGCAGTCAAGCTTGCAAAGAAATATTATTATGTCAAGAACGGAAAGGCTGATGCAGAGATTATTGCAATGCAGCATTCATTCCATGGAAGAAGTATGGGAGCACTTGCAGTAACCGGAAATAAGCATTATCAGGAAGCATTTGGACCTATGATACCGGGAATTAAGTTTGCACAGTATAACGACCTTGACAGTGTAAAGGAACTTGTTAATGACAAAACTTGTGCTATAATATTTGAGACAGTACAGGGTGAAGGAGGAATTTATCCTGCTACTAAAGAATTTATTGAAGGTGTAAGAAAGTTATGCGATGAGAAGGGAATCCTTCTTATACTTGATGAGATTCAGTGCGGAATGGGAAGAACAGGAAGTATGTTTGCATTCCAGCAGTATGGCGTTAAGCCTGATATCCTTACAGTTGCCAAGGCTCTTGGCTGTGGAGTTCCTGTAGGTGCATTTGCAGCGACAGAGGAAGTTGCGAAGGCATTAGTTCCAGGAGACCATGGAACAACATACGGTGGTAATCCACTTGCATGTGCAGCAGCAACTAAGGTGTTCGAACTTTTTGAGAAGCAGCATGTATTAGATAATGTCAAGGAAGTATCTGCTTACTTTGAAGAAAAGCTTGATGAGCTTGTTGAGACAATAGATGTTGTTGTCGAGAGACGAGGAATGGGTCTTATAAAGTTATATGGTTATCCTGTAAGCTTTGATATGCCGGTTATGGTATATAATAAAAATACGCTTCATCTGTTGATTCATATGATGAGATAAAACAGATAAGTGATAATTACCAGGTTACAGAAGAAAACCAGAATATAACGAAGGTATTTGATTTTGATGCATCTGATATGCTTATTAATTATCCATACGTTGGACGATATATGGATATAGGTGGAGATGTATCAGAGAATGCTGATATATTTACGATAGATGAGCTAAAATTTAAGAGAGCACTTAAGGAATATGCTTCATTAAAAAACACATTTGGAATAGACAGAAATGAGTCAACACACGATTCATGTCTTGATGAGTTTACACAGAATAAACTGCTGTATACGATAGTAAATACAAGTGATTTAAAAAAGATTGATGATTCTGGTGTGACATATGGCATTATACCGGTTCCTTATCTTTCAGAGGGGCTTGAATCAGTTCCTATGTCTATAACGACGCTTGCTGTTGTCAATCCGTATACATCTGATATCTCAGTTGCAAAGACAGTTGCCAGAGCAATATCATATGATTATGCAGCGGATATGCAGGCACTCAGCGGTCATGTGAGCGCGCGTGCAGACCTTATTAAAAAAGGTAGAAAAGCAGATAACACAGATTATAATATGCTGCATGATATATATTCTGATAGCATAGTTAAAGCTAAATATGTAGGAGTACAGAATATATATACAAGATATGAAATACTTATTCATCAGATATGGGATGGAAAGAGTATTGATGATGCGTACAATGAGTTCCATAAAGGTGTAGAGAGTTTTCTTACATCTATAAGATAAGGACTTTATAGTTATAAGAGCTGTAAAAGTTATAAAAACATATATAAAACGGGTATAATTCCTGCTATTTAACTAATATTAATTAGTAGTTAAACTAATTATGGAGGTTGGTTAGATGGCAGGATTTATTATTGCTATTGTATCTGGAGCTCTTATGAGTATTCAGGGAATATTTAACACAAATGTTACGAAAAGCAGCAGTATATGGGTGGCAGCTGGCTTTGTACAGCTGACAGCACTTGCAACATGTCTTATTATGTGGCTTTTTAATGGAAGACCTGAGGTTAGTGGGGTATTAAGAGTTGATAACAAGGTGTCGCTTTTGGGCGGTGTTATAGGTGCATTTATTACATTTACAGTGGTAAAGAGTGTTTCAGAGCTTGGAATAGCCAAAGCGGAAATAACAATAGTAGTGGCACAGGTAATAGTGGCTTATTTAATAGAGCTTTTTGGACTGTTTGGTAGTAAAAAGGCTGAGTTTTCATGGCTTAAGCTGCTGGCACTCATAATAGCAGCAGGAGGCGTGTTTATGTTTTATATGGTTGGGAAAAATGAGTCATAAAAATGTATACACTTAATATTTTAATGATTTAAACTAATATAATGATGTGAATGTCAAAAGTAAATCTTGACTCATTTATCATACAATTATAATGACAAAATATCAAAAAAAATATATAATGTGCGTGAACGAAAAATTAAAAAATCTAAATATATAGTGTATGGTTTAATTAAGAAAAATAAGCATAGAATAAAGCTTGAAAGAAAGTCATAATAAAGTATAAATAATGATAAAATCATAATAGATAAGAGAGGTTGATATACATGGAAGATTTGTTTAAAGTAACAGGAGAAGTAACACTAAAAAAAGGCGGCGGACGTGAACTTAAGGCTGGTGGTATGTGGATATATGATAACGAAATTGATACATATTCCAGTGGTGTCATAGATGGAGGACTTATAGAGCTTCATGATTTTGATGGATATTTTATGGGGATAGGTTTTGTTAACAGAAAGTCTAAAATAACAGTAAGAATGTTATCAAGACATGAAAGAAATATAGATGAAGCATTTATAGAACAGAGGGTAAGGGCAGCAGTAGAATATCGTCTTAAAACAGTTGATACATCTTCATGCAGACTTATATTTGGTGAGGCAGATTTTCTGCCAGGTATAGTTATAGATAAGTTTTCAGATGTGCTTGTAGTAGAATCTTTAGCACTTGGTATAGACAGACTTAAGCCTTTGATAGTTGATAAACTAAAGATGGTTTTAGCTGAAAATGGTATGACTGTCCGTGGCGTATACGAAAGAAGCGATGCCAAAGTAAGACTTCTTGAAGGAATGGATAGATTCAAGGGCTTCATAGGAGAAGAATTCGATACAAAGGTAGAGATAGCCGAGAATGGTGTGAAATATTATGTTGATGTACAGGATGGACAAAAGACAGGCTTTTTCCTTGACCAGAAATATAACAGAAGGGCCATTGGACATCTCTGTAAGGGAGCTAAAGTGCTTGACTGTTTTACACATACAGGTTCCTTTGCGCTTAATGCAGGAATATCAGGTGCCACAAGCGTTCTTGGAGTGGATGCATCAGAGCTTGCAGTAAGTCAGGCAAGAGAGAATGCGAAGCTTAATGGACTTGAGAATATAGTTCATTTCCAGTGTGCAGATGTGTTTGATCTTTTACCAGAGCTTGAGAAGAAGGGTGAAAAGTTTGATGTTGTTATATTAGACCCACCAGCGTTTACCAAGTCAAGAAATTCTATTAAGAATGCAGTTAAGGGTTACAGGGAGATTAATCTTCGAGGTATGAAGCTTGTTAAAGACGGAGGATTTCTTGCAACATGCTCATGCTCACATTTTATGGATCCAGAGCTATTTACCAAGACTATCGGTGAAGCAGCAAGAAATGTACATAAAAGACTAAGACAGATAGAATACAGAACACAATCTTCTGACCATCCTATATTATGGGCGGCTGATGAATCACTGTATCTTAAGTTTTACATCTTCCAGGTTGTAGACGAACGCTAGGCGTTTGTCTGCAACCTGAAAATAAGGATCCTGATTATATATGTCTGTTAATATTCAGAAGCTTTTTTTCAGAAAGCTTTTCAAGTACTTCATAAGGCACGAAAAGATGTCCAAGACCACGTCCTAACTTGATGTTTGGTTTGTTAGCACCATGATAATCAGAGCCGCCTGATATAAGAAGCTTATGTTCAGTGGCTATTTTTCTTATATAGCGTTCATCTGCCGGCTTGTATGTTGAATATATGGCCTCTATTCCGTCAATGCCAGCACTGCATACATGTTCAAGCAATGCATTCATCTGGTCTTTTCCTAAGTGATATAAAACAGGATGTGCCAGTATGGCAGCACCATGAGCTTTATGTATCACAGCTATTGCTTCTTCTGGGTCAACCTTGTGCCTGTTTACAAAACAGGGCTTTCCAGTGATAAATATCTGTCAAAGGCTTCATTTCTATCACCTGTATATTTGTTTTTTACAAGATAATCAGCAAAATGAGCTCTTGTAATAACAGCATTAGGATAAAGTTCACACATTTTATCATAAGTGATGTTAATACCGATATCACAGAATTTCTGGCACATCTGGATATTTCTGTCAATTCTCGACTGGCGCTGGTATATAAGATAATCATTAATCTGTTTGTTGTTATGATCTAAAAATAGTCCGACAATATGAACCTCGGTGTTATTAAAGTTAGTGCTTAGCTCAACACCCGGAATTAATTCGACAGAGCTGTTTTTAGCTGCATCAAGGGCATCGGGTATACCATAAAGAGTATCGTGGTCAGTAAGTGCAATAGCACTTAAGCCTTCATTCTCTGCAAGTTTAATAAGTTCTTTAGGAGTGTTGGTTCCATCAGAATATGTTGAATGAACATGTAAATCAACCTTTTTCATAGTAATCCTCCATTCTTGCGCTGCTTCTTTGCGCATCTCATAATCCTCCATTTAAAATGTATCTGATATTTTAGATGTATTATAACCCATAAAACATATAAATGCATGGTTTTATTGTTTATATAAATCATTGATAAGTTGTTTCATCAGATAAATTATTTGGTGAATATTTTATAGATATTTTAGATAAATTATTTCACATAGTTCATTGAGAGTATGACATAGAATATGGTATACTATGTATAAACTTGAGATGCGCAAAGAAGCTGCGCAAGAATGGAGGTTTATTATGGCAAGACAATTAGTCATTGGTGGATTTTACAGACATTTTAAAGATAAATTATATCAGGTTAAAGGAACAGCAATACATTCTGAAACTAAGGAAAAGATGGTTATATATCAGGGACTTTATGGTAGCTATGAGATGTATGTAAGACCATATGATATGTTCATTAGTGAAGTGGATCATATAAAATATCCTGATGTGGTACAAAAATACAGATTCGAGCTTATTGATATAAAGACAGGTAAATCACTAGAAGCTGATTATGAAGAGAACAATCAGAATATGGAATCAGAGAAATCAGAAGAATCAGAAAAATCAGAGAAATTAGAAGAATCGGAAGAATCAGAGAAATCAGAAGAATCAGAGCAGGACAGCAAGCTTATAAGATTCCTTGATGCGTATGATTATAGAGAAGTCTTGATATTCTCACATCAATGAGGGGAGAACTTAATGATGGACTTATAGATATCATGGCAGAGTCAATAGAGGTGGCTGTTGAGGGAGACATAACAGACAGATATAATTCACTTAGAAAATGTCTGATGGCACATACAAAATATGAAGGCCTTAGATTAAGACAATAATAAAAAATAATAAACTATTCAGATAATATAGTAAAATAGTTGTTTTGAATAACATAATTATCTGACAATTAGCATAATATATGCGTAAAAAGAAAAAATATTCAATAAAACTTGCAATTCACTTAAAATGTGAATAACTATGTGGATATTGTGGAAAAGTATATGAAAAAAGTTAGACTAAATATAATACTGATTGCATAAGTTGTTAATAAGTGATATTATTTACGCGGTAACAAGAGAAATTAAATAATCACATGGGTATGATGATGGAGGTCAATTATGAAAATAGTAGTTTTAGCAGGTGGAACAAGTACAGAAAGAGACGTTTCATTAGTCACAGGATACAGAGTATGCGAGAGTCTTAGAAGAAACGGACATGAAGCAAATATGCTTGATATCTTCTTAGGTGTTGATGACAGTGAGGTTAAGACATTTTTTACAGAAAAGAATGATTTGGGAGAACTGTCTGACAATTTAAAGAAGAAAACAGCGGACATTCCGGCAGAGGTTAAGAGAAGAACAGAGGCAAGAGAAAGCTTTTTCGGACGTAATGTATTAGAATTGTGTAAAGAAGCAGATATGGTATTCATGGGACTTCATGGAAGCAATGGTGAAGATGGTAAGGTCCAGGCTACATTTGATCTGCTTGGAATCAGATATACAGGTACAGATTATTTAAGGTAAAGTCAAGTCTTCAGGCATTGAAGGATCTGGCGTTATTGTACAGAAATAATCTGGATGTCAAGGTTGTTGGCATAACAGGAAGTGTTGGTAAAACAAGTACTAAGGAAACAATAAGCTATGTTCTTGAAGAAAAATATAAGGTTTTAAAGACAGAGGGAAACTTTAACAACGAAATAGGGCTTCCACTTACTGTTTTCAGACTGACAGAAGATGATGAAGTTGCTGTTCTTGAGATGGGAATCAGTGATTTTGGTGAGATGGACAGATTATCTAAGATTGCACAGCCTGACATATGTGTTATTACTAATATCGGTTTTTGCCATCTTGAGAATCTTGGAACAAGAGATGGAATACTGAAGGCAAAAACAGAGATGTTTAAACATCTTAAACCAGATGGTATTGCTATACTTAATGGTGATGATGATAAGCTTATAACAGTTGATGAGGTAAATGGAAAAAAACCGGTAAGATTCGGAATCAGCTACAAGGATGGTGTTTATGCGAGTGATATTAAGAATCTTGGGTTAGATGGAACAAGCTTTGTTATCAATGGTCTTAACTGTGATGATACAAGCAAAGCATTTGAAGTGACAGTTCCAGTACCTGGATATCATATGGTATATAACGCACTGGCAGCAGCCTGCGTAGGTGCACAGTCAGGACTCACCAGTGTCCAGATACAGACAGGAATCTCTAAACTAAAAACTATAGCAGGAAGAAACAATATAATAAAAACAGATAAATATACAATCATAGATGATTGCTATAATGCTAACCCTGTTTCAATGAAAGCATCGGTTGATGTAGTTAATATGGCGCTTGGAAGAAAGGTATGTATATTAGGCAGCATGTTCGAGCTTGGAAGTGATGAAAAAAATCTTCATTATGATGTAGGGCAGTATATAGGAACAAGGAATATAGATGTGTTAATAACTATAGGTGAGCTTGCAAAGCATATAGCTATGGGAGCGGCTGATTACAAGGAAACACATTATGAAGCATATGAGTGTGATATACACAGCTATGAAACTATAGATGATTTTGAAAAAGAAGCCGGCAGTATTATAAAAAATGGTGACAGTATTCTTATAAAGGCATCACATGCTATGAACTTTGACAGGATAGTTACTATGCTGTCAGAACAATAAAATAGATTACAGAACGGAGAATAAATATATGAAGAAAATGAAAAGAATTATAATATGCGTTACTGCAATTATGCTTATGTTGTCCTTTGTGGCATGTAAAAACAGCAAAAATTCAGAGCTTACAGGAAGCTGGACAGGCAGTAACGGAGGCTATGAGATAGCTTTTACTTTTAATGAGGATGGAACAGGTGTAATGTCTATAAGTGGTATCCAGTTAAATATAAGTTATTCAGTTGATGGTGAGAAGCTTACAATCAATAAGACAGTTCTTGATGGAACACAGACAGAAGATTATACATACAAGTTATCTAATAAAGGTAAAAAGCTTACACTTACAAGTGCTTCTGGCGAAACAGAGCTTACAAAGAACTAAAATGATACCGGGATTGTGGTAGTGCGTAACATAAGAACAATCCGTGTGTATAAAAGCAAGCCGGGGGTTTTTGCCCCCGGCTTCATTAAAATATAATTCTATATATTAAATATCTTATTCATAGCTGGTATTTTTTTCATAAGAAGTTTTGTGATATAGTAAGCAGCTATGCCATATATAATGCCTGTTACAGTTCCTGCTAATACATCTGTAGGATAGTGTACAGTTAAATATAGTCTTGATACAGCTATTAATGCAGCAAGAACAAGTGCTGCAGTTCCTTCTTTTTTCTGCCACATGAATATAGCTGTTGCAGCCGCAAATGATGCAGAGGAGTGACCAGAAGGAAATGAATAATCATGTATTGTCTGAAATATTCCATAAAGATTTTCAAAATTGTTACTGATTACAAAATTCTGGCCTTCAACCCAGAACGCACGAGGCCTTGCCCACATATGCTTCATAATACCATTGCAGAAGATGAGTGAAAGAATAAGGGCTATTGCCATTGACAGACCAACCTTTTTATATCGTTTTGGCAATATAATAAGCATAGCAGCAGCTAATATTATCCAAAATATTCCTCCATTACCAAGAGTTGTTATAAAGTACATTATAGGGTCTGTTATCGGGTTATGAAGAGATTCAAACCAGTGTAATATCTGAATTTCCATATAAGCAATCCTTTCTATTATTTATTGAATGTTAAAAATATGTAAAAATTATAGATAAAAACATTGGTTATGTCAATTTTTAAATCTTATAGTCCGTTCACAGCTTGTTTTTCCCTTCTGGTTCATAAATCCATAGCTGTATTCTTCTGTAATAAGTATGTCTATGAGCATATTATCTGTGTCAGCATATAAAACAGAAATAGTAAAAGTTCCATCAGAATTGATGCTTTTTTAAAGGCTTCGTTAAATATAAGCATCATATCATGCAGCATAGATTCGCTATTATTTACAGTAGATGTAAAAACCAGATAAACCAGAATTATAAGACGACGTTGTCTTTTTACGGCATAATCAAAGGCATCATTGATATTCTGGTTTATTTCCATGTCACGATAGTTTTTATTGATGATTGAACAGTGAATCATAATTACGAGTAATATTATAATGGTTAAGCAGCTGCTGCTGATTGCAATGCGCATAAGTTCACCCCGTTTCTTTAATAACTGATACTATTGAACTAAAGGAGCACATTTTTTTTCTATATTAAATATGCCGGATTTAACAGGATACATAATAGTAACATTATAATAGTCGTAATTATTAACTGTATCAAAATATTCTAAGTCTATAGAACTGTTATACTGCATAGCGAGATTGTTTATCTTATGGTAAGTCAGGTTGTCGATATCGTGGGAGGGAGAGCTGTTGGCATGTATAGTTATTGTATCTTTTATATATTGCTGTAATTCCTGACCCTTGCATATACTTTTATTGATAAATATAAAATCAAGTGAGATTATGCAGATAAGAGCCATTATGACAAGATAGACAGAGCTTTCAATAATTGATTTCATATTAAATTGGATAATCCTTTCTTAGATGTATTATTATTCAGGACCATGAAAATCAGATAAGCTTTGCCCTGAATATTATGATGTCAGTGGTAAAACAAAACATTAAGCAGTGTGTTTTCAATCGATTCACATTTTGTAAGGAAAGCTGATATAAAGCCAATAGCTATACTAAAACAGATAAGCAGTATTATGATTCCGCCATATTCTTTTATAATAAATTCCATAAAACAGCAGCCTCCTTTAAGTCATAGTTTTATATAATAATTCTGAAAATGTGCCTATGGCAGGCAGCATAAATATGATAGCGACACCAATTTCGCCAAGCTTTTCAATAATAATATCCATAAGTACTCCTTTAAATGATTTTTTTGTGTGATTAAAGATATAGGGTTATGATTAACATCATGTCTACAGACATTTTCATAGCCATAAAAATACAGGTATGTATTCCATGAATTTTAATATGCTTTCTTTGTCTTTATAGCTAAGCTCAGTCTGTTTGTTGATTAGATCGTTATTGCGCTGTATAAGAGTGTTTATTGTTTCATCAATACCTTTTTCATCAAGCTCAGATACAGAGTAAAGAGTTCTTATTGTTGCCATTATATCGGTCTGTTTGTATTCGGAAAGAAATTCATAGTATGGTTTTATGTCTGATGGATCAGCTTCTATATCGCGTATGAAATTATCAAGTGACAGCCTGATAAGATAAGGGCAATCATCATAGGTATCCTCGATTGAAGCAATAAGTGGTTTGTTTTCAAGGTTAATGGCTACGTTTCTTAACCAGTCAGAAAAGCAGCTCCTGAGATTGTTTATAACCTGTTTTTTAGCTCTTCTTTTGTTAAAAAAAGGGTATGAGAGAATGGCTAAAACAGCGAGTAAAATATAAGCTGTTATCAGATATTTTTTCTTTATTATCATAAATATAAGAATAGCTATAAGTATGATGATCATCGGTAATACGTGCAGAATAACAGATGAAATACTAGTCTTATAAGCAAGCTTATAGTTACGGACAGATTGCTTTTCCTTGTCGGAGTCGTTTAGCAGGCTGCTGCCATAATTGGTCTGTGTATATGCGTAGAAGAAGATGCAGAGCAGTAAAAAGACAGTAGAGCTAAGCTGGAAGATATAGTTATTGGTTATACTGACGGAGCCTGTATTATACTTGTTAAGAATGCTGCACATAAGCATGGTTATTAATGAAAGTCCTATGCTTATAAATATGCCGGCAGTTGTATCACGTTTGATTATTTTTAATTCATATTCGTATTGATATATATTTTTCACCCATCTGTCAAAGTCTTTAAGAAGCACCTGCAGGGCGTTTTTATATCTGCCACCTTTAGTTTCAATATTTATCAGGAAATGGTGCAGTGTACGTACACGACTGCAGTTATAGTTTTTTTCGATTATTTCAAGAGCTTCATAATATACATTATCTCCCATACCATATTCAAGTTCGTCAAGTGCTTCTTTAAGCAGTGCTTTTAAATGACCATCAGCAATAGCATAAGTATCTGATAGTGCAGTGTGTATTTTGGGAGTTCGTATAAAAGAATAAACCATCTGATGAAGATAAATATCAACATCTGAGAATTCTTTCATTCTATGATTATTGTGGTACTTTTTTCTTATAAGAAGAGGAAGAATAAGAAGACTGCATATTATTATGCATAGTATATATTTAAGCTTCAGCTTGAAAATAAGACCAACCAATGTAATACAGCCAGTTACACCTATTATTGAGACGATGTATTTACGTAGTGAAAAGCTATATCCATATTCAGATATATCACCTGATATAGAAGTTAAGGAAAAGTATTTAATTAACTTTTTCATATATATTCATAATCCCCTTTTTACTGAATTTGTTTATAATAGTTTCCGGTACTTTTTCATCTGTGAAAGAGCCATCCTCATATATTATTGTACATTGGTTGTTTCCGTTTTCACGTGATAAAAAGCCTACCTGTTTTATACGTCTTTTTTCATGTTTATCACATTCGATAAGAATGACTAGATCGATGTATTTATATATGCTGTTTATGAATCTTTCGTTTATGTTGCTGCTTCCAAGCATGTTATACATACGGTCCGGTGTATCTCGTACATCATCAAGATGCATAGTCGTCATACAATATGAGCCGGTTGATAAACTGTTTAGAAGATGTGCAACCTCAGGACCGCGGGATTCCGATAGCAGGATCCAGTCAATGTTATGTCTTAGCCCGGCTTTTATAATATCAGGGTAAGTAATCTTATCATCCACGAAAAACTCAACACATTTTTTGTTGGGGTTGATTTTTCTATAGTGGATTTCCTGATTGTCTTCATATACACCGGCTTTTTCGTTGTGTGGGATTTTGGTTGTGAGATATTTGACAAGTTCGGTTTTACCAGCATGAGGCTGGCCTCCGACAACAATACTAAGATGTGCAGACACACTGTTTTCAAGAAGATTTATTATGCTTTTCAGGAGCGTATCTGGATTCGATAGTGTCATATGGTCGAATCTTAGATATTCAGGTATTTTTCTGATGGACATACTTTTTTTCTGACATCTGGATTCATGCCATATAGATATTCTTAAGTTCTCTGTGTTAGCTTCAAGTATGGGGCGGCTGCGGTTGAACTGTACGCCCATAATGTTAGCAAGCTTTATGGATATATTTTCAACATACTTGTCGCTTAGTTCCTTGCCTGATATGTAGCTCCCGATGCCAAGCTCTGTTATCCATAGATTATAGCCATCCCATTCAATATCAGTTATTTTTTCGTTATCTATTTCGTCTGATATTTCGCTGAATAATTCGTCTTTGTTTTTTTCTATTAATTCTTTTTAAGTCTAAGCTGTTCATATTCTCCTCGTCTTTACTACAATGTTCTGCACATCTGTTAAAAATGCTGCAAAATCACATCACAACATGTTAATAGCTGCATTATATTATGGCGTGTTAAAAGCATTGCGGATCTGTGTTTCATATTCGATTCCACTGACAGCTGTTTTGGTTTTGTTTGAAATAGTTGTAACGACAGCAGCTGTTAGAAGAAGTGCTGCAAGTACTCCTGCAAGGGCGATTATAACCTTTCCGTAATGTTCTATGATATCATGCATATAAAATACCTCCTTTTGATATATAAAATAAATAAAATGATAAAACAAAAAATAATCTTATAAAAAAATAAAGTTAATGGGAAACAAAATACCGACAGGTAATGATAATACATATTGAGTTAATACATAAATTCTCTTAGATATAATGATAAGCGCTTTTCATGCTGTTACTATAACACTATATTTTATATTTGTAAAGTAATATTTTTAAATTTTTTCTTTTGTTTAAAAACATATAGTAAATATAATTGTATTTTGCTTGTATTTTATTTTTTTATGTATTGACATTTGAACATAATGTGCTAATATAAAACTGCTTTTATAAAGTACATTTATAAAAGCGATTTCAAAATGATATAAACAATAAAAAAGTAACAGTATGTACAATAATGTGCAGAATGGAGGTACAGAATTAAGATGAATAATGAAATGTGTGTTGAAAAGATGCCGATAACAGAAGAATATCTTGAGAAGATGAATGCATATTGGCGTGCAGCTAACTATTTATCAGCAGCCCAGTTGTATCTTTTGGATAACCCTCTTTTAAGAGAGCCTTTAAAGGCAGAGCATATTAAGAAAAAGATAGTAGGACATTGGGGAACAGTTCCTGGACAGAATTTCGTATATTGCCATATGAACAGGGCTATTAAGAAATATGATCTTGATATGGTTCTTATATCTGGTCCTGGACATGGTGGTAACTTCTTTGTAGCTAACTCTTATCTTGAGGGAACATACAGCGAAGTATATCCTAATGTAAGTCAGGATATGGCCGGTCTTAAGAAACTTTGTAAGCAGTTTTCATTTCCAGGAGGAATCTCAAGCCACGTTGCCCCTGAAACACCTGGTTCTATCAATGAGGGTGGTGAGCTTGGATATTCAATAGCACACGCATTTGGTTCAGTATTCGATAATCCGGATCTTATCACTACATGTATTGTAGGTGATGGAGAAGCTGAAACAGGTCCATTAGCAACTGCATGGCACTCTAATAAGTTTCTTAATCCTGTTACGGATGGTGCAGTACTTCCTATATTACATCTTAATGGATATAAGATCAGTAACCCTACAGTATTCTCACGTATATCTCATGACGAGATAGAGAGCTTCTTCCATGGATGTGGCTGGAAGCCATACTTCGTTGAGGGCGATGATCCTATGACTATGCATAAAAAAGATGGCAGAGACTGTTGATACTGTTATTGAAGAGATAAAGGAAATACAAAGACAGGCAAGACAAGATGGAAAAACTGAGCGTCCATTCTGGCCTATGATCGTTCTTAGGACTCCTAAGGGATGGACAGGTCCTAAGGTTGTTGATGGTAAAGAAATAGAAGGAACCTTCAGAGCACATCAGGTACCAATAATGATGGATAAGCCAGAACATTTACAGCAGCTTAATGAATGGTTAGAGAGCTATAAGCCAGAAGAACTGTTCGATGAAAATGGCAGACTCATCCCTGAATTAAAAGCACTTGCACCAGAAGGTGATCATAGAATAAGTGCTAATCCACATGCCAATGGCGGTAAGCTTTTAAGAGACTTAAGACTTCCTGATTTCAGGGATTATGGTGTTGATGTTCCATTCCCAGGAGCTAAGGAAGGCCAGGATATGATTGAGCTTGGAGGCTTTGTAAGAGATATCTTTAAGCTAAATGAAGAAACAAAGAATTTCCGAATCTTTGGACCAGATGAAACTATGTCTAACAGATTAGGAAAGGTGTTTGAAGAAACAAACAGAGACTGGAACAACGCACTTAAGGATAATGATGAATTCCTTGCTAAAGATGGACGTGTAATGGATTCAATGCTTTCAGAGCATATGTGTGAGGGATGGTTAGAGGGTTATCTTCTTACAGGCCGTCATGGTTTCTTTGCAAGCTATGAAGCATTTATAAGAATAGTGGATTCTATGGCAGCTCAGCATGCAAAGTGGTTAAAGGTATGTTCACAGCTTCCATGGAGACAGTCTATAGCATCACTTAACCTTATTCTTTCATCAAATGTATGGCAGCAGGATCATAACGGATTCACACATCAGGATCCAGGCTTCCTTGACCATATTGCGAATAAGAAGGCAGATGTTGTAAGAATGTACCTTCCACCAGATACTAACTGCCTGCTTTCATGCTTTGATCACTGTATAAGAAGCCGTGATTATGTAAATGTTCTTGTGACTTCAAAGCACCCAAGACCACAGTGGCTGACCATGGAACAGGCTGTTAAGCATTGTACACAGGGCGTAGGTATCTGGGAATGGGCAAGTAATGACGCAGGGTGAAGAACCAGATGTTGTAATAGCAGGTTGTGGTGAAACACCTACACTTGAGGCGCTTGCAGCAGTAACTATATTAAGAGACAACATGCCAGAGTTAAAGAAGCTATAATCTTAAGCTTCGTGGAGTTAAAGCATATATTCCGGAGTATCCTGTTGGAACAGCAGAAGAATGTGCAGATATGATTCATGAATTCATACCTGTAGCAAAGGCGGTATACGCATTAAGCAATCTTAAGATTATCAGCTTTGGTCCAAGACCTAACAATTTCCTTGCATGTAATGCACCAATTGCAGGTCTATATAATCTTGGTGTTGAGATTGAGGAAAATTCAGAACTTGATTTATTCGAGAGCTTTAATAAGCATGCAGGAGATGAAAGAATTCCTGATGTTGTAAGGGATATGGAAAAAGAGCTTGGTACAGGAAATAAAAAGCCTGAAATCTTAAGCAGACTCGCACAGTATGAGCTTACATTAACTGACTGGGTTGAATCACATAAGGGCTCAAGAAAATATGTTGCAGTAGCAGGTAAATGCTGGCCGGCATTCCAGACACAGTTCGGATGTGTTCCTTGTTATGTCAACTCAAGACTTACTTCAAGAGGAATACCTGTATCATGCGAGGTTGATATATATGGTGCATTGAGTGAATTTATCGGAGAAGTTGTAAGTGACGATATTGTTACACTTCTTGATATTAATAATACAGTTCCAGCAGATATCTACAATGAGGATATCGCAGGCAGATATGCTTATACACAGAAGGATACATTTATGGGGATTCCATTGTGGCAACACTGCATCAAGCAAATTGTCATTCTGCGAGATGAGAAACCAGATGATTATGGCACGTTCACTTCCTGAAGAAGTTACTAATGGTACACTTGAAGGGGATATCGTTCCGGGAGATATCACATTTTTCAGACTCCAGAATTCATCAGATAACAAGCTTTCCGCTTACATAGCACAGGGTGAAGTTCTTCCGGTAAGAACACGTTCATTTGGTGCAATAGGTATATTTGCTATTCCAGAGATGGGAAGATTCTACAGACATGTGCTTATTGAAGGCAATTTTCCACATCATGGTGCAGTTGCATTCGGACATTTTGGAAAGACACTTTTTGATGTGTTTAAGTATATCGGCGTTGAGGATGTGTCATTCAACCAGCCTAAGGGCATGCTTTACAAGAGCGAGAACCCATTTGCATAAACAGGTGCGGTTATAGATATATGATTGTGGAAAGGAGTCTGGCATGAATTATATAGGAATTGACCTTGGAACTTCGTCGGTTAAGATTGTTCTTATGGACACAGCAGGACATATTATTGCAAATGTGTCTAAGAGTTATCCGATTGATTACCCTAAGGCCGGCTGGTCAGAGCAGAATCCTTATGACTGGTATGATGCTTGTATAGAAGGCATGAAGGAGCTGCTTGACGGACAGGATGAATCAACAGTTGGTGGTATCAGCTTTGGCGGACAGATGCATGGTCTTGTTATTCTTGATAAGAATGATGAGGTTATAAGACCGGCTATTTTATGGAATGATGGAAGAACAACGAAGCAGTGTGAGTACCTGAATGAAGTGATAGGCAGGGATAAGTTATCAGAATATACAGCAAATATTGCATTTGCAGGCTTCACAGCACCTAAGATATTGTGGGTAAAAGAGAATGAACCGGATAATTTTGCTAAGATAGACAAGATAATGCTTCCAAAGGATTATATTGCGTATCGTCTTACAGGTGTGCATTGTACAGATGTTTCAGATGCTTCGGGCATGCTGCTGTTTGATGTGAAGAATAGGCGTTGGTCGCGCCAGATGCTTGATATATGTGGCGTGACAGAGGCACAGATGCCACGCATCTTTGAAAGCAGTGAGTGCGTTGGCACTGTAAAAAAGGATATTGCAGATGAGCTTGGAATAGGATATGAAGTAATTGTTGCAGCCGGTGCAGGTGATAATGCAGCTGCTGCAGTAGGCACTGGTACTGTCGGTGACGGACATTGTAATGTTTCTTTGGGAACAAGCGGTACAATATTCATTTCAAGCAAGGAATTCGGAGTGGATTCCAATAATGCACTTCATTCTTTCGCACATGCGGATGGGAAATATCATCTTATGGGCTGTATATTAAGTGCAGCTTCAGCTAATGGATGGTGGATGGACAAGATACTCGGAACTAATGATTATGCAGGTGAACAGTCGCAGATAACAGATGATGACCTTGGCAATAATAATGTGTATTTCCTTCCATATCTGATGGGTGAGAGATCACCGCATAATGACGAATTTGCAAGAGGCACATTTACAGGAATGACAATGGATACTGAGCGTAAGGATATGACACAGGCAGTTCTGGAAGGCGTTGCATTTGCAATAAGGGACTGCTTTGAGGTTGCTAAGAGTCTTGGTATAAGAGTGGAGTCAACCCGTATGTGCGGTGGTGGCGCTAAGTCAGAACTGTGGTGCAAGATTATGGCTAATGTACTTGGAATTCCTGTGGAACTGTTAGAGTCAGAGGAAGGTCCTGCTATGGGTGCGGCAATGCTTGCCATGGTTGCAGCCGGGGAGTATAATTGCGTTGAAGATGCGTCTAATGCTCTCGTTAAAGTACGAAAGACAATAAGACCAGACGAGAAGATAATAGAAAGATACGAGGATAAGTACAATAAGTTCAGATGTATCTATCCTGCAATGAAGAACGTATTCAGAACAATTAATTAGTGATTAACAAGGAGAATTTTATCATGAAGTTTTTTATTGATACTGCAAATGTTGAGGATATCCGTAAGGCAAATGATATGGGAGTTATCTGTGGAGTAACCACTAATCCATCCCTTATTGCCAAAGAAGGAAGAGATTTCAAGGAAGTTATCAAGGAGATTACTTCTATTGTTGACGGACCTATAAGTGGCGAGGTTAAGGCTACTACTGAGGATGCAGAAGGAATGATTAAAGAGGGAAGAGAGATTGCAGCAATCCATCCTAACATGGTTGTTAAGATTCCTATGACAGTTGAAGGCCTTAAGGCTACTAAGGTGTTATCATCTGAGGGAATAAAAGTTAATGTTACATTAATATTCTCAGCTAATCAGGCACTTTTAGCTGCAAGAGCAGGTGCTGCATATGTGTCCCCTTTCCTTGGAAGACTTGATGATATATCACAGCCGGGCATTAATCTTATTCAGGATATTGCAGATATATTTGCTAACTATGATCTTAAAAATACACAAAGCCGTTCGTGCTCGCACGAAAAAGGCTTTGTGTATTTGCGACCCGCCAAACATGAGAATGGAGCGATTTACGAAGATTTACTGTGTTAATCAGAAAGGGGATATATGAGGGGATTTACTACAACT
>VOFC01000658.1_pt1 | contig 32001 bp, 55 predicted proteins | sample 5384161 | NCBI WGS metagenome assembly VOFC01 (sample SAMN12384722, study PRJNA508395) | human gut metagenome | isolation source: healthy gut B | host: Homo sapiens
GGTTTTCAGAGAGTATTGCTAATTCCATTAGCCAGTTTCTGCATACCTTACCGCGACTTGTAATAGCGGTGATCCTGATCTGCGTGGGTATCCGCATGATCAAGGGAAAGAAAGTGCAGCTTGACTTAGAAGAGGAAAAAAAGGAGGAACCGTAAGATGAAAACCAGAAGAGTAGGGAAGTCTTACCTGTGGAGCCTTGTTGATCATATTTGGAGTTTTGTTTATGGTGCATATGTTTGTTCCGGCACTCAAATATGAGTTCATCATTAAATTCTGGCCGGTCATTTTAATCGCACTGGGCGTAGAAATGCTGTTGTCCTGTCGCAATAAAGAGGAAGGCATAAAGCTTAAATATGATGGAGTCGGCGATCTTTCTGACGATCCTGCTGGGATTCTTTTGCGATGGGAATGGGAGTGCTGCAGTATTGTGTGGAGAATTTTCCGGTGTGCATTTAAAAATATTCCTACAGGGAAGATGTATCAGACATGCGGGTATCTAAATATTTTGTGAGAGTGTGTTGGGGACGTACGCAACGGTACTGATTCGCCATCCATGGCTCAGCAGCACCTTTCCCCGACATCGTGTCGGGGAATTGCTGTGTGTAGAACAAAATATCAAGATACCCGGATGCCTGAACATAAATCCCTGTAGGAATATTTTTTTACCGCGTTATCTCAGCTCAAGGTTTTTTCTTATTTTGTTTTACAACGTTGTCTCAGTTAAAGGGGTTTATTTTTTTGTTTTACAGTATTGTCTAAGTTCAAAGAATTCTATTATATTATTGGACTATATTGTACTACTTTTAAAAGGTGTTCATTTCGCAACGATGAGGTTTTGGTATTCCCAAGACGGTTTCAGAATAATTCTTTTTATAATTCTTTGATATTTTCAATACTACTTTATCGTAAAGATCCATAATCGTTTTTTGCGATACCGTGTTCCGTTCTGGCTATGCACTGGGTGCATGGTGTGGGATATTAGACATTCGAGACCTTCTCGCACAAACAGCAATTCCGCGACAGGAAGTCGCGGAAAGACACCACCGCCATGGAGGGCGGATTGGTGTCGTTTGCGTCCGTCACCAATTCCATTCCAGAGAAAGTCCGAATGCCTTATATCCCAACACCCGCATCCAGTGCATAGCCGAACGGAACCCCACTAGACAAAAAGCAGTTATATCTTCCCAATTTTCAGGAAATCCCATTTGTGAATACAGTTTTTTTGTTTAGTAATATGTGGACAGTTTTTCAGAACAGAGTGTAATGCATTGTTTAATTCTTTTTCAAAACACATGAATTCCTCATGCTCTAAGAGATAATAAAGTGCTATTACAACTCCAAATAGATTATGTTTTCCATAGAGATATTGTCCATTCTTTTTAGGAATATTTAAATAAGAATGTAAAAAGTGTATCAGGAATTGTTTCATTTACAAAAAAAAGAAAATAGTCGTTCTCCATGTGCACATACATTCCTACAGCTTGTCAGTACACGGATAAATTGGTGGAGTTGGCGTTCTGAAACAGAGGGGAATACCTGACTTATTTTATATTGAATATCATTGGGTAAATATTGATATAATTTAGAAACTTGCCCAAATGTCATGGCATTGATTGCTACCCAGAGAGGGACATTTCCGTAGTTGTTTGAATAATGGACGATATAACTGTAGTGACTGGGTAATGAAGAGATTTTTTTGCAAAAGGGAAATTAATTTTTGACATTTTGCAAATTTCTTTTTAGTAACAGCATAGTTGTTGATATTCAAATATTTTTCCTGTTGTTCACCGTATTTGTCGCAGAAATAGTAAGAAATCATGGATTTCATTTGTTTTTCTATATGAAGAATATATTTTAGGAAAATTGTGCGTAATTGTTCATCGAAATAATAGAATGATACGATTTCTTCAAAAGTAACACCATAAAGATATTTTTCAGAAGAAGGTGGTTTGAATAAATTTTTATAACCGCTAATGAGAGAATAATATCCGATTTTTTTGAAGAATAGAATAGGCGTAGTCGGTATTTTGGATTATTAAATCCTTTCTATTTTTTAAGTGTTCAATCTGTTGTTCATAGGTTAAGTATATCTTTTGTGCCATAGTACCTCCCCAAACGAAGAAATTAGAAATGAATCATGTGAAATGTATTAGAAAAGGAGCTCACGCATGAGCTCCTCCGGCTATGCGCCTCGCAAGCAACATAAGCGCAACCACTATGTGAAATATAACATTATTTTCTGTATATGTCAATTGTTATTGACAATGTTATTTTGTCAGTGGTGTAAATAGTTTATGTGTGGGGGTAAAAAAATATTCCTACAGGGAGGATGTATCAGACATCTAGGTATCTAAATATTTTGTGAGAGTTGTTGGCGACGTACGCAAGCGGTACTGATTCGCCATCCATGGCTCAGCAGTACCTTTCCCCGACATCGTGTCGGGGGAATTGCTGTGTGTAGAACAAAATATCAAGATACCCGGATGTCTGAACATAAATCCCTGTAGGAATATTTTTTACCGTGTTGTCGCAACTCAAGGTTTTTTCTTATTTTGTTTTACAACGTTGTCTCAGTTAAAGGGGTTTATTTTTTGTTTTACAGTATTGTCTAAGTTCAAAAGAATTCTATTATATTATTGGACTATATTGTACTACTTTAAAAGGTGTTCATTTCGCAACGATGAGGTTTTGGCATTCCCAAGACGGTTTCAGAATAATTCTTTTATAATTCTTTGATATTTTCAATACTACTCTATCGTAAGATCCATAATCGTTTTTTTTGCGATACCGTGTTCCGTTCGGCTATGCACTGGGTGCATGGTGTGGGATATTAGACATTCGAGATTTTCTCGCATAATCAGCAATTCCGCGACAGGAAGTCGCGGAAAGACACCACCGCCATGGAGGGCGGATTGGTGTCGTTTGCGTCCGTCCCCAACTCCGTTCCAGAGAAAGTCCGAATGCCTTATATCCCAACACCTGCACCCATGCATAGGCTAACGGAACCCCCATCAAAAAATGCCCCAACATTAAGAAAAACCCTGTACATTCCAATTTCCCGTATTATAATAAAACCATAAAACCAATAACATACAGCCTAAAAAGCAAAGGAGAAAGAGAAGCATGACAAAAAAAACAATGGAAGAAAATTTCTTTGATGAGTATTTTGTGTTTGGTACTGGTATGTTGCGTGCCGGTAATCCATGCAGATGCTGCATCAAAAGCAAAAACCACAACGAAAAAAGTAACGGCAGTCAATAAGAAATATGGAAAGATCAAAGTGGAATCCTACTACAAAAAGTAGTATTAAAGGGCAATTCAAGGCAGTGAAAAAATCAATAAAGCCATTCAGAAAGATTGTAAAACATTCCTGAAAGGTTCTGATTCACTGGTTAGTTACGCAAAGATGGACAAAAAGACAAAGAAATATGCAGATACTTATGTAAATACGGCAGTTTCAAAAGTATCCTATAACAACAAAGGAATCATAAGTATTGTGGTTTCTACAGAGTGGTATGCCGGTGGTGTAGGTAATGAAGATACTTACGGTATGACATTTGATCTGAAAACCGGAAAGAAGATTACATTAGATAAAGTATGTGCAGATAAGACATCAAAAGTGGCATCCACATTAAAGAAAAAAAATATTAAAAGAAGCAGCCAACTTAGATGTAAGAAACGTTACAAAAAATAAAGTGAAAGATATGTCATTTTATTTAAAACCGGGTAAAAAGCAGTAGTATGTTTTGGACCGTATGAGCTTGGCTGGGGCGGCTGGGTTCGTACCTATACGATCAAAAGCAAATATCAGTAAATAAAAGCTTGCCATTCGGGTGTCAGAAGGCGATGTTATCAAACTATAAACAAATTACATATATAGATGGAGTGTCGAAAGGTGGTTTCAAGTTTTTGGATGGGTAGCACAAAGCCGAGTCTATTTTGTTCCGTTGTACGAAAATAAGAAAATCTAAGTCTGCCTGAGTTAGGTTGCGATGAAGTGACGTGTACGTCTTAAACACCCCGTCCATGGGGTGCTAAGATTTTTGCTGCCGTCCATGGCAGCAAAACACTATACATGAACAGGCAGACTAAGATTTACTAATTTTCTCCCAAAGTCACAAAAGCAGTCCCGGTTTTGTGCACTTTGCAAGTCACTAAGTTGTGAGCTATCTTGGACACCCTAATCATATATATATACGTTCATAGTCTCATAACAATGTAGTTTTGGCATCCGAATTTTTGTCAAAACCACAAAAATCTAAAAAAACATCAAATAAACATCCAACAGACACACTTCTACCAATTTATATCCAAACCATTTCCCCATCATTTAACATTTAAGATACTTCATATAATAGAACCCTACATTACCAATCCTAATCTTTCATCCCACATCGTGTTCCGTTCGGCAATGCACCGGGTACATGGTGTGGGATATTAGACATTCGAGACTTTCTCACACAACCAGCAATTCTGCGACAGGAAGTCGCAGAAAGACACCACCGCCATGGAGGGCGGATTGGTGTCGTTTGCGTCCGTCCCCAACCCCATTTCAGAGAAAGTCCGAAAGTCTTATATCCCAACACCCGAACCCGGTGCATTGCCGAACAGAACTCCGATCATTGCGGGAAGATTTAAGAACATTCTAAATACCCCTATGCATTATCAAACGGAACCCCGATCACTGGTGGGGTCTGAAAAAATTAACTCCCTGCCAACATTTGAAAGAATTGAAAAAAAGTCGAAAAAAATAAAGGAAATCCCACCCTCGCACAGAAATACTAAAATAGAGACTTTGCGCTGTGGAGGAATTTGCATGTCAATCAGGGAAAATTTAGAGCGGATGGAAGAGATTTCATTAAGTCCGTTTGCTACACTTAGTGTCAATTCAAGAGGGCGAGACCGCGAAGAACCGCAGTGTGATATCCGTCCTGTTTTTCAAAGGGACAGAGACCGGATTTTGCACTGTAAGTCTTTTTCGACGCCTAAAAACACAAGACACAGGTATTCTTAAGCCCGAAGGGAGACCATTACAGAACGCGTCTGACCCATACGTTAGAAGTGTCGCAGAATGCCCGCACCATAGCGAAAGCACTGCGTCTGAATGAGGATTTGGTCGAAGCCATTGCATTAGGTCATGATTTAGGGCATACACCGTTTGGCCATGCGGGCGAGCGGATCTTGAATGAGCTGTGTGATGAAGGATACCGCCATAATGAGCAGAGTGTGCGGATTGTGGAGAAACTTGAAAAAAGACGGTAAGGGACTTAACCTTACATGGGAAGTGCGTGATGGAATATTGAACCACCAGACCAGTATGATGCCGCATACGCTAGAGGGAAAGATCGTCCGTTTGTCGGATAAGATCGCGTATATCAACCATGATATCGACGATGCCATCCGCGCAAAAGTCATGAGTGAGGAAGATATCCCGTTAGAAATCCGCAAAGTTCTTGGTATGACAACCAAGGAACGTTTAAATACCCTGATACATAATATCATTATGAACAGTATGGGAAAAAATGATATTGTGATGTCAGAAGAGATCGGCGGTGCGATGCAGGATTTGCGAAAATTCATGTTTCAGAAAGTTTATACAAATCCTGCAGCAAAAGGTGAAGAAGCAAAGGCAGAGCGATTATTGTGTGAACTTTATGCACATTATATGGGACATATAGAGATATTGCCGGAGCAGTATCAGAGGATGCACAGTGAAGGCGAGAAAAAGAACGCGTGGTGTGTGACTACATTTCAGGCATGACAGACCAGTATGCGGTGGCAAAATACAGAGAATTCTTTTTGCCAAAAGCATGGGAGATCGGCTAGGAAAGGAGCAGGCAGAAGAAATACATGGCATATTATTCAGATGAGCTGATAGAAGAGATCCGTTCAGGAAACGATATCGTAGATGTGATATCAGGCTATGTGCGGCATTGACGAAAAAAGGAAGCACTTATTTTGGACTGTGTCCATTCCATAATGAAAAACGCCATCTTTTCGGTTTCACCCAATAAGCAGATGTACTATTGCTTCGGCTGCGGGGCGGGAGGCAATGTCATTACTTTTTTAATGGAATATGAAAAACTATACCTTTCCCGAAGCATTAGAGGTATTGGCGAACCGCATCGGCGTAGAACTGCCAAAGCAGGAACTGAGTGCCGAGCAGAAGCGGGCTTCCGATAAAAAAGCAAGACTGTTAGAGGCAAATAAAGAAGCGGCAAAATACTTCTATACCCTGTTGCGGAGTGAGCGGGGCAGCAGGGCTCACGAATATTTTAAAAACAGGGGATTGAGCGAGAAAACGCTTCAAAAATTCGGACTCGGATATTCCGATAAATATTCCGATGACCTGTACCGCTATCTGCGAACAAAAGGCTATGAGGATGAGTTGTTAAAAGACAGCGGGTTAGTCAGCATAGATGAGCAGCGTGGCGGTTATGATAAGTTCTGGAATCGTGTCATGTTCCCGATCATGGATGTGCGTGGCAAGTGATCGGTTTTGGCGGCCGTGTGATGGGAGATGGTGAGCCAAAATACCTGAACTCCCCGGAAACGATGATTTTTGATAAAAAGCAGGAATCTGTATGGACTTAATTTTGCAAGGACCACAAAAACCATCAGTTTTTATTGTGTGAAGGATATATGGATGTGATCGCGCTGCATCAGGCAGGATTTGACAATGCGGTAGCAGCACTCGGAACGGCATTTACGCCGGGACACGCCAATCTGTTAAAACGATATACCAAAGTGGTCTATCTGACCTTTGACAGTGATGGCGCGGGAATCCGTGGCGGCAAAACGGGCAATCCCGATCTTAAAAGAAGCAGGGATCACAGCAAAAGTCATCAATATGAAACCCTATAAAGATCCGGATGAATTTATCAAGGCACTTGGGGCAGAGGAATATGAGAAGCGGATTGAACAGGCAGAGAACAGCTTTATGTTTGAGATACGTCTGTTATCGGAAGAGTATGACTTAAAGATCCGGCTGGAAAGACAGAATTTGCAAATGAGACCGCAAAAAAATTGTTACAGTTCTCAGAGGAATTAGAAAGAGATAATTATATAGAAGCAATTGCCGACAACAAATACGGCATGGGTTTTGAGAATTTAAGAAAATTAGTCTATCATTTTGGAACACAGGGATTAACAGGAAGTGAGCCAAGACAGAAAAAAGAGCAGGGAAAAACCGCAAAAGAAGATGGAATGAAGCAGTCCCAGAGACTTTTGCTGACCTGGCTGATAGAAGATACAAGGCTCTTTGAGCTGATAGAAGAATATCTTGGAGCAGAAGATTTTACAGAGGATATTTACCAAAAGACGGCACAGATATTATTTGAACAGTATCACCGTGATGGCAAAGTGAATCCGGCACAGATCATCAATCTGTTTGGAGAAGAGGATCAAAGTGAGATCGCTTCGCTTTTTTTCATGCAAGGATTGCTAAGGTGGAGACAAAAGCCGACAGGGAAAAAGCCCTGAAAGAGACAATTCTCCGTGTAAAACAAAAACAGCATCCGGGAGCATTCTAAGCACGGATCCAACGGATATGGCTGGACTGCAAAAAATCATTGCAGATAAGAAACAGCTTGAGAAACTGGAGAAAACGAATATTTCCATACCATAGGGAGCAGAATAAAGACGAGAGAGGATATTAAAATGGCAGAAAAAACGAAAACACAGAAAGAAATGAAAAAGAAGAGAAATTTCAGGCGAAACTGAAAGAACTTTTAGCATTAGCCAAAAAAGAAAAAGAATGTTTTGGAATATCAGGAGATCAGTGATTTCTTTCAGGACATGGAGCTGAATGCAGAGCAGTTCGAGAAGATTTTAGACTTCTTAGAGACCAGCAATATCGATGTGCTGCGTATCACAGACAACGATGACGATACGGTTGACGATGAGATCCTGTTAGATGACGAAGAAGAAGTCGAGGTAGAAAAATTGACTTATCCGTTCCGGACGGTGTATCGATTGAAGACCCGGTCCGTATGTATTTAAAAGAAATCGGAAAAGTGCCGCTCTTAAGTGCGGAAGAAGAGATTGAGTTAGCAAAGCGTATGGAGTTAGGCGATCAGGAGGCAAAAAACGTCTTGCTGAGGCAAACTTGCGTCTGGTAGTATCCATTGCAAAACGCTATGTCGGAAGAGGAATGTTATTCTTAGATCTGATCCAGGAAGGAAACCTTGGTCTGATCAAAGCCGTGGAAAAATTCGACTACCGCAAGGGATATAAATTCTCTACTTATGCAACATGGTGGATCCGTCAGGCGATCACAAGAGCAATCGCAGATCAGGCGAGAACCATCCGTATCCCTGTCCATATGGTTGAGACGATCAACAAGCTCAGCCGTGTTTCCAGACAGCTGCTTCAGGAGTTAGGACGTGAACCTACCCCGGAAGAAATTGCAAAAGAGATGGACATGCCGGTAGAGCGTGTGCGTGAGATCTTAAAGATTTCCCAGGAGCCGGTTTCCTTAGAGACACCGATCGGTGAGGAGGAGGACAGCCATCTTGGAGATTTTATTCAGGATGATAATGTTCCGGTACCGGCAGATGCAGCCGTTGCGTTTACTCTCTTAAAAGAACAGTTAGAAGAGGTTTTAGGCACCTTAACGGAAAGAGAGCAGAAGGTGTTAACCCTTCGTTTTGGATTAGAGGACGGAAGAGCAAGAACTTTAGAGGAAGTCGGAAAAGAGTTCAATGTTACCCGTGAGCGTATCCGTCGATCGAGGCAAAAGGCACTTAGAAAACTCCGTCACCCAAGCAGAAGCAGAAAATTAAAGGATTATCTTGAGTAATATGATACAGTTGTCAAAGCGTTTAAATGCCGTGGCAGAGCTGTTGGTGCATGGGATTGATCAATTAGAGCTAGAGCAGCCGGTATTAGCAGACATCGGAACAGACCATGCATATCTTCCGGTTTATTTAGTGCAAAAAAAAGTCGTAAAAAAAGCATATGCCGCAGATGTAAAGAAAAGGTCCCTTTGCTTCATGCAAAAGAACATATTGAGCAATATGGGCTGGGTGAATACATACAGACCAGACTTTCCGATGGGGGGAAAGTTTTGTGCCCGGTGAGTCAGAAGTTGCAGTGATCGCAGGAATGGGCGGAGGACTGATGCAGAAGATCTTAAGCGGATCGCCGGAGTTTTTGAGAAAAATTCCTGTGTGGTCTTGCAGCCGCAGTCTGAGATTGAGCAGTTTCGCCGTTTTTTAACAGAGGACGGTTGGTGTATCTTAGAAGAAGATATGGTCTTAGAAGACGGAAAATATTATCCGATGATGTCTGTGACAAAAAAGAGACAGCGATGCCTTTAGACAATCCCTATCGGAATGCAAAGGACATAGATTTTTTATACGGTGCATATTTATTAAAAGAAGGACATCCGGTATTGCAGGACTATTTGAAAAGAGAGGCGCGAGATCTACCGGGAATTATTAGAAAAGCTGTCTGCGATTTCTGACAGACCGGAGATTCAAAAGAGGATTCATGAGGTGGAAAAAAAGGCAGAGCAGACAGAGCGGGCAATACAGGAAATGAGCAAGTAAGCTGATCAATAAGCCAAAAGAGAAGGACAGTGTAAGGATCAATGGAATGTAAAAAGTAATTGAGATATTAGAAAAACAGTCGCCGAAAAAAGTTATGCCTGTGACTGGGACAATGTAGGACTCTTAGTTGGCAGGGAAGATAAAGAGATCCAAAAAGATTTATATTGCATTGATGCTACGGATGAGGCGATCGAAGAAGCGATTGCCAATGGAGCGGATATGCTGTTGACCCATCATCCGATGATATTCAAAGGGATGAAACGGGTAACACAGGAAGATTTTATCGGAAGAAGGATTATCCGTCTCGATCCAAAATGACATGGTATATTATGCGATGCATACCAACTTTGATGTCATGGGCATGGCAGATTTAGTCGGCAGATTATTTAGGAATTTCAGATACCAGAGTGTTGGAAATTACAAGTGTTTCAGAGACAGGAGAAGAGGGGATTGGCAGATACGGCAGTCTGAAAAAAGAGATGACAGTGCGGGAGTGCTGTGAAGAGGTCAAGCAGGCATTTTCCTTAGAAAATGTAAAAGTGTTTGGCGATTTAGAACGAAAAGTAAAGACCGCAGCCATTTCACCGGGTTCAGGAAGAAGTGTGATCTCGAATGCATTGCAGGCAGGGGTAGATGTACCGATCACAGGAGATATTGACCACCATGAGGGAATAGATGCGGTGGCACAGAAACTGACGGTAATCGATGCAGGGCATTACGGTGTGGAACATATTTTTATCCCATATATGGAACAGTATTTAAAAAGAGAAGCAAAAAGAACTGGAGATTGCAGTACAGCCACTGACATTTCCATTTCAGATCATATAGTGTAGAGAAAAGATAAAAAGGCGGGTGTTTTTTATGGAGCAGATGATAAAAAAGTACAAATAGAAGGAAAAAGAGTATGAATATCCGGCAGGAACTACATACCAGACAATCGCGGGAGATTTTCAAAAAAAGAGTACGAAGATGATATTTTACTGGTCCTCTTTGACCATAGACTGCGGGAACTTGGAAAGAGTTTAAAGAGCGAGGGGACGATCGAATTTATTACGGCAAAACAGGACCCGGGCAAAAAGGCATATCGGAGAAGTACGACGTTATTATTGCAAAAGGCGGTGGATAACCTCTATGGAAAAGACGGAGTCAGTATACAGATTCGTCATTCCTTAGGACAGGGATATTACTGCACCTTAAAAGGAGCAAAAGAGGACATCAGCGACTTGATCCTTTCAATCAAAATAGAAATGATGCGTTTAGTCGATGCTGATATCAGTATCGGGAAAGAGCTGTCGGACCGACGATGCGATCCGCCTGTTTGCAGAACGGGTATGCATGATAAGGAGCGCCTGTTCCGTTATCGCAGAAGTTCGAGAGTCAATGTCTATGATTTAGATGGATATATCGACTATTTTTACGGCTATATGGTTCCGTCTACCGGATACTTGAAATGGTTTGACCTGATCCCATTTGAAGAGGGATGATGTTATTATTCCCTGGAAAAATACAAAGACGATTGATGAGTTTCACCCATCTAAAAAGTTATTCCACACCTTACAGGAATCCGAAGAATGGGGAAAAATGCTAAATATCGATACAGTAGGAGCGTTAGACGATGCGATCGCGGCAGGAAAAATGCGGCAGGTCATCATGGTGCAGGAAGCCCTGATGGAAAAAAAAAAAGATCGGTCAGCTTGCAGAGACCATTGCATCGGCAGGGGATAAAAAATTCGTAATGATTGCAGGACCATCCTCTTCCGGTAAGACGACCTTTTCCTATCGTCTGTCCCACAGTTGATGGCACAGGGGCTCAAACCTCATCCGATCGGACTGGATAATTACTATTTAGACCGTGAAAAAATACACCGCGTGATGAGAACGGCAACTATGATTTTGAGTGTTTAGAAGCATTGGATGTAGAGCAGTTCAATGAAGATATGACAAGACTGTTCAAAGGAGAGCAGGTAGAGATACCGACCTTTTTAACTTTAAGACCGGAAGACGGGAATACAAAGGCAACTTTTTACAGCTTGGCGATGACGATATCTTAGTAATAGAAGGAATCCACGGATTGAATGACAAATTATCCTATTCCTTAACAAAAGAGAGTAAGTTTAAAATCTATATCAGTGCATTAACCCAGTTGAACATAGATGAACACAATTATCTTCCGACTACAGATGCAAGACTGATCCGCAGGATCGTGCGTGATGCGAGAACACGCGGCACCAGTGCCAAAGAGACGATTGCCATGTGGCCATCGGTGCGAAGAGGCGAGGAACGTCATATCTTCCCATTTCAGGAGGAGGCAGATGCGATGTTCAATTCGGCACTCATCTATGAGCTTGCCGTGTTAAAGGCGTATGCAGAACCGCGTCTGTTTGCGATCGAAAAGGACTGTCCGGAGTATTTAGAGGCAAAGCGTCTGTTAAAATTCTTAGACTATTTTCTTCCGGTGCCGGCAGAGGATATTCCAAGCATCACTGCTCAGGGAGTTCATCGGCGGAAGCTGTATAGACGTATAAATGCAGTATAACGAGGAATGTATAAAAATACTTGACGAAGTATAAAAAATGTTACAATAGGAAACGATTCAATCATATATAAGTAGGATGGATGATCGCGGCTGCAAGTGTCGAAAGACCGCAGACGAGGAAAGTCCGGGCTTCACAGGGCAGGATGCCGGCTAACGGCCGGTGGAGGTAACTCAAGGACAGTGCAACAGAAATATACCGCCGGGCAACCGGTAAGGGTGGAAGGGCAGTGTAAGAGACTACCGCCCGTCTGGTAACAGACGGGGCACATGTAAACCCCACTTGAAGCAAGACCGAAGCAAGACGATAATGCGGCCCGTTAGTCTTAGGTAGGTTGCTTGAAGCAGCTGGCAACAGTTGTTCTAGATAGATGATCATCTGAAAAACATAACCCGGCTTACAGTCCTGCTTATATATGAAAAAACGTATCATAAGAACAGATATAATAGGTTATAAAAATAGATTGTGATCACAGAGAAAATAAAAGAAAAAATACCTGTAGAATGTACCTGCCGCATAGAAATATGCCGGCAAAAGGTGCATTTTTTGTTTCTGAAAACTGAGAAAATTTCGGAAAGATTCAGTTGCAGGAATGAAAATACGAAAAAATACGAAAAACTTGTCAAAATACGAAAATTGTCGGTTCTTTTTTGTTCAAATTTATACAAATTTGTTGAAAAATGTAGTATAATTGTTTCAATAAGAATGAATGTAGGGGGGGAATGGAGTGTGGCTGACTTCAGACAGAAGAAGCGTATAGGGGATATGCTTCTCGAAGCAGGTATTATTACGCAGGAGCAGTTAGAAGATGCATTGGAGAAGAATAAGACTGCTCAAAAAAAATAGGCGAGATGCTTGTGGATCTTGGTTATGCGACAGAGGAAGCAATTGGGGAAGGGCTTGCAACACAGTTAAATATCCCATTTATTTCTCTGCATGGAATGAAAATAGAGGATGATATCATCAAGTTAGCAGATGGTAAGCTGCTTCGAAAGCATCTGATGATACCGTTTGAGTATAAAGAAGGAAACGTAAATATTATCCGTGTTGCAATGGCGCATCCGATGGATATGCGGGGAATAGATGATTTTTCTATTATCACGAATCTACAGGTAGAGCCTGTGATTGCAACGACACAGGATATCTTAGTGACACTGGACAAATACTACGGTGACAGCGAAGCACAAAGAGTGGCAGAGCAGTATGCCAAAGAACGTGAGAGCCGGAAAACAAAGGAGGAGCAGGCAGAAGATGAGGATGTAGCCAATTCTCCGATTGTACAGCTTGTAAAATCCATGATTGAACAGGCGGCGAGGCAACGTGCGTCCGATATTCACATTGAGCCGATGGAAGATAAAGTGCGTGTCCGTTATCGTATTGATGGTGTGCTTTATGAAAAATCGACCTATCACATCAATTTGTTAAGTGCGATCATTACTCGTGTAAAGATTATCGGAAATATGGACATTTCCGAAAAGAGAAGACCACAGGACGGAAGAATCACGATGATGATTGACCGGAAGGGAATATGATATCCGTGCATCCATACTTCCGACGGTTTACGGTGAAAAAATGCGTAATGCGTCTGGCACAGAAAAAAGCCTTGACAAGAGATAAAAAGAGTCTTGGATTTACCGAACAGCAGTTGCAGTTATTTGATGATATGCTGAATCATCCGAATGGGATTATACTGGTAACCGGACCTACCGGTAGCGGTAAGTCTACGACCTTATATACGGCGGTGAACGAAAGAAACCACGAAAATATTAATATCATTACCGTAGAAGATCCGGTAGAGGCAAATGTAGACGGAGTGAGTCAGGTACAGGTCAATGCAAAAAGCGGATCTGACCTTTGCTTCGGCACTTCGTTCCATATTGAGACAGGACCCGGACGTTATCATGATAGGTGAGATTCGAGACAGGGAAACAGCATCTATCGCAGTGCAGGCATCCATTACGGGACATTTAGTGTTGAGTACCTTGCATACGAATGATGCACCGGGAACCATGACGCGATTAATGGATATGGGCGTAGAAAGTTATCTGTTAGCAGATGCCATGAGAGGCGTCATTGCCCAGCGATTGGTACGAAGGCTTTTGCCCACACTGCAAGAAAAAAGCGGAAAGCTCTTGGAGAAGAAAAGGGCATGATGGGCATTAACCCAATGGAAGAGGTTGAGATTTATGAGCCGGTAGGCTGTGAACACTGCAATGACACTGGATTTTACGGAAGAACCGGTATTTATGAGATGATGCCGGTCACATCGACTCTGCGCAATGCAATTGCGGACGGATGTCTACGGATGAGATTCGTGAAGTGGCAGTGAAAGAAGGAATGAAAACGTTACACAGTGAAGCGGTCAGACTCGTTTTAGAAGGAGAAACATCCTACCATGAGATGCATCCGTATCTCACTTGGAGAATAGAGGAAAAAACAGGTTATGGGTAAAATAGAAGATATTTTAATCGACGGAAATCAAAGAAACGCTTCAGATATTCATCTTTGTCCCGGCAGTCCGGTCATGTTCCGTATCGACGGAGCATCTGATACCGATGTCGGAGGAAAAGATTAAGCCATATGAAATAGAAGAAATGATCAAGCCAATGCTGACAACCGAGCAGTTAGAAGTGTTAGAGCGGGAAGGTGAACTGATTTTGCACATTCTATCGCAGGATTTAACCGGGTGCGTGTCAATGTGTTCCGTCAAAGAGGAACGTATGCGATGGCACTTCGTATCCTTTTCATTTGAGATTCCGTTACCGAAGGATTTAGGCATTCCGGAGGCAGTTGTAAATCTGACTTCAAAAAAAGAGGGGTATGGTGTTAGTAACAGGAGCAACCGGAAGTGGTAAATCCACAACGTTAGCTTCTTTCGATCGGAGTGATTTCAAAGAATTACAAAAAAGACGATCATTACCTTAGAAGATCCGATCGAATATTTGCATGGACATGGAAAAGGAATGGTACTGCAAAGAGAAATCGGTTATGATTCGATGTCCTATGCAAATGCGGTCAGGGCGGCCCTAAGACAGGACCCTGATGTGATCTTAGTCGGTGAGATGCGTGATTTAGAGACGATTTCCATTGCCATTACGGCAGCGGAGACAGGACATCTGGTATTTTCCACGCTTCATACGAATAGTGCGGCTTCGGCAGTAGACCGTATGATCGATGTCTTTCCACCGTTTCAGCAGCAGCAGCGCATCCGTGTGCAGTTAGCAGGTGTTTTAGAGGGTGTGGTGGCACAACAGCTTCTGCCAAGGCAGGAAGGCGGAAGAGTGGCAGCATATGAGGTCATGCTTGCGGTTCCGGCGATACGGAATCTGATCCGTGAGGAAAAAAGCTTTCAGATTCCATCGATTATCCAGACCAACAAGAAAATGGGGATGCAGACGATGGATGATGCAATTTATGATCTGTATATGAAAAGCTATATTACTGCAGAGACGGCAATCAGTTTTGCACATGATGCGGCATGGGAATGTCACAGAAGATTAATCTGTTTTAAGAGATAGAGGAGAGGAAAATGGCGGATTATTCTTATATTGCAATTGAAAAAAGCGGAAAAAGAAATAAAAGGAAGTATGGAATCGGACAGCAGGGAAAAAGTCGAACAGAAACTGCGTTCGCAGGGGTGTATTCCATTAGAGATCAAAGAACAGAATGCCTTACAAAAAAGATATTAAGATCGGCGTGGGCAAAAAAGTCAAGACAAGAGATCAAGCGTGTTCTGCCGTCAGTTTGTAAGTATGCTCCGTGCCGGAGTAAGTATAGTGAAAGAATTAGATATGCTGTCGATACAGACCGAAAATAAGACACTTTCACAGGCAATTCGAGAGGTAAGAACGGAGATTGGAAAGGGAAGTACCCCTGTCAGAGGCGATGGAGAAGCAGAACAAAGTATTTCCACCGATGTTAGTCAACATGGTAGAAGCCGGAGAAACCAGTGGAAGTATTGACAAGTCCTTAGAGCGTATGGCAATCCAGTTTGAAAAAGAAGCCAAGTTAAAGGGGCATGATGAAACGCTCCATGATGTATCCGATGGTATTAGGAGTCGTGGCACTGGTGATTTTAGTCGTTATGCTGACATATGTTATCCCAAATTATATGGAAATGTTTGATGGATATGATTTTGAAATGCCGGCACTGACATTGGCGATTATGCACATGGGAGATTTTGTAAAAAATCATGCCATCCTCTTAGTTGCAATCATTGTAGCAATCGTTATAGGAATAAAAAGCTGGAAAAAAACAGAGTCAGGGCAGGAGTTTTTTTTTGGTACGAGAGAGCGATCAAAAATCCGGTATTTAAGAATCTGAACATCAAGACCTACTCTTCCGTATTTGCAAGAACACTCAGCACATTGATGCAGGCGGGAATCCCGATGATTGATGCAGTAGACAGTGTGGCAAATACAATGACAAATATTTTATATAAGAGAGAATTGTTAAAAAGCAAAAGAAGAAATCGCAAAGGGAGTTCCTCTTTCCGAACCGTTGAAAAACGGCGGACTCTTCCCCACCGATGGTAGTACATATGATGGCGATTGGAGAAGAGACCGGAGAGATTGAGGAAATGTTAGATAAATTAGCAGATTACTATGATGAAGAGGTGGAGGTCACAACCCAGACCGTTTTAGCACTCTTAGAGCCTATGATTATTGTATTCATGGCAATTATCGTAGTAATTCTGATAAGCGGCGATCATGGGACCAATGCTTTCGTTATACAACGGCGTTGGAAATATGTAGGACCGCAGGGGTATTCATTGTATCTAATTTCCGGGGATAGGGCTTCGGACTTGAGATAATCTATAAAAATAAAAAGGAGAGATTCATTATGAAAAGGACAAAGCGTAACAACAAAGGATTCTCGTTAGTAGAATTGATCATCGTAATTGCAATCATGGCAATCTTAGCAGGAGTTTTAGCACCACAGTTCGTTAAGTATATTGGAAGATCCAGAATTTCTACCGATATCCAGAATGCACAGCAGATTGCAACTGCAATCAGTGCAGAGTTCGCTGATACAGCGAGAACAACAGCAGTTGCTGAGCAGACAATCACTGATGGTAAAGCAAAATGGGATGGCGATACAGATGCTGCTAGTACAGCAAGAACTCAGAAAGAGGTTTTGGTGGAGTACCAAAAAGTAAAAGCAGCAAGTGGTAACTTCAAATATTCCGTTAACGCAGATGGTGAAGTAACCGTTAAAGTTGGTGATACTCAGTTATATCCGGAAGCAGAAGGTGACTGGGCTAAGTAATTTTGCAGTTTGAAAGGAACGGACTAACGCATGGATACCATACTGATATTCGCAGAAATTCTCATATTTTTATTTGGAATCGTCATAGGCAGTTTTTTGAATGTGTGTATTTACCGCATTCCGAAGGGAGAGGACATTGTCAAAGTGAACTCCCACTGTATGACCTGCGGATATCAGTTGAAATGGTATGACTTAATCCCTATCTTTAGTTATATCTTTCTTAGAGGTAAGTGCAGAAAGTGTAAAACAAAGCTTTCCTGCCAGTATCCGATTGTCGAGGCAGTCAATGGATTCATGTATGTTCTGATTTTTGCAGTCAATGGACTGAATGTAGAGAGTGGGATATACTCTCTGATGGCATCCGCATTGCTGGTTCTTAGTGTGATCGATTTTCGCACATATGAGATTCCTTTTGGGATCAACGTATTTATATTTATCCTTGCCTGCATACATATGCTGCTGGATTTAGCACGGTGGAAAGACTATGTCATAGGTTTTTCGCAGTCAGTGCTTTTTTATATCTGCTGTATCTGTTATCTAAGGGCAGAGCCATTGGAGGCGGAGACATTAAGCTGATGGCGGCAGCGGGCATGATGTTAGGTTGGAAAGCAATTATAATAGCATTTGTAATGGGCTGTATTCTTGGTTCGGTCATCCATCTGCTGCGCATGAAACTGACAAATGAGGATCATGTGTTAGCAATGGGACCGTACTTAGCAGCCGGTATTTTATTAGCGGCACTCTGGGGTGACAGCCTGTTACAGATGTATATGCGTCTTTGGTAGGCGTTTGTTTCGACAAAAAGGTACAGGGAAGGTCTTTTTGTGGGAACAGACAGTGAAAAAATGATAGCAAGGGAATGAGAAGATGGCAAATAGAGTATTATGTATTGAGATTGGAAACCGTATGACTCACGTTGTAGAGACGGATTTCAAAGTAAAAAGAACCGAAAATCTATAAGAGTTTCAGTTTCAGGACACCGGATAATCTCTTTCATGAGGAGACACTTGCGGATGTTCTTCCTTTTTAAAGAGTGTCTGGATGCGGGGCTTGAAGAACATAAAATTAAGACGAGAAAGGCAGTGTTTGTTTTAGCATCCAGCAGGATTGCCAGCAGGGATGTCGTCATTCCGCATGTCAAGGAAAATCGTATCAGAACGTTGTTATATGCGAATTCTGCGGAGTATTTTCCGGTAGACCTTGAAAAATATCAGTTGAGTTACCGGCTGTTAGATGAGGTAGAGGAAGAGGGCGAACAGAAATATAAGCTGATGGTACTTGCCGTACCAAACGAAATGATCGATGCTTATAAATCGTTAGCAAAAGTCTGCTTATTGACACTGGTAGATTTAGACTACATAGGCAATGCCGCAACACAGCTTTTTAGAAAAAATATCAAAAATGACTTATATGCGATGGTAAGATTAGAAGAAGATACTACGATGATCACGATCGTCCGTGAGAATAAAATTGAGTTACAGAGAACCTTCCCTTATGGAATCGCAGACGTTGTACAGGCGGTTCAAAATCCGGACATTTTGGTGAAGATATTGATTTCTATGAGACACTCGAAAAGATGCGGAAAAAAATGTCCTGAGCTTAGAAGAGGAAGAGATTCAAGAGGATATCACAGAAGGTTTCCGTGCCATTACAGGAAACGTTTCGCGTGTGATGAATTTTACAGTTCAATCATGCCGGTGCGGAGATGGAGAATATCGTTCTCTATGGTACCGGTGCAGATATCTGTGGAATGGAGCAGTATCTGTCTGATGAGCTGAGTATTCCTGTTTCAGGCGAATCGTTAAGGGAAGCACTCCCGCAGGGAAAAAAGGCAACACGGGGAGATTATTATCCGCTCATGTATCTGACCTGTGTCGGAGCCGCAGTCAATCCGATGAAATTCCGTTTAGAAGATGAAAGGAAGTTGCGGAGAAGAAAAAAAAGAGCATAAGCAGATTCATATTGAGCCAAAGAATTTTTTTGGTATCTGCGTTGTAGTATCACTGGTACTTCTCTTAGCGGTCGTTCCATACTATGGCTATTTGAAGATGGGTGTTCATAAACTGCAAAAAGAGAGAAGCGAAAAACAGTATCTTGCGGATGAGTATAAAGAATACAATCAGGCAAAGACCGAATATGAAAAAAGATTGAAAATCTCTATCAAGAGACTACGACAACATCAGAAGGAATCGGTGATTTCATTGATGAACTGGAAAAAAGAATATGCCAAGTGATATTTTAGTACGTTCCATTACGTCAAATTCAGAGAGTGTGACAATGGATATACGGGTAAGTTCTAAACGTGAGGCAGCAAAAGTTGTGGATGAACTTTCCGGTTTTGAGAGTATCAGTGATGTTCAGGTGGAATCTTTAGAGGAGACGAAAAGTGAAACAAATCAGTCCTATGTGGATTTCATGGTTGTCTGTACCTATGTAGGAGGAACAGCAGACGGAGATGCTCAAAATGAAACAACAATGAGCGAGGACGTAGAAGCACTAGAAACAAAGCAGCAGGATCAGACCGCAGGAGAATAGAAGTACGGAGGGGGTAATCCGATGAAAAAAGATAGAAAAATAAAGAGTGCCGGTATGAGTGACCGGGATAAAAATCTCTTATTTATAGTTGGAGGAATTCTTTTAGTCGTACTAGTCATCCAGTTTGGTTTCCGCAACTTCTTAGCAGAGAACAAAAGAACAGAAGGCAACTAAGGCGGCATTAGAAGCAGAATTAAAAGAGCTAGATGTTATTCAGAAAAAACGAGAAGGAATATACCGCTCAGACGGAAGAATGGAAGAAAAAAACAAAAGAATATTATAAAAGAATTTCCGGCTATGGTAAAAGCGAGAGACCAGATCCTCTATGCTTCCGATATGGAAAAGCGTTATGACAGTCTGCATATTTCTAAAGTCAGCATGGAAGCAGGAGAACTCGTGGCAGAGAATCAGGAAGCCGGTCTTTCGGTTTATGGCGTACCGGAAATGATTGAGTGTACAGTTTCTATGCTCAGTTAAAGGACTGGCTTCATCGGATACCAAAAGAAGAAGAAAGAAAATCCATAAATGAAATGGTGCTGACACTGGATGAGGCAAGCGGAAATCTGGTAGGAGACATTCGCATGAAGCAGTACTATATGTTAGGAACAGGAGAAGAGTATCAGCCAGCAGAGATTAATGATGTTCAAAAGGGAACAGATAATATTTTCGGTGGAGCATCGGTATAGCACCGGAAGATGTACAGCAGACAAAGGCTTCACAGCAGGCAGGAGAGAGACACAGGCAACGGAGACTCCGGAGCAGTAAGCAGGAATGTAGCAGTAGATTTTAAGATAGAATGAAAGGAGGAACACGGATGAAACAGGATGATCGCGGTGTGTCTTTAGTGGAAATATTGATTGCCACAGCGATACTGGTGATCTGCGTGGTTCCTCTTTTTAAATCCATGATCCTACCGTTCAGACTAATGCAAGATCCAGAGTGTTGTTAGCTGCAACTTCGGCAGGAGAGGCAGTGTTAGAGGATTTAAAAGCGGACGGTATGGAAGCCTTTATTCAGGATAAGGACAGTAAATCAATCTCAGATGTAGGTTATATTGAGGAAGATGGAAAAAAAGACAGGATACAAATTCACCTATCCCGAATATGAGTCGGATGGAAAAAAATTTGCGGTTACCGTAGAAGTACGTCCGTATCAGAACACGGAGAATGCTGACGCAGACTACAATAAGAAAGAAGTTGTAGATTTAAAAAAGGATCGATCTTTTCCAAAGACGGAGTCTATGTACAGGATGATAAGATCATCGAAGAAGATTTTATCAAGGCAGTTTCAGAAAACAAGGTACAGGCAGACCAGAAGGATACAGTACTGAAAAATTTAGACATCCGGTGGAATTATGTGTAGTAGCGGCAGATAAGAATCAACAGAACATCTGGCAGAACGTCTCTTATTATTATAATGGGATTCTTTTAGGAGAGCATCCGATGCTTTTATATGACAGCAGACAGGTGGGCGGAACTCTTGAAAATCTGTATATCTGTTTTGAACCAAATGCAAAAAATACAATTACAGTCCAGAATAAAGACGATTATCCACTGAACCTGTTTTTGATCAAACAAAGGAGATCAGGCAGCCAAAGTAGAGGTACATCTGGTTGGAACGAAAGAAAAAGGAACACTTTGGGGAAGAGCAGGACCCGGACTTTACAAAGGGGATCCGGATACGGGCAAACTTTACGGATGCGGACACACCGCTATTCTATTATAAAGGAAGTGGAAGTGAAACATCGTTGAACCAGTCACAGTTAGAAAAATATTTCGGACTGAGCGGGCTCGATGGCAAACGTGTACAGACGCGTCTTTATGATGTTACGGTCAAAAAGTAAATCTGGAGAACAAAGAAATCACAACACTGACGGGAACAGTCACCAGGTAGGGATAGATATGAAAAAGTTAAAAAAGACAACAGGGGTGTTTCACTGGTCATGGTCATCGCGGCAATTGCACTGGTAACTGTTTTAGTAACCGTTGCATTGACGATGGGACTGTGGAATTATCAGATGAAGGCGACCAACCGTATATCAAAAAATAATTTTTATGATGCAGAGCGTGTATTAGATGAGATCCGTCTGGGACTGCAGAGCGATGTATCCGATGCCATGTCACAGGCATATGTAGAGACGATGGCAGATTATACCGGAAAAAGTACGGCGAAACGGACGAAGCATTTTAATGAGACATATATCAAAGTGTTAAGAAGTAAGCTGGCACAATCATCGGACGAGAATCATTACAACGTGGACTATCTGCTGAACTTTTTAGATCAAAAGGTCAAAGAGCGGACCAGCCTTACAACGGTAGAGGGAAAGACACCGCAGCTGAGTGTCAGTGAAAGCGGTCTGACCTTGAAAAAATTTTTTGACCTATACCAATGAGCAGGATTATGAGACAAGAGTACAGACCGATATCCAGATCCTGTTTCCGCAGATGAATTTTACGGAGAGCGGTTCATTTCCAAATGTTTTAAAATATGCACTGATCGCACAGAAAGGAGCGTCTTTAGAAAAAACATCAAACGTTACCGTGGATGGAAGTATTTATGGTGGTGGCGATGATGCCAGTCTTTCTGTTGGAAATGGTGTGAATCTGCTTGTGGAAAAGGGAAACGATGTGATCTTAAAAACAAGCTCTGCTTAGAACAGGGTTCAGAGTTTTCGGGCGAGACAAAGGTAACACTATGGTCAAATGATATTGAAGCAGCGAATGCATCGAAGTTGTTCTTAAAAGGAACAACCTATACCGCCAATGACCTGACCTTGTTTGGAAGTGCCGATGTACAGATCGGTGGAGAGTATTACGGCTTCGGCAATCCGAAAGCGGCGCTAAAGGCAGATTCTAATCAGAGTGCGAAGATCAGAAAGGATATTGAAGACAATCCATCGGATTACAGCAGTGCCATTATTGTCAATGCCATAGGCAGCAGCGTGAATGGAAGCAGTGCAAAAGTGAGATTGAATTTAGGACAGTCTACGACACTGATGCTTGCTGGAAATGCATATATCGGAAACAGTACCGTATTCATGGGAGAATCCCTAACGGTAAAGAGCAATCAGATCGCCTATTTAGTGCCGGAGTCCTGCATGGACGGTATGGCAAATCCAATGACAGAGCAGATGCATATACAGGCATTAGCAAATACCGGTGGAGACACACCGACAAACCAGGCGGTACTTTTAAAGAGTCATATTTTAAGCCGTGTACAGGCATTGACTCCGGGAGTGAGCGGAATAGAGGAGATGACACAGGGAAATCTCTACTATTACTATATGAGATTTGAAAGTGCCAAAGCAGCAAGTGATTATTTTACATCATATTACGGTTCCGCGGCATCGGCTAAGATTAAAAATTATCTGGATCTGTATGTGGATCAGAAAGCTGTCCGATCAACCGTAATGCAAAAAAGGACTTAAATGGAAATATTTTTAGTATATGATGCAACGGAATTACCTCGATCGGTGATACCATTACGGAGGGCAGCGATCTGTCTGATTCTAAACAGATGAGTGACCAGCTTGTCAGCTATCAGGATATGTTCCATTCAAATAATATCAATCTGACACTGAATTATGAGGCATTAAGTGGTGTACAGAAGTCGAGAACAGTCTTTGAAAATTTAGTAAAAGATAAATTGTTTGATGTGGTAGGAACTTCCGGCTGGTTCACTTACAAAGAAGGCGGGACTTCCTATGCCGCATATGTGACAGATAATACCTCACAAAATTGGTTATGGATGATACTTTTTAGGAAAAGCACCATCGGGGAGCAAAGATCAGAATGGTCATTGCAACCGGCGATGTTGAGGTACGGACAGATTTTGAGGGAACGATCCTGAGTAAAGGCAAAGTGACCGTTTCTCCGTCAAAAGCAAACATCACGCTTTGCAAAAACCAGAACCAGCTTGCAAAACTGATCGCAGGCGGTACCTGTCAAAAGAGTGGAAAAGATTATCTGTTAAAAGATTATCTGACAGATTCTGAAAAATATCTTGAAGAGAAGTCGAAATGGTATCATCTGATAACAGGATACGGTTAGAGCAGCTTGTAGTATACACAAACTGGTCGAAAAAGTAGTGGAGTAGAACATGTATAAGAATAAAAACGGTGGTTTCTCATTATTGAATTGATCGTGGTGATCGCGATCATGGCAGTGCTTGGAGGCATCGTGATCGGGAATTCCAATTACAGCAAGAGCGCACAGGTAAAAAAAAAAGTATACAGAACTGACAGACGGGTTTATGCGTAAGGCAAGAACGGAGATCATGTCTAAGAATACCGTAAGCGGAGTCTGCCTCTATGAAAAAAAGAGGGATGCTATTATATAGAATCCTATAAAGAAAAAAAGAAAACGGCGGAACTGTTACATTTGAAACCGTGAAGCGGGAAAAAAATTAGGAAAACCACACGGAGTTGAGATATCCGCAGCAAAACAGGATGGCACAGGGGAAAAAGACTTTAGGGACAATGCAGGAGATTCCCTTAGTACTTTTATCCGGATCGGTTATGACAGATCCACCGGTGCGGTTTCAAAGTTCTGTGTCAATACAGAGGATATATCAGATTTAACGTATACTAAGATCACATTTAAAAAAGGAGAGAACTCAAAATGTATCGAGATCAATCCGGCAACAGGAAAACATCAACAAAAGTAAATAATCACGGTTTTTCTTTAGTGGAGCTGATCGTTGCAATCGCCATTATCGGGATTGTAGGCGGAGGAGTCGTAAGTCCTGATCCAGTCAGGAAGTAAGACATATCAGTCCAGCAGCAACGAAACAGATATGCAATACGAAGCACAGGTGCTGTTAAACCAGTTAGAGCAATATGTCATCGGTGCGAGAGGAATCCGGCAAAAGGATGATGTGACCACCATTTATGATGAGGAAAACGGAAAAACACAGGTAGATATTTTTAAGCTATTCTGCTTCTGATAAAAAGCTCTATTATGAAAGACAGGAAAAAGCGGCAGAGGCATCTGACTATACGACTACGGTAGAAAAAACAGCACTCGCAGAAAATGTAGAGAGCTTTGCGATGGATGTTTCAAGGCACAGGAAAAAGGCAAAGTGAAAGTAGCGGTCACCTTAAAAAGGATAAAAAAGACCTATCAGGCAGATATGGTATATCATCTGCGAAACGCCGTGGTTGTGAATCCAACCGAGGAAGAAGATTACGAGGTCACAGACCCGACTGAAGAAGAAGTTTCCGTGGTAAAAAAGTAGAGGTCAATGCATCGAGAACGGCTTTATTAAAAGGCGAAGAACAAGTATTTTATGCCATTGTAACAGGAGAACATTATCCATCCCAGAAGGTGAACTGGTTTTTGTACAGGAGCAAATAATGCCAAGACCTATATAGGAGAAGACGGAGTCCTGCATATCGGAGCCGATGAGACGGCAGAGACATTGACAATCACGGCACAGTCTGCATGGGATCCGTCAGTCAAAGGAAGCATGACGATCCACATTAACCATGCCGGAATCCGGATTTATCCGGAAGAAGTCTGGATCAGTCCGGCAGGAGGTACCTTAGACCCGGATAAGAATGGAAATGGAGAAGTAACCTATCATGCAGATATTTTAACTTCAACCGGATTAAAAAATTTCTGATCTGGTATGGTCTGCATCGAAGAGTAATTACAATAATGACTTGCAGAACAACCAGAAGATTCATATTAATGCAACGGAGACAAGTGGCGATTTTACGGTATCGGCATCTGTAACCGACGATGCGGGACATGTATTTACATCGAATCAGGCGGTTGTACATGTAGTGAGGATTGAAGCCGACAGGAAGAGTATGGCATACATGAGCAGTACAAATCTCACCATCTATGGATTAGAAGAGCTTGCGGCAGGAGGCTTGAAGATCGCATCCTCCACAGCGGAGATTAAAGAGGACAACGGAAGCGGAAATTTTTATCTGTATGATACCCGTGGCGTCTTATCATTTGGAAGACCGACAAAGAACGTAGACGGAAGCTGGGAGTGTACGGCAACCTTTGATCCGGACCGTTCCGTTTTACGTTGGCTCTTTGGAGGTTTCCGTTCACAATCAACCAGTATAGGGGTCTATCGTGCAGGGGAGACAATTAGGAGAACAGATAAGAATGGAAGTACCTATGAATATGGATTTTCTGTAAATAAAATGGGTATCAGTTGGAATTAAAGGGAGAATCGCAATGGGAAAGAAAGGCTGGAAAAATAAGAGAATATGGTGTGTGGTGATCGCAGCAGCACTTTTATGTGTCGGAACAGGCGGTTATCTGTTTTTTCATGTGCAGGCACAGGGAATTTTGACAGGACTTGAAGAAAAAAAAGTTTCCCAAAAAGTAAAGGACAGCAAAAAGTTTCAGATCGTAGAAGTTGTACCGGATGGTTCCGAAGGTGAGATCGGCTATTTAGTAAAAAATAAAGACACGGACATTACCGGTGACTATCTGAAAAAATACTTAGACACCTATCTTGCAGAAGATACGTCCAGACAGAATACGGCACAGGTGCGAAAAGATTATGTCAACTCATTGATGGGGAAAATTAGAAGCCTTTGCCGGAGACGGAAAACCATTGCAAAAAGACGGAGATTATGAGGAGGCTTATTTTCCAAAAGATACAGAGGGTTGGAAAGTGATGGGGTTTCCAAAGGAGCAGTATGAGACCGTACAGCTTCACGGAAGTTATGAGGAGACACCGGCTTTAGACGGTTCTTATGAGCCAAATATCACAGGCTTTCAGTATGATAAAGACCATGGTGCCTATACCGTAACCTTTACAGAGACCATGCGTACCGATACCACCGATGCACTCTATACACAGGCATACCGTAACGTTGGAACCGATGAAAACGGGAATCAATGATGGAGGCAGCAGAGGAGGATCCGACAGGAACCTTATACTATATTGAGTCCTTTCAGTATGTAGGTTCCGGAAGTGCAGGGGCTTGTTACACACCGGTATTAGATACGGAATTACCGTATTCCTATATAGGAACAAACGGCTCTTATCAGTTTGTAGAAGACGAAGCAAAAGAAGAATGTATCGTCCAGATAGGAAAAATCTATTACAAAGGCGGGTTCAGCAGTCAGGACTGGATGCGGACAAAGGTATTAGCATCTAAAGACAGTGACAGTTTAGAGATCGAAGTTGTTACAGTAGAAGAGAGTCAGTTAGCCCAGACCGATCTGTCTGCGGCAGATTTTATCTATCTCTGTGGAGATACCACAAAAAGACGCAAAAGCCTACCAAAACCCGCAGGCAGTCTGGGATGCGGTTGCAAACAGTGTTTCGCTGCAAAAAGTTCCGTGCATGATCGATGCATCCAGCGGAGTATGGGAAAAGTGTGCCGCTTATCAGGAAGGCTATACGGGACAGAGTGATTTTATACATGAAAACGTCTATATCTTTGGAACGAAGGATGCAGCAGCAAGAGAGCCGTTTTTGAGAATTTAGAAGGCGTGGTTTCTGATACTTCGGGATGTTCAGAGGTATCTGAATTGATCAAAAAAGAAAATATGATAAGAAGCGCGAGGAAAAACTTTCGACAGATATTACCCGCCTGTTTCTGATGCAGTATATTATTGATTATAGTAATCAGCGCAGGATCCAGACCAAGGATCATTTCCGTGTCTTAGAGATCCAGCCGACGGATGCGGTAGCAGCCGATATGAAAGGTTTTCGTCTGACAAAAGAAAAGATAGCAGCGTGGGCAGGCATGTCGGCAGATGCCGCGGATATCACCATTGATTCAATGTCTACGGCAGAGTTCATAGGTAAGGTCGAGGATTTAAACAAAGACTACGATATGATTTATGTGGGAGCATGTATTGATTATCTGAATACAGAAGGAAGTGGAAGTTCCAGACATACAGCCTATAACGATACGCGGATGAATGGATTGATTTATACGCATACCGGAGACTATATCACAGGTAATCTCTGTATATCGGGCATGATGGATGTGGATTATGGTGGAGCATATTTGTTTCGGGATAACACACCCCGGCCATATGCAAGATACGCGGATGACAACTGGGGTCATGAGGGATTATTATTACACAACAATGGTGGTATCTATACGGCATTGCGGAATCGTACCAAGTTAGAAAATGATGTCTTAAGACAGTATTTTAAGAAACCATATACACAGACACAGTATGCCTATGGTATTGGAGCAAGTCCGAAGGAATTAACCGGGGATTTGCTGAGCTTCCGTTACAGCGGTAATGATATTACAAAGACAAAGCTGAAGGATTTATTAGAATATGTCAGTGCAAATTATCCGGTTGTAGTTTCGGATGCACTTTATCACACAGATAAATCCGTAAATCAGGAAGCCGTAGACAATACTTCATACCTCTATCAGTTTTTAGAGCAGATTAAGGGGAATCAGAATGTATTTACCGTGAGTCAGGCAGAAAATGTGGGAAGTGGGATTGGAGATTATCTGAATATTCCAAAACCGCAGATTTTATATTTTGATATCAGTGCACCGGAAACTCTAAGCTCATACGATGGAATCGGCACGGCAAGCGGACAGGTTTTTCAGACGTTTCTAAGATGATCGTAGATACCTCGAATGCACAGTCAGAGGGAACTTATACCGTAAAGTAGGATTTTACTTAGAGAGTCAGGTGGAGGCATCAGCGGCCTCCGTCTATCGTCCGGTATTCTGTCTGGATATGAATGCAGACGGTAAGTTTTCAAAAGCAGGTGCATCAGGTAGCGGAGAAGAGATGAGCTGTACCATCTATAATGCAGATACCGGTGAGGAGGCATCGAAGGACGGAGAGGGGAACTATCAGTTAAACAGCAGAGTGCGCTATCGGTTAGAGCGTCAGATTCCGGCAACCTACCGGGGTGTATTGTCCTGGCAGTTAGAACTGGTGCAGGTATCTAATCCGGGTGTCAGAACTTCAGATATCCAATACACAAAAGTGGATGGGATCGGAGATCAGGAAGTGGTCAATGTATTACAGATCACGAGCCAGAGTGCAAGCGGTGCGGATAACAACCGTATCAATCTGAAAAATGAGAGCCGTATTCAGGACTATCTGGATGAAGTATGCAATATGACAGGCTTAAAATTCAATATTGATACGATAGGCGGAAGAGATTATGGAAATAATGCTTCGAGTATCAGCACGGCAGAAGAGTTCTATAAGAAAAAACTGACCGGACTTGGAAAATCATTAGAAGATTATGATATGCTCATTATTGGATTTGCCAGTGAGTATTATGACTTATATAACAGTTCTAACAGAAAGAGTCAGTATGCGGTAGATGCTATTAATCTCTTTATTGATTCCGGTAAGAGTGTGTTGTTCTCAAATGATACTACGTCGTTTGTCAACGTATCACCGCATCATTCCTTTAAGGATGGACATCTGACATCCTTTAGTGATGACTGGAAGGTGCTTCGCGTCAGTGGGGTTACTATATGAACAATGCATTCCGGAACGTTATGGCAATGGACCGCTATGGGGTTTCAGCAGACACGGATACGACAGAGAGTGCACAGATGCAGGCACAGGGAAATCTGTTAAGACAGCAGCAGCATCTGACTGTTGATACACAGACACTTCATGCAACCGTAAATCAGGGATGGGTTTGTGAGTATTCAGCCGTAGGTATTGGAAAATATGAGGATGGCTATAAAAGAAAAAAAGCTGGGGTATTTTTTAACGAGAAATATGAAAGAAGGAACTTTAAGGGAAAACAGGGATATTGCCTATGCACCAAAGACCTATAACAGCAGCACGAAACAGGCACAGGCATTAGGACAGACGCATGGATTTACCAATGCAGTGTTAAATCATTATCAGACTATCAACCAGAATTATCTGGGCGAATTTCATAAAGAGGATCAAATCATGTACAGTATCTGAATCTGCGAAATGATTTACTTCCAAAGGTGGATAACAGCCAGAGTGATGACAGATTACGATTACAGTATCGTGATGGTAAGGTATGTGCAAAGGTTACCCGTGAAAATGACGGCCTGATTACACATTATCCATATGAGATTGGAACAGAGTTTCGGTCGGCAAAGACGAATTATCAATATTACCAGTTGAACATGGATCAGGATGCAGATGGAGACGGAAACGGAGATGTTGTCGTATGGTACTGTCTGTCCGGTGATGCCGACAACCCGGACTCGAGCGTGGAAAAGTATATAAGAATTCAAAGAACGATGCCCGCAACAATTACTATATTTACAGTATCGGAAATGTGACCTATTCGGGAATGGGTAACTCGGAATTAGACCATTCAGGCGATGATTTAGAGACAAAGTTATTCATCAATACGGTAGTGGCAGCCTATAAGGCAGGAGTAGAAGCACCGGATCTTAAGATCTTAGAAGCGCCGGATAAAAATGCCGCTGAGAAAAAGTATGAATACATCACTTATGACAGTTCCCTTTCGGACAAACCGATCGAGGATGACATCGTATTCTACTTTACGGTGTCCGATCCGAACTTAGCATCTTCAGAAAAGCAGATGACGATGGAATTTTCCTATTACAATGGAAGTACGAATGTAGTGTTAGGGGCAGACCAGATCCAGGTTACCGATGTGACAACGAATACAGCCGCATCCGGTGCCTATACGGAAGGTCATATTTATAAAAGCGGTACTGCATGGAGCATCTGAAAAATTAGCAGAAGCGGGAAATGAAAGTTTAGAGATCCGTGCAAAATTGAACTGCAGATTTAACTATTACGGAAAAGAAGAAAGCCATGATGATGTATCAACACTAAAGGTTTTAAAGACCACATTGTTTGATCTGAATTAGGCATATGAAACCAATTATTATGGAAGTATAAAATCTTTCTAAAAAAAACGTAGTATTGTTGACACTCTATCAGGCACGTTGTAACATATTATCTAATGGAACAGAGCGTGATACTGGCAAAGGAGAACAATATGTTTGGCTATATCAATATTAATAAGAGTCAGTTGTCAGAAGAAGAACGAAAGGCATATCAGGCATATTACTGTGGTCTGTGCCGGAAGTTAAAGACAAACTGCGGAGTCAAGGGACAGGCTCTGTTAACCTATGATATGACTTTTTCTGATCGTACTCTTAACAGGGCTTTATGAGGTGGAAGATCACAGGAAAAAGTTTACCTGTGCGATCCATCCGACAAAGAAGCAGTTAGCGTATATCAATGAGATTACAGACTATGCTGCAGACATGAATGTGGTGCTTGCCTATGAGAACTTCGGAGATGACTGGAGAGATCATCATTCGATCCCGAAGAAGGCATACATGAAGGTTCTCGATAAGGATTATCAGAGGATATATCTGAAATACCCAAGACAGGTAGAGGCGATTCAGACATATATTGAGAACTTAGAAGAAGCAGAGGCGGCAAAGGAATACAATATTGATGCAGTTGCAGGACTGACCGGTGAGATGCTTGGCGAGATTTTTGCGTGGAAAGATGATGAATGGAAGGATGAGCTGAAATGCTTTTGGCTATTATCTTGGTAAGTTCATCTATCTGATGGATGCATATGAGGATTTAGAAAAAGATACCAAGAATCATAATTTTAACGTCCTGCGTCATATGTATAAGACAGACCCGAAGAATTTTGATGCATTTTGTAGCATTTTCCTTCGTAAACAATCTGAGCCATACGATTGCCCATATCTCTTTTAACATCCATAGTAGCACGGTCTAATACGAGTTCCTCTAACTGACGATGTGCTTCCATCAGGATAGTTCCGCCAGGAGTTTCATATACACCACGGGATTTCATACCAACAACACGGTTTTCTACGATATCGATGATACCAATTCCATGTTTGCCGCCTAAACGGTTTAATTCACGGATGATATCGGAAACTTTCATTTTCTTTCCATTAACAGCAGTAGGAACACCTTTTTCAAAGGTCATGGTTACATATTCGCCCTCATCCGGAGCTTTTTCCGGAGAAACACCAAGAACTAAAAGGTGGTCATAGTTTGGCTCATTTGCAGGATCCTCTAACTCAAGACCTTCGTGACTGATGTGCCATAAGTTACGGTCACGGCTGTAGCTCTGGTCAGTAGAGAATGGAAGATGAATGCCATGTGCTTTGCAGTATTCAATT
>VOFC01000712.1_pt1 | contig 32001 bp, 50 predicted proteins | sample 5384161 | NCBI WGS metagenome assembly VOFC01 (sample SAMN12384722, study PRJNA508395) | human gut metagenome | isolation source: healthy gut B | host: Homo sapiens
GTATTCATCATGTCCTTTCTCCCTCTGATGGGCGGTTCGACGATCAACCTGATGAAAGCTGAAAGCCCTGGGCCTTCCGTCAGCAGATTAGTACCACATGTGAAGGACACTGCAAAAATTCTGTATCGTATTTATTTGGTCATTACGATCATTGAAATTGTTTTATTATGTATTTTCGGTATGCCGATGTTCGACTCCCTGACGCTGACATTCGGTACAGTTGGAACCGGTGGATTTGGTATCCACAATGACAGCATTGCAGGATATAGCCCCTGTGTTAGCAAAATATTATCACCGTCTTTATGATTTTAAGCGGTGTCAATTATGTCGCTTATTTTTACATTATGACAAAGCAGTTGAAAGAAATTTTTAAAGTGGAAGAAATCCGGGTATATTTTGGCATCATTCTGGGTGCTGGTACTTTTATCGCACTTAATATCCGAAGCCTGTACGGCTCACTTGGCGAGGCATTCCGTCATGCATTTTTTCCAGGTGGGTTCCATTATCACAACCTGTGGATATGCGACTACAGACTTTGATCTGTGGCCGGAGACATCCAAGATGATATTGGTGCTGCTCATGTTTATCGGAGCCTGTGCAGGAAGTACCGGTGGCGGTTTTAAAATCTCGCGATTGCTGATTTTATGCAAAGCGATCCCGAAGCAGCTTTCTCTCGTGATACATCCGAGAGAGGTCAAGGTGATCCGTATGGATGGAAAACCAATCGACCACAATACACTGCGCTCTACGAATGTGTATCTGGCAATTTATTTTTTTTCATCCTGCTGGTTTCCACCCTTTTGATCAGTGTGGATAATTTCAACCTGACGACGAATTTTACAGCAGTTGCTTCCACTTTAAATAATATCGGTCCCGGTCTTGACGGTGTAGGTCCTACAAGGAATTTCGGTATGTATTCCGATTTTTCCAAGTTTGTGCTGATGTTCGACATGTTAGCCGGCCGTCTGGAATTGTACCCACTGCTAATTCTGTTCATGCCATCGCTGTGGCGCAGAAAATAATTATGTAAACAATTGAAGTTTAATATTATACGAACTTATAGAAAGGTAATTTAAAATATGTGGATTGCAGATAATTGGAAAGACTATGAAGTCATTGACTGTTCCAAGGGTGAAAAGTTAGAACGCTGGGGAAATATCTTCTGGTCCGTCCGGATCCCCAGGTGATCTGGGACACACCAAAAACAGAAAAGGGCTGGCGTAAAATGAACGGACATTATCACAGAAGCGCCAAAGGTGGCGGAGAATGGGAATTTTTCGATCTGCCGGAGCAGTGGCAGATCCATTACGGAAGCCTGACTTTTTAACTTGAAGCCTTTTAGTTTTAAACATACAGGACTTTTTCCCGGAGCAGGCAGCTAACTGGGACTGGTTTTCAGAAAAGATCAAAAAGCCGGCAGACCTGTCAAAGTATTAAACCTTTTTGCCTACACCGGCGGTGCAACCCTCGCTGCTGCCGCAGCCGGAGCTTCTGTCACACATGTGGACGCCTCAAAAGGAATGGTCACATGGGCAAAAGAAAACGCTGTCTCCTCCGGTCTCAAGGACGCTCCGATCCGCTGGATCGTGGACGACTGTGTGAAGTTTGTAGAACGTGAGATCCGCCGTGGGAATCACTATGACGCAATTATTATGGATCCTCCATCTTACGGCAGAGGCCCTAAAGGAGAAATCTGGAAAATTGAGGATGCAATTTATCCTCTGGTACAGTTGTGTGGACAGTTGTTGTCCGACGAACCTTTGTTTTTCCTGATCAATTCTTACACAACCGGATTGCAGCCGGCGGTATTGAGCTATATGATGAACACGGTGTTGAAAAAATATCACGGAACGGTAGCAGCCGATGAGATCGGGCTTCCGGTGTCATCCAATGGACTTGTGCTTCCTTGTGGGGCAAGTGGACGGTTTGAACGGTAAACCCATCCCATTCTCCCAACAACAACGTTCCCAACTTATGTTCAAATTGCGTAAAATAACACAACCCACATGGAATTTCAAACAGAATATGTTCTGATTCCATGCGGGTTATTTTTATAAATTTATTTCGCAATTCCCATGTCCAGCAGTACCGCTGATGCTGCCCACCAGAGATGAAGAATGTACTGGTTCGCGCCGCCCTGTTTACCGAACATGAATACCCAGGCATCCATGCTCATAAAGGCTGGTTTGCCCAGAATGAATACGGTTGGTATCGTTATGTATGTAAGTGGAAGAAATACTACTAAGAATGCTGCCATGCAAATGATTCTTGCAGTTTTATTTCTAAGAAACATTCCTCCTTCATGCTTTCCACGGATCAGCTGCATGATGACCAGCACTGCTGTAAAAAGAATCAAATCCATGGCAATCCATTGTCTGAAAGCAAACACTCTTGCTATTTGCGACAACGACAACAATGAAAATGGGAATACCGCTTCCTCCGGCATAGGCATTGTAGCATTCTGTGGAATCATCAGATACAAAATTGCCGCCGCTAACAGGAAAATCGTTCTTCTGCTTAATGATTTGTTTGTTGCCATGGTGTCTCCTCCTTTTTTACTTTATTTTGCCAGACCATGCGTAAACGCACAGCTGACTGTGCCATCACTGTAAATCAAATTAAAGCTATATTGTACAAGCCCCCCTATACTGATCCGAATAACTGCCACACATTACAGGAGTCCACCATGATGGAGTGCTCACTCCTGTTGTTCCCCATGGAACACTCTGGGAATCTACTACCTGCTCATATCCCCCTGTTATTTTTTGCAAGACCAACACACACAATTCTAGCCGTCGGTGTTCCAATCCCATATAAATATCCACCAGTAGAAGATGATTCTGGATTTCTGTTTTTCGTAATTGCAACATTGTTAATCAAAACATACTCATCATTTGAAGACATTGTATATCGGATAATACTCGTTGCTGTCAGATATTTTCTCGGATCTAAGTAAGTATCTGTCGCTGTTCCTCTTGCTCTCGCACCGCTTACATATTCTTCATTATATACGTTTTTCCTGCTTCAATTTTCAGTTACCTGGAATATAATAAGTTGCACTCGCTATTGTATCTTTCATATTGTACACCACTTCGTGCTGTTTTGCCAGCAATTTCAGACTCGATCACAACCGGAACTGTAATCAATTCGTCTCCGATATAAATATCTGCAAATTCAACCTGTTCGCTTGGAACTTGATTACTTGAATCCTGAAGTTGCAAACGCAGTATTTGGAATTACAGTTGCGAACATTCATAACGCTAAACCCATTTTAATTTTTGTTTTTCATACATATTCTCCTTCTCAATTAAGTATGTTTACTAATAGCACTATCATTCATCAACCAGTTATAAAACATCCAGATGGAAGAGGCGGCATCGTTATTGCAAGTATTTTTCGCCATTCTTCAATTGCTTCTTCGTTGGAAATTCGCCCGTTCCGCAACTTTTCCGTAATTCTGGCTCTTTCCAAATATTGCTTATTAACCGGTATTTTTTTATCAAGTTCTGACTCGATTCTTTCAAATAGCATCTCTGCTTCCTGACGTTTTTCATTCCCAATCAGGCGATTATAATCTCTCACCCATCCATACACTTCATAATGCTCTGACTCTATGAATCCGTAGTATCTCTCACGCTCAATCCCAAGTTTTTTCCACAACCGATACAGCTTCTTCTGATTTGGTGTTCTCCCGGATTCAATTCTGGATACAGTCTCCCATGCACAGATGTCTTCGCTCATCTCATACTGTGTAACTCCTTTTTTCTTCCCGCAGATTTTTCAGAAAATAATTGCTGATAATGCACTCTCTCTGCGTACTACTCTGCATAAATAAAGCCAATGAGATTTCCTTGGTCTGACGTTCACCGGCAACCTCATAAAGTGTCCGTATCGCATCCAGATAACGGTCACATTCTTCTGCCTCCGCTTTCTCTCCGAGACGCTCCTCACACTCTTTCTTTAGTTCTAGCAATTGTGTCAGCCAATGCAATGCCCCATTTTCTGTCAGGCAGTCGATCCCTTTATTTATCGTGTATTTGGCGGTTTTATCATATTGTATATCCAGAAGGATTCTTCCGAGCAGCCAGATACACTGTGGATAAATCTTCACTTTTTCTTCTTCATCCGTGTATTGTTCACAGATATACTGTTCCATCTTCCGGGCATTATCCAGCAGCCGTTCTGTATCACCGCATTGATATTGCATCCAGAATATCATATAGATCAGATAAATTTCCTGATGAAAAAGATGGATATTCTGTCCTTTTATCTCTGCTGTTGTAAGATGAAGAGACGTCTTAAGCTGCTGCAATACAGCTGTCAGTTTTCCTGCTTTGTTATAATTGCTTATTGCCTCTGCCATCTGTATATACTGCCGATGTATCAGCTTCTCTTCATCGGTTATGTCTTTGTACTGCCGGATCAGTTCTTCTGCATCGGCTGACCTTTTCTGCAAAAGAGCCTCGTATATTCTGTCCCGCAGTTCCAGAATCCTATATTCGTCACTGCTTACAACAATTTCTAATTTATCTAAAGATTTGCCATAAGTCTCAAAAAAGTGCTTCCATTATAAGATATTCAATCTCTTTCGTACCATTCTCAACTCTCGAAAGTTCTGCCGCACTCAACAGCCCCCTCGCTGCCTCTTCAATCGTCCGTCCCTGTTTTTTCCCGAAATTCACGGATCATATGCCCGAGTCTTTTTCCCCATAATTGTTTCTATCCTTCTTGCGATTACCTCTCGCACAATTTCTTCCGTTTGATATACAGATTTATCTTTGGATTTTCTACTACAATTATACTCGAATTTTAACGTTTTTTTCATATGACGTTTTCTGAAATCTGTAATACATTTTAACAGCGATTATGTACTTTCTCCGCAAAAAGCATAAAACTGCTGTCATATGCCCTCTGCATATGACAACAGTTTTACTTATGATTTATAACATTTTTTTTCTTTCGCAGGAAAAGCATCGTAATTATACAGATCAATAATGTGATAATACAAATGATCAGAAATCCGTGCGGTGTATTTGCAAACGGCATCCAGTTTTCTCATTGACATTCATACCGTAGATACCGGAAATGACCGTTGGGATTGCCATTACAATTGTAATAGAGGTCAGATATTTCATAACATTATTCAGCCGGTTATCTAACAGCGAAGACATCAGCTCTCTGGTTCCGTTGATGATATCTCGGTAGATGGTTGTCATTTCAATCGCCTGACGGTTCTCCACTATCACATCATCCAGAAGTTCCTTATCTTCCGGATACTGCTCCAGCCGTTTATAACGGGTCAGCCGGTCAAGCACAACCCCATTTGCCCGGAGGGGATGTCGCAAAAGTAGACCAGTGTGGATTCCAGCTCATGTAAATTGATCAGATCGGAATCGTCTGTATCGCTTCCGACACGTTCTTCTATCTCAGTACGTCTTTTATCGATGATCCGGAGATTTGCCTGATAAATCGCTGCTGTCCGGTACAGGGGATCTGATACACAAAAGCGAAGCTTCTTCTTTGTGCTGAATTCTTTCACGCGGCTTCCGCACAAAGTTCTGCAATACCGGCGTATCCTCCGTGCAAATTGTGACAATGATATCCTGTGTCAGAATGATACCAAGCGGAATTGTCGTGTATGTTCTCTGATCATGACGTATCTCGATGGCCGGAATATCCACCAGTATCAGCGTATAGCCGTCCTGCAGTTCAATACGGGAACTTTCTTCAACGTCGAGTGCAGCCTTCACGTCATCAATGTCTACCATTAATTTCTCAGCAATTTCCTCACACTCATCATGTGTTGGGTTGATCATCTGCACCCATACACCATCACTTAATTTTCTTCTTCATGTATGACCTGATCGTCCGTCCTATAATAAGTCATCATAATTGTCCTGTTCCTATGTCCAGCCACGTTATTTTTTCCCCAAATGTGTCTTTTTTTCACAGTTCTCTCGCATACGTTTTACATATACTTTATCATAACACACATTTTTTTATCATGCCACGTCATTTTTTCATATGTAAATATACTCCGGCGAAACATCTCCTGCTGTAAATGCCAGTTTGCTCTTGAATATATTCATTATTTTTTTGCCCGGTCAGGAAGCTGTACCAGAATGATCGCCGCAAACATTAATACACAGCCAATCAGTTCCCTGAGAGAAAGCGTCTGATGCAGGATAAGGAATCCTGCAATTACTGAAACCACTGATTCCAGGCTCAAAATTAACGATGCAACCGTCGGATTCATTCCTTTCTGCCCGATGATCTGCAGGGTATATGCAACGCCGCAGGACATGACACCTGCGTATAGGATCGGCATCCATGCAGCAAGAATACTCGTCAGCTGTGGTTTTTCCGTGAGAACCATCCCTACACCGGACAGGATTCCACAGGTGAAAAAAATTGGATACAGGATAATTTCACTCCATCCGCTTTTGGGGAAAAATAATCAATAACTAAAATGTGTAAGGAAAATGCCAGTGCGCAAAGCATCAACAGAAAATCGCCTTTCTGAACAGAAAATCCACTCTCTGTCATGCATAAAAGATATAATCCGGCTACTGCGATCCCAACGCCACACCAGACTTTACCGCTCACTTTTTTTCCAAAAAAATCCCAAGTACCGGAACAACCACAATGTACATTGCTGTGATAAATCCTGCTTTTCCGACAGATGTATACATGATCCCAAACTGCTGCAGATTACTTGCAATACAGAGAAGCACACCGCAGGCAATACCGCCAATGAAAAGTGTCTTCCGCTCTTTACCATCCATTTTTTCTGCAGCTTCCGTGTTGCCTTTTCCATTTATCTTTCCCAAAAAGGGCAATGCATGGAAGCAGTACCACACCTCAATGATGCTTCGCATCACATTAAACGTAAACGGGCCAACATAATCCATGCCAACACTCTGTGCAACAAATGCCACGCCCCAGATGGTCGCAGTTAAAAGTAATAATAATGATTGACGTAAGACAAATTTATTCATAATCCTCCTTGTTTGCGGAGCAAATGCGACTGTCCTTACAGGGGAGCAGAGGATTTTGTCTCCCTGCTTTCTATAACAGAATAGGGCGGCTTATAAAGCCACCCTGCTTAATCTTCAAAACTAAGTTACCATTTTCGGGCAATTTGTGCAAGCATTTCCACAGATTTGTTATGAAAAAAACGGATGCCCAGTTTATAAATATCATAGAACTGCTTAAAGAGATTCTTCACTTTCCAGTCAAATTTCTGTCACAAATTTCCTTTAATATAAAATCATCAAAAGGAGCTGCCGGTTTCAAAGCAGTTTGGGGTTGGAACAGTTCCGTCTAAATACAATTCCTGTGGACATTATTTTTTCCAATGTCCACGAGGATTAAAATATATATGGGCAGCATTTCGTAAATCGAAATGCTGCCCTCCTTTTTAATGTCCGTCGCCGGATTTAAATCCGGTATCTGACACGATTTTTTCACTGTTCTGTTTCACGGTATCGGAAGCGGTGTAAGCACTGTCCTCATACAAAAAGATATGCAGTTCTTTTTACATTGTCGCTCAGATCACACGGTATCACGACATCACCTGTTTTTTTGCTCAAAACCTTAGTTGTCTTGGTAAATGGAAATCCTGTGGTGTCTCCAATGGAATATTGGAAAACCTGTGACGCAAGCGCTAACAGTTCTGCATTTGAAAACTGGTCTGGATATCACCACATACCTCATTGATGAGCTTATTTACGGTTGTAAGATCGGACTGCTGTGCTTTTTTCACCATCGCGGTCAAAACCGTACGCTGACGCTCTGTTCTGCGGTAATCATCACCGCCTCCATATCGGATTCTCGCATATGCACATGCCTGCACACCGTTTAAAGTATATGTGCCTCCCTGCGTAAGATTCTCGGCCTTATTTCCAGTCAATTCGTTTAACTCCCGGATATATCCGGTCATGAGAGACGCCTCATCATCTGTGATCTCCATGTCCACACCACCAAGTAAATCGACGCATTCGATGATCGAGTTGAAGTCGACTGTCACATAATCTGTAATGTTTAAATCAAGGTTTACATTTAGCATAGATATCGCCTGCTCCGGTCCACCCTTAGCGTAGGCGGCATTGCATTTCTGGAAAATTCCATCTCCGGTATCCAAATAAGTGTCGCGGTAGACAGAAACCAATTTTACCTCTTTTGTATCATTATTAATATTGGCAAGCATAATGACATCGCTCCGCCCCTGCGACAAATTTCCATTGGAGCGATTGTCCAGACCAAACATCGCAATGGTCTGGTAACCCTTCATAATTTTCCGGGATTCCTGCGAAATATCCTCATTGACCTCAATCTTGTCCATATCCAGCTTTGTTTTCTCAATTTTGCTTAATTTTGACACAAAAAAGAACCACCGCAAGAATAAGCAGCAACACGATCTCCATGATAAAAATCGTGTTGCGCCGCCTTCTCGCTGCCGCTCTTTTCTGATATCTTCTGCTGTTTTTTTTCTGTGATCCTGTTCCCTTCTCGGATTTTTTTCTCTCTGACTCATTTTTCATCCCCGGCTTTCTTTTTGTAATGATTCAGTACTTCCGGCCTGAATTCATGTTACAAAAAAGAAAGTCCGATTCAATCAAGCTTTTCTTAATCATTCTTAATATCTGCCGCATAATTTCTTATAAAACTTTTTAAGCATTCCACATTTTAAACTGCTGAATATCCGCTGATTCCCATGAAATAGCAAAAAGCAGATATAAGAGCAGTAAATGCGCCGGATAGAAAACATAGAAGAAATATTTCATTTTCCAGCCGTGGGTTCCGTTTTCTCCCGTATCCACAGGGTTAAATATATGGGCAGCATTTCGGAAGTGGAAATGCTGCCCTCCTTTTTACTCTCAATTCATCCACAAAATTACACCTATTGCCTGTACCAAACCATTTTCCTGCAGATTACACCAGAAATAATCATCTGTACAGCCTGCTACATAGCATGTAAACATATCTCCAGCCTTGCTATCATCATAATAAAAGCTGAGTCTTGGGCATAACCCCTGTTGGGAGCGGTCTGTCAGTTCCCATACATATGGTTCCTGATTACAAAATCCTATATTTTCAGATTCTAATGTATAAATATAAGCACCGTCTTCCTGAATACGGAACGCCATGCCCCAGCTCGGACAATACCATGTGCCAATGAAATTTCTTTTCCATTGTCTCAGCATAATCATCAAACACATCAAAGCCTTCCACCGAAGATGCATCTGCTGTGATCTGGAAAGACGCATATTCACTGTCTGTGATCGGTCCAGATTTCACTATATTGCTCTGATCCGGTTTAAGTTCCGTATCTTCTATTATTTCTGATGCCATCTCTGTGTTTTCAGTTTCCTGATTTTTTTTATGTCAGCTTCTGTGGAAATCTCTGTGCCATTATGATATGTTTCATCCTGGCTTTCCTGCTGCTTCCCCGTCTTCATTGCTTCCCATTGTGTATGTATATCACTTCCTGCACCCACAAAAATCACAAGACTCAATCCTACAATAAAGCACCACATCAGCACGAGGATAAAAAGAGTTAAAAATCTTATTCCTTTCTTTTTTCCTAGTCCCTTCCCCTTATTTTGGGAACGTCTCAGAAGATAAACAATCCTTACACTGACTAAAATCCACAAGCCCACTAAAAGCAGCGTTGCCCCAATAAGCATAAAATTATAATAACTATCTAAACTTCCCACAACAAATGTCCAGATTCCATAACCGACGGCAGTTGCAGCCATCAATATTCCAAACCAAAGATTCAGATATGGCTCTGTTTTTGTGTCCTGTTCTGCCATAATCTCCCACGTTTTTACAGTGTCCATCAGCCTGGTCTGATCCCCGCTTCTGAAAATCTCCTGTAATTCATCATCCGACAGCTTAACGGTCTTAGAAGGCACCGCAGAGCAATGCTCCAGTTCGATCTGCCAGCTGTCCTCCCTCGCACGAAAATGATGCTGCTGCAAGCAGAAAATAATAGGTCTTCAATACATTTTTTCCCAGACTTTCTACCGCAATCTGGGAAAGTGCCTGTTTTGCAGCCAACGTTTTTTCCATCAGGATGTCCTGCTTGGCCATTGTCAGCAGGGTTATACTCTTTAAGAAAAATTTTTATTATGATTTCCTCGATAGATGACCAGATTATAATCGTGCTTTTTCCTGCAGCGTAAAATCCTTCATCCGCTTTGCAACAATTCCATTATGGAAAATGCGAAACCCCATCATCGAAAGCATGCATAGACTGTAAAGAAGGATGTAGCTTGAAAGCTTTATTTCTATCTGTGGAAACAGTATTTTATCCACCATGCCAAGCGCAAATAATAACAGTAAAATCAGATATCTGAGCGCGCACTCTCTCTTTGCTCTCCGTATACATTTTCTTGCCATTTCAATTCCGCGGTTGTCGTACAATTCCACTGATTCATTTGTGTCATATATATTCACGATTCCTGCCCCTTTTTGTATTATGTCAAGCCTGTATTTCATTTTCTATCAAAAGCTAAACCGCTGAATATCCGCTGATTCCCATGAAATAGCAAAGCAGATATAAAATCAATAAGTGTGCCGGATAGAAAATATAGAAGAAATATTTCATCTTCCAGCCGCGGGTTCCGTTATAAAATGCGATCGGGATAAAGCCGAACAGCGCCGGTGTCTCCCAGATGAATGATGCACATCCTGCGATGAGCTGCCACATTTTTTTCTTGCGGAAAATGTATAAGACCATGATACAGAATACACCTTTTTCGGCATAATCGGTCTTTAAAAAATACGCCAGTGCCATTCCTGCTGCCATGATCAGGATATACAAGATCACCTTCAACGCCTGACCCCACTCTTCTTTTTCTTCCACTGCACGGTAAGCGATCATCGTCAGCAAACCAATAAATAAAGTAAAAAAGACATTCTGATAATTGAATTCGAGTATTTTGCTGCTGAATGCCAGATCAAACGGTATCTCTGAGAGCAACGCAAACAGACCGAGCCGCATCGCATATTTTTTCACATCATGTGTATGCAAAAATCCCTCCACCAGCAAGAAGCAAAAGATTGGGAACGCCACACGTCCGATCATTCGCATGATCGTGTATGTCCAATACAGTGCTCCATTTGCTGAGAGCCATTGCATGATCGCATCTGTATTGGTCTGATCGAGTTCTCCCAGCCCGTTTACCATCAGAAGTCTTGCCAGCACAGCAGCGCCGATATGGTCGATCAGCATGGTGACGATGGCGATCATTTTTAAGGTACTTCCGCTAATTCCTTTTTTCTTCTCCATAATCTTCCTTTTTCTAGCCCACAAACTCGGCAACACATCTTCTGTATGCTGCTACCGGATCAGCTGCACTGTGTGATCGGTCTGCCGACTACGATATAATCAGAGCCAAGCTCTTTTGCTTTTGCAGGTGTTGTCACACGCTTCTGGTCTCCTACATCTCCGTCTGCAAAACGCACGCCCGGTGTGATGGTAAGAAATTTTTCTCCACATACTTCGTGTACTTTTCCTGCCTCTAATGGAGAGCATACCACACCATCTAACCCTGCTTCCATTGTATTTTTTGCATAATGCATAACTGTTTTGTCAATCGGTTTGTCAATCCACAATTCTTCCTGCATCACTTCCTCGCTTGTGGAGGTAAGCTGTGTCACAGCGATCAGCAGAGGCCTTGTTCCGTCTGCTCTTGTCAGTCCCTCAATTGCTGCGGACATCATTGCTTTGGTTCCTGCCGCATGAACGTTGCACATATCAACATCAAGGTTTGATAATACTGCCATGGATTTTTTGACTGTATTTGGAATATCATGTAATTTCAGATCAAGGAAAATCTTATGTCCCATCTTCTTAATTGTTCTGACGATCTCAGGTCCTTCTGCGTAAAAAAGTTCCATTCCGATCTTTACAAATGGCTTTTCATCCTGAAATTTGCTTAAAAAGCTCACTACTTCTTCTTTGCTGTTAAAATCACAGGCAATAATGACATCTCTTCCCATAAGTTCTCCTTTTTTTCTATTCTCTGTATTTATTCTTTTACAGTGACCGTTATGTATCACCTCATCAAAGAATACTACATCCAAATTTAATTGTAAACATAATTACCCGCAAAAACATTCATTTTTTTCTAGACAATTGCATTTAATTATGCTAATATAACAAAGTACGGTTTTGGACGTACAACCGAATATATCGGAATGTGGCTCAGCTTGGTAGAGCGCTTCGTTCGGGACGAAGAGGTCGCGTGTTCGAATCACGTCATTCCGACTGACTGAAGGATATTGATATCACATCGATATCCTTTTTTATTACTTTCACACAAAATTTCACCCAAACATACTACAAATATAAAATTTAACAAAAATTCATAATATAATAGCAATTTCCGGCTGTTTTGCTGCTGGCTATATGCTATAATAATCGGACAAGCAAAAAAAGGAGATGACACTATGAAGAATATAGAATTGTCAGCCTGCGAAGAAATGATAATGACAATTATCTGGAACAATGAGGCTGAATTAGATTTAGCAGCAGTCATGACTCAGACAAACGAGCGCTATCATACTGCCTGGAAACCACAGACAGTATCTACTTTTCTTGCAAGAGCTAAGAAAAAGGATTTCTGGCTTCTTATCAGAAAGGACGTTACTCTTACTATCAACCACTTGTGAGCAAAGAGGAATACCGCAAAATGAAGCTTCTCGCCCTGTTGACCCAGTTCTATGATAACGATAGGGAAGCTATGAAGAAAGATATAATGGCATGAAAAAACAGTTCTAATTACCGGTGCGTCACGTGGTATCGGACGTGCAATCGCTGTTGCTTTTTTTTTGCAAAAAGCAGGTTATAACCTTGTCATCACCTGCTCCAAAAGTGAAACAGAACTTTTACATTTAAAAAACGATCTGGAAAGAGACTATTCCGTAGATGTCCTTGCAAGTATTGGTGACATCTCTGATTTCGAATATGTGACACAGCTTTTTTCACATATTGAGCAGCGTTTTCACGGTGTCGATGTGTTAGTCAACAATGCCGGGATCTCATATGTCGGTCTGCTAACTGACATGACGATCGATGAATGGAATCATATTCTGGGTGTGAATCTCACTTCCGTATTTTCCACCTGTAAACTGGCGATTCCTCATATGCTTTCCAGAAAATCCGGAAAAATCATTAATATTTCCTCTGTCTGGGGAAATGTTGGAGCATCCTGTGAAGTAGCCTATTCCGCCTGCAAGGGAGGAATGAATTCTTTTTACCAGAGGTCTTGCCAAGGAACTTGCACCAAGCAATATCCAGGTAAACGCCATTGCATGCGGCTGCATCGACACACAGATGAATGCATGCTTTTCCGAAGAAGAACGTGCTACATTAACAGATGAAATTCCAGCCGGAAGATTCGGAATGCCGGAGGAGGTTGCCTCCCTTGTTCTGACGCTTGCCGAAGGAAATGAATATCTGACAGGTCAAATCATAACATTAGACGGTGGCTGGATTTAGCCATCGTCTTTTTTCTTAGATTTTAAGAATAAATTCAGAAAATCGGTACTTTCCAATATTTACCAGTCAAGTGAGCTAAAATCCTTTTAATTTAACGAAAAGGAGCTCTCACTAATGAAAATTCAAGAAGAACGTGTACTCTTATTAATGGAGGAAAACGGAATCACACAGCGAAAAATGGCACAGGATCTCGCCATTTCCCCAACCACACTAAATGGCTATCTGCATGGAAAATATCTTCATGTTCCGGATGATGTGATACGCGAAATTGCTGACTATCTGCAGGTTTCTGTCAACTATATTACAGACCGGTCAGCACTACTTCAGATAGGGAACGGGATTCACAACAAAGAGGAAGCGGTGGTTTTTGATAATTATCGTCATCTGCGTCCTTCTGACAAAAAAATCGCAGCCGACCTTATCAGCCAGCTGCTTAAAAATAATCCCGACAATTCCACCAGATCCTGATTCTGTTTACTGACTTTCCTCTGCAGTCAGAATAATGACTGTTCTCGGCGGAACTTTTAATGATTTTTTATAATAAAACTCTGTCTGTTCTTCCACATTTTTTTCCATCTTCATATGGAAGGAATGTGTTGACACAGACTAGTATGCGTTGTTATTTCCATACTGCGTATTACAAAATTCATCCCCTGCAAAAAACATAGCCGGTCCACGGCTGCATAACAACGCGGCAAATGCATTTTTTACAAGCCTGCGCCGCAGGCCATAACCGCCGGATCGTCCGTCTCACCTTCCACCCCGCAGTTCCAGCTCAGGCCGTTGTTATCCCCGTCCGTATTGTTCCATCCGTTTTTCTCATTATGCTTTTCATTATATGAATACAGATCATACAACGTGAACCCATCATGACAGGTCAGAAAATTGACGGATGCACTATATCCGCGGCTTGCCGGATCATACATGTCGGAGGATCCGGTGATACGTGTAATTGCACGCCCTGCGACGCCACTGTCGCCCTTTAAAAAGCTTCTCATATCATCACGGTATCTTCCGTTCCATTCGGCCCAGCGGTTCCAGGACGGAAAACTTCCAACCTGATACAGGCCGCCCGCATCCCAGGCTTCTGCGATCAGCTTCATATCCCCCAGAATAGAGTCAAATGCAAGGGTCCTTTAAAGGAAAAACATGGTCCCTTCTCATTTCCCTCCGCTGTATGGTTAAATACAACGTCCAAAATAACCTCTATTCCATTTTCCTTCAGTTCATAGATCAGATTCTTTAACTCATCACCCTCATGTTGTGTTCCACCACTGAAGTATAACTTGTGTTGGGCGCAAAAAAACAGACCGTGTTGTATCCCCAGTAATTATACAGACGTTCTCCGTCCACCACACGGGTATCTTCCATCTCATCAAACTCAAAAACAGGCATCAGCTCCACTGCATTGATCCCGAGATCTTTCAGATAAGGGATCTTTTCCCTCAAGCCCTCAAAAGTACCTGGTGCTTTCACGCCGGAGGATGCATCTCTTGTGAAACCACGCACATGCATTTCATAAATGACCAGATCTTCAAACGGATGATTCAGAAAACAGCTCTTTTTCCCAATCAAAATTATTTTCCACTACCCGGGCATGGTATACAAAGTCTTTTTCCACCTTCCGGGCGCTCTCCCCAGTGTCTCTGCCCTGTCACTGCCCGGGCGTATGGATCAAGCAGGATATTGTCTTTATGAAACCGCAGTCTCTTTTTTTTCATCATATGGTCCATCCAGTTGGAATGCATATTCAAAGTCCTCGATATTTAAACCAAATACCAGCATGGAATATGTGCTTCCGATACAGTAAGTTTCCGGATAACGTATTTTTGCAAATGGCTCCTGTTCTTTTCGGGCGGAACAATAACAGTGTACATCCGGTCGCCCCATGGAATGGATGGTAAAACTGACTCCATTCGCCGCCTGCGCCGCACCATTCCTCGTCATAAAATCCGGGCCGCACTTTATATCCTGAAATTTCATCCAGCGGCTGAAGTTTATCACCCCCTGTGTGGTTTATGATCAAAGTTCATCTGTTTTCACCTCATTTTCTTCTGCTCTATGGTAACGCATTCTGACACTCTGCATGCTTCACAGCATGCATCGCTTTTAATTATATTCTTATTATACTCGAAATACTTGATTTTACAATTTTTGTATACTACATTATATTTAAAATAATCAAAAAGGAGCATGGTTTTCCATAAAACACATGGAATGAACCAACCATTATTTTCAATGCGCACTTTATATGTATCCAGAACCCCCGCAGACTCTTCTGTCTATCCGACCATCAGCGCGGCACTTGATGCCATTCCGATGGATCTTAATGAACCGGCCTGCATTTATCTTGCACCCGGCATTTACCATGAAAAAATAACTATCAATAAACCATATCTGACGATCCTCGGCACTGGCAAGTCAAATAAAGATGTCGTCCTGACTTATGATGATTACGCCCTTGCTCCCATGGCTGATATTGGAAAACTCGGAACTTTCCGCTCCTACTCTGTTTTCATTGATACGCATGACGTCACACTGCAAAATCTCACAATTGAAAATGCATCGGGCGATTCTCTCACACACGGACAGGCAATCGCGCTCTATGCCGATGGTGACCGGCTTGTGATTGATTCCTGCCGTCTGATTGGACATCAGGATACCCTTTTTACCGGGCCGCTTCCTCCAAAAGAGATCGAGCCTGACGGTTTTATCGGTCCGAAACAATCTGCCCCAAGAATCAACGGCAGACAATATTATAAGAACTGTTATATCTGTGGCGACATTGATTTTATTTTTGGAAGTGCCACTGCTTATTTTGAAAACTGCGTGATAGAATCCCTGTGTCATACTACGAATGTAAATGACATTCAGGGCTACATTACTGCCGCCTCCACACCGGAAAGTCAGGAATACGGATATGTATTTTCCAACTGTAAACTTATCTCAAAAGAACTGTCCTCCAAATTCTGTCTATCTCGGAAGGCCATGGCGCAATTATGCTAAAACCGTGTTTCTTGAATGTGCATTGGGAAATCATATTCATGAATGCGGTTTTCATGACTGGAAGAAAGAGGATGCACGAAATACGGTTTTGTACGCAGAATATAGAAATTACCCCGCATCCAGCGCAGACACAACATCCAATAACCGTTCCCTAAACGATGATATCCACTGTATTGACGGCAGATGCATACCTTATCCACACCGGGCAGAATATGTCTGTGAATTAGATGCCGTACAGGCAGAACATTTTTCCAAAGAGAATGTGCTTTCCGGGGCAGATCACTGGAATCCATGACGTTCTCACAGATGGTTACAGTTCGCTCGTGCCTCGTTCCAGTAACCACAGATGTGGAGAGCTTTGGAACAGCTTGCAGATTATCATTGTTTTCTTTTCAGAAAAATGGTAATATAAAGTCAATATTTCACTGGTGTATTGCCAGTGATCACAAATGCAGATGAAAACGGACTGTACTTGTCAATAACTTGAGGAGGGTATCATACATGGAAGAAAAGATTTATAAAACAATGAGTTCCACAGGTGCTGCAAATCTTGCAATCGGGATCTGCGTTCTTGTTGGCGGAATTGTTTCCGGAATCCTTTTGATCGTAAACGGTGCAAGATTATTAAAACACAAAGGAAAAATTATGTTTTAATGGTATCTTTCCAAAAGGAGAGAATGTATCCCTTTAAAGGGACACTTTCTCTTTTTTTCTTGCAATAAGTCAGCCTATTTTACGAATTCCTCAATCACACAGGGAATGCTTCTTTGTCTTCACATCATAATTAATCCCGACAAGCAATAGGTTTCCCTGATATTCTTCCAGACTCTGGCAGTATTCTTTCTCTTTGATCTGGCTGATTGCACCGGCTGCGCTCTTATCCCATTTTAATTCGACCACAAGTGCCGGTTTCTCCGGGTATTTTTTTCTTGGAATATATACCATATCTGCGAATCCTTTTCCCCCTGCCAGTTCACAATGCACAGTATAAAATTTCTTGCAGCGTATAATGCCAGCGAGATTGTATAGCTTAATGCATTTTCGTCATTATACTGAATATGTGACGTCTCAAAATGAGCCTGTCTGATTCCTTCTGCAACCTGTTTCCGGTCTTCTCTGCCAGATGGCATTCAATATGTCTGCGGAATTTTTCAGTGCCTGTGATACTTCTCCCCAGTCAGACACAGACACCGCATTCACATACTCACTTCTTATTTCATTATTTGGAATAAACACACATTTTTCATTCGAGTCATACCCCAAGATAGCCTAGATGGATCAACAGTGTCAGGACATCATCCTCGGTGCGGAAAGTCGTCATATCGTTTGTAAAACTGCCCGTATTCACCGGTACTTTTTCCCCGGCGATCATGCTTAACACATCATCTTTCAGTCCGTCAAAGTTCATATCAATGTAAAACTGTAACGCTTCAAATGTTTCTGTCTGATTCCAGTAATTTTCTATTTTTTCAAAACGCATACAGTTCACAACCGATCTCGGGCTGTAGATGGATCTCTCTTTTTCAAAAGAATAACCATCATACCAGCTTTTCACCTCTGACATGTCTGCTTTATATTGTCTGCACAATGCTTCTACTTCTGTTTCCGTGAATCCCACATAAGATGCAAGTGGTCCGGGACTGATCATGGAAAATTCATCAAACATATTTAACGCAGAATGCGTCCCATACTTTTTTGATTGGCAGAATTCTGTCATATACGCAAGGTGAATGTATCCTTTATCTTTTAGCAGATCTCTCAGAAAATCAAGGTATTTCTCCTGCGCTTCCTTTGTCCTGCTTGTATTCCCTGAAAATACAGTCCCATTCATCAATAATCACTACGAACGGAATCTTCTTCTCTCTGTAAATATCCTGCATGGATTCCACAAGGTCTGTATCGTCAAAATAATCCACATCTGGATGCTCTGCTTTCAGTTCCCGGATCACCAGCTTTTTGATCCGGTCGATCAGCTTGTCAACATCACCGGTTCTGCTTAAGAATTCCTGCATATTCAAAAAAATAGTATCGTACTGATTTAAATGCTTTTTTAAATCCGCTCTCTTTTTGAAATTTCCAATCCTTCAAACAGTTTTTCCGAATCACATTCTCTGCTATAATATGCGGACAACATGTTAGCTGCCATTGATTTTCCAAAACGTCTCGGTCTGCTGACACAGATGTATCTCTGCATTGTGTTGATCACATGGTTACAATACCCGATCAAACCTGTTTTATCCACATAGATTTCGGAATGAACCATCTTATAGAACATGTCATTTCCCGGATTCAGATAATTTCCCATGAGGTCCTCCTGCTTTTCTATTATCGGCTGACGTTCACTATATGTTCCCCGTCACTGCCTGCCCGGCATTGCCTGTCATATTTTCGTTGCTTATTATGTTTATTGTAACGCTTTTGTAAGAAATACAAAAGAGCTTTTAAAATTTCTTTTTTCGCATAAATAAGCATATAGATAACTCCAACAACCCAGAACAGACACGAATAGATTCACCTTTTATCACTCTTTTATAGTCATAAAGAATGTTTGCAAAAAGACTGCCACGCTTCGCTTCTGCCTCCATTTTCTGCAGGCAATTATCTACGTCTAACTCTTCCAGTTTTCTCTCTTGAATCCACTCACAAAATAAAATTGCTCCCTGTATCCTCTCCTGCTCCGCTTTTTAATCTGTCTTTCTGCTGTGCAAGCGCTGTCGGCAGATCAATTGCTCCGTCCAGCAGATTTCGTATTTCTTCTAAAAAGGCATATCCAGTTTTCAGAACAGATAAATGAATTTCAGCCGTCTGATATCTTCCTCTGAATATTTCCGATATCCGTTTATCGAATTTCTGTCTGGATGAATCAAACCCATTTTTTCATAATAGCGGATGTTCTGTTTGTTAATTCCGCCCTCTGCTTCTGCCTCTTTGATGTTTTTCATAATTGCCACCCTGCCTTTTTCTCTCTGATTTTTGGTTCATTATAAAGGGTGTAGTGACTATAAGGTCAATGATTTTTGCACAAAATAAAAATATCTGACCGAAAATATAATTTCTCGCCAGATATTTTCATTTATGAAATATTATGTTCCATACAATACTTTTCTACTAACTCTATAAATTCTCCTGCAACTGCAATCTGCCGCTCTGTCTCTTCTTTACTTGCAATATAAAAATCATCATAATCACTGGCATGCCGTATCTCTTCTGCCTCACCGATTTTTCTACCCACTTCTCGCGGAAAAATCTCTGTTTTAATATAATTCTTATTGAAATTTGCTAATGCATCTTTATGACGTTTATATGCATTTCCATCTAGTGCATGAACTGCATTTATCGCATGAAAAAAATTGCATAATAGGCTCTGTTATTTGCGCCTTTATATTCACCTGCATTTAATAATATCTTTGCAGACTTCAGATCAGATTTTGCCGTCTCTATACGATATGACACAAGGTCTTTTTCTTGTCCCTATCTTCTCATTATACTGCTCCATACAAAACCACTCCCTCCTTGTTCACATTTTCATAAAATGGATAATTAACAACCCATTTTTTAAAATGGCTCTCACTCTTCGCAATCGGTTTTATATCGATATCATTATCTAAATTGAAATCATAAGTCATATAGGAAAGTTCCTTGCTGTACTTCTTCAAATCTAAATCTGACAAATCTAACAATATCATAATATCTACGTCTGAGTCTGGTCTGAAATCTCCTCTGGCATAGGACCCATACAGAATAATCTTTGATAAATGTGTACCGTATATTTTTTTTATTTCTGAAATATAAGCTTGCAATAATCCGTTCATTTTTTGTGGCATAATTGTTACTCCTTTCCAGAATTATTTCACATTTCTCTCTCTATTATATCCTCTGATTCTTTATTCCACAATATTCTTTACGATTTCTTCCTGATCCCATTCACGATCGCATAAAACGCCGGGAATAATACACCGACAACCGGCCAGATGATCCATGTTCTGTCCCAGTCATTAGTTGTAAAGCTCCATGCAAGATAGATGGCTGTGGCGATCAGCCAGTAAACCATTACCGGCCCAGACATCTTTTTGTTTTCATGTTTTTTTCTGTCTGGTGTAGTCTTCTTCCTCCAGAAGCTGATTCATCGCATTCATTTTGGCAGCACTTCGCACAATAAAATAGGTTTCGATTGCAACAAGCGTTAAAAGCATGCATACTGCTGAAACCATGTAAAAATCACTTTCAGATACAGCAAGTGTTCCAAATAAAGGAATCACAGAGCATATGCAGCATGCAATTCCGATGACAAGCTGAGTCACATACGGACTGTGATAAGCATCTCTTTTTTCCTTCACCATGCCGCTTACTCCATAGGCAGTCTCTATGTCTTCCTTTTCCATAAATTCATATTTCTTTGTTTTCATACCACAAAGAATAAAAATCGTTACTGCAATTGCAATTAAAACAATCAAAACACAGATTCCTATTCCAGCCGCTACATTTTCACTGATATGATAATCTGGCATCTCACTCATTGCTCCTGCTGTTTTCTTGCAGCATCTTCCTGCCGCTTCTTCTCTGCTTCCTGAAAAATTCTGTCCGCTTCTTCCTTCCGTTTTCTTTCTTCCTCTGCAAAGAAGGAAAGACCCTCTTTTGTCGTTACGAATCCGTTTTCGCTGCTCAAGTTATCTGTGAGTGTCACGAGATACGAAATCTTGGAACGGATAACTGGATGCTGCTTTAACGTGTAGGTTTTTCCAATCTCCAAGCCCGTGACATCCAAAAAATGTTTTACAACCGGTTCAAATAGCTTCTCAGCATATGCACCCTGTTCTGCTTCCATCTGCTTCGTTAAGCGTTCGTATTCATTCTGATACGGAAGATTGGTCAGCATAGGTTCTTTATAAATACAGACATCCATGCGTTTTATCCCATGAATCTTAAACAGTGCGACAATTTCAGGATACTTGGTTTTCGGAAACCGGCAGTAGTACCCGATAAACTTCCCTTTTACTTCTCTTATGTACTTGTTGTATTTGTCTGCTTCGGTTATATACACCTTTGCATACCAAATCAGTGCAGCCGCAAATGCAATCGCAAGAAGGAAATGTACCTGCCAGAGACATCCAAATCCAAATACTACGAAAAAGAATACTAATGCCGCTCCGATTGCACTACCCTCATCCTGAATCTGGCGGTTTTTCTCTACCTGATACAGCCCAACAAATAGTCCTGCAATAGAGAGGAATGTAGCGGATCCCAGACAGTTCTCAAACCATGCCTCTGGAAGCAGGAAATACAATGGAATTAACAGCAGCATTGGGCCGAATATCCAACAGATCAGCAACCCAGATTCCCCCTTGCAATCTTATCCTGTTCGCGTCTTGAAAGCGTGTTATATCCTTCGACAGACTTCACCGCCTTTGTCTTGTATTCATCATTTCTTTTAACATCATCTATCACCTGTAATTTATTGATCATTTTAACATCGGAAAATCATTTTAGTTTTACATAGATATCTTCATTGTAACAGTCCATAATCGGAAAGACACCGCCTCAATCCACCCATCACATCACTAAATACGATGCCGTACTGTGCAGCTTTGCTGCAGTCCATCCAGAGATTGTGCACCAGAGAACCTTCTTGTACCTGCTGCCTGCTTCCTCGTGATCTGCAAAAATTCCTTCGTAATCTCATACATGGACTGTGTTGTCTCACTTCCAAAATTGTAAACTCCCCCCGGAAGCTGCAATATAACATCCTGCTTACCTGGTTGATTTTCTGCAAGAACCGTCTCGCCTGACAGCTTCCCGCTTTGCTGCAGTCCATTCTCCGGTAATTTTACAATCCGCTCCAGATTTTCACATACCTCACGCAGATAAGTGATCCCACGATACTGACGTCCAAAAGTAAGCGTCTCTTTTTCGCATTGAGGACATTCAATAGATAATTGCCTCTCGGTGAAATGTAGTCATACATCCATTCCGCCCGCAGCATCACAGAATCCGGCTGTCTGTCCAACACCCGCTGTTCCATTTCCAGTTTATGCGCTCCATAGATATTCGCAGGTTTTGCCTCATCCTCCCGATATGGTCCGTCGCTCTCGCAGCCACGGTACACCTGATCTGAACTGAAACAGATCAGTCTTTCTTCCGTCTGATGAGTTTGCCAGATAAACCGGAAGAAGTACATTTGCATGATAGGACTCTTCCGGATTTTTTCACAGATCCCCACATCCGAGATTGCGGCAGTGTGGATGATCACATCTGCTTCGCTCTCCTCCAAGGTGGATGTCTTTGATCTGTCCGATCTCCATATCTGCCACTGCACGGTCGAATCCTTTTATCATCATACCGGCTCCGCACACGAACTCTAATGGCTCACCGCGGTCATAAGATGAGTCGAATTTTTGTTCCATCGTTAAAGGTTCTGTATAGTGGACCTTTAATGTCTTTCCTACATTTGCTCCCTCGATCTTGCTGCGTTCTCCACAGCCGCATCCACAGCCTTCTCCGCTCTCTGTTCCTTCATGGGAACCGCATCCGCAACTGTGATTTTCCTCTGCATCATGATGTCCGCATCCATGTCCCTCTTCATGATCTCCACAGGTATGTCCCTCCCCATGGTGGTCACACGGGTCTGTCCTGCATCTATAAGTTTTCCATTTAAGTAATCTTCGACTGCTTTGTCAGTATCTCCGGATGCACCTGAGCAAACTTCAATCCCCGCCTCTGTAAGGGCATTGATCGCACCGCCACCTATTCCTCCGCAAATCAACGCCTTCACGTTCCTGTCGGCAAGTACTCCGGCAAGTGCGCCATGTCCTACTCCGTTAGAACTGATCACCTCACTGGAGATCACTTTATTATCCTCTATTTCATACACTTTAAAATTCTCTGTTCTTCCAAAATGCTGAAAAACCTCTCCGTTATCATAAGTTACTGCAATTTTCATACTTTCTTTTCCCTTCTCTTTCTTAATTATAAATAACTGACAAGCCACTCTTTTTATTATAACGGATGCATCTGCTTCTGGCAACCTGCCAGCCTCACGCTTCCTGTCGGCGCTAAAATATCATTACTGTGGATCCATAGCTCGTTCCAATCATAAATTATCCTGCTTCAAAAAGTATTTTTTAATAGCCTGCTCCTTTAACTCTTCCCCGATCACAATGATCACTTCCTGCCCCTTCTCGATCGGGTTCATGGTAATTCCATTATGCGTTGCATTCAGCTGTATCCAGCTTCCATCCTCCTTCTGCAAAAAAACCTTTTACACGGAATACCTCGCCGCATTCCCTGTCATTCATCAGTTTTCCCACAGTAGTCTTTAACTGTTCCTCCGTCATTTTCACATTCATAAAATAGACAGATTCAAACCCTTTTTCTCTTCCATATCCAGTTTGCGGTAGCTCTCCATCTGATAGCCGCAGCTAATCAGCCGGTTGAAATCTTCTTCATTCAGATCCAGTGTGCTTTTGCGCAGCACCTCTTTGTCCACCCTGCGCGGACACTTTATCTGTTCCAATGCACGGTTTAGGTGTGCGACCGTGGTGTCTGCCTGCTCCGCTGACACTTCATCCGCATGACTTAAGATAATCTCTCCTGCATTCGCCACCTCCGAAGCCAGAATATATTCTGCCTCCTCAGATAAATGCTCTTCCAGATTTGCATCCACAATCGCAATCACATTTCCCACCTCATACCAGCGGTCTAACGGTTCTTCCCTCAGCGCATCAAAAAATTCGTCCACATCAAAAATACCGGATGGCTCTACTATGACACGGTCATAGCCACACATTCCCATTGCAATCAGTTTTGTCTTAAAACGTCTTCTGTGACAGTCCGCATCACAGCCACCGGAAACCATTTCCAACTCGCAGTTGTCTCCCATCAGATCTTCTGTAACAGCATCATATCAACATTCACGGCTCCAAAATCGTTCTCAAGGATTCCGATGTTCTGTCCTTTGGCAATCAGATATTCTGCATATTTTTTCAAAAGGTTGTTTTTCCAGCTCCTAAGAAGCCTGTGATTAAGTCTATTTTTACCATCGCTACCGCCTCTCTACTACCCATCAGGTTATTTTCTTTCAAAAACTTCTGTCAGAATTGCATTAAATACAGAATACACTATATAGTGGGACAGATTTTATTCCCTGCACCATACCGAAATTTCTTGCTGAAATTCTGATTGCGTATGCAGGCGCATATTTTTCCATGTAAACCATCATACTTTTTGCTTTTACATGATTTCCTGCTTTACATTCCACCGGAATTACATGATTTTCTTTTGTATCAGAAAATCCACTTCTGCTGTATTATCTGATTCCCAATAATAAAGCTGATAACCATTCGTTTTTAATGCAATCGAAACATAGTTCTCTGTCATAATCCCACGAAAATGTTCTGTCTCTCTGCTCCTTAATGCTTCAAGACTCATTCCCATCCTCGCAGACATGATTCCCATATCGCTATAATATAGTTTAAATGCACTTAAATCCTGATATGCAACAACTGGATAAAATCCTGTGTGCACTTCATGCATTTGTTCACAATTCCTGAACGGATCAGCCAGTCAATCGCATCTCCATACTGGGATGCACGTGCTCCCGATCTTATAAGCTTATATTGGAATTTTTTTGTATCTTTTGCAAGCTGTGCTGGCAGAGAATCATATGCTTCAAAAATACGTACTGTATCCCCCCTTGTCTGCATACTTTGTCATGTCAGCAATATATGAGTTCAAAAAAGCATTTGTCTTATCTCTTCCTGACCAATTGAACTATTCCTCATAATATCAGCTTTCACTGCTGCCGGCATTCCACCTATGATGCAGTAGTGTTCAAATTCCTGCATAGCCTCCTCATGAAGTGCATCCTCTAATGGTACATTACTATTATAATGTTCCCGGATGGTATCTGAAAGTATTTGTTTTCCCTTTGCCCACAACACCTCTTCCAAATCCATTGGATACATTGTCAACATTTGTACTTTTCCTACTGGGAATGAGTATTTTTCACGATTTACAGCTACTCCTAATAAACTTCCAGCTGCCATTACATGATACTCTGGTGCCTCTTCCGCAAAATATTTCAAAGATGTCAATGCTCTCTCACACATCTGTATTTCATCAAAAATGATAAGAGTTTCTTCCGGCACAATTTTTACTTGATAATATTTTTCCAAAAGAACCACTACAGAATCTGCATGTATATCTGTTTCAAAATAACTTCCTATTTTCTCGTCTGTTTCAAAATTGATATACACGGTATTTTTATAATAATGTGCCCCAAATTCCCGCATCTCAAATGTTTTTCCAACCTGTCTTGCCCCATAGATCAAAAGTGGCATGCGCCCATTTGTCTGCTTTTTTTTCCATTCACATAATTTATCCGTTATTTTTCGTTTCATATATGCATCACCCTTGCATTCGTGTATTTTAGTGTATTATATTACACTTTTTCATATGAATCAATGTATTTTTTACATTTAATACCGGTTGTGCACATTCTCCGAAAAACATAAAACATCCTTAATCTCAACTTTCGTTCCATCATCCAGCACTGTGGTTCCACTCATCCGTCCAAACACCTGATGCTGGTCAGATACGATCAGTTTATAATCCAGACATGCGGATCTGTCCAGAAGCGGCAAAATCCATCTCAAATCTTCCGTCACTGAAGTGAATTTTTCCACGGCTTGCAATAATCATCCTCCGGGATTACAAAGGTCACATCATCGATTTTGTGTGCCACGCCGTCATAGAAGATCACGTTTTCCGAAGCTGCTTTCGTATTTCCGAATCCATAGCCGATATTAAACCCAAATGCATGTCCATCTACATCGCAGTTCCCGGAACCCCAGTACCAAGTGTTATCATATGTCCACACACCTCGTCCCCAGTCGAGCGTTCCGAAATTTTTTCCGGGTGAAATTCGTACCGCTTTCCATTATATTCTGCAAAACCTTCCGCGCGCATACAATTGATTTTCTGGTTATAATAGAATCTTCCTTTTTTTTTCTCTTTTCCGCTCTCCGTGTATTGAAAACTTACCGTATCATTCCCTGTCTGTGTTCCCACACAGCGAAATACATCTTCCACTACTGGTGACGCACCGTCTGTTCCGATCCGATAGAATACGACATCATATTCTGCCGCACTGACACTGGATGTAACCTCGATAAGACCACCGCTACAAAGATCAAAGTTAGTACGGTATCCAAATTCATAATTATCAAATACATGCACTATATTTCCATCACTGTCTTTAGCTTGCAAATCCATATAAAAATGGTTCTGCACCATATCCCGGTATTCATCTATCACCTGCTCATAGGACGCAGCCGCTCCGGCAACACTGTCCGCCTGATTTTCTGCTGTTTCATCCCCGTCTGTACTGCTGTCTGTTACCGTCGCTGTCGGGTCATACTCCTCAAACTGCAGATCCATGATCTGATAATTTCCTTCGCTGTCATAGTTAAAATATACATCCAGATAACCGAAAAAAATCGTGCTTTTCTGCTAATCCCTGAATCCCATAAGTGGCAACAAGACAGTTTTTCACTTCATTATCATAAAGTGCTGGTTTAATATCCCACATTCCCCATGCTGCTCTTTTTTCGCCCAATTTTTCAATATAATCTTACTCCCTAAAACCAATCTGTTTTCTATTTCCAGTCTATTATGAATCCATCTTTTGGTCAAGAAAGGCGTGCCACACCATCGCAAAATAAATCTGCCATGTTGTAACACGCCCACTTCTTATTCTCTGCCTTTTTATTATTTTCTACACCTGAATCCGGTCTGCAATTTCATTTCCCATTGCAAATCTTGATCCTTTTACCCCAACGATCAATGCGTCCTTCAGCTTTCGGATAATCTGTATATTATCTCCCTCTTCCACATGATGTTCGCGCAGGAAATCCATGACTTCCGGCACACCAAACATCCACTGGATCGTATAGCTTCTTCCGGTTGCAGCCTTTGATAATTTCTGCATAAAAATGCCCCCTTTTCTTTCATTGTAAGAACAGTATGCCCTGTTAGTCAATGAAAATGTAAGGTTAGGAAAGACTTTTTTTGCAGGTATTTTTTCCCTGAAATTCAAGGTTTTGTTGCTGCTATCCACATGACAATCTGTTTGTTTTGAATAACTTTCGGTTAATAAGTATTCATCTGCGCCGCAAAAATCCTGCTGCACAGCTCATTATATGTTTCTTCGGAAACTTCGTCGCTATTGATCACGTATATTGAACCTTTTTCCGGATCATTTTCATCTCTGTATTCTTCCGAAAAATCCATCTCATTCACTTTGTTGTCAGCCCCATCATATCTTTCCATATGATAAACCTTGTAACCACTGTTCATCTCATTGCTGTACAAGATCCATACATATCCCTGATAATAGGTATAAGACAGACTTTTTCAGCTGTCCCATCTCCTGCAGCAAATTCATACACTTCACCATCTCTGGCATCCAAATATTTTCCGCCATAAGGTCCACAAAGTATCAGTTCCTCTTCTCCATCATTATCAAGATCTTCCCGATCTCCAATGGAATAAGCATCCCACTCTTCGCTATCCATATCTAATTCTGTAATATAAAAAGTTTTCGCTGTGTCATACAGACAATGCGCACTGACTTCTCCATTTACAAATCTGTCCAGCAGTTCATCTGCTGACATCTGCACAAAACCTTCATTTGAATCCCCACTTGTCTCCTCTGTAGAAAACGTAATATCTCCTTCTAACGTGTCATTTTCGACCAGATTACTGTCTTTTATCTCCGATACAGATTTACCACACCCTGAAATTATAGCAAAACCCACAAAAAAAATGACTGATAATTTTTTTCTATTCATGTTGCCGCCTGTCTCTGTTGTTTTCTGTAAAATTCTAAATTAATATCATTTTCTGCTTTTTCATTACAGCGCAAACATTTCCTGACAGATGTTCTTTCCACTCTCTGTCTTAAAAATATTTTGATATGCCTGCAAAGCTGCTTCTTTCGCCAGTCCATCCTCCAGAATATTACCAGAAAATCAGCCTCCACAAGAATCTGGTAATCAATACCATCGATTGCATCATAAGTATGATGATGTGCGATCAGGTATTTCACTCTCTCGATTACTGTTTTCCTCAAACTGCAGCTCTTTTAGCAATTTTTCTGCAATCGCAGGGCCTTCCTTTTCCTGAAGCTTTCCGTTTGAACTGCCGTATTTTTTCCTCACACAGATGGATACCAATATCATGCGTCAACGCAGCCGCTTCCAGAATAAATAAAGTGTCTGCATCTACGTGCTCCATCTCCGCGATCAGTTTCGCATAGCTGTGTACCTTGCAAAAATGCTGGATCCGCTTTGGATCACCACTGTATAAACGAATCATTTCATAATGTAATCTGTTGATCATATTGTTTTCTTCCTTTGCTTCTTCCAAATCTTAAATAGCAAGCAGATTCTTAATAGCTTCCATATATATAAGAACCGCCTCTTCCATCTCAGAAACAAGAATAAATTCATCTGCACTGTGAATATGATAATCCATACCCAGTTTTTCCGGACCAAATGCAATAATATTTTTCAGAGATTTGGCATAGGTACCGCCACCGATCACCATTGGTTCATGTTCTGTGTCACCTGTCACATCCACATATGCTTTGTACAGCGCATTTACAAGTGGAGATTCTCTTGGGAAAAATAATGGATCACCAATTTCTCCAATCTCAATCCGTCCATTTTCATCCTCTAACCTTGCCTCACACATTGTACGGACATCTGCTGCTTTCAATGTCACCGGCACACGGATATCGATCGTGCATGAAATGATACCATCTTCCGTTTTGACAATTCCGTTGCATAAAGTCAGGGCACCATACTCATCTTCAAATTTCAGTCCTACACCAGCGCCATCACAGGACGTTCCGATATATTCATTATAAAATTTTACAAAATCATCTTCAAATCCGGCTTTTCCATGCACTCAAATGTCACACCGGCCGCATTGACACCAAGTTCCGGCATACTTGCATGTGCAGGTACACCTTTTGCAAAAAATAGTAATCTGTCCATTTTCCTCTGTCACACGATACTGCTGAAGCTTTGTCTCTGCAAGAGAAGCCTCTAATTTTTCTTTCAGTCCCGCCTCTGTTGGAATCACAGTTGTACAGGGTATCACATACAGCATTTGACACAAATCCACCGTTCATGGAAATGATTTTTGTATTTTTTCGAGTAAGCTGTCATAGACATATGCCTTTTTTCGCCGTGTATACATGGAAAATTGGCATCCGGTGTAAATCCACAGGATAACTCTTCCGCAACCTCGTTGTAATGCTCCATACATTTTGAGCCGGTCTCCTCGTTGCATCCCATGATGAGGCGGACTCTTTTATTCAGTTTTACACCCGAATCCCGGAGAAGTTTCATCGCATAGAGTGCCTCTAAAACAGGTCCCTTATCGTCCGTTGTTCCACGTCCATATACATGATCGCCTTCTCTGGTCAGCTTAAATGGATCATAAGTCCAGTCACCACCCACTGGCACGATATCTAAATGTCCTGCAATACCAACTATCTCTTCCCCTTCGCCCATCTCTGCATAACCACAATAATGATCCAGATTTACGGTCTTAAATCCTAATTCTTCTGCAATTTTTAATCCTTCTTCCAGTGCCTTTGCCGGACCTGCACCAAATGGTTTTCCCTCTTCCGGTGTACCGAGCTGGGAATCAATTGCAACTAATCTTCCTAAATTTGCTATCATTTCCTCTGACAATGCGTGGATTTGTTCTTTCATGTTCATAATTCTTTGTTCCTTTCCTATATGTCAAAATTTGTTTCAAACATCTCTTATATACCTAAATATGCGTTCACTTTTCCCGGTGTATCCAGCCGTACAAAGCCATGATGGTTCCATAGATCATATAATCAACCACATCTTTCGTGATTTCCTCCTCAAATCTCGCCTTCATTTGATCCGGATATTGATGCACCAGAAAATGCACCCGGTAATTATCATCTTTTCTGGAAATAAATGCACTGATATACAATCCATTTATAGCTGCGGTCAGGACCTCATCGTCTGTAATTTTTATATCCAAATGATAAGACTTTGAAACAAGATAAAAAATCTTCCCCCACGTTTTTCAATCTTCTTATCCGTAATCTCTCCAATGGAAAAATCCTGCACATGATTTGCCGTTGCAAGAAGAAACTGCGTGTCTAACTCTTTTTCATAAACATAATTTAAAATATCTCTCGGTGTATACTGCATGATTCGGTCATCTCCATGTAAGCTTTTGGTATATCTTATAGTATCTGCGTTTTCTCAATGATTTAGATCTTCTTCTGTATAAAATGTACTTCTGTCATCTGCGCATTGATCTCTGCAATTTCACGTTTTCCATTAATATAATCTGCATAGATATCCCAGAGATCCATATCGCAGTCCTGTAAACCGTCATCATCTGGAATCCATGCCTTAATCAGCGCGATCCGTTCCTCTTTTGTTGTGTCTTTAATTAAATTTGATTTCATATTCTCGTCTGGAGACAATTATTGTGTTATCTCTGCTCCTTTGTTATTAGTGTGCCAGAAAAAATCTAAAACGATTCATGATCGTTATCTACTACTCGCTTCGCTCGGCAGTCTTTATTATACCATAAATCATCTTTGTGTGCGAATTGAATATCGTACATCTCGCCGAGCATTTTTTATGTAATAGGAACCAAGTTTCCCGGTACATAAAAAAAGACTTCCGTATTTCGAAAGCCTTTTTGTACATATATGAACTTTTTTATCCACGGAAATCAATATGCTGTCCGACCTGCAATTCTGCTTCTGTCTGAACACTATCGCTCTTCATGGAAAATGTATAATCATTGATTTTCTTGATCAGTTCCTCAATCGAACCTGCCGAAATCGTAATGATATCGTCATCATCTGACGTTTGCTGTGCTTCCTTTAACTTGTCCTGCTTTTCCTTCTTCTCAGCTTTCTTTTCCTCTGCCTTCTTTGCTTCTTTCTTCTCGACTGCTTTTTTCTCGATACGCGCTTTCTGATCCGCAGAAGATTTCTTCAGAACTGCAAAAAATGTTGCCGTTCCTCCATCATTGACTTTCATTCCGTAGCCTACAACGTTCTGACTCTGACCGGATGATTCAATCTGGGAATTTTAACTGTGATAAACCGGACGCTGCATTTTTAATAATGCCCTCGTACTGTTTTCTATAATTTTCATCTGTTGCCATCCGCTCGATTTTTTCTTCATCAATCAAAACGACCATTTTGTTTCCATTTGCATAGGATGCTGCATTTGCCTGTGCATTGGCTTTCTGGTCTTTGCTCACCAGAATAAAATCCATATTAGAATACTTTTTCTTTAATTCCTGATAATACAATTTTGCTCCTTCTTCAGAAAGCTTCGCATTTCCGATGGTCTTACCATAATTTCCGTTTGTCTTGAAACTTTGGAATTTTCTGTACCTGTCGCATTTTC
>VOFC01001108.1_pt1 | contig 32001 bp, 43 predicted proteins | sample 5384161 | NCBI WGS metagenome assembly VOFC01 (sample SAMN12384722, study PRJNA508395) | human gut metagenome | isolation source: healthy gut B | host: Homo sapiens
CAAAACCGTTGTTTTTACAGGTTGACATACACTTATCATACAAATCGGCAGACATAAAATTGATGACAGCTTCACCTGTTTCATGAAGTGTCCGATATAAATGTCCATATTTGCTGACAGCAGAAACAATTGCAAAGTAACCATTTTTTCCACCCGTGAATGTTGTCCATGACTGCATACAGGCATTAGGCTGTCCATTGCTTTTATATGAAGTCATTATGTAGAGTGGAGATGGGACAGAGATAACAAACTCCATCCAATTAAAGCCACACATCTCCATGTCCTTCATTGATTCAGGCAAAGTGCTATAATTCTTTTTCATATTTACCTACACATTTTCTAATTTGACATTACGATTACTTATTTTCCCTCAACTTGTTTAACAGCCTTTTTGAGAGCGTCAACTTTGTCGAGCTTTTTCCCAAGCTACGCCAAGTTCCTCTCTGCCCATATGACCGTAAGCGGCAAGCTGACGGTAAATCGGACGGCGAAGGTCGAGGTCACGAATAATTGCGGCAGGTCTGAGGTCGAAAACCTTAGAAACAGCCTTAGAAAGTACATCATCAGATACGATGCCTGTGCCGAATGTATCAACCATTACAGAGATTGGCTTTGCAACACCGATTGCATATGAAAGCTGAAGTTCGCACTTCTTAGCAAGACCTGCACCAACAATATTTTTAGCAACATATCTTGCTGCATATGCTGCGGAACGGTCAACCTTTGTTGGGTCTTTACCTGAGAATGCACCACCGCCATGACGAGAGAATCCGCCGTAGGTGTCAACAATAATCTTTCTTCCCGTTAAACCACTGTCGCCGACAGGACCACCAACTACAAATCTGCCTGTTGGATTTACAAGTATTCTTGTATCCTTATAGAGTTCAGTAGGAATAATTGGTTCAATAACATATTTAACAAGGTCTTTGCGTATGGTTTCGAGTGAAACATCTTCATCGTGTTGTGTTGAGATGAGAACAGTATCAATGCGAGTGATTTTATCATCATCATATTCAACAGTAACCTGAGTTTTACCGTCAGGACGAAGATATTTAAGAGTACCGTTCTTTCGAACCTCTGTAAGACGCTTTGCAAGCTTATGTGCAAGAGATATTGCAAGAGGCATAAGCTCTGGAGTTTCGTCACAAGCGTAACCAAACATAATGCCCTGGTCGCCTGCACCTATCTGATTAAGAGCGTCACTTTCGCCGTCACGAACTTCATAAGAAGCATTTACGCCTTGTGCAATATCAGGAGATTGAGAATCAATAGAAGTAAGAACTGCACAAGTATTTCCGTTAAATCCACTTTGTGCATTGTCATAACCGATGTCATTCACAACATTTCTTGCAATTTGGTTTATGTCAACATAGCAGCTTGTAGATATTTCGCCCATAACATGAACCATGCCTGTTGTTGCAGTAACCTCACAAGCAACATGAGCATCAGGGTCTTGCTCGATGATTGCGTCAAGAACTGCGTCAGAGATTTGGTCGCAGAGCTTGTCAGGATGTCCCTCAGTTACTGATTCAGATGTGAAAAAGTGCTTTGCCATAATTTATAACTCCTTTTGAGAAAAATTCTTAACTGCCTTTGATTTAATCATTTAAAAAGCCGCACGGCAGAAGACCGAACGGCTAAGTTTATGTTACTCATCTTTCGGCTTTACCGCAGGATTTGGCACCTTACAAAAAAGCAGGTTGCCGGACTTCACAGGGCCTGTTCCCTCAGTCGCTCTTGATAAGTTGGTAATTTGTTAAGTTGTAAATTTAATATAGCACCTAATTGAGTGTTTGTCAATACTTATACTTGGTAATAATAGTTTGCTCTATCAATACTGATTTTATAAGTTGAATAAGCTTTTAGATTATATTAAAAGCACATTAAATTAGGTATACCAATTTAAATCGAATTATGGTATAATATAGAATAAACCGCTTTTAAGGGTGAAGTTCAAATAAAAAATGAGGGTGAGATAATGCGTGTTTTCTTTGTAATTCTTGTTTGTAAACTACTGCATTTTATAGGTAAGTTGATTGGAAAAGGAAGTAGTCTTCCTGGTAAATATGCTTTGAAACTTGACCGTAATATTCTTAAAAAGATTAAAATGCCTGAATATATCATTGCGGTAACGGGCAGTAACGGTAAAACCTCGACTGTTGAAATGATAGCACATATTTTGCAAGAGGGAGGGAAAACAGTTGCTTATAATAAAGAGGGTTCTAACCAGATTGAAGGTGTAACAACCTTTATTCTTTGTAATTCCACAATGGGTGGTAAGGTTAAGAGCGATATTCTTTTTAATTGAGAGTGACGAACGCTTTGCACAATATACATTTAAATATTTTAAACCCACACATTATGTCATTACAAACTTGTATCGTGACCAGCTTACAAGAAATGGTCACCCAGAATGGGTTTATGATTGCTTAAAGAACAGCATACATGATGGAACACAGCTTATCCTTAATGCTGATGACCCGCTTGTATCTTGCTTTGGTTATGGAAAAGATGATGTTATATACTTTGGCGCGGATAAGATTTCCGTTTCTCACGAGAAAAATAACAGCGTATATAATGACGGAATTTTCTGTCCACACTGCAAAAAGCGTCTTTCTTATGAATATTACCATTATAATCATATTGGAAAATATTCTTGCCCTAATTGCGGACTTAAAAGAAATAATACACAGTTCACTGTTACTTCCGCAGACCTTGATAAGGGCGAGATAACTATAAATGATAAATCAACAATAAAGCTTGCGTTAAAGAGTCTTTATAATGTTTATAATATTCTTGCGGCATATTCTGTTTGCTCTATTGCGGGAATTGATGATGCAACTATTTGCAAGAGTATAAATAACTATGTTCTTAAAAATGGACGAGTTATAGAATTTAGTCTTGATAAGCGTCACGGAACATTGCTTACCTCAAAGCACGAAAATTCAGTTTCTTATGACCAATCACTTACACTTGCCGCTAATGATAAGCAAGGCTGTGATGTACTTATTATAGTTGATGCTATCAGCCGAAAGTATTTCACAAGTGATGTTTCTTGGCTATGGGATATTGATTTTGAACTTCTTTCAAGTAAGAATGTCGGTGAAATTGTTCTTGCAGGACTTTATTCAGCCGATTTACAGACACGCTTTTCGTTTACGGGCATTGAAGAAAGTAAGATTAAAGCCTTCAGCGATATTGGTGAAGCCACCGAATATCTAAAGACAAGCAGTGACAGAAAGCTTTATGTAATAACCTGTTTCTCAGATAAGGGAAAATTCCTTAGTCTTGTTAAGGAGGAAAAATTATGATTATTAAAGTCTTACATCTATATCATGATTTAATGAATTTATATGGCGAATATGGAAATATTGCTGTTTTGTGCAGATACCTTGAAGATGCTGGAATTGAAGTTCAGCTTGATAAGGTAAGTGTGGACGATAGCTTTAATATTACAGATTATAATTTCGTATATTGCGGAGCGGGCACAGAAAGAAATCAGAAGGTTGCACTTGCTGACCTTATTTCTCATAAAGACGAATTGAAAACCTATATCAAAAATAATGGTACAGCGTTATTTACAGGAAATTCTCTCGAAATGCTCGGCAAAAGTATCTGCGATAGAAATGGAGATACCTTTGAGGCTCTTTCGCTTGCTGATTTTTACACATATCAGGGCGGAGAAAGCTATAAAAAGTATATTTCGGCTAATCCGAATGATACAGAACTCATTAAGAACGACACAAGAATTACAGGTGATGTAATTTTCAAGGCGGATTTTATAGAAAAGCCACTTGTTGGCTTTGTCAATAAATGTGGATTTATTAAAGGAAATTTCAATCCATTATTTAATGTGGTTTATGGAATAGGTAATAACCGCAATGATAAATCCGATGGAATACGCATAAATAATATTCTTGGAACATATCTTACAGGACCTATTCTTGTCAAAATCCTGCAATGCTGGATTATGTTATTTCACTTATTACAAACGGAAACGCTAAAAAGCAAAGCTATGATTCGCAAAATCGTGGCTATGAACTGACATATAGAGAGCTTATGAAACGCTTTAATCCGCAAGGCTGACAGAGTCCTCTGTATCAGTAGTTCATTGGTAATTACTTTAATAATGTTGACAAGCTTCTTTAACTTATTATGAGCTATGCTCGCTAATTTAAGAAAGGAACTTATAAATGAGCGATGAATTGTTAGAGCTTCAAGGCTCGGTGGAATCTATAATTTATCGTAATGAATCAAACGGATATACTGTTCTCAATCTTTCTTGTGAGGATGGTGAAACTGCCGCTGTCGGAATGATGCCAGAGGTGTCTGTTGGTGAAGAAATTGTAGTTCAAGGACATTGGCAAACACATAAAAGCTATGGCGAGCAATTCGCTGTAACCTCTTGCACAAGAGCAATGCCGACAGGTTCAACAGCTATTTTGAAATATCTTTCGTCAAGAGCGGTAAAGGGAGTGGGTCCGGCAACTGCGAGAAGATTGGTTGAAACATTTGGCGAAAATACTCTTGAGGTTATAGAAAAAAAGAACCGCTAAGAATGACCGAAATCAAGGGCATATCTCGTGAAAAGGCTATGTCGATAAGCAATGAGCTTAAAAAGATTTTTTGGTATGAGAGAGGTTATAGTTTTTCTTGATAAGTATAATGTTCCTCCCGAGATAAGTGTTAAGATTTGGCGTGAGCTTGGAGCAAGGTCTATTGAAACGATAGAATCAAATCCATATGTTCTTTGCTGTGATGAAATTGGTGTATCCTTTGAACACGCAGACAGAATTGCCGCATCTATGGATATGGCACAGGACTATGAGTTCAGATTAAGAGCAGGAATAATATATATAAACACATATAATTCCAACAACGGACATACTTGCTTACCAAAAGGAAAGCTTATTGAGGTTTGTGCGAAATTTCTCAAAACAGAACCTGAACGAATTTCCGAGATACTCGAAAAGATGATTATAGACAAAAGCCTTATTGAGGATACGCTTGAAGGAAAAGAGTTTATCTTTTTGCCAGATTTTTATAAGAGTGAAACCTATTCCGCAGGACGAATAAAGCTTATGAAACAATTTCCGCCTCAAAGAATTGTTGGCATAGAATCTGCTCTTGAAAATTTTGAAAAACAGCAGGGTATAAAATATGCCGAACTTCAAAGAAAAGCTATTTTAGAGGCTATTTCGGGTGGACTTCTCATATTGACAGGTGGACCCGGAACGGGTAAAACAACAACCCTTAATGCAATTATCAGCTTATTAAAGGATAATGGTATAAAAAGTTCAATGTGCCGCTCCCACTGGAAGAGCCGCACACAGAATGTCAGAACTCACGGGCTGTGAGGCCAAAACCATACACAGATTATTAGAAGTTGAATGGGATAAGCACGATAAACCATACTTCAAGCGTGATGAGAGAAATATGCTTGATTGTGATGCACTTGTACTTGATGAACTTTCTATGGTAGATTCAAAGCTTTTTGAAAGTGTACTTCGTGCCTTGCCTATGGGCTGCCGACTTATTATGGTTGGTGATAGTGACCAGCTTCCAAGCGTGGGGGCAGGAAATGTTCTTGGAGATTTGATAGCTTCGGGTGCTGTTCCAGTTGTAGCTTTAACCGAAATCTTCCGTCAATCTATGAAAAGTCTTATTGTCACAAATGCACATAAAATCGTAAAGGGTGAAATGCCAGACCTTAATATACACAATAAGGATTTCTTTTTCTTGCCCTGTTCATCAGCTGATAAAATTACAGAAACAATTATTGGTTTGTGCAAGGATAGACTTCCGAAAAGCTATGGCTATTCCGCAATGACAGATATTCAAGTGCTTTGTCCAGGCAGAAAAGGCTTGCTTGGCGTGATTGAGTTGAATAAAAAAATTGCAGGAGGTACTTAATCCACCGATTGGTACAAACCTTGATTTGAACATTGGAACATATTCTTTGCGATATGGTGACAAGGTTATGCAGATTAGAAATAACTATGACCTTATCTGGACTCGTGGAGATGATGATGACGGTGAAGGCGTTTTCAATGGGGATATTGGTACTGTTGTAAGGGTAAATAGCAAGGCTGGAACAGTAAGCGTTAAATTTGATGATGAGCTTGTTGAATATGATAGAGAGAGCGTCAGAGATTTAGAGCTTGCCTATGCAACAACAGTGCATAAAAGCCAGGGCAATGAATTTGAGGCTGTAATTATGCCAATGTTCAGAGGAGCACCTCAGCTTTATTATAGAAATTTACTTTATACTGGTGTAACTCGTGCAAAAAAATTACTTATTCTTGTAGGTACACAGTCAACAATAGAAACAATGGTAAACAATAATAAGAGAACAAAACGCTATTCAGGGTTAAGAGTATTTCTTTCAGAAACAGAAAATAGTGATTTTGAAGAAAAATTGTAGCTGAATTTACTTTATTATGAATTAATAAACTTCTCTAAGATAACTAAAAGTTTTATTATTATATTGATATGAACGGTTATTTACCGTCAGAAAGGAGTCCTTTATGGGGATTGATATAGCAATAGACCTTGGAACATCAAGAACAAGGATTTTTTCTGCCTGATAAGGGCGTTGTGGTTGATGAACCGTCAGTTATAACTGTTGACCTAATGACAGATGCTATAATTGCAGTAGGGCAAAAAGCCTATGAAATGCTCGGAAGAACTTCAGAGCGTATGTCGGCTATGTATCCGTTAAGTGGTGGAGTTATAACAGATTTTTCTCTTGTAGAAAATATGATTAAGATTATGCTTTCGGATATTTCTATTGGAAAAGTTGGTATGCCAAAAGTTGTTGCCTGTATTCCAAGCGAAATAACAGAAGTCGAAAAAAAGAGCTGTAGTTAATGCTATAAGTAGTGCAGGAATAAGAAGAGTATGTCTTGTTGAAGAACCTGTTGCGGCGGCTATGGGGGCAGGAATTGATATTACAAGCCCACACGGTTCAATGGTTGTCGATATTGGTGGAGGAACAACGGATATAGCTGTTCTTTCTCTCGGTGGAATTTCAGTTTCACGAAGCATAAAAAAGCAGGAAATGCCATAGATGACGAGATTATAAAGTATGTTAAAAAGAAATATAATCTTCTTATTGGTAAGCGTACTGCTGAAAATGCAAAAATAGCTATTGGTTGTGTTGGAAATATCGGAGAAAATAAAACCTTCAGGCTCAAAGGCAGAAATTGTGTTACTGGTATGCCTATGCAGGCTGATATAAGTTCTTATGAAATTTCTGATATATTAGTTGATATTATTACAGAGATTGTGTATCAGGTGCAAGATGTATTAGAAGAAACCCCACCTGAGCTTATGGGAGATATATATTCCGATGGAATAATTCTCACAGGCGGTACAGCACAACTCAAAGGTATGGCAGAAATTATAAATGCTGTCACTAAAATAAAAGTAAGGGTTGCGGATAACCCTTCACTTTGTGTTGTTAAAGGCTGTGGAGAAGCTCTTAAATATATAAAGGCATTTGAAAAAGGTGAACTTTCACCAATCAGTGAGCAATACTAAGGGGAGCTGATAAAGTTGAAACGCAAAGAAAAATTATTAGAAGAAGAAAAGAAATTATTAAATGAAGAAAAACAGTTTATTAAAAAAAAGAAGAGGAGATAATCAAAGAGGGCGAAAAAAAAGCTTATCAAAGATGAAAAAAGAACTTTTTCTTGAGTGTGAAAAGAAATGGGTATTTTTACTGCTTATGATGAGCGGCGGTTTTATGGGTGCGTTTACATATACTATAAGAGGAAATGTTTTCTGTAATGCACAGACCGGTAATATGGTTCTTATGGGCATAGCACTCGGAGATGCAAATTGGCTTGAAGCGGCATATCTTTTGATTCCTATTTCAGCATATTTTATTGGAGCAATAATTTCTGAAATTTTGCCAAAAGAAAATAAAGAAAATAAATTTTCTGCGATGGGATACTTGCTTAATAGGCTTTGAGGTTTTAGTGCTAATAGCACTTGGGTTTGTTCCCGAATCAGCCCCTTTTCAGATTTCGCAGATTGCGATAAATTTTATATGCTCTATGCAATATAATACATTCAGACAAGCTGAGGGTGTGCCTATGGCAACAACTTTCTGCACAAACCATCTTAGACAAACAGGTGTACATCTTATAAAATGGGTAAAGAAAAAGGACCAAAAAGCTAAAGAACGCTTTTTAATTCATATATTTATGCTTGGTATGTTTATTGCAGGTGCGGCAGTAGGAACTGTTCTTAGCAGACTTATTCTTGGCAAAGCTATATGGGGAGCAGCTGTAATAATGATGATAATTTTCATAGGCTTATTTAGAGCAGACCGTACAAAAAGAAAAAGGTATGCTCGAGAGAGTTCCAAAGGGACACTGAGCAAACCTTATCTAAAATATATTGGTATGCCCGACAGGAATTGAACCTGCGGCCTACAGAGTCGGAGTCTGTCGCTCTATCCAACTGAGCTACGGGCATATATAAATGCACACCAATGATTATTATATCATAATTTATTTTAGTGTTCAAGTCGGATTTAGGAGGACTAATATGGATGTTCGTGTAGGCGATATTCTTGAAATGAAAAAACAACACCCATGCGGAAATAAACGCTTTCAGGTTTTAAGGGTCGGTATGGATTTCAAGATTAAATGCGAGCAGTGTGGACATGAGATAATGCTCCCTCGTGTTAAGGCTGAAAAAATATAAAAAAAATTATAAGAGAAGACGCTTAATTTAACGGAGGATTTTTTGATATGTTTGAGAAAATAAATGCTCTCGATTTGCGTTATCAGGAGCTTGCAAGAAAAATTTGTGAGCCAGATGTAATCAATGATACAGAGCTTTATAGAAATATTATGAAAGAATATAGCTCTCTTGAGCCAATAGTTCTTAAATATAGAGAATACAAGAAGGCACAGGAGAACGAAAAAAAGAGGCATTGAGTTGCTTTCAGGCGGTGGCTTAGATAAAGATTTTCGAGATATGGTTTCTGAGGAACTTAATGATGCAAGAGAACGCATAGAGAATCTTTCAGAGGAATTAAAAATCTTACTTTTGCCAAAAGACCCGAACGATGACCGCAATGTAATTGTTGAGATTCGAGGCGGTGCAGGCGGAGAGGAAGCTGCACTTTTTGCGGGTGTACTTTATCGAATGTATAGTATGTATGCTGTTAAAAGAGGGTATAAGACCGAAATAATAAATGCCAAGGAAACAGAGCTTGGCGGATATAAAGAAATCAGTTTTATGATTACTGGTGATGGTGCTTACTCAAGATTGAAATATGAGAGCGGAGTTCATAGAGTTCAGCGTGTTCCAGAAACAGAAACACAGGGCAGAGTTCATACTTCAACAGTTACGGTTGCAGTTTTGCCAGAGGCTGATGATGTTGAGGTTGATATAAATCCAAATGATTTGCAGATTGATACTTTCCGTTCAAGTGGTGCTGGTGGTCAGCATATCAATAAGACTTCATCAGCGATAAGAATTACACATATTCCAACAGGTATGGTTGTAGAATGTCAGGACGAAAGAAGTCAGTTTAAAAATAAGGACAAGGCTCTTAAAGTTCTGAAATCAAGATTGCTTAAAATCGAACAGGAAAAACAACATAATGAAGTTGCACAAGAAAGACGCTCACAGGTTGGAACAGGTGATAGAAGCGAAAGAATCCGAACATATAATTATCCTCAGGGAAGAGTTACTGACCATAGAATCGGATTAACACTCTATAAAATTGACGATATTCTTAATGGCAACATTGATGAAATTATAGACGCACTTATTACAGCAGATAGAACAGAGCAATTAAAAAAATTCAGAATAATTATAGGAGGATTCATATTGTTTAGAAGCGATGTTAAGGGTGGATATTGGACAATCATAAAATTAATTCTTGGATTTGTAGCGTTTGGCTTGTTTATTTATCAAATATATTTTGCAGGGCAGTGGCTTATAAGTAATAAACACGAGGGAAGAAAAATAAGTTCCCCTGACTATTCAAGCCTTAAAAATGGTGAAACGGTTTATGGAGAACTTGAGAATATAGTTAAAGATTGTGGAAGTGGTGAAGATGCTTATGGGCTACCACTTGTATATTATTTGGTAAGAACAAGCGATGAAAAACTTTTAGTAGTCAGAACAGAAGCTGGTGAAAAAATGTGACCAAGCTATATCTAATGCTTTAGGAAATTCAGGAAAAGTTCCTTTTGTTGGTTATGTTAAACCTATGAAAGAAAAAGAAAAAACCTCTTTATCGCTTATAATGGCTGCTGATAATACTCTTTATAAGCTCGGAATTAATAGCAACTTTAATGATACTGTTTTAAATCAAGTTGTTGATATTTCTTATTATAAGGAATATTCAGATGAAAGAGTTTTTATAGCTTCCGTAGTTAGTGGATTGTTTATGCTTGGTTTATCAATTCTGTTTCTAAGAAAATCAATTAAAGATGTAGTATATAGTATAGGCGTAGCAAAGGGAAAGATTACACCATATATGCCAGAAATTGATTTAGTTCAGCACAAAGATGAATTTGAGAAATATGAAAAAATAAATCCGGATAATGCGGAGGATATTGAATATTATAATGATTATGAAAAGGATTCCGTAGATTTTAATATAGAAGAGGAACACAAAACAATATATGGTAAAGAATATACTAAGCCGACACTCGAAAAAGATATACCAACCTATGAAGGGTATCGATATGATTCGCTTGATTTTGCACAAGAAAAAGTCGAAAAGAAGGATATAAATAAATTTTAGAATAATTCTATACGAATATTGAATAATATGTCAAATAGTGGTAGACTATAATTTAGTTTATCACTATTTTTATATTAAAATGGAGTGGGATAATGAAAACACTTTTACTAAATAAAAATGAGATTGATATAGCTGCCGATATTAAAAAAAAGGTGGCATAGTTGCTATGCCAACAGAAACTGTCTATGGACTTGCCGCAGACGCTTTAAATGGAGAGGCGGTTGCTAAGATATTTAAGGCAAAGGGCAGACCAATGGACAATCCACTTATAGTTCATATTTCAGATATTAAGCAGATTGATATGCTTGTTGCAGAATTTTCAGATAAAGCAAAAAAAGCTTGCAGAGAAATTTTGGCCAGGTCCACTGACAATAGTTTTGCCAAAATCTGATATTATACCTGATGAGGTGAGTGCGGGACTTTCAACTGTTGCAATACGCTTTCCATCACACCCTATTGCACATGAGCTTATTGCAAAGTCATCACCAATAGCCGCTCCGAGTGCAAATCTTTCAGGAAGTCCAAGTCCAACAACAGTTCGTCATGTTTTAGCAGATATGGACGGCAGAATAGATGCTATCATTGATGGTGGAGATTGTGAGGTAGGAGTTGAATCTACTGTTATAACTCTCACTGAAGATGTTCCTACATTACTTCGTCCAGGTGGAGTAACTCTTGAACAGCTTAGGGCAGAAATTGGAGAAGTTAAGGTTCACCCAGCAGTGTTAAAATCACTTGGGAAGGGAATGAAGGCTTCAAGCCCAGGAATGAAATATAAGCATTATTCCCCAAAAGCAGAGGTTATTTTGCTTAGAGGTTCAGAACAAGGATTTTGCGAGTATATAAAGGAAAATTCTGATGATAAGACAGCAGTTCTTTGCTATGAAGAAGAAAAAGACAGCTTTAAAAATTATATTGTCTTAGGAAAAAGAGATGATGAGGTGGCTCACGCACATAGACTTTTTACCTGCCTTAGAGAAGCTGATGAAGATGGCTATACTCGTATTTACGCACATTGTCCGAGAGCTGAAGGTATAGGTCTTGCTGTTTACAACAGAATTTTAAGAGCGGCAGCGTTTAATGTTATAGAAGTATAAAATAAGTTCTAAGGAGTAAATTTAACTTTGAAATTATTAAACATAGGTTTGATAAGATATGTTATCATTATGCTTGGTCTTATATTAGTATCAATGTTTTGCTTTTTATATGGCATCAACTGAAAATGTTATTGAAAACGATGAGCCACTTGATATAAGTAAAGCTACCGTTGAGCAAATCTCAGAAAATAAGTTTATTGATGTAAAAATAACATCTACTGTTTGTCAGTTGAATAAAGAAAAGACTTTATTCGATTTTGATAATGATGAATATTATTATCTTATTCCTATGAAAGATGGAAAATTTATAGTTTTTGTTACTGAAAATATAAAACAAAACAAAGAGTTAGAGGATTTTATTGATAAATATAATAAACAAAAGAAAAAATATAATAGAATAGAAGAAGCTTTAAATCTTGATATTAATTGCAGAGTTTATGATTTAACAGAATATGAAGAAGAAAAGTTTTTTTAACTATGCTATAAAAGCAAATTTTGGCATAAATTCTATTCAAGAGGCAAAGCAATGTATTGTTCCATATAAAATAGTAAACAATGTGACTTGTCTTTCTTGGGTTTATATTTTGACTGCAATAGTATCCTTAATCACTGCGATATTTATAACAATATTATTAGTACGAAAACTAAAGGCAAATGAAAATTATATAAATGTTATGCCAAATAATAGTTGTAGTTTAAGTGAAAATACTCATAATTCATATTCAAATGATGAATACTATACAGGCTATAATCAACAAGATGATGTAGATTCTCAGGCAAATAATAATCAAAATGATATTCATAGGTTCTGATTTATATGAAAAAAAAATTGTAATAGGTCTTACAGGTCAAACAGGTGCAGGCAAAAGCACAGTTTCTAATGCTATGAAAAAGTGTGGATGCGGAATAATAGATGCGGATAAAATAGCAAGAGAGGCTGTTGAGCCAAAAAACAGCTTGCCTGAAAATGCTGACAAACGCTTTTGGCTGTGATATAATAAATAAAGATGGCTCGCTTAACCGAAAAAGCTTGCCGAAAAAGCATTTTCTTCTAAAGAAAATACACAACTTCTCAACGAAATTACCCACCCATATATAGTTGAACTCACAAAGCAAAGAATTGCTGAATATTTTGCAAGTGGCTGTAATATAGTTGTCTTTGATGCACCTCAGCTTTTTGAAAGTGGCAGTGATAAGCTTTGTGATATAATAGTTTCCGTTATAGCCTCGCAGGAATGTCGTCTTGCAAGAATAATATCTCGTGATGGTATAAGCAGAGAGCAGGCTCTTTCTCGTATGAAAGTACAGCTTAGTGAGGAATATTTTTTGGAACATTCAGACTATATTCTTAATGGTGAACAAAACATAGATAACCTTATTAATGATGCAGAAGCTCTCATTAAAATGGTTAAAGATGGCAGTTTCATAAGTAAGAAAGGTAGTGGCAAGTGAATAAGGCATTAAAAATAACGCTGACGATTATTCTTTTTTGCGATAGTTTTTATAGCAATAATAATAGGTGTGAAATTTGCATATGATACATATATCAACTCCTCATATCCATTAAAATAGAAGATGAGGTTTACTCAGCCTCGGCTGAATATAATATTCCTAAAGAGCTTATTTATGGAGTTATAAAAACAGAAAGCAATTTTAATCCCGATGCAGTTTCGGCGGCTGACGCTCGTGGGCTTATGCAGCTTACTCAGCCGACCTTTGAATGGCTGCATACTTATTACTCAGATGATGATTATGATTCGAGCAACGCAGATTTGCTTTTCGACCCAAAGATAAATATTAAATATGGTACGCTATGTCTTTCAGTTCTTCTTGAAAGATATAATAACGACCTCGATACGGCGATTTGCGCATATAATGCAGGCTTAGGAAATGTTGATGAATGGCTGACTATGAGCCAATATTCAGCAGACGGAAAAACACTTGATTCAACACCATTTGGTGAAACGAATGAATATCTTAAGCGTGTAAAAAATAATCGTGATAAATATGCCGAACTGTATTTTAGCAAATAACTCTAAAGTTTTGTTATAAAATATCAGAGGTAAATTATAGAAAGGAAGATATAATATGGCAAATGAAGAAAAATCTCAGGCAAAGCTTTTAAAAAGAAAAGCTTATGATGAACAAGGAAAACGGCTCTAAGCGTGTAAGTGCTAAGGAAGTCGCTCAGGCAGATGATTTCTGCGAGGAATATAAGGACTTCCTCAATAAAGCTAAAACAGAGCGTGAAGCTGTCGCTTACGCTATTCAGATTGCTAAGGAGAACGGTTTTACTGAATATTCTGTTGGCACAGAGTATAAGGCCGGCGATAAGGTTTATGTCAATAATAGAAATAAGGCAATTATGCTTGCAGTTATTGGCAAGAACGGTGTTAAGAACGGTGTTCATCTTGGTATAGCACATATAGATTCACCAAGACTTGACCTCAAGCCAAATCCACTTTATGAATCTAATGATATGGCTCTCTTTAAGACACATTACTATGGTGGAATTAAGAAGTATCAGTGGACAGCTATTCCACTTTCACTTCATGGCGTAGTTGCTCTCAAAGATGGTTCAACAGTTACAGTTAATATCGGTGAAGATGAGGGTGACCCATGCTTCTGCGTTACAGACCTTCTTCCGCACCTTGCAGTAGAGCAGATGCAAAAGACAATGGTTAAGGCTTTCACAGGCGAAGATTTGAATATTCTCGTAGCAAGCCGACCATTTAACAATGACCCCGAAAGCGAGCAGGTTAAGCTGAATGTTCTTAATATCCTCAATGAAAAGTATGGAATTACAGAAACAGACTTCCTCTCAGCTGACCTCGAGGCAGTTCCAGCATTTAAGGCAAAGGACCTTGGCTTTGATAGAAGTATGATAGGCAGTTATGGGCATGATGACAGAGTTTGTGCATATCCTGCACTTATGGCTGCTATTGATGTTGAGCTTCCTGAACAGACTTGCATTACAGTTCTTACTGACAAAGAAGAAATCGGCAGCGATGGCAATACTGGTATGAAGTCACTTTATATGTATGACTTTATCGCAGACCTTGCAAAAGCTGAAGGCGTTGAATTAAGACATGTTCTCGCAAAGAGTACTTGCCTTTCTGCTGATGTTAATGCGGCATTTGACCCGACCTACGCTTCTGCATATGAAGTAAATAATTCTTGCTATATCAACAATGGTACTGTTATAACAAAGTATACAGGCAGTGGTGGCAAGAGTGGAACAAGTGAAGCTACTGCTGAATATATGGCAAAGGTTCGTGCAATCTTTGATGATGCAGGTGTTCTTTGGCAGGCAGGAGAACTTGGTAAGGTAGATGGCGGCGGCGGTGGAACAATCGCAAAGTTCGTTGCTAATCTTAATGTTGATGTAGTGGATTTAGGTGTTCCGGTTCTTTCTATGCACGCACCATTTGAAGTTGTTTCAAAGCTTGATGTGTATATGACATATCGTGGAATCCTTGAATTTTATAAAGCAAAATAACAGAATATTTTTCTTAGATAGAAAAATATTCTGTTAAAAGTAAAAAATATATAGACTTTTATTGTACCACAGAAGAAATTTTAGCGTTAAAAAGCTATTTTCTGTGGTAATCTTTTTTGCGTTTTTTACAATTTCTTTTTGTTAAATTGAGTTTTTAGTGACGGTATGTAACAATAAATTTTAAAGGTCTTGTAAACATTGACAAGTTCGCTCGTTTGTATTATTATCAATAAGAGACGGTGTATATTATATGTGTGTTTTGAATTGTACTGACGGAAAATCATAACCGTTCAGGTAGTCAGATGAATTGCTCTGACCTCTCATCGTCTTTTTATTATACACATTAAAGAAATTTAAAAAATTTGTTCAAAGCTTTTAAAGGCTTATTAAAATATATAAGCGTAAAAAGTGAGTTTTTATTAACTGAAAATCAATGCTGTTTTCATTAAACAGCTTTCTTAAATATTATGTAAAGTCGGGTTCTTTAACCCAGATACTTTTTGGGAGTGTTTTAGCTTGGAGAAATTTGTTATTACAGGCGGAAATAAACTTAATGGCGAGGTTTCAATCAGCGGTGCAAAGAATGCCGCTGTTGCAATCATACCTGCTGCTGTTGTTCTCTCTGATGGAATATGCAGAATTGAAAATGTTCCTAATATTGCCGATGTGTCGATTATGGCAAGCATTCTTGAGGCTATGGGAGCAAATATTAAAAAGAATAAATAAATCTACTTTAGAAATAGACCCAAGAGGAATTAAAAATCCTGTTGCATCATATGAGCTCGTACGCCATATGAGAGCATCATATTATCTTCTTGGTGCATTACTTGGAAAATTCAATAGTGCTGAAGTTGCAATGCCAGGTGGCTGCGATTTTGGTGTTCGCCCAATAGACCTTCATCTTAAAAAGGCTTTGAAGCTCTTGGTGCTGATTATAGCATAACAAATGGCGGAATGATTTGTGTAAAAACTGATAAGCTTGTAGGAAACCATGTCTATATGGATGTTGTTTCTGTTGGAGCTACTATGAATATAATGCTTGCTGCTGTTAAGGCAGAGGGCAAAACAGTAATAGAAAATGCTGCGAAAGAGCCACATATAGTTGACCTTGCAAATTTCCTTAATTCTATGGGTGCAGATGTTCGAGGTGCTGGCACAGATGTTATTAAGATTTCGGGTGTAAAAGCTCTTAATGGCTCTACATACTCTATTATTCCTGACCAGATAGAGGCTGGGACATATATATGGCTGCCGCAGCTGCGACAGGTGGAGATGTTCTTATTAAGAATGTTATTACAAAGCATCTTGAGTCTATTACTGCAAAGCTCAGAGAAATGGGCGTAGAGGTAGAAGAATATGATGATGCAGTAAGAGTAAAACGCACAGGTGAGCTTAATCACTGTAATATTATTACTATGCCACACCCAGGTTTTCCAACAGATATGCAGCCACAGATGGCGGCTGTACTTATCAAGGCTAAGGGTACAAGTATAGTAAGAGAAAGTGTATGGGATAACCGTTTCAGATATGTTGATGAGCTTAGACGAATGGGTGCAAAGATTTCAGTTAATGATAAAACTGCTGTTATCGAAGGCGTTTCTGAACTTAATGCTTCTCCGCTCAAATCGACAGACCTAAGAGCGGGTGCTGCTATGATTATTGCTGCACTTACAGCTAATGGTACATCTTATATTGAAGATATTAAATATATTGAGCGTGGTTATGAAGATGTTGTAGAAAAGTTCAGAAATCTTGGTGCTGATATTAAACGCATCAAGACCAATGAACCAGGATCTCAATCAGCAACAGCATAAGTTTTATTTAATGGAGGGCTTAAATTGGCTCGATTATGTCCGCTTTTTAGTGGAAGTAGTGGCAATAGCTATTATATAGGAAATGAAAAAGAGGGAGTTCTCATTGATGCGGGGCGAAGTGCCAAACAGATTGAGAATGCCCTTAAAACCAATGGCCTTGACATTATGGCTGTCAAGGCTATTTTTGTAACGCACGAGCATATAGACCATATAAAGGGAGTAAGGGTGCTTGCCTCAAGGCATAATATAAAAGTTTATGCAACAAAGGGGACACTTTCAGCCCTTGAAGATAAGGGAGAGCTAAATGGCAAATATGATTATGAAGTGATTTCTCCTGATGGCAACGAAGTTGCTGATATGGAGATTAAATCATTTCCAACATCACACGATTGTTGTGAAAGCTGTGGTTATGTTATAAATACAGCAGATAAAAAGAAGCCTTGCCATAGCTACAGACCTTGGATATATTTCAGATAAGGTTCGTAATGCTGTTTCAGGCTGTGACACAGTTGTTATAGAATCAAACCATGATGTAAATATGCTTCAAAACGGACCTTATCCATATTTGTTAAAAAGACGAGTTTTGTCGAATTCTGGACACCTATCAAACGACACTTGTTCTGCTGAATTGGCGAATTTTGTAGAAAATGGAACTACACGAATAGTTCTTGCACATCTCAGCGAACAGAATAATTTTCCAGACCTTGCCTATGTAACTTCTAAAAGTGCGTTAAACCTTGCAGGAATGGTCGAGAAAAAAAGATTTTATTCTTACTGTTGCACCAAAGGAAAATACGAGCGGTTCAATGATATTTTAGTTGGTGATTTTATGATGAATGTTACTTTGATTTGTGTCGGAAACCTAAAGGAAAAATATTTTAAAGACGCTTGTGCAGAATATACCAAAAGACTTGGTGTATTTTGCAAGTTTAATATAGTTGAAGTAAATGAAGAAAAGCTGCCAGATAAACCCTCACAATCTGATATAGACAATACTATTAAAAAAGAGGGAGAAAGAATTATTGCAAAAATTCCAAAGGGAGCTATGATTTTTGCAATGTGTATAGAAGGAACACTGATAAGTTCTGAACAGCTTGCTGATAAGATTCAGACAGCAGGTCTTGATGGAAAAAGTGAATTAGTTTTCATAATCGGAGGTTCGTGGGGACTTTCAGATGAAGTTAAACGAATTTCAAATGCAAGAATTTCAATGTCAAGAATGACATTTCCGCATCAGCTGGCGAGAGTATTGCTATGCGAACAGATTTACAGAGCATTTCAGATAAACTCTAATGGGAAGTATCACAAGTGAGAGCCTTAAAGTAGAGTAATAGCTTTATATAAGGCTTATGTGACATAGGAGGAGATATAATAATGAAGTTTTGCAAAAACTGTGGAACAGCCGTAGATAAGAACGATAAAATTTGTGTTGTCTGTGGTGCGAAAATTGACGAAGAATCTGAAAAGAATATCAATGAAAGTGTTATCGCAGATTCTGCGGAAAAACAAAATGTTATTAGCTCTGAAACAGAAGAACCTCAAATGCAGGTAAATGACATAGAGGTAAATAAATCTGAAAAATAAGCCTCAGGCACAGTCTGAAGGTATATCTAAAGCTGAAAACAAAGTTCAACCTATGAGCAAAAAAAAACTCAGCAAGCTGAACAAAGGTCCAAAAAGAATGGCTCTGAAAAAAATAAACCTAAAAAAGAACCTATAAATACAGGTGCTAAGATAAATAATGAGCCTAAAAAGAAGTTGTAGAAAAAATCCAAACTTGCATAGCGAGTTTGAGGATATATCTTCCTTTACAGCTGAAAGTGGTAAACCTAAAAAAAAGCAGAAAGCCAGTTATAGCTCCAAAAAATGAGAATAATTCTACAACGAAAATTGTCAGCTCTGTTGATGATGTTGAATCTAAAACAAGAGAAGTAAATTCTATTGCAAAAAGATGAAACTGAAAAAATTCAGAAAAATTAAAAAGAAAAAACCACTTTCAAAGGGACTTAAAACAGCTATAATTGCTGGCTGTTCAATTCTTGTTATAGCTGTAGGAATTATAATTACTTGTGTGATTATAGCTAATAGTGGTCCTACTGCTGAGGAACTTTTTGCATCAGGACAGCAAAAGTATAAATCGGAAGATTTTTATGGTGCTATCACAGACCTTTCAGAGTGTGTAAAGCTTGATACATCTGATGTAGAAGCATATATGCTACTTGCTGATGCATATGTTGCAACAGGTAAGGAAGATGAAGCAGTTTCCGTCTTGAGATTGGTTATAGAGAAACAGGAAGTACAAAGATAAAAACAAGGCTTGATGCCTTGAGCGAAAAGCTTAGAGTAGATAAGATTTATAATAATCTTGTAAGTGAAGGCAATGCCGCAATCAAAAATAACGATTATAATCTTGCTATAACAAAATTTACATCAGCTATTGAAACTAAGCCTAATATTTCAGAGCCTTATTTTCTTGTAGCAAATGTTTATATTAGCCAAGAAAATTACGATAAGGCATTAACTGTGCTTCAATCGGGAGTAGATAAGCTTGAAGGCGATGAGCTTGATAAGCTTAATTCAAAGCTTTCTGAAGTAGAGGCTACTGTTAAGAAGATTGAAGAAGAAACAAAGAAAAAAGAGGAGGAAGCAAGAAAGAAAGCTGAAGAGGAACAAAAGGAAAAAAAGAACGCCTTGAGCAAGAACGCCTTGAAAAACTTGCAAAGCAACCAGTTTCATTTGAAACAAAGGTTGATGAAAAGAATATTGAATATAAAGGAACAGAGATTTATAGAGGCGAAGGAAGATGGATTGAAATTACTGACAATAGAGAGCTTCCGGGAATAACATATGCTAATAATCTTATTCAACAAACTTTAAATAGCTACTACGAGCTTGATATGGATTTATATGGAGTTAAAAATGAAAAGGAACTCTATAATCTTGTAAAGGCTTCAAGAGATACAATAGCTCTTTCACATTGCAGAATTACTGTTACTTATAATAAAAATGGAATATTCTCATTTGTAATTTATAAATATTATATGCCACCTACAATCTCTAACTTTAAAGAAACAGTAGAAACTCATACTATAAACCTAAAAACAGGTGAGGAATATGATATTAATAACATACTAAACACAGGCGATGTTTATACTGTTATAAAAACTCAAGCAGAGCTTATTGGAGTTTCTTTGACTGATGAACAGATAAATAGTTATAGATTTTTTCCTTGCAGGTGATAGACTTATATTCTGGGTTAAGATTCGTGATTGGGAATATGAAGAAATACCTTTACCATATTCAAATACAGATATGTTTAAGCTTACGATTGAAGAAGATACAGACACAACATATCTTAGTTTACAATAATTTATTATTTACTTATTGTTAAATTAGTAGTATAATTATGATTATAGATTCAATTTTTTTGTTAAAATAGCTGTTTGGTGATATTTTTTAGGAAGTGCATTATGAAAATTTTCAAGCACATTAAGAAAAAAACAGAATAATGAGACTATAAATCTTCATAAGGTTAGTATAAATGATACAGCAGGCTTTTCAGGAGTTTCAAAGTCGATAGTTCTTGCAAGTACAGCTTTTGTAGTTGCAGTATTGCTTGCCACAGCTTCTATAATAGGAAATAATAAAGAGGATATGATTTATTCAGATATTGCTACCCTTGCAAATGAAAAGCTTAAATCAAATGATTATAGCGAGGCTATTGAGCTTTTTAAGCAGGCAATAAAAATCAATCCCACTGATGAAGAGCTTTATATTGGTTTAGCAGATTCTTACAATGGAGTTAATGAAAGTGATATGGCTCGTGAAACCTTGGAAACAGGCTATATCGAAACTAAGAGCGAAAACATAAAAACCGAGCTTAAAAAAACTTGAAGAAAGTGAACCTGATAGTTTGCCATCTTATATCTCTAAGAATAATTCATCAGAAAGCTCAACAGAATCTAAGCCACAAGACTCATCTTCAGAAAAAAAAGCGAATCTTCTGCACAAAGTAGTGAGTCTTCTAATGAAGTCTCACAAAGTACAGATACAAAGGGTATAGTTTCTGTAAAGACTATCAATAATGATAATCTCAGAAAATATAGTGATACAGAGATTTTTAAGAGTACAGCTGAATGGTTTGAACTTAGCTCTAAGGAAAATCTGATAGGTGTAGATAAGATTAATTCTTCTATCAATGAACTTCTCAACACATACTTTAAGCTTAATCCATCAGTGTATGGGGCTGAGGGTGAAGATGAAATTTATTATCTTGTAAAATCTAAAAGGCAAAAGAATAGAAACGAAGATTTCTGCAAGAGTAACATATAATAGTGATTACATACTTTCTTATGTTGTAGACATTGATATTCAATCCCCTAATACAGCCGATTCTTCTTCCGCTATTGAGCTTCATACAATAGATATGAGGACAGGCAAAGAGCTTAGCCTAAATGATGTTATTAGTGGTGATGAAAATAGTATAAAAAATATGATTACAGAAGCATTTTCAGCTGAAGGCATAGAGCTTTCAGAAAGCGATTATGAAACTCTGAAGTTCTATCTTGATGGTGATAAGGTTGTTATTATAGGAGCATCAGGTAAGGCATATATTTCTCCTATAAAGGTATCAGATAGTGTTTCTTTAGAGAGTGAAGAATCAGTTTCTTCCTCAGAAACAAGATAATAATTTTATAGCAGGCAAAGGATTTTTCCGATGCCTGCTTTTTGTATTATTTTTGATGAAGATTTTCTCGTTTTTTAGTGGAAAGATAGATTATTATATGTTATAATTCTATTGAAGATAACCGTAATATTTTATCAGAATGGAGTGAAACTATCTATGAATATTTGGCACGATATTGATTCCTCAAGAATTAAACCAGAAGATTTTATGGTTGTTATTGAAATTCCAAAGGGAAGTAAGGCTAAATATGAGCTTGATAAACAGACAGGAATTTTGAAGCTTGACCGTATACTTCATACATCAACACACTATCCTGCAAACTATGGCTTTAGCCCGAGAACCTATGCAGATGATATGGACCCTCTTGATGTTCTCGTTCTTTGCTCGGAGCAGATTTATCCTATGACTCTTATCCGTTGCTATCCTATCGGTGTTATAACAATGCTTGATAATGGACATAACGATGAAAAGATTATTGCTATTCCATATAATGACCCAACTTATAACGAGTATAAGGATATTTCAGAACTTCCGAAGCATATTTTTGATGAGATGACACATTTCTTTTCGGTTTATAAATCTCTCGAAAATAAGGAAACAGTTGTTGACGAGGTTAAGGGCAGAGAGTCAGCAATAGAAATTATTGGACAGACTATTGAAAGCTATAAGGAAAAGTTTACCCAGATTTAATAGCTGGTGATTTATTATGAACTGCCGATTCGTATATTTTCGGTCGGCAGTTCTTTATTTTACACAGAAAGGAAGTTTAAAGAGTTGGCTAAGAAAATAGGCGGCGATGAATTTAACGAGCCAAAAAAAGAAAATACTCAAAAAAATCTAAAAAAGGCAAAACGGTTTATAATGTTCCAGAAGTAAAAAGCGTAAAAAGAAACGCTCAGAAAAGTTGAGAATTTCATTATGTATTTTATTTTTAATTGGAATTATCAGTGTGTCGTTTCCATTTACAAAGTTTGATGTTGAAAGAGCGCTTGATACCGAAAAAAAGATGTTGCAGAATATCAAACACAGCTTGATAATGCCTGCAATAATATAAAAAAGGCTGAAAATAATCTCAAGAAAGCAAGCGCAGAAGAAATAGAGGAAAATAAGAAGCTTGAAAAGAGTAAAATTATTTATCCTAAAACTCTTGCAGAGGATAATATAATCGGTCAGAAGTGTCAGACTGATGAAATTCTTAATGCTATTGACGATGCGGCACACATTGACAGAAATTTATATACTAAAGAAAGCTATAATGAACTTCTTGATAGTATATATAATGCAACGGGTTTGCTTTACCTCATCAACTACAATTAGTGATACAGGATTCCAGCTTATATTCGGAAAGAGCTTTTCAGGCTCGGCAGTAGATAAGCGAACAGAGGGAACATTTCAAAGATTGATTTATTCTGTTTGGTTTTTGGTTATTCCGATAATTGGTTTCTTGGTAGCAAGCTTTGATAAAAAAGCGTCATATCAAAAAATGCTGTTGCAACTATTGGTTCAGCACTTTTGCTTTTCGATTTATTTACATTCTTCCCATTAAATTATATTGAATATGGCGCAGTAGTTGTTGCAGTTCTTTATGTAATTATACTATTTGTTGGTATAGCTGGCTTTTATACAAAACAACAGGAAGATTATTGGTATGCACATTATGAAGAATGTGTAGAAAAGGGAATGACCAAATGGTTACCTGATGGTTATGATGAAGATAAGAGAACTCTTGAGCAAATTAAAGCTGATAGGGAACATCAGGCATTAGTAGATTCAGCAAAGAATGCTCAAAAACGCAGAAGCAAAAAGAAATGATTATGTGTGACCACATGAGGCAAGATATTAAGTAACTACCGATTAGTTAATGTGCTTTCCCAATATAATTAAAAGTTTTGCTCAAGCTTTTTTCAAAAGCTTGGTTTCCAAAGGCGGAGCCTTTGGTGGGTTTTAAGGGCAACGCCCTTAACATTTCTTTCTCCTAAAGGCGAACGGAGTTTGCCCATATAATTTTGTAAATGCAAAAACGCCACAGCTCAAATAACGAGCCGTGGCGTTTGATTTATTTATAAAATTCAATCGCGTTTAAAATATTCTTTGGTTGTGATTATTAAAAGCTCTTAGCCGATAAACTTAAATCTTGGAACAAGGTTTCCGTCAATGTTTACCATCTGATAGAACATTGATGCAGGTCTTGCCCAGACTTTACCTTCACCGAAAAGTTCTCTATAGATAACTAAATCTTCCATTGTTTCACTGTGCTTTGCAAGTGCGATAACCTCATATTCACCGCCCTTGAAATGACGATGCTTGCCGAGAGTTCCCCAAGCTGGAAGTACGGGTTCTTCTTTCTTTTCAGTTTCAGCGACTGGAGCAGTTTCTGCCTTTGTTTCCTCAAGCTCTACATCTTCAAGTGTTGGAGTATTTGAAGTTACAAGTATTCTTGATGAATGAGCAGGAATATCAATATTAACATAACCGTTGTTTACCTGATAGCTTTTTCCGCTAAGCTTATCAACAAGATACGCACCATCTGCATTAAAGCCCATATCCATATTGTTGTCAGCAAGATTAAGAGCAACATAAGCTGTCTGAGAATCTACACTGCGTTTAAAGATAAGCTGTTCATTTCTTATCTGTACATTCTCGAAAGAACCATACTTTAAAGCCTCGGTGCTTGTCCTTGCCTTGCCAAGCTTTCTTATGTGTGCGAGGAGAGCATTATCCTGAATATCAGAAACATTGAGTTCAGGGCGGAGTGGATAATCATAATCAGTATTATTTTTTCTCACCCTTAATACCCCATTCACTGCCATAATATATTGATGGAACACCTGGCATACAATACATTGTTGTATAGATGTTTTCAAGATTTGCAGAATTTCTTACAACACTTGCAACTCTGTTTACATCATGGTTATCAACAAAGTTATAGGTATAGATGCTGCGATAGATACCACCATTTGCAAATTGACGATTGAGTGAATGTGCAATCTCAAAGTAGTTTTTATCATTGTGTGATGAGTAGATGCCCTTGTAGCATTCATAGTTTGTTACGGAATCAAGCATTTCAGGGTTAGCCCAGCGATTATATCGCCGTGAATAATCTCACCCATAAGCCAGAAATTGCTGTCTTTACTTTTTAGTGTAGTGGCGAAGAGCCTTAAAGAAATCAGGGTCAACACAATCTGCCGCATCAAGGCGAAGACCGTCAATCTTAAATTCGTCCATCCACATTCCGACAGAATCAAGAAGATAATTCTTAACATCAGGATTTTTTTAAGGTTTAGCTTAACAAGGTCGTAATATCCATGCCAACCTTCATATGAGAATGAGTCACCATAAGGGCTTTTACCACCAAAGTTAAGATTTTGGAACCAACCACAATATTGTGAAGAATTTCCCTTTTCACAAACATCTTTAAATGCCCAGAAATTTCTGCCAACATGGTTAAATACGCCATCAAGAACAACTTTAATACCATTCTTATGAAGTTCATCGCAAATGTGTTTGAATGATTCATTTGTGCCAAGCCTGTTATCAATTACACGATAGTCGTCAGTGTCATATCCATGAACAGTTGATTTAAAAACAGGACCAAAATAGATTGCATTTATACTCATACTTTTAAGATGAGGAATCCAATCGATTACCTTATCAAGACGGCAGACGGTTTCGCCGTCATTAACTCTTGGTGCGCCACAGAATCCAATAGGATAGATGTGATAAAATACAGATTCGTTTACCCAATAACTCATTTCCCAATCTCCTTTTTTGAACAATAATTGCCTTATTATAATAATTATTGTGCTGATACACAATCAATATTCAACAAGGATTATTATAGCATACCTTACCAAATTTTTTCAAGCCTAAATTTATACAAATTGTGCAAAAATATCAAAAAATATTAAATGTTGATTATAGAGAGGTTTATAAGAAATTTTAATTATGGCTTTTTTTCCCTCTTTATGTAAAATGTATTTAAAGTTTTAATAAAAATACTTGTCAAAATATTTCCTCTGGTGTATTATTAAAAATAAGTAGGATTTTTTAATAGTGTTACTTTTTATGAAAAGAAGAGGGGTAGAATAATATGAGAAAGACAAAAATTATTTGTACGCTTGGTCCGTCAACAGATAATGAGCAGGTTTTGCGTGAGCTTATGCTCAATGGTATGGATGTTGCTCGTTTCAATATGTCGCACCAAACACATGAATATCATCTTGAAAGAATTAAGCTCGTAAAAAGACTTAGAGATGAACTTAATCTTCCTATCGCTATGCTTCTTGATACAAAAGGTCCTGAAATTCGTACAGGAACCTTTAAAAACAAGAAAGTTTTTCTCGAAACAAACCAAACCTTCACACTTGTTACAAATGAAAGCATTGAAGGCGATGAAAATCATTGCTCTATTAGTTTTAGTGGTCTTTATGATGATGTTAATATCGGTTCTAAGATTCTCATTGATGATGGCCTGATTGAGCTTAAGGTCATCGAAAAGAAAGATGGCGGTATTATTTGTACGGTCATAAATGGTGGATATGTATCTTCTAATAAAGGTATAAATGTTCCGAATATCACCCTTTCACTTCCATTTCTTAGTGATAGAGATAGAGATGATATTAAATTTGGCGTTGAAAATGATTTTGATTTTATTGCAGCTTCATTCACAAGAAGTGCTCAGGATATTGAGGACTTAAAAGATGAGCTTGAAAAAATCATTGCAAAAATATAAAGATTATTGCAAAAATCGAAAATTCAGATGGCATTAATAATATTGATGAAATAGTAAGAGTTTCTGACGGAATTATGGTTGCAAGAGGTGACCTCGGAGTAGAAGTTCCTCTTGAGGAAATACCTGTACTTCAAAAACAGCTTATTAAAAAGCATTTGATGCTGGTAAGCAGGTTATCACAGCAACTCAGATGCTCGATTCTATGATTAAAAATCCTCGTCCTACAAGAGCTGAAACAACTGATGTTGCGAATGCTATCTATGATGGTACAAGTGGAATTATGCTTTCTGGTGAAACAGCCGCAGGTCTTTATCCTGTTGAATCAGTAAAGACAATGTCTTTAATTGCAGAGAGAACAGAAATGGATATAGACTACATCGGAAGATTTGAGAAGGCTTGCAGAAATGAGCGCCCAAATGTTACATCAGCTATTTCCCATGCTACTTGCACAACCGCTCATGACCTCGGTGCAACTGCAATTATGACAGTTTCAAAATCGGGCAAAACCGCTTCTATGATTTCAAAATATCGTCCACAGTGTATGATTGTTGGCGGAACAACAAGCAAAAAGGTTTGGCGTCAGATGAACATACTTTGGGGTGTTAAGCCTATTATGGTTGAAGAAAAGCAAAATACAGATGATTTATTCAATCATGTAATTGAAGTTGCTGAGAGAGAAGGACTTGTTAAAAACGGTGACATTGCAGTTATTACTGCTGGTATCCCTCTCGGAATTTCAGGCACAACAAATATGCTCAAGGTTCATCTTGTTGGTGATATTCTTACATCAGGCACAACTGTTGTTGGCAGCGGAATTGCTTGTGGCTCACTTTGTGTATGTAATACAGAAGATGAAGCAATAGAGAAATTCAGAGATGGTGATATTCTTGTTCTTCCAAAGACATCTAATAGAGTTCTTCCATTAATTAAAAAGGCATCTGGTGTAATTACGGAAATAAATGGACCTACATCTCATGCAGCTATTGCTTGTCTGGCACTTGGTAAGCCTGTTATAGTTGGTGCAGAGAATGCAACAAGATTATTAAAGGACGGAACAACTGTCACTATGGATGCAGGAAAGTCTATTGTCTTTAGTAAATAAGCGGAGTGCCTCCGCAGTCAAGACGCGGAATCGGTTTTGCAAGCAAAACCTCGACATTCGCAATAAAAGCTTGTTGACGCGGTCGATGAAACTACCGATTAGCTACTAAACTTTTCCCTAAAAAACTAAAAGTTTTGGCGGAGTGCCTCCGCAGTCAAGACGCGGAATCGGTTTTGCAAGCAAAACCTCGACATTCGCAATAAAAGCTTGTTGACGCGATCGATGAAACTACCGATTAGCTAATAAACTTTTCCCTAAAAAATTAAAAGTTTTGGCGGAGTGCCTCCGCAGTCAAGACGCGGAATCGGTTTTGCAAGCAAAACCTCGACATTCGCAATAAAAGCTTGTTGACGCGGTCGATGAAACTACCGATTAGCTACTAAACTTTTTTCTAAAAAACTAAAAGTTTTGGCGGAGTGCCTCCGCAGTCAAGACGCGGAATCGGTTTTGCAAGCAAAACCTCGACATTCGCAATAAAAAGCTTGTTGACGCGGTCGATGAAACTACCGATTAGCTAATAAACTTTTCCCTAAAAAATTAAAAGTTTTGCTCAAGCTTTTTCAAAAGCTTGCAGGGTCAAGGGACGGAGTCCCTTGTGGGTTTTAAGGGCAAAGCCCTTAACCTCTCTTTCGTCGCAAAACTCATATAAATAATAAAATGCGATAAACTCGAAAAATCGGGTTTACCGCATTTTTGTTTATTCAATTAAATCTTTGTATTCATCGAGCATTTTAAGCCCTATGTCAGTGATACGATATGTGCAATGACCTTTAGCCCCGATTTTCTCGAATAGCTTGTAGTAGTTCATTCGCAAAATCGAAGAGGTTTTTTTTCATAACCGCAAAATTTGCGGATTTCTCTTGCAGAAAGCTCACCATTCTCAGCAAGGATTCTTGCAATAGTCAATGATTGTTCTTTGTATACTGTCATTATTTTTCGTCGATTAACACCGCCTGTGTTGATACTTCCTATTCTGCCGTTGTGTTCAGAAATGACAGCCATACGCTTTTTAATATTTTTGCGAATAGGCTTTGTAGGTTCAGGATTAACAGCAATATCAATTTGTGATTTTCCATTTGTTGTAAAACCAACTAAAATCAAGCCTATTTCCAGCCGTTTGCAAAGTGTAACCATATCTTTATAATGTGGATTCTTATATCCACGCTTAGGAAGTGGAATTGCTACATAAACGCTGTCAGCGATTTTCTGCCTTTCAATAGCTTGATATAGTAGCTCTATTGTGAACCCCTTTTTCAGTTCAACAACAATAAGCTCACCATCTTTTATTGCAGTTATATCGCAGTCTTTAACCTCGCCTTTGGTATCATAACCGAGAGAATCAAGATAGTCCTTGATGGGCTGATAAAGGTCGCTTTCTTTTATTTTGTCCATACAATTATTTAATGTAAGCCGCAGGACCTATTACACTTTCTGCCTTTATAACAGTATTTCCTACAATTATGCTTGCAGGAAGAATAGTTGCTCCTGCTTCTATCTTTACATCACAGCCAATCATAACACCATCTCTGCAAGGAATATTTACACCGTTTGCAAGATGCTTTTCGATAATTCTGTTTCTTGCGATTTCGTTGAGCTGTGCAAGCTGTGAACAATCATTTGCACCGAGAACAGAATCAGAGGAAGCTGCCTTAAATGCAGAAACGGTTTTGTCTGTTCGCTTGATAATCTGAACAGTATCAGTGAGGTAATATTCGCCTGTCTTTTCGCTTGGAATAAGCTTATCAAGAGCTGAAAGTAAACTATCAACATTAAACCAATATGCTCCGGAATTTACTTCTTTAACAGCACGCTGAAAATCATCGGCTTCCTTTTCTTCAACGATAGCTTCAAGTGTAGATTTGCCTGTACGGATAATTCTTCCGTAGCCGAATGGATTTTCAAGCTCAGCAGAAATTACAGTACAGCCGTTGTTTGAATGAAATTCCGCAGATTGCTTTATAGTTTCGCTATCAATAAACGGAGCATCACCATTCAAGACAAGGACATTCTTTCCGCTGTGAGATTTTAAAAATTCTTTTGCAGTCATAACTGCGTGACCTGTTCCAAGTCTTTCTGTTTGAATGACAGTTTCAATATGATAGGGAAGAGTAGAAATATAGTTTTCTATAATTTCGTGTTTGAAGCCTGTTACAAGGCAAATATCCTCTATACCTGCACCTCTTACAGCATCTATAACCCATTGGAGCATAGGCTTAAAAAAAGAACCTCGCTCATAGCTTTTGGTTTATTTGGTCTTCCGGTTCCACAAGGGTTTACTATTACTACAGAGGCTTGTACTCAGTATTATGAAGATGGCAAGAAGATTAACGACGAAATTCAGGCTCAGATTATGGAGTACATCGTAAAGATGGAAGAAATTACTGGCAAGAAGTTCGGCGATATGGAGAATCCACTTTTAGTTTCTGTTCGTTCTGGAGCGAGAGCTTCTATGCCGGGTATGATGGATACAATCCTTAATCTTGGTCTTAACGAGGATGTTGTTGAGGTTCTTGCAAAGAAATCTAACAAACCCTCGTTGGGCATGGGATTGCTATAGAAGATTCATCCAGATGTTCTCTGATGTAGTTATGGAAGTCGGTAAGAAATATTTCGAAGAACTTATTGACAAAATGAAGGAAGAAAAGGGAGTTAACTTTTGACGTTGACCTTACAGCGGACGATCTAAAGGAACTTGCAGGTCAATTTAAGGCAGAGTATAAGTCTAAGATTGGTAAGGATTTCCCATCTGATCCTAAGGAACAGCTTATGGAAGCTATTAAAGCTGTTTTCCGTTCATGGGACAACCCAAGAGCAAATGTTTATCGTCGTGATAACGATATTCCTTACTCATGGGGTACTGCTGTTAACGTTCAGTCAATGGCATTCGGTAACATGGGTGATAACTGTGGTACAGGTGTTGCATTTACTCGTGACCCTGCAACAGGTGCAAAGGGCCTCTTTTCGGTGAGTTCCTTACAAATGCACAGGGCGAGGACGTTGTTGCAGGCGTTCGTACACCGATGAAGATTTCCGAGATGGCTGACAAGTTCCCAGAGGCATTTGCTCGTTCAACACAGTTTGCTCAACTCTTGAGAATCACTACAGAGATATGCAGGATATGGAATTTACTGTCGAAGATGGTAAGCTTGATATGCTCCATACAAGAAATGGTAAGAGAACAGCTCAGGCTGCTCTTAAGATTGCTTGTGACCTCGTTGATGAGGGTATGAGAACAGAAGAAGAAGCTGTTGCAATGATTGACCCTCGTAACCTCGACACACTTCTCCACCCACAGTTTGATGCAAAAGGCTCTTAAGGCTGCTACACCAATCGGTAAGGGTCTCGGTGCTTCTCCAGGTGCTGCTTGCGGTAAAATCGTATTTACTGCTGAAGATGCAGAAGTTTGGCATGCAAAGGGCGAGAAGGTTGTTCTTGTAAGACTTGAAACATCGCCAGAAGATATTACAGGTATGAAGGCTTCACAGGGCATTCTTACAGTTCGTGGCGGTATGACATCTCACGCAGCTGTTGTTGCTCGTGGTATGGGTACTTGCTGTGTATCTGGTTGCTCTGACATTATTATGGACGAGGCTAACAAGAAGTTCACACTCGCAGGTAAAGGATTTCACAGAGGGCGATTACATTTCTATCGACGGTTCAACAGGTAACATCTATGAGGGTATTATCCCAACAGTAGACGCTACAATCGCTGGCGAGTTCGGCAGAGTTATGGAGTGGGCTGATAAGTACAGAACTCTTAAGGTTAGAACAAATGCTGATACTCCTACAGATGCTAAGAAGGCTAAGGAGCTTGGTGCTGAAGGTATTGGTCTTTGCCGTACAGAGCACATGTTCTTCGAAGGAAGACAGAATTGCTGCATTCCGTGAGATGATTTGCTCCGATACAGTTGAAGAGAGAGAAGCAGCTCTCGAGAAGATTCTCCCATATCAGCAAGGCGACTTTCGAGGCTCTCTATGAGGCTCTTGAAGGTAATCCTGTTACAATTCGTTTCCTTGACCCACCTCTCCATGAGTTCGTTCCAACAGAAGAGGCTGACATTGAGAAGCTTGCTAATGCACAGGGTAAGACAGTTGAGCAGATTAAGGCTATCATTGCTTCCCTCCACGAGTTCAACCCCATGATGGGACACAGAGGCTGCCGTCTTGCAGTAACATATCCTGAAATTGCAAAGATGCAGACACGCGCAGTTATTAGCGCTGCAATCAATGTTAAGAAGGCACATCCTGATTGGGCAGTTAAGCCAGAAATCATGATTCCTCTCGTTTGCGAGG
>VOFC01001394.1_pt1 | contig 32001 bp, 36 predicted proteins | sample 5384161 | NCBI WGS metagenome assembly VOFC01 (sample SAMN12384722, study PRJNA508395) | human gut metagenome | isolation source: healthy gut B | host: Homo sapiens
TACCCAGGTGGATACAAGGAGAATGCCGGAATCTTCACACATAACAATGCATGGATCATCTGTGCTGCTGCTTACGCAGGTGCCGGAGATCAGGCATTCAAGTACTACTCAGAGATCGCTCCTGCTTTCACTGAGGAGACATCAGATATCCACAAGTTCTGGTGCGTGGACAAAAGCGGCTTGATCGGCGAAAACATCTTTGCCTTGATCCCTCTTTCCCGAAGCTGCTGCGGATAACGGTACGGAAGCGATACAAGTGCACACATACCGTCATACATTACCCGCACTTCCACACCTGCTTTTGCTTTCCGCTCCAGTATTTCCAGCACATGATCCCAGACCTCTCCCTGATTGATAATAAAGTATTCCAGAAAGATAAACTGCTCTGCCCGTTCCAGTTCCTTTAAGAGATCCGCATATTTTTCTTCTCCTGTGGCAAAAAAAGTTACATTCGTATGATCGTAGGTCGGAAATCCGTTCTGATTCTGGATATAATGCCCCAGATTACGGATCCCCGAGCTTTCTTTTTTCAGTTTTTCCACCACACGATATTCCGTCCGCAGATATGGTTTTGTCTCATCCTTCCTGCGGTTTAGCAGCTTCTGCAGCCCTCTGTTTCCGGGATTCAGTATGATAAAGAGATAAAATCCGATCCCGAACACCGGCACAAGACAGATCGGAAGCACCCATGCCAGCTTAAATGCCGGATTTTCCTCACTGTTGATAATATAAATAATTGCAGCCATGCCAAGCAGATTACTGATCGTGAGCAGATTCTCGGACAGACCCACCATCCGGAAAATCCCGATAAGACACAGTATCTGCAACAGCAAAAGCAGAACAGTGATCATGGTCCGCCCAAAAATCAGCCGGAACAGTACTCTGCCGCCACTTTGCTTTACCTTTTTTGTTTTCTGGCGAATCCGTGACATTGACTCCTTTTGCATAAGCGCCTCCACATTCCACTCTTATTTTTATCCTCAGATCATCATTCCACAATCGTGATCACATCATCTAAGACATAAGAAAACGTCGGTGACGAGGATGTTTCATTTTCTATATACGGTGTATTCAGATCGATCCGTTTTTGTACTATCATATGGATCAACACCTGTCAGATTTCCTGAAAACACTTGTTTTTTTCCACTGATCAGTTCATTGATCGTATCCTCGACGATCTGATCCGTTTTCTTTGGCACGATCGCCTCATTGATATCCAGGATACGCACCCAGTTCTTATCCAGACCCGCCATGGCATCCTGTCCATATGTCTTACCATCTATACAGTCTTCAATCTTTTTGTCATGTAAAAGCGCGTAGACCGACTGCTCAAAATAATAAGAATACTCTGCACTGCAGCTTACCAGTGATCTGGTCGGTGCCACATCTGTCATACTCTGATTATAGCCAACATGATACACCGGAATACTGCCTCCGGTGCTTTCGCAGGCAGTTGCAGGTCCGATCGTATCGGAATGCTGGGAAATAAGCACACAATCCTGCGCGATCAGTTCTGTTGCCACCTGTTTTTCTATGGAATAATTCGACCAGGTATCCGTATATTTAACAAGCATTGTCGCCTCCGGTACAACCGATCTGACACCCAGATAGAACGCCGTATAGCCGGATATGACCTCTGCATACGGGAACGCCGCAACATAACCGATCTTTGCCTGCTCTGGCGTAATAATACCGTTTTCTATCATTTCTTTTAATTTCACACCCGCTACAACACCGCAGACATAGCGTCCCTGATAAATCGTGCCATAGCAGTTGTGGTAATTGGACAGAACCGGTTCCTGATTGGCATTGTCCCCCGTCGGAACACAAAACTGGATCTCAGGATGCTCCTGCGCCACTTCTTTCACAACCGGACCATAACCGTAACTGGCTGCGATGATATAGTCACATTTTTCTGCAACAAGTTCCTGCAACGGCTCCTCGATCCGGTCTTCCGTTACATTATATTTCGTCACACATTCGATCTGATCCCCGTATACTTCCATGACATGGTTTCTGGCTTTGATAAAATTTTCCGTATACGGCGTGATCTCATCACCAACAAAAATAAATCCGACTTTCAGATGTTTCTCTTCCGTCCGCGTGACACGATGCACACCAACTGCCAGAATACACATGATCAGGGAAGTAATAATACATAAAGTGTACGTCCGTTTCATCCTACTTATCCTCCTTAGACTTTGCATACAGTTTTTCCACATCAATCGTTCCGTCTTCGATCAGGGACAGTAAAATATCCACCAGCTTCGGATCAAACTGCGTTCCGCTGCAGCGTTTCAGTTCGCCGATCACAAAATCAATATCCAGTTGTTTTCGATAGACACGGTTTGCCGTCATGGCATCAAACGCATCCGCAATTCCTATGATTCTTGCATCCAACGGAATTTCCTCGCCCTTCAGGCCAACGCAATATCCGCTTCCGTCATACCGCTCATGGTGATACAGCGCACCTACGCTCACATTGTCGATCATGGTAAAATCCTTTAATATCTCACCGCCGCGTGTTACATGCGTTTTCATGACTGCGTATTCTTCATCCGTCAGTCTGCCCGGTTTATTTAAGATCGCATCCGGAATACCGATCTTACCGATATCATGCAGCAGCGCCATCTGGCGGAGATTCTCGCACTTTTCTTTTGAATACTGCAGTCTCTTTGCAATTGCCACGGAATACTCCGATACACGGAAAGAATGCTCGCTCGTATTGGAATCCTTCGCATCCACCGTACGGGCAATGGAAAGAATGGTCTCATTTCCCATCTGGATCTGTTTCTTTGCATATTCCAGCTCATACTTCTGCTTCAGCAGCGTTCTCTGTGCCTGCGTCCTTGTAATGAACCATGTGACCCAGATCAGCACAAGCCCCGCGATAAAAATAACATATAACTTAAACCACCAGTTCTGGTACATCTCGGTTTCTTTTTTCTATCTTATAGTTTGCCGATTCCACGACCGCGCCATCCGCACCGTCCAGGATCGCAATCCGGAATGTATAAATACCCGGCTTCAGCTTCTGATAAGTCAGCTTATCCATCTCGCTCAGCAGACACACTGTTGCTTTTTTCATCATATCCTTCCAGAAAAAACACTGACATACGGATCGTTCATGGAATAATTTAATACTTCCGGTTCCAGCACGATCTTATCCGCATCAGAAGCAAGCCGGAACGTATCCACACGGTCAATATCATATTTTTCGCCGTCCACATAAATATAATCCAGAATCATACGATAGGACTTTGCTGTCATATCATACTGCGCCATGCTGACCTTTACTACACCGCTGTCACAGCACAGATACAATTCTTCCCCTTCCCGGTACATCCATGCGTTGGCAACCAGCGAAGAACGGAAGCCCCGTTTGGCATTGATCAGCAGGTAATCTGTTTTCTCATCCGCTACCAGATCCGTTGTATCCGCAATATAAATGCCTGCACTGCCAAGCACCCAGCACGTTCCGTCTGTATCGCAGATCATGTCATAATTATTACTGTATGGAAAATTCTTCAGATATTTTATTGTTCCGTCCGGGGTTCTGTAACACAGGCCGTTACTTGTCACAATATAGATACCGCCGGATACCGGATCAACAACCATACGCAGAATCACGTCCGAAGACAGTCCATCCTCTTTCCGATATGTGCTGCGATCTTATCATCTTGGATCTGTGTGATTCCGCCACCGTCAGAACCGATATAAAAGCTGTCTCCGTCTGCCAGCAGACAGAGTGACTTTTCATTCATAAGTCCATTTTCTGCCGAGAAGACCCGCTCAACTGTATTGCCGGAAAGAATTGCCACACCATAGTCTCCCGCAGCCACGATCCTGCCATCCGAAAGCTCACAGATATTTCGGAAACGCGTACCAGGCATACCATCTTCTTCCGTAAAATTACAGATCCGGTATGTACCGTTTGCCGCGGAAACCTGATAGATTCCCATTCCGGTCGTTGCGATCCATAATGCATCCTGACTGTCTACCATCAGGCAGCGCACTCTTATATTCTGCAGCAGGTCACTGCTCTCATTTTCTACTTTGCTTTTTTCATTCTGATCCAGAATCACCAGTCCCTGATCCGTTCCGCAGAAAAGCAGCCCCTGCCACTTCTGTGTTGTATTGACAACAGCCGTTTCCCCGATCTCCCGAAACAGTTCCGTAAAGACGACTGACACAGTTCCATAAGACCAAGCCTTGAAGAACTGAGCCAGAGATTTCCCCTGGTAATCTATCAGCATATTATCGATAGAGCTTGTAAAATTGCCTGTATTCAGCGTTTCATAAGTACCATCCGGCTGCAGGATCGCAACGCCTGTATCAGAGCAGACAAAAAATTCATTTTTCTCTGTCATGTAAAAAGAATTGATCTCTTCGATCCCATCCATCACAATCGTCTGAACCAGCTTCATCTGATCGTTTTCCATCTGATAAATCCGGATCTGATCATCTTCTGTTGCAGTCAACAGCAGATCATCAGCAAAGCAGACTGCTCTCAGCGGTTTATCCTGCATAAAGCCCTGTGACGACTGTACAATTTCGCCGTCCTTCAGCCAGTAGGTCTTCCCTCTTTCCGTCACGATCACAACATGCCCGTTCCCGTCCGCTGACATATCCATAACATTTTGGGTCTGTTTGTATGATTTTGTTACCTTTACACCACTGCTTAAAGATACCTGCGAAAGTCCCTCCGTCGTTCCGATATAATAATTGCCGTCAGAATCGCAGACAATGCTTTTTACAGAATTGGACAGCAGTCCATTTTCCTCATCCAGCACGTTCATCACGTGCTCATTGATCAGTATCGTCACACCATCATCATTCGTTCCGACCCACAGCCTGCCTTCTTCATCCACATACAAACAGTTCACATTTTTAACGGAATCTATATTCTGGAGCAGTTTAAATCTGGTACCGTCATAACTGAACAGTCCCGCATACGTACCGATCCAGAGCTTACCGTCCTTCGTCTGTGCGATATCATTGGCTTCTCCGGACAGCAGACCTTCCTCTTTCCCATATTGCATTTGAACATAGGAATCATAATCAGCCGCTTCCCTTGCCTGCACATTTTCTTTCTGCAGCAGAACACCTGCCATGACAAGCAGCACAAGCAGCGTCCCTGCCTGTTTTCTCGCCCGCCCGCTTCTGAACAGTCTGATACACAGATACACGATCTCCACGCAAAGCAGTTTATCCAGAAACTCCACGCAGAACTGCCCGAGCAGATTGGCAAGATAAGTCGGAAATCCTTTGTCAATACAGAGCTCTATCACCTGATTCCCCCAGATATTTCCACTCTGTCCATCATATAATACTGTGTTGAGCACTACCGCAACACCTGTCGAAAACAGCGCCAGACCCATACCCAGTGTCATTGTCCTGAACTGGCTCTCAAAAACCTTCTTTTGGGCAAAATAGCCGACCACAATACCAAGGAGTGCTCCGACAATGCAATACACAGATTGTTGATCTACAAAAATGCCGTAAACAATGTTATTCGTAAATCCTACAATTCCTCCACACACCGGTCCCGCCATATATGCGATCAAAAAGGTACCTATTGAATCGCACCAGATTGGTAACGCCAGCCTGTCCGCCATAACCCTTCCAAGCAGATCGACTGCAAGTGCAGCTATCGTCCATAAAATGATCCTATACTCTTTTTTATTTTTCATTTGCATTCCCTCTTACTACTCTTTTTTCCTCTTACACTATACACAAATCCACACAAATGATGTCGGAGTCAAAAGCCCGGGCTATGATGCCTGCGGATTGTTCCGTGCTCTGCACTCCCACAATCCTGCCCAATATTCGCATATCGTGGGATTAACATCCCACTTTTATGCTCATATCGGGGCGGGCCCCAAGGTCTTTCAACCACTTATGCGCAAGCTCATGTGGTTTTAGACCTTTTGACCCTGGCATCATACAAAATAAATTATACCATACTTTGAGTATCATGGAAATATGCAGATATCACAAGAAAGCCGTTTGAAATGCCAGCCCACCTTTACAAGCGAGCTTTTGCTGTATAGCAGATTTCAAAAGAATTCCCTATACAACAAAAAAAGCCTGAAACCAAACAGTTTCAAGCTTTTCAAGCGTGCGTGAAAGGATTCGAACCCTCGACCTTCTGGTCCGTAGCCAGACGCTCTATCCAGCTGAGCTACACGCACATATTTTTGTTACGTCACCCGCAACATCATGTATTTTATACGATTCTCCACGTTATGTCAATACTTAAATCTGATATTTTATACAGATATTTTATATTTTATATTTATTTCGATAAAAACAATTCTCCAAATATCATATAGAATTCCTGCCATGAAGCATGCACTAAGCAGGAATTCTATATAAAAGACATTTATTTCTCCGTACTGTTATCGGAAACAACCGATTCCAGCTTAATCAGCTCATCCGCGGTTTCCCGGAAACTGCCACAAAGACCGCTTGTCATCGTATAGACCACATCCGGCTGCTGATCTGTCATAAAGTAATAACAGTTTGCCGTCGCATTGTGATCACCGACCGTAAAGGTGTAGGTCTGGTCTGCCGTTGTTACTGTAATGACATTTGACGGTGCATCCAATCCATATTCGGACAGATCTGTCACATCATCGATCTCTTCGTCCGCTTCTACCTTCGTCACGTTGGCAAGCATGCTTGTGATCCGGTCGTTATCCATATGAAGCTCTGTATTCTGATCGTAACTCCAGTTATCATCCGTTTTGGTGAAGGATAAGGTTTCTCCATCAAGCTGATAGGAAAATGCCTCTATCGCATCCGCATCGATCTCTGCCACCTGTATTTTATTCTCCTCTTCCTTTTCCGCCTGTTTTTTATTATATTGCTGTAAAAGAAAATAACCGCCGATGAGCAGCGTCAGTACTGCTACAAGCACAACCATTTGAACTTTCTGTTTTCGCATTTTTCTTCTCCTTGTCTTCTTTTCCGGATCTCTGTTCTGTTCGCCGCCTTTCAGCTAACGTCTTCTTCTCCTTACCCAGATCACAATACCGGCTGTAAGAAGCAATACCGGCAGAAGGATCACAGTAGTCAATCCAAGGAATACGAACTGATTCTGTGGAACGGTAATGCTTTCCTGTGTGTACTCTTTCACCGGAATTGATACCGAACTTTGTTCCTCCGACAGATCATTGATCACACGTGTGAACAGCTGCAGGTTGGAACCACCAACCATCTGGCTGGATTCATCTGTAAAGAGATTCTCAGAAGAGAATACAAACAAAGTACTTGTTGTATCATCTGCCGTTTTTTCAACTTTTGCACCCAGCGTAAACTGTCCTGTCTCATCTCCATCCTCTGACTCATAGCTTGTCATATTCTGCGGATCATCTTTCACAACCGCATTTTCACTTGTGACAAGCATCTGTGTGACGGAAAGTGCATCATTCTCAGATACAGTCAGTCCCTGTGCATATGGCGCAAAGACATACTTGGAATCTGCAAAATCAGAAGTATAAGTATTGCTCTTAACTTCCGGAATCAGATAAAACGGATTCTGGTAATAATGTCCGTTATCGGTTTCTGCCAGAATACCCTTTGTTACAGATACACCGTATTCATCCAGGATGGATTTAAAATTTGTCATATCCTGATCTGTATAGGTTGTCACAACAATGGCTTTTCCGCCTGCTGCCATATAGTCTTTTTACCTTCTGGGCATCATCAGTTGAAAAATCACTGAGCGGAGCCAGAATCATGATTGCATCCGCATCCTCCGGAACCTTATCCTGATCCATCAGATTCAGATCTTCCACAGTCAGATTTGCCTTTTCCATAGCAGTCCGGAAGGAACTGTCAAGCTCCTGTTCATCATGTCCCGTAATCCGGTAAACAACAGGCATCTCTGCTGCGGTCACATAATCCAGCGCACTTGTGATCCTGCCTTCTCCGTCATATCCGGTCGTCTGCTGGGAATATGTATTATAATCAATCTGCGTTTCATACATATCCTCATAGGAAATGACTTTGTTTCTCTTTTCTCCTACTACGATCAGACTGTTTTCCTGCAGTGTATCACTTGAATAGTCCGATGCAAAATTCGGATATTTGACCGGATCTTTATATTCTACTTTAATATGAGAGCTTTCGCTTTCATATTTGGAAAGTGTCCGGGGAGATTGTTTCATCCAGTGTGCTCTTCTTTCCATATACATAAATCGTAACATCTTCCTGCATGTTCTTTAAAAACTGCACCGTATCATCCGTCAGAGAATACAGATGATTGCTCGTCATATCAATGCTGGATACAGAAAGCGGAAGCTGATCCGCAACCAGATTGACAAGTACCGTTACCGCGATCGCAGCTGCGATCATTCCGCTGCTGAATACACCTGTTTTCAGGCTCTTGACAGAAATGCTCCATCTTCTCTTCTGGATGGACTGACAGGTCAGAAACAAAAGCAACAGGATAACGGTTATAAAATAGATCGCAGCCTTCAGATCCAGTGTTCCGGTCAGGAAAACGGAAAATCTCGTGTAAAAATCAAAACAGCCGAGGATCTTTGTCAGTACATTGCCTTCTGAAGAGATCATATTGCAAAGACCGCTCATAATGTAGCAGACAAAAAAGAGCTGCAAAGGATAATACCGCTGCGATTACTGACTTTCTGTCAGAGAAGAAATGAAAACACCGACTGCCATGCAGGCGAGCCCATATAGATAGAATCCCAGAATTGCTGTATACGATTCCGCTACCGGGATATTACCGAATTTCATCAGGATCAGCGGATACAAACCGATCACAAGTATAGGGATCGTAAAAATCGAAGCCAGTGCCAGAAATTTTCCTGCAATGATCTTGCCCAGAGAAACCGGCGCTGTCAGGATCAGCTGATCCGTTTTATTTTTCCGTTCTTCCGCAAGGCACCGCATTGTCAGGATCGGAACCGCCAGAAGCAGAATAAAACCGCATGCACTGATCACATTTGAAAAGTAAGCACTGCCATATAACAGATTTGTTGCGGTAAAATACAGTCCTACAAAAAAGAGGATCACTGCCATGAACAGCCAGCCTATCACCGTATGTAAATAACTCTTAAATTCCCTTTTCCATATTGCCAGCATTGTCTGTCTCCTCCTTCTGCGTTGTTTCTGCTGTCTGTGAATTTTCTGCTGCAGCACTTTCCTTTGCCGTCCGGCCGGTCATCTCTTCTGCAGCAGCACTCTTTTTTCCTGTTCCTTCGTCAGTTCCAGGAATACATCCTCTAAGGATTTACTTGTCATCTTCATCTCATAAATCGGAAGTCTATGCTCTGCCATATAATAGAAGATTTCTTCCCGCAGATCCTCTTCCTTATTATAATGAAGCTCCATCTGCCACAGATCATTTTCCACATCGTACGAAGCATGCATTTCTCCAATCGCTGCATAGCGTTCCTTCAGTTCCTTTTCCGCTGCTCTGACCGCATCTTCCGTACCGCAAAGCTGCATGGAGCACGTTGTCACCGCTCATCAGCCTGCTCAGATTTTCCGGCGTATCGCTTGCTGCCAGTCTGCCGTGTGCAATGATCATGATATGGTCACAGACTGCACTGACTTCCGGTAAAATGTGAACTCAGTATTACTGTATGTTTCTTGCCCAGACTTTTGATCAGCTGTCTGATCTCTATGATCTGCATCGGATCCAGTCCGACTGTCGGCTCATCCAAAATAATGATCTTCGGATAACCCAAAATTGCCTGTGCCAGCCCTACTCTCTGTTTATAACCTTTGGAAAGATTCTGGATCAGTCGATCCTGCATGGATGTGATCTTTGTAAGCTCCATGACTTCCCCGATCTGTTTCCGTCTCTCCTTTTTGTCGATTTTCTTCAGTTCTGCCACAAATGCCAGATATTCCTTTACGGTCATGGTATCATAAACAGGCGGAAGCTCCGGCAAATAGCCAATATTCCTCTTGGCTTCTTCCGGTTCCTTATAAATATCATGCCCGTCAATTTTAATTTCTCCACTGGTTACTCCCAGGTAACCGGTCAGCATATTCATCGTGGTTGATTTTCCTGCCCCATTCGGACCAAGGAAGCCATAAATCTGCCCTTCTTCTACGCAAAACGACAAATCATCCACAGCAACATGATTCCCATACTTTTTCGTCAGATGACTTACTTCTATCATAGTCTGCCTCCCTGTACATTTTATATTTGCCCTTATCTTAATGAGGAATTGTGAAAAAAGAAAAATGATTTTGTGAAAAAACTGTGTAAAAACTATGATATGCTATTTGACACAGACTGTATGCTATGATAATTTATTATCTATGGGTAACCACTCTGGAGAGTCTCTCTTCCATTCTGGGAAGAGAGCGCCGAAGGTGTACGGCTTACAGCCAATCTCTCAGGCATAAAGGACAGAGCATTACATATCTGATACGTATTGCATGTTCTTCTCTTTAGAGTCAAATCATGACTAAGAGAGGAAGGAACACAAAAATGTTAGAAACTATCAACAATCTACTTGGTGCAATCGATGACTTCGTATGGGGCGTTCCCCTGATCGTGCTCATCCTTGCCACAGGCATTTATCTTACCATTCGTGTAAAATGTCTGCAAATCTCCAAACTCCCACGCGCGATCCATTATATGTTTCATTCGGAATCCGAGGATCTGGATGGTGAAGTATCCAGCTTTGCCGCACTTTGTACCGCATTATCCGCAACGATCGGAACCGGTAACATCGTCGGTGTTGCAACCGCTATCGTAGCCGGCGGTCCGGGCGCATTATTCTGGATGTGGATCGCAGCCTTTTTGGGAACAGCCACCAAATATGCGGAAGGTCTTCTTGCTGTAAAATATCGTACAGTTGCAGAAGACGGACATATTGTGGGCGGTCCGTTCTACTATATCGAAAAAGGTATGGGGGAAAAATGGAAATGGCTTGCAAAGCTTTTTTCTTTCTTTGGTGTCGGCGTCGGCCTTTTCGGTATCGGTACTTTTACCCAGGTAAACGGTATCACAAGTGCAGCCAACAACTTCTTTGATCCAAATAATGCGCATATGATTTCATTATTCGGCCGTGATTATTCCTGGTCCGTTGTGATCGCAGGTCTGATCCTTGCGATCTGTGTCGGTCTTGTTGTCATCGGCGGTTTAAAGAGAATCTCACAGGTTTCACAGGTTGTCGTACCATTTATGGCTGTGATCTATGTGATCGCTGCTATTACAATCCTGATCTGTAATATTACAAAGATTCCTGGAGCTTTCGTTACGATCATCCAGAGCGCATTTGGCATGCGTGCTGCTGCAGGCGGTGCACTCGGTGCAGTCCTGCTTGCCATGCAGAAGGGTATTGCCCGTGGTATCTTCTCAAATGAGGCCGGTCTTGGTAGTGCGCCCATCGCTGCAGCCGCTGCTCATACGGAAGAACCTGTAAGACAGGGTCTTGTTTCCATGATGGGAACCATTATCGATACACTGATCATCTGTACGATGACAGGTCTTGCCATCGTCATCACAGATACATGGAACATCGGTCTGGAAGGTGTTGCTGTTACAACAGTTGCATTCCAGCGGGGACTTCCGCTTCCTGATGAGGTATGCTCCTTTATTTTAATGCTTTGTCTGATCTTCTTTGCCTTTACAACGATCCTTGGCTGGGATTACTATTCCGAGCGTTGTCTCGAATACCTCTGCCATGGCAATCAGAAGGTCGTACATGTATATCGTTGGATCTACATTCTGGCAGTCCTGATCGGACCTTTCATGACGATCTCCGCAGTCTGGACGATCGCCGATATCTTCAACGGTCTGATGGCTCTGCCTAACCTGGTAGCTCTGATCGCATTATCCGGCGTGATCGTGGCTGAGACAAAATCTTACTTTGAGAGAGTTCCGAAGTATAAATAATGTAAACAGAAAAAACATATAGTATGCAATCACGTTTGACTCCCCTGCGATTTGCAGAGCACATTTGCCACGCTCCAGCCCGTCAGAACCTCTGTGCATGTAAAATCGGCTTTGCCGATGCACAGAGGCTACATAACGGATTTACATAGTAAATCCGTTACATTTTGCAAAAAAGCGTTGCGGTCTCTCCGCTGTGGCAAGTGCTCCGCAAATCTCGGTCGTCCACACTATCGATTGCTTACTATATGTTTTTTCTGTTAGTATATTATACGCCGAACGCGATATGCCATGAGGTTCTTCCTCATGGCATATATTTTCCGCTTCGCGTGAGTGCGCATCATTATATATATGAAATGTTTTACATTCATATATATAGCCCGGGCTTAATCGCCCAGGCTTTTCCATTTGAGATATGCATTGATAAATTTATCGATATCGCCGTCCAAGACCGCATCTACATTGCCTGTCTCAGCGCCGGTCCTTGTGTCTTTGACCATAGTATATGGCTGCATGACATAAGACCTGATCTGATTGCCCCATCCGATCTCCGTCACCTCACCACGGATATCAGACAGTTTTTCCGCATTTGCTTCCTGCTTGAGCATATACAGCTTTGCACGCAGCATCTGCATTGCTTTGTCCTTGTTCATATGCTGGCTTCGTTCATTCTGACACTGTACCACAATGCCTGTCGGCAGATGTGTGATACGGATTGCGGAAGACGTCTTGTTGATGTGCTGTCCACCGGCTCCGGAGCTTCGGTAGGTATCGATACGCAGATCCTCATCACGGATCTCCACATCCACATCTTCTTCAATATCGGGCATAACATCCAGCGATACAAAGGAAGTCTGACGCTTTCCCTGTGCATTGAAAGGGGAAATACGCACCAGACGGTGTACACCCTTCTCGGATTTCAGGTAGCCATAGGCATTCTCACCGTTTACCTGGAATGTGACCGATTTGATACCGGCCTCTTCGCCTTCCAGAAAATCCAGCTCCTCTACCGTAAATCCTTTGCGCTCTGCCCATCTTGTATACATACGATACAGCATCTGCGCCCAGTCACAGCTTTCCGTTCCGCCTGCGCCCGCATTCAGCTTCAGTATCGCATTGCATTTGTCATACTCTCCCGAAAGCAGCGTACGGATCTTGATATTGTCCAGCGTCTGCACGAAGCTGTCCAAATTCTTCTCTCGCTTCCTGTGCAAGCTCTTCATCATTTTCTTCATAGCCCATCTGGATCAACGTCTCGATATCCTCGTATTGCTGATACAGATGAGCACACGTCTCTACATCGTCTTTTAAACCTTTGAGAAGCTTTGACTTTTCCTGTGCTGCTTCCGCATCATCCCAAAAGCCCGGGGCTTCCATTTCCCGCTCTAATTCTTCGATTCGCTTTTCTTTATTAGCGATGTCAAAGTGAATCCCTTACTTCCGCAAGTGGAGATTCGTAGGATAAAAGTTCCTGTTTTAACTGATCGAGTTCGACCACTCTGCTCACCACCTTATTTTATATATAGAAGCGGGTCTGCTACAGATTCACAAACCCACTTTTCCTTCTCATGACAGTTGCGCTCTAAAGCTTTCTGCCACAGCAGTTCTTATATTTCTTTCCGCTTCCGCACGGACACGGATCGTTTGGATAGATCTTTTCGCTTTCTCTTCTGACAGGTCCCTTCGGTGCAGAATCATCCTTGTTTGTTCCTGTTACCTTTGCAACCTGCTCACGCTCTACCTTCTGCTCAATCCTGACATTAAACAGCAGTCTGACCGTATCTTCCTGAATTGCCGCTGTCATGGCATCGAACATGTCATATCCCGCCAGCTTGTATTCCACAAGCGGATCTCTCTGACCGTAAGCCTGCAGACCAACGCCCTGACGCAGCTGCTCCATATCATCGATATGGGACATCCATTTCTGGTCGATCACCTTCAGGAGGATCACACGCTCTACTTCACGGATCGCTTCAGGCTGCGGGAATTCCGTTTCCTTGCTTTCATACAGCTTCACAGCTTCCTCTTTCAGGGAATGCTTCAGTTCGTTCTTCTTCATACCCTTGATATCCGGATGGATCACAGGCCGGAGCGGAATGATCGGCAGAAGAAGCTGATTCAGCTCTGCCAGATCCCAGTCATCACTGCTTCTGTCATCGGAAATGCTGGAATCTACCGCATTTTCCACAATATCTGTGATCATCTTATAGATGACATCACGCATGCTTTCTCCGTTCAGTACACGGAGACGCTCTGCATAGATGATCTCTCTGCTCATTCATAACCTGATCGTATTCCAGAAGCGTCTTTCTGATACCGTAGTTATTGCTTTCGATCTTCTTCTGGGCTGTCTCGATCGCCTTTGTCAGCATCTTATGCTCGATCTGCTGTCCTTCCTCGATACCGAGCGCATTGAACATCGTCATCATACGATCTGAACCGAACAGACGCATCAGGTCATCCTCAAGAGAAATATAGAAACGGGATTCACCAGGATCTCCCTGACGACCCGCACGACCGCGGAGCTGGTTATCAATACGTCTTGACTCGTGACGTTCCGTACCGATGATACGCAGACCGCCTGCTTCTTTTGATTCATCATCCAGCTTGATATCCGTACCACGACCTGCCATGTTGGTAGCGATCGTAACGGAACCGTGAATACCTGCATCTGCAACAATCTCTGCCTCCAGCTCATGGAATTTGGCATTTAATACCTTATGCTGGATGCCCTCTCTCTTTAAGAGTTTACTGATCTCTTCGGATGCTTCGATCGTAATCGTACCGACTAAAACCGGCTGATTTCTGTCATGCGCTTCCTTGACAGCCTCCACAACCGCATGCAGCTTTTCTTTCTTTGTTTTATAGACTGCATCTTCCCAGTCCTTACGGATAACTGGACGGTTTGTAGGGATCTCAATAACATCCATTCCGTAAATATCACGGAATTCCTTTTCTTCTGTCAAAGCAGTACCAGTCATACCTGACTTCTTTTCGAACTTATTGAAGAAATTCTGGAAGGTAATGGTTGCCAGTGTCTTGCTTTCTCTCTTGATCTTTACATGTTCCTTTGCCTCGATCGCCTGATGCAGACCATCTGAGAAACGGCGTCCCGGCATAATACGTCCGGTAAATTCATCTACGATGAAGACCTGATCGTCTTTTACAACGTAATCCTGGTCGCGGAACATCAGGTTATGCGCGCGCAGTGCCAGAATAATGTTATGCTGAATCTCCAGATTTTCCGGATCTGCCAGATTTTCGATCTGGAAGAACTTCTCAACTTTCTCCACGCCTTCCGCAGTCAGATTGACCAGCTTATCCTTTTCATTGACGATGAAATCACCGTCTTCTTCCTGCTCGATACCCATCATGATATCCAGCTTGGACTGCTCTTCCTGATCTTTACCACGCTTGAGCTGGCGTGCCAGAATATCGCATGCCTCGTACAGCTTTGTGGACTTGCCGCTCTGTCCGGAAATGATCAGTGGAGTACGTGCCTCATCAATCAGAACAGAGTCAACCTCATCGATGATCGCATAATGCAGATCACGGAGTACAAGCTGTTCCTTATAGATAACCATGTTGTCACGCAGATAATCGAATCCGAGTTCATTATTCGTAACGTAAGTAATATCGCAGTTGTATGCTGCCCGTCTTTCCTCCGGCTTTAAGTCATTCAGTACAACACCGACCGTCAGTCCTAAAAAATTCATGGATCTGTCCCATCCACTCCGCGTCACGCTTCGCCAGATAGTCATTGACGGTAACGACATGGACACCCTTGCCTTCCAAAGCATTCAGATAAGCAGGAAGTGTAGACACCAGTGTCTTACCTTCACCGGTACGCATTTCAGCGATACGTCCCTGGTGCAGGATAATACCACCAATGAGCTGTACCCTGTAATGCTCCATATTCAGAACACGTTTACCTGCCTCACGGACTGTAGCAAATGCCTCCGGCAGAAGATCATCAAGTGTCTCACCTTCCGCAAGACGCTTTTTATACTCTTTTGTTTTGCCTCTTAACTCTTCATCTGACAGTGCACGCATCGTATCGCGATAAGATTCGATCTTGTCTACGATTGGCTCGATACGCTTCAGTTCCCGCTCGCTGTGGGTTCCGAATACCTTTTCTATCATTTTCATAATTTGCCTTAACTCCTACTGTTCTCTGCATAAAACAGAGTTATTCCGGATAAAACCTAATGTACATTGTAACAGATTTACATAGATGATTCAACCTGAAAGGATGGTTAAGAAAGTTAAATTTTTATGAATAGAAAGGCGCGGAATCATTGCTTTTTTCGCTCTTTTAGTGTTAGAATTTTAACAAATGGGGTTTCCCCAGAAAGAATATGACAAATGAGGTGTAAAAAATGGCAAAAAATTTTGATGAATTATTGTCAAAGGTATCTTCTTGTTCAAAGAAGAAATTATCTGTAGCCTGCGCACAGGACAAGGCTGTTCTGGAAGCTGTCAAGGCTGCTAAGGAACGCGGCATTGCTGATTCCATTCTTGTCGGCGACGAAGCAAAGATCAAAGAGATCGCAGCTACGATCGATATGGATTTATCCGATTATGAAATCATCAATGTAGAAGACACTGTTGAAGCTTCTCTTGCAGCAGTCAAGCTGGTACATGACAAGAAAGCCGATATGTATCTGAAGGGTCTTCTCGACACAAAGACATTCTTAAAGAGTGTTCTGAACAAAAGAATGTGGTCTTCGTACAGGCAAACCATTATCTCATGTCTGTGTATTTGAAATTCCGGGGATCGACCGTCTGTTATTCTTTACTGACGTAGCATTCATCCCATATCCTACACTGGAAGATAAAGTCAACATCATCAACTATACAGTTGAGGTTGCAAATGCCTGCGGCGTTGAGAATCCGAAGGTTGCTCCTCTTGCAGCCGTTGAAATCGTCAATCCGAAGATGCCTGTTACAGTGGATGCACAGCAGCTGACAGAAATGAATGAACGCGGCGAGATCACAGGCTGTATCGTTGACGGACCTCTCTCCCTTGATATTGCGCTTTACAAAAAGCCGCCGCAGAAAAAGGTGCACTCGACCGTAAGATCGTAGGCGATGCAGATATCCTTCTGTTCCCTGATATCCATGCAGGAAACCTTGTATACAAAGCAATCGTACATATGGTTCCGGTCAAAAACGGTAATATCTTAACCGGTACACAGGCACCGGTCATCCTGACATCCCGTTCCGATACATGCGAGACAAAGGTAAATTCCATTGCACTTGCAGCCGTTATGGCAGAAAAGATGATGAAATAGTGTATTCATATTAAAGAAAGGAAACAGTTATGTCTAAAAAGAGTTTAATTATCAATCCAGGTTCTACTTCTACAAAGATCGGTGTTTTTGAAGATGAAACATTATTATTCGAAGAAACGCTGCGTCACTCTACAGAAGAGATCGCTAAATATGCTACCATTTTCGATCAGAAAGACTTCCGTAAAGAAATTATCGTAAATCTGTTAAAGGAAAAAGATTTTGATATCAACTCCCTTGATTTCGTTGTCGGCCGCGGCGGTATGTTAAAACCGATCCCGGGCGGTACTTATGCAGTAACAGATGATCTTTTAAATGACTTAAAGATCGGCAAACAGGGACAGCATGCTTCCAACCTCGGCGGTATCCTTGCAAGAGAGATCGGTGATTCCATCGGTGTTCCTTCTTTCATCGTTGATCCGGTCGTTGTAGACGAGCTGATCCCAACATCCCGTTATTCAGGTGTTCCGGAGCTTCCAAGAACTTCTGTCTTCCATGCACTGAACCAGAAGGCTGTTGCAAAGAGATATGCAAAGGAAGTCGGCAAGTCTTATGATTCCCTGAATCTGATCGTTGTCCATATGGGCGGCGGTGTTTCCGTAGGTCCTCACAAGCAGGGCAAGGTCATTGATATCTTCAACGCTCTTGACGGTGACGGCGCATTCTCTCCGGAGCGTGCAGGCGCAGTTCCTGTTGGTGCACTCGTTAAGATGTGCTTCTCCGGCAAATATACAGAAGCTGAGGTTTACAAGAAATTAGTCGGTAACGGCGGTTTCAATGCTTATCTTGGCACAAACGATATGCGTGATGTAGAGAAGATGGTTGACGCAGGCGATACAAAGGCTGCTGAAGTACGTGATGCATTCATCCAGCAGATGTCCAAAAACATCGGCGCTATGGCTACTGTCCTCGAAGGCAAAGGTTGACCAGATCATCGTAACAGGTGGTATTGCTTACGATAAGGGTGTTGTAGACGGTCTGAAAGCCCGCTGCGAATGGATCGCTCCATTTACTGTATATCCGGGCGAAGATGAACTCCTTGCACTTGCACAGGGCGGACTTCGCGTTGTGAATGGAGAAGAAGAGGCTATGCAGTACTAAGAGACAGCCTGCTTGCCCCTGTAAGACAAGAATAATATATATGTAATAATACGAAGAAAACCATATACCAGTCAATCACGCTTGACTACCCTGCGATTTGCTATGAGCACATATTGCCGCGCTCCGGCCGCTAGAACCTCTGTGCATGTAAAATCGGCTTTGCCGATGCACAGAGGCTACATAACGGATTCACATAGTAAATCCGTTACATTTTGCAAAAAAGCGTTGCGGTCTCTCCGCTGCGGCAAGTGCTTCACAAATCTCGGTCGTCTGCGCTATCGATTGTCCGGCATATGGTTTTCTTCTTCTATATTTCTACAAATAACAATAGCTCCGGCATTATATTGCTATGCGATAGCTACAAATGCGTCTTTCTACTTGGCTAAGTACTGACAATGGATATGGTGCCACGACAAGGACGTCGTGGCAGCGAATCTGAGACATGGATGTCGAATGTTCGCGTGCCATATCCATGTTAGTACGTGCCTTAGTAGAAAAGCATGCGTAGCGTGCATAAACTATAATGCAGGAGCTATTGTTTTTTCGATAATTAATGATGGAACAGGCGGATTCCTGTGAAGCACATTGCCATATTGTACTTGTTGCAAGTCTCGATGACATGATCATCGCGGATAGAACCGCCCGGCTGTGCCACATATTTCACACCGCTCTTGTGTGCTCTTTCAATGTTATCTCCGAATGGGAAGAATGCATCGGAGCCAAGTGCCACATCTGTATTCTGATCCAGCCATGCTCTCTCTTTTCCTCACGGGTGAATACAGGTGGTTTTTCCTTGAAGAACTTCTGCCATTCGCCTTCAGCCAGAACATCCATGTAATCTTCTCCGATATAGAGGTCGATCGTGTTATCACGGTCTGCTCTGCGGATATTATCTACAAACGGAAGGTTCATAACCTGTGGTGACTGACGCAGGAACCAGTTATCAGCCTTAGAGCCTGCCAGTCTTGTACAGTGGATACGTGACTGCTGTCCTGCTCCAATACCGATTGCCTGTCCGCCTTTTTGCGAAGCAGACTGAATTGGACTGTGTATATTTCAGTGTGATCAGTGCGATCGCAAGGTCGATCTTTGCAGATTCCGGAATTTCTTTGTTGTCTGTGACTACATTGGAAAGCAGCTCATCATCGATCTTGAGCTCATTTCTGCCCTGTTCAAATGTAATACCAAATACCTGCTTGTGCTCGATCGGAGCCGGTACATAATCAGGATCGATCTGGATCACATTATAATTTCCGTTTTTCTTTGCCTTTAAGATCGCAAGTGCCTCGTCTGTATAGCCCGGTGCAATGACACCATCGGAAACTTCTCTTTTGATGATCCTTGCTGTGGATTCATCACAGACATCGGAAAGAGAAATAAAATCACCGAAAGATGACATTCTGTCTGCGCCTCTTGCTCTTGCATATGCACAAGCCAGCGGAGAAAGCTCGCCGAGATCATCTACCCAGTAGATCTTGCTCTCTACTTCACTCAGCGGAAGTCCGACAGCCGCACCTGCAGGCGATACGTGTTTAAAAGAAGTAGCTGCAGGAAGTCCTGTTGCCTTTTTCAGTTCTTTTACAAGCTGCCAGCCGTTAAAAGCATCCAGGAAATTGATGTAGCCAGGCTTACCGTTCAGTACTGTGACCGGCAGATCACTGCCATCTTCCATATAAATGCGGGAAGGCTTCTGATTTGGGTTACAACCGTATTTCAGTTCTAATTCTTTCATTTGTATTCTCCCTATTTGTTTGATTTTTATTTTACTGGTTCTTATTTACAATCTTAGAAGTATATCTTACCTGTCTCGATCTCAATGTATCTGACAAATAAAGATACTTTGTTATCTGCATTTAAGCTGTTCCACAGAAGCTCTGTGAATGCATCCATATCATCCGGAATAGAGATCAGCTCCGGTTCTCCTTCAAAGCTCGGAAGCGGATTGCCATCGCCCATGTAAGTATGGATGAAACGTCCTTCGCCTGCTACCGGATTTTCATAGGCAAATGTGTAACGGTTGCAGGCTGCCGGATTGCCATTATTGCTCTTTAAAATAGACATTGCATAATTGAAGCCACCGTTTTCAAGATGCATGATACCTGAAATACGAGGTGTGTAGTTTGGTGCATCCGGTTCAAACTCTCTGGTGCGCAGTGCCTGCTCAAATGTCTGCTGCTTGTCCATGACTTCATAGATCGTATCTGTCTGGTCGCCGTTTGTCACGATCGTCTTGTTGCCCAGCACACGAACCGGTGCATAGATGATCAGACTCCGGATCACTTAATTTACCCGGATCAAATGCCTGTGTGCGGATACCCTCTCCGTCCTCTACAAAGACACGGTTGCGGCTGTTCTCACTTCTGCCCATGATAAAATATGCTGTTACCGCATACTTACCGTTTGCGCTCTTACCAATGATAATACCTCTGCCCGGATATGCATTTTGCTGCAACTGTTTTTCAATCGACTTCATCTGCATGGTATAAATCCTCCTAAAATGATTGTAGTTTGATTTTCTATCGACCATACAAATCTACTATAGCATAGTTATATACAATTTTGTATCTTTTTTTTTATACCTATACGCCTTGGATATTCTCTGCTATAATTTGGAAAAGGAGAAAACAAATGACAATTTTGATTTTTTGTATTTTAATGTTATTGCTATATCTGGATGCGGTCAAAAGATCGACCTGCTGACCGGTCCGATGCGGTTTCTGTATTTTCTGATCGTACCGCATTTTCCATTTATTTTTTACTGCTGTCTGATCTCGGATCTTTCCTTGATTCCTTTGATATTCCTTGCCCTTGGGCTGGCAGCATTTCATCTGTATTCCACGATCCGAATGCATTTTGTGCCCTTCCGCAGGGATGAATCCGGCAATACACGGATCCGCATCGAATACGGTGGCATGCTTCTGTTAAAGGCTGGTATTCTCGGCATTTTTTCTGCAAATCTTACTGTATCTTATCCTATATCTGACGAGCCAGTTCTTTCTACCGTCTTTGTTCGACAGGCTTGACTATGGCATCAGCTTTGCAACTGCACTGTTCTTTACGTTTGATATTATTTACACATGCGTATTTATCCTACTGTTTCTGCTGAATGGTGGCATCCGTGTGATCTGCACCTGCAGGCGGCTCGGCATTGTAAAGCGGGTTCTGATCTGTCTCAACCTCTGGATCCCCGTGGTCAATCTGTTTCTTGCCCATGCTATGTGCAGGGCTGTCAAAGATGAATATGCCATTGCAGTCACCAGACGGCAAAACGCAGAGCTGCGTCCCTCTTCCAATGCCTGCAAGACAAAATATCCGCTTATCATGGTGCATGGTATTGGATTTCGCGATCTGAAATATTTTAATTACTGGGGCCGTATTCCGCGAATTTTGCAGAAGAATGGCGCCTGCGTCTATTATGGACATCAGAAAGCCTGGGGAACCATAGAAGAAAATGCCGCTGCCATCGCACAGACGATTGACAAAGCACTGCAGGAGACCGGTGCAGATAAGGTCAATATCATTGCCCATTCAAAGGGAGGGCTGGACAGCCGTTATCTGATCAGCCACCTTGGTTACGCAGATAAGATCGCCAGCCTGACAACAATGTCAACGCCGCACCGCGGTTCCGAGCTGATCCCTTTTTTAAACAAACTGCCGGATGGCATCTATCGATGGATCGCCGGTCTTCTGGATCGTTCTTCCGCTCAGCTTGGCGACGAACATCCGGACTGCTACCATTCCAGCAAACAGCTTGATCCTGCATTCTGCTGCCGGTTTAATGAGACAACACCTGACAGCCCGCAGGTCTATTATCAAAGCTATGCTTCTGTCATGAAAAACTGCTTCAGTGACGCGCTTTTGTCAGTGCCTTACTTCTTTATGAAGCTGCTTTCCCACGAGCCAAACGATGGTCTTGTGACAGAAAGTTCTGCCAAATGGGGACAGTTTCAGGGGACGCTGCAAAGCAGAAAGCGCGGCATTTCGCATGGCGATATGATTGATCTGAAAAGAGAAGATATCAAAGGATTTGATGTGTTAGAATGTTACATACAGCTTGTGGAAAGCTTGAAGGAGGAGGGCTTTTAACCCTCCTCCATGTCGAAAGTCCCATTGACATTTTTTTACATATCTACTATTATTGTCATATCATATCGTCAATAAGCGTTATTCTAATTCAACTCTGTAACAATTATTTTTCTTAATCGCTATTTACCCACCTTGACAATCTCATAATATGCTTACCCGGGGAACCGAAGGGGCGATGCGCAGTTACCGGATACTAATGAAGGGAGCTGGTGCCAATGGTTACATATGCAGATTTATTCACGTTTGTAATTATGCTTTGCGCTGTTATTACTCTTGTTACTGTCACACAACGCAAAAAAAGTAACGCCCTCGTCCTGATAAGATAAGGCGTTACTTTTTGTAGCAAACTATTTTACCGGCAGCTAGGTGCATCTAGCTTTCGGTTCTCTTGTTAAGCGTATTATAGATTAGATATCGGACATTGTCAAGCACCTACTGCTGTGTAGCCGCTATTACTCCAGTCCAAACTTCTTTGCGATCATCTCATAATTTGGCATTGCAACGCCTGCCTTGCGTCCCATGCGGACCGGCTCAAATACAAGGCCTTCCAGCTCGGAATCCTTGCCTGCCCAGATATCGCGCTGCATGGAAGTGGAAGCCTCCGGGGACAGGGTATCCAGAATATCCAGATTGGTCTTTACGATATCCACGAGGAATGGGATCTCCATTGCTGTCGCAAGCGCATCCATTTCCTGCATGCATTTTACGAAAAGCTCCCGTTCTTCACCAGCCTGCTGGAATACGTCAGCCTTGGCATCATAATAGAGTCCGCAGGCTGCCATCGGTGCCACATACGCATATTTCTGGAATGCATCTCTTGCAATATTATCGGAAATAACAGCTTCAATTCCTGCCTGTCGCAGATCCTTGGCAATATCAAACATTTCCTTATTCGGCTCCTGCTCTTTTCTTGCGCCGTATACAATACGGAAGATGCTGCCTTTTTGTAGGATCACACCCGGCTCTTTGATCTCTGCTGCAATATAGATACAGCCATCGAGCACTGTCGGTTCCGGTAAAAGTGCCTGCAGCTTACTGCCTGTTCCGTAGATATTCAGGATAGGAATGATCACTGTATGGGCATCACTGTGTGCCTGCAGAAATGGCACAATATCCATAACAGAATAGCCTTTGACGCAGACAAAGATCACATCTGCAATGCCTTCATAGTCATCTGCCGCCATGGCATGCACCGGAACAGTGAAATCACCCAGATGCGGTGTTTCCATTTTAATGCCGTCCTTCTGCATCTTCTCTAAATGCTTTCCTCTTGCGATCACCGTCACATCTTTTCCTGCTCTTGCCAGATATGCAGCAATGCTTCCGCCGCAGCCACCGGCTCCTACGATTACATAATTCATTCTGATTGCCCTTTCTTCTTTATTGATATAATAATGATGTCGGGGTCAAAAGCCCCGAATTTGATGCTCATATCGGGACAGATCCCAAGGTCTTTCACCCACCTACGAGCAAGCTCACATAGGTTTAGACCTTTTGCTCCTGGTATCATATTATACTAATATATCCGCATAGCTTCCGCCGCTTGCTTTGCACAGATCATCCGGTGCAAGATTCATCTGACAGCCGATTCTGCCACCACTGACATATACATCTGACAGCGCCTTTGCACTGTCACTGATAAATGTTTTGTACTGCTTCTTCATACCGATCGCTGTGCAGCCGCCGCGCACATATCCCGTTACCTGCGTGATATCCTTCACATGAAGCATGGAAACAGACTTTACGCCTGCTGCTTTTGCTGCCTTTTTGAGATCCAGCTCTGCTTCGATCGGCAGAACAAATACATAATATTGTTTGTCATTTCCCTGTGTAACAAGTGTCTTATACACCTTTTCGTGAGGCAGCCCCAGATTATCTGCTGTCTGAATGCCATCTACAAACTCGTCACATTCATATGCCTGATGCGTATACGGGATCTTCATCCTGTCGAGTATTCTCATGGCATTTGTTTTCACTTCTTTCTTTGCCATATGATTACCTTCTTTCTTATAATACTTTGTACTGCATCCACTGTAGATCAGATGTGTTCCTTCCATGATCGTATCCGGCAGAAGTGCGCGTGCTACCAGCTTTGTTTCTTCCTTCGATACGCTCTCCCGCTTCTGTTGTTCGGGCAAGATGCGCATAATCGCCATCAATGCTGTCTACGATATAATAAAATGTATTCATTTTTCGCTTCACCTCTTCTTATTTACGCAAATTTCCTGCTTTTCAAAAATTTTTGTCGTCTGCTTTCTCTCCTTGTGTCAGAAAATACATTGAATAAAGATCATATAGCAGATCGTTCCGCCCAATATGGACAGCAGGGTATTGTGCTTCCACTTATGTAAACCAACTGTCAGAAGAACTGCTGCAAGCTCCGGAATCTCGTGATTGCCGGAAAGCGGCGTCACACCTTTCAGACAGTATACAACCAGCATACCCATAATTGCAAAGGGAAGCACCTCTCCCAGATACAAAACGATCGCCGGCGTATGTTTTTTAAATATCACAAACGGAGAGAACCGGATCGCCATTGTAACAAGTGCTGCAACTGCCACAATGCCGGCTGCATGTCCCTGGCTGATCGCACCGCCGGCCATACATCCTAAATATGTCATGCCTTTGTCTCTCCCTTCTCCACCCATTTTTTACCGATCAATAAGGCGATCGTAATACCGATCATGGCGGGGATCAGGAAATCATCCGCTCCGAATATAAAAGACTGAGCAGTGAGAGCAAAACGCCGCAAAGCGCCGGAAAATGCTGTTTTGTCTTTTCCCACTGTTCTACAAAAATGACTACAAACAATGCTGTCATGGAAAATTCCACACCTGCTGAGTTAAACGGAAGGGTGTTGCCTATGATACTGCCAAGCAGACTGCCCAATACCCAGTAAATCTGGTCCAGCAGAGAGATCCAGAAATAATATGCATTCTCCTCTACCCCCTCCGGCAGATCCACATCACAGACAACCGAAAAAGGTTTCATCTGTAAGGGCAAAAGCTCAGATATGGCTTTTTTTCTGCCCGCTTTCTGGTATTTTGTCAGCATCGTAATACCATAAAATACATGGCGGATATTTACCATCAGCGTCATGAGCGCCGTAGCAACCAAAGAGGCTCCGCTTCCCAGCAGATCGATCGTCACATACTGCATGGAACCTGCGTAAATACAAAGACTCATAAGGAACGCCCATAGAAGTCCATAGCCCTGCTTTTTGCAGCAGAATACCAAATCCCATACCAAGTACAATATACCTCTTACCAGTCTGACCAACCTGAAGCTCCTTTGGCTTCCAGCCTGAATCTACAACTGCACGTGAGCATGATACCTGTCCGCCAAGTACCTCTGCAAGATCATCAAGAAGCTTGAAGTTCTCTGCTGAACCAACTCCACGTCCACCTGAAACAAGGATCTTAGCGTCCATGATATCCTTGATATCTGAAACTGCCTTTGAAATCTCAAGAATCTCAACATACTTGTTGTTTGGTGTGAAGCCAGGATTGTAATTGATAACTTCTGCTTTCTTTCCTGCTACTCTGTCAAGCTTCTGCATAACACCCGGACGAACTGTAGCCATCTGTGGTCTGTTATCAGGACATGCGATAGTAGCGATTGTATTACCACCGAATGCAGGACGTGTCATAAGAAGCTGATTGTGCTTCTGTACCTGATTTGGAAGTGCAACAAGTGGGAAATCACCGATCTCAAGTAATGTACAGTCAGCTGTAAGTCCTGTTGCAACTCTGGCTGAAACTGTAGGACCAAGATCACGACCGATAGCTGTAGCACCAACTAACATGATCTCTGGCTTGTACTCGTTGATAACTGATGCAAGAGCATGTGCATAAGGCTCTGTTCTGTAGTCCTTTAACTCTGGATCATCAACAACGATAACTTTATCAGCACCATACTCAGCAAGTTCATCAACAAGGCCTGAAACCTCTGAACCGATAAGTACTGCTGTTACGTCTGTATCTAACTTCTCTGCAAGTCTCTTTCCTTCACCGATAAGTTCGAAAGAGATACCGCTAACTTTATTATCTACCTGCTGTGCAAAGACGAATACGCCCTTGTACTGTGCCATATCTTCTGCGTTCATTGCGCCCATTTTATTCACCACTTTTCCTTTTTATTAGATTACATGCTTCTCGCATAATTTACCAACAATGTAGTTTACTGCATCTTCTGGAGAATCAGGTACAACCTTCTCGCCTGCACCCTTTCTTACCTTATCTGATGCCTTAGCAATCTTTGTAGGTGAGCCCTTAAGACCGATATTTGAATCATCTACATCTACAAGATCAGCTCTTCCAAATGTTGTGATCTCTGCATTAACTGCATCAAAAATTCCACCTGGAGTCATGTATCTTGGCTCATTTAACTCTGAAAGTGCTGTAATAAGACATGGCATCTTAGCCTTAAGCATATGATAACCATCATCATACTGACGCTTAACGATAACGCTGTCTCCGTCAACCTTGATCTCCTGTGCATATGAGATAACAGGAAGTCCGAGATGCTCAGCGATCTGTGGACCAACCTGTGCTGTATCACCATCGATAGCCTGACGGCCTGTGATAATGAGGTCATACTCAAGCTTTCTTAAAGCACCGGCGATAGTTGTTGATGTTGCCCATGTATCAGCTCCACCAAGAACTCTGTCTGTTACAAGGACACCCTTGTCAGCACCCATTGCAATTGCTTCCTGAAGTACATCTGCAGCCTTTGGAAGACCCATTGTAAGAACTGTAACCTCTGCACCGTACTCATCCTTTAATCTGAGTGCAGCCTCAAGACCAGCCTTATCGTCAGGATTCATGATTGAGAGCATTGCTCCTCTGTTTAATGTACCGTCTGGGTTAAACTGAACGCCACCCTTTGTATCAGGTACCTGCTTTATACAAACTATAACCTTCACGTTAAGTACCTCCTATTTACTTTAATAAGTTTGCAGAAATAACCATACGCTGTACTTCTGAAGTACCCTCGTAAATTTCTGTAATCTTAGCATCACGCATCATACGTTCTACATCATATTCCTTAATGTAACCATAACCACCGTGTAACTGAACACACTTAGTAGTAACTTCCATTGCAACTTCAGCTGCACAAAGCTTAGCCATAGCTGCCTCTACTGAATATGAAGTCTTGTGGTCTGCCTGGTACTGTTCCTTCTTCTTAGCCGCCTTGTATACAAGTAACTTAGCTGCCTCAACCTTTGTTGCAAGATCAGCAAGTACGAACTGTGTATTCTGGAACTGAGCGATTGAACGACCAAACTGCTTTCTTTCCTTAACGTAAGCGATTGTTGTATCAAGAGCACCCTCAGCAATACCAAGAGCCTGAGCTGCAATACCGATACGTCCACCATCAAGTGTATGCATTGCGATACCAAAGCCCTTACCCTTCTGTCCAAGAAGAGCGTCCTTAGGAATACGGCAGTCTGTGAAGATAAGCTCATATGTTGATGAACCACAGATACCCATCTTGTTTTCCTTTGTACCGAATGTGAATCCTGGTGTTCCCTTATCTACGATAAATGCTGAAATTTCTTTCTGCTTTCTACCACGCTTCTCAACAACACCTGTAACAGCGATGATGATATATACGTCAGCTTCCTTACCATTTGTGATGAAGCACTTTGATCCGTTAAGAACCCACTCGTCACCGTCAAGTACAGCCTTTGTCTGCTGTCCCTGGGCGTCTGTACCGGCACCTGGCTCTGTAAGACCGAAAGCTCCAAGCTTCTTGCCTGATGCAAGATCTGGAAGATACTTAGCCTTCTGTGCTGGTGTACCAAATGTCTGGATTGGGTCAACACAGAGTGATGTATGTGCTGAAACAATAACACCTGTTGTACCGCATACCTTTGAGAGTTCCTCTACACACATAACGTATGTAAGTGGATCACATCCCTGTCCGCCATCTTCCTTAGCTACCGGAATACCAAGGAAACCATACTTAGCCATCTTATCAACTGTCTCTCTTGGGAATCTGTGCTGTTCGTCGATTTCCTGAGCAAGTGGCTTTACTTCATTCTGGGCAAATTCTCTGAAAAGATTCTGCGCCATTTCATACTTTTTGTCTAAAGTGAAATCCATTGTTTATTATCCTCCTAAAACAATTTGCGTCTTAATTACTGAGCATCTACAGGGGTCTTTGTACGATCTGCGTTGTATACATAGAAACCTTTTCCGCTCTTAACACCAAGATTGCCGCCACGTACCATCTTGCGGATCAGTGGGCATGCACGATACTTGCTGTCGCCTGTCTCATTGTAGAGAACATCCATGATTGCAAGGCAGATATCAAGACCAACAAAATCACCTAACTCAAGTGGTCCCATTGGATGATTTGCACCAAGCTTCATAGCAGCATCGATACCGGCGATATCTGAAACACCTTCCATCTTGATGAAAGCAGCTTCGTTGATCATTGGGATAAGGATACGATTTACAACGAAACCAGCAGCCTCATTTACCTGTACCGGAGTCTTACCGATCTCTTCTGCGATCTTAACGATTGTATCAACTGTCTCCTGTGGAGTATTAACACCTGCAATAACCTCAACAAGCTTCATACGATCTGCCGGGTTAAAGAAATGCATACCGATCATTGGACGTGTAAGGCCATTTCCAATCTCTGTGATTGAAAGGCTTGATGTGTTTGAAGCAAAGATACACTCTGGCTTGCAGATCTTGTCAAGCTCTGAGAATGTTGTCTTCTTAACTTCCATGTTCTCGAAAGCAGCCTCAACGATAAGGTCACAATCTGCACAAAGGTCTTCTTTGAGACCAGGAGTAATGCTGTTAAGGATTGCATCAACCTTCTCCTGTGTCATCTTTCCTTTTTCAACAAGTCTTGCATAGCCCTTGGCGATCTTATCCTTACCGCCTTCTGCCCACTCCTGCTTGATATCGCAGAGTGCAACTTCATATCCGTCAACCATAGCAAATGCCTTAGCAATGCCCTGTCCCATGGTGCCTGCGCCAATTACGCCAACCTTCATTTTACAATTCCTCCTAAATGATTTTTTTGAAAATGTACCGTAAAAATTCATATACGTTTCGTTTATACAGCCATTTTCTTTTATATCACACTTTTAGGATGGTTTGTTGGGACCATCCTGAAAGTGATAATATCTTAATGATAAAATATACAGTTTAACTGCACATCTTATTTGTTCTGGAATGGAACAACCTTAACTTTCTTATCCTTAGGTGCAAGGAAGTTGCCCATGCCTGCCTTCTGATCCTCTGTCTCGAAACAGTCGCCAAAAAGCTTCTCCTCAATAACGATAGCTTCATCAATATTAACCTGAAGACCATCATTTATTGCCTTCTTGCAGTTACGAACTGCGATAGGTGCGTTCGCAGCAATACCAGCAGCCATCTTCTTTGCTCCTGCAAGAAGATTCTCCTGTGCTGTTGCTGTAACATTACCCTCTTCATCTACTGTTGCCTTGAATACGTCATTTACAAGACCTATTCTGTAAGCATCTGCAGCCTTGATGTTTCTTGCTGTATAGATAAGCTGCTTAGCCATACCAGCGCCCACAAGTCTTGCAAGTCTCTGTGTTCCGCCAAATCCAGGTGTGATACCGAGACCAACCTCAGGTTGACCGAATACTGCATTGTCAGAGCAAAGTCTGATATCACAGCTCATTGATATCTCGCATCCACCACCGAGAGCAAATCCATTAACAGCTGCAATAACAGGGATTGGGAATGTCTCGATCATTCTGAACACGTCATTACCCTTCTTACCAAAGGCTTCACCTTCTGCCTTTGTAAGAGTTGACATCTCTCCTATATCTGCGCCTGCAACAAATGACTTGTCGCCTGCACCTGTAAGAATAAGACATCTTGTTGCCTCTAAATCTACAGCCTTAAATGTAGCTTCGAGTTCTTCAAGAACTGCACTGTTAAGTGCATTTAATGCCTTTGGACGATTAATTGTTACGATTCCAACGTAACCTTCCTGCTCGTATGTAACGAATTCCATTAGGTATCTCCTTTATATAACTGATTTATTGTATATAATTAGTCCTCAATCTTAACGACTGTTGAGCAACCCATTCCACCACCGATACAAAGTGTAGCAAGACCTGTCTTAGCACCTCTTGCCTGCATCTCATGGAGAAGTGTAACAAGGATACGGCATCCTGAAGCTCCAACCGGATGTCCGAGTGCGATAGCACCACCGTTTGGATTAAGCTGCTTCTCAACGTCGATTCCAAGATCCTTACCAACTGCTACTGACTGAGCTGCAAATGCCTCATTTGCCTCGATGATATCGAAGTCTTCAATCTTAAGACCTGTCTTAGCCATAACCTTCTTTGTTGATGCAACAGGTCCGATACCCATGATTGAAGGATCAACACCACCAAGTGCACCGGCTACCCATGTAGCCATTGGCTTAACACCAAGTTCCTTAGCCTTCTCTTCGCTCATTACAACGATAGCTGCAGCACCATCATTGATACCTGAAGCGTTACCTGCTGTAACAAATCCGTTAGGATTGATAGTTCTGAGTCTTGCAAGTGTCTCTGGAGTTGTTCCAGGTCTTGGGCCCTCATCCTTAGCGAATACAACTGTTTCTTTCTTCTTCTTGATCTCTACAGGAACGATCTCAGCGTCAAATGCACCAGATTCCTGAGCTGCAACTGCCTTAGCCTGGCTGTTAGCTGCAAATACATCAAGCTCTTCACGAGTAAGTCCCCACTGCTCACAGATATTGTCAGCTGTCTTGATCATGTGGTAATCATTGAATGCATCCCAGAGAGCATCATGTACCATTGTATCTACTAACTTGCCATCATTCATTCTGTAACCGTAACGACCCTGCATTACTGCATATGGAGCCATTGACATGTTTTCCATACCACCTGCAACAACGATATCAGCATCGCCTGCTTCAATCATCTGTGCAGCCCTTTCTGTCTTAGATTTATGTGATAATTATAGCACATTTGTATATATATTTGCAATATTTATTCAAATTGTCTGTAATATTTGTACATTCAAAAAGTCAATACCTTTTTTCGACGTTTTTTCGTCAAATAACTGTTTTTTATGATTATCCCACAAAACAGATGTTCTGAAAGTTACCATAAAATCCCTTTTAATTTTTAACCTCTTTTATGTGGATAATGTGGATAACCTCGTTTATAAGTCACTTTTGCCTTAAAATCGTTCTTTCTTATGTGGATAACTTTTTTCGACCCGACCTGTACTTTTTCTGCAATTTGGTCTTGCATTCTCAGATCTTTGTGCAAATTGTCTACCGCAGCAATCTGCCGGAGTTCCCACAGCTTTGGTTCATGGGTTACAGAGCGAGATGCGCTCTGCGAATCTCGCTCTGATTAGCGGTCGTCAAATGCACCGCATAAATGCGTGCATTTTTCTCGTCGCCATAACAAAAAACAACGCACCTTCCATTGAAGATGCATTGTCTTGTCTCGCCCGGATTATTTTCCCTTTCATAATCCGCATCCATATATACTTTCCCTGATTATCCTTACTACTCCCCACAATATTATGTATTCGACATAATCCTGCAATTTTATAGTAATTAAATCGCAATTTCATTGTACTAATCCGTTTGTCGTTTGTCAATTCGTTTCTTGTTATA
>VOFC01001483.1_pt1 | contig 32001 bp, 35 predicted proteins | sample 5384161 | NCBI WGS metagenome assembly VOFC01 (sample SAMN12384722, study PRJNA508395) | human gut metagenome | isolation source: healthy gut B | host: Homo sapiens
CCGCTGCGGCGTTGCACAGCACATCACAGGCCACCAGGCAAATATCGTTTTTATGTACATAGTCCGGGTTCGGGTTTTCTACTGCCGGCTTTTTTATACCGCAGTAGGTGCCGCTGGCTTTGAACCCTTTTGCGGCACAAATGCCGCCGTCAATCTTGGTCATACTTTATTCTCCTATCGTCAGCCCGGTGACTTCATCCAGCCCCAGGGCAATGTTCATACACTGAATGGCAGCGCCGGACGCGCCCTTGCCCAGGTTATCGAACCGAGCAGTGAGTAGCAGCCTTTCGTCGTTGCCGTTGATCTCAATTTCCATGTCATCCCGACCGGCCATATTGTTGGCGCCGATCATACTTTCGCTGTAACCCAGGGGGCGTACCTTGACCACTCGGCTGTCGCCGTAGTGCTCTGCGTAGAACGCCTGCATATCTGCCGGGGTCATTCGCTTTTTCAGTAGGTCGGCAAACAGCGGTACGGATACGGTCATCCCGCAGGGATAGTCACAAATATGGGGAGCGAAAATGGGCGTGCGCGCCAAGTGGCTGATGGCGCCCATTTCTTTTTAAGTGCTTGTGCTGCTGGGTCAGTGCGTACTGCCGGGGACTGTCTAGTTCAGGATCCCGATCTGCCGCTTCATATTGGGCAATGCCTTTGTTTCCTGCGCCGCTGTAACCGCTCATGGCGTAGCACACAATGGGATAGTCGGCGGGCAAAATGCCGCCGGACACCAGGGGATAGACCAAAGCGTTAAACCCGCTGGCGTAGCAGCCGGTACCGCAATACGGTTGGAGCTTGCGATCTTCTCTCGAAAGGCGGGTGCAAGCTCCGGAAAGCCGTAGGCCCAGTCCGGCAGGGTGCGGTGGGCAGTGGAGGTGTCAATCAACTTCACCTTAGGGTTGGTAACCAGTGCCACCGCTTCAATGGCTGCCGGGTCCGGGAGACAGAGAAAGGTAATGTCCGAATCGTTTATGCACTTGGCTCGCTCTGTCGGGTCCTTCCGCTTGTCCTCGTCAATTTGAATCAGCTCCAGCTCCGGTCGGTTCTGGAACCAGGGAAAAAATCTTCAGTCCGGTGGTGCCGGCTTTACCGTCAATGAATATTCTTGTCATTTTTATACAGTCCGTCCTTTTTTTAACTTCTATTTATTATACACGCATAGAGAGCAATGTCAATAGAACGACGGAAAAATATCATAAATATGCAAAAATAAGAATAAATATACATTATGCATTCAATTCCATAGACAAGGTGCTCTATAATCAAAAAAAAATATGGCACTTTTTGGGGCCAATGGCTTGACAAATTACAGATTTTCTCTATTCTGTTAAACTGTCTTAGAGTGTGTAATTTTAGGCAAAGGAGGGTGAATATGCAAAAGGAAGTGATGGTGGCGCTGATCTCCTTGGCAGGGTACTCATTGCCGGCTCTTTGGAGGCGTGCTCGCGTCGTCCAAACTGACGGCGTATCGGTTGCGGCTGCTGGAAAATAAGGTGGACAAGCACAACCGCTTTGCAGAGCGGCTGCCGGTGGTGGAGGAAAAAATAAAGGTCCTCAACCATCGGGTGGAGGACCTGGAGCACGCCGAGGCGGCTCAATCTATGCGTTCAAAGTAAAGCAGGGTGTCTACCGGGCAGGGGAGGGTGACCGTTTCGTTTGAATAGATCTTGTCGCCCAGTCGCCATTTGCCGGTGGGTATGCACACCTTGCGTCTGCGATGTCCCTTTTTCAGTACCGGCGCCACTAAGATCCGGTCGCCCAGCAGGTATTGGTCGGTAATGCCGCCGTAGCCGCAGTGGGGATAGGCGTATTCCATGGCCCGCACCATAGGCGCACCGGTTTGGCTGGCCTCTTTGGCACAGGCGATGATATAGTCGCCGTATTTGGCATGCAGGGCGCTCATTTCTCGGCAAATGCGACGGGTCTCTGGATTGCCCAGATCCCAAATGTTCAGGCTGTACTGCATCATGGGCATTAGCGCAGATGCCTCGCAATAACGGGCAAACAACTCGTGATCCAACTTTTCTGCCGGGCCGCGAAAGTCAGCGATCTGCCCGCCGCCGATCATATCCGGGCAGCTGTAAGGATAACCGGACAGCCCCTGAATGAGCACATTGGGCAGCAGTGCGCCCAGTCCCAGGAAGTTCCAGCGGTGGCTTTTATCCGCCAGTCGCTGGGCAACGCCCATGCCGCCGCATTGGAAGCAGGCCCGTAGTTCATTAAAACGATAGTGCCGGGCAGACAACGCCCACAGCTTACTTTGACCGTTGGCGTCTACGCTCCCGTAGGTGCGGTCATCGTCCCGGTAATACATGGCGTCACCGGCGTCCTGCTTAAATCCGTCAATGCCCAGTTTATCGGTCAAATATCGGGTGCAGGCAAAGAACCAGTCCTGCGCCGCCGGGTTGGAGAAATCCAGCAGATAGTCGGCGCCGTTCCACCATTTCCGCTTAGCCGGTCGTCCGTTCTTGTCCAGCACCAGCAGGTTTTCGCCCTTCAGCTTTTGAAAGTCTGCTGCCTGATCGCTGACAAAGGGCGCAATCCATAAAATAACCTTAAAGCCTAAGGTGTGCAGTTCGTCAGTCATCTTTTTTGGCGTCTGCGAATTTTGCCGGGTCAAAAGCGCCAGTCCCCAAAGGCGCGCTGCCAGCCGTCGTCAATGATCAACTCACCGGCAGGCATACCGCAGTGCAGAATAGACTTGGCATAGTCCACAATGCCCTGTTGGGTCTGGTTGTGCTCAAACTGGATCCAGGTGCAATACTGGGGAATGCGGAACATTAACTCGTCCGGGTAGGTGCCGTCCGGCGGCATAAAGTGATCCACCGCATAGTGATAAGCGCCGCGCAGGGTGTGGTCGTCTGCCTGGTACAGGCCGATCTTGGCTTTGCGTCCGGTGCAGGTGATGCGGCCGAAAACGAAGCGGGTCTTAAACCCGGCCTCCGACCAAATGACCCGCCCCTTGTTGCTGACAAAGAGGGTGTTTGCCTGGCCGTAGGAGCGCACCACCGTGGTGTCTACCAGCATCACTTTCTTGGCGTTGACCGGCATTAGGTAGCCGTAGTTGGTGTGGCCGCCGTACCAATATTCACCGGGCAGCATGGTCAGTTGCAGCTTGTGCATTGAATAAAATCCCCCAAAATATCGATTTTCCATAGCATACCATTCCGGCAGGGTTCTGTCAAATTCTGCCGGTGTGCATAGGATAAAATAAGAACTTGATCGGAGTGATAGAAATGAAAGTGAAGAATATGACTGCCGGTACGCTTGTGCGTACCGTAATGCTGGCGGTGGCTCTGCTGAATCTGGTGCTGACCAGCTTTGGTAAAAACCCGCTGCCGTTCTCAGATGAACAGATCTATACCGGTCTGTCCGCTTTAGTAACGGTGGCAGCCGCCTTGGCTGCTTGGTGGAAGAATAACAGCTTTACCTGCTGCGCCCGCCAGGCAGATGAGGTGCTGCGGGTGTTGCAGCAAGAGGGCGCCACAGAGGACGAGAGCGTGGCGGAGACCCTGGAACAGGAGGGTGACTGATGTCTGCACTTTATTATTGCCGGCAGACAACCACTGCCTGCAAGGGCATACCGTACCCCAGCAAGACCCATCCTTATCGGTACGGCACCTCCGGCTGCGTTTATACCAGCGGTTGTGGGGTGTGTGCTTCCTTAATGGCGCTGCGCAATTCCACCACTCGAGTGTTCAATACCCGCCAGTGGACCCATCGCTGCCTGGGTATGGGCGCCCGGGCGGCGGAAGGCACGGATATGGCCGTGGTGGCCCGGTATATGAAAGAAAAATACGGCATGGACTACGCAATTACCACTGATATGGACCGGCTGGTGGCACATCTGAAACAGGGCTATAAGGCGATTATCAATGTAAGCGGCGGAGGCAAAATGCTCTTTTTCCAACAGCGGGCACTATGTGCTGGCCGCAGGCATCGACAAAAACGGCAATTTAGTTATTTTGGACCCGTATTGGTATGACGGCAAGTTCACCTTGACTGCCGCTCGCCGCAAATACACGCGCGTGAAAAACGGCAGAGAGGTGTATGTTCGCCCGGCTGACTTGAAAGGCGATGTGCTGTCCCTGTGGTTGTTTACCCCAAAGCGCGATGTGCGCCTGGCGTATTCCACACAGGATATACATTACCGCAAGCCTGCTGGCCTGGCGCCCACCGTAAAACCCGGCACATATCATTTGACAGCCGTGCGGGGGGATCTACAAGGGCGCAGGCGCTGCCAGTGGGCGAAAAACCGTGGGGAAATTGACGGAGAACGGCAAGGCCCACGCTACCGCGTCTAATCCTAAAGCAGACGCATATCTGAAGAAAGGCACCGCCGTTACCCTGACGGATATTCGCTTGCTGTCCACCGGCAATCTGTGGGGGCATTGCCCCTCCGGCTGGCTTTGTATTTGGGAGAAGCAGGGGAATAAGACTTTCATCAAGTAGGCACAAAAAGAGAAAAGGTGTGCGCAGTGGCACACACCTTTTTTGTTTTGGGCAAAAAAAGACGCTCAACGCATTTGCGTTGAGCGCTTTTTGGAGCTGATAACCGGATTCGAACCGGTGACCTCGTCCTTACCAAGGACGTGCTCTGCCACCTGAGCCATATCAGCATATATTGGCGACCCGGAACGGGTTCGAACCGTCGACCTCCAGCGTGACAGGCTGGCGTTCTAACCAACTGAACTACCGGGCCAATTGGCTGTGTTGCGAGTTGTATTATAACCGCTACGAACGCACTTGTCAAGCACTTTTTGCAATTTTTTGAAAATATGGTGCTTTTGTTGAATCACGATACCCTATGTAGTATAATAGAAACAGGTTCTGACTTGGAGGAACAAAGTATGCGATTAACTTCCGGTGCCTCGGACGGCACGAGAAATTATATAGTAGACGGTATTCGCTATGTGTGCGCCAATTTTAAGGAGCGGGCACCCGGTACCCATAGTGAGCGCAAAGCACAGTCTTTTCTAGCCGGTGAGCTGGAGCAGTGGGCGGACGATGTGCAGGTAGAGAATTTTAATGTGCACCCCCACGCCTTTATGGGTTGGATCCCGGCGGCCGGTGTGGTGGCTATGCTCTCCGTTCTGTTTTACTGGCTCACTTTTCGCGGCGCGGTGCACGGGGCTGCGCTGGCGGTGATTGCGCTGTTGCTTACCGTTTTGGCGGTGATTTGTTTGGTGGGGGAGTTTTTGCTGTATCGGGAGTGCATTGACCCGCTGTTTCCAAAGAAAACCTCCCGTAATGTAATGGCGGTGCGCAAGCCCAGCGGAGAAGTTCGGCGGCGGATCATTTTTGGCGGACATACGGACGCAGCCAACGAGTGGACTTATTCTCTACACGGCGGGCTAAAGAGTCTGGCGCTGGTGATGGCAGGGTCTATCGGCGGGCTTCTGTTTGTGACCGTTTTTAACATGATTTGGCTTTGCAATGCCATTTTCGGCAGCGGTTACACCTCGGCATTTTGGCTGGTGATGGGGGTACTGGAGTTGGTGTTGGTGCCGTTTTTTGTTGCCATTCTCTTTTTTATCAACTGGCGTGTGGTGGTTGACGGTGCGAACGACAATTTAAGTGCGGATTTTATCGCTATGGGTGTTCTGCGAGAGATGGCGGAGCAAGATGTTCGATTTGAGCACACGGAGGTGTGTGCGCTGCTCACCGGCTCGGAAGAGGCAGGACTGCGGGGAGCCCTGGCCTATGCCAAGCGGCACAAGAGGGAGCTTCAGCAGGTGGAAACGGTATTTATTGCCATGGACACGATACGGGAGATCGAACAGCTGCAGATCTACACTAGCGGCTGTACCGGTACACAAAAGAATTCCAACGCCGTAGGCGAGCTGATTTATGAGGCCGGGGAGAACTGCGGCATTGAAATGCGAGAGACCGATTTGTATCCCGGCGCCATTGACGCTGAGGGCTTTAGCCGCTACGGGCTGGAGGCCGCAGGCTTTTGCGGGGTGAACCATGACCCGCGTACATACTACCACACCCGGCTGGACACGCCGGATAATATCAGTGAGGCTTGTATCAATCTGTCGCTGGATATTTGTCTGGAGGCCGCCGGTCTGTATGACCGCTCCGGCGGGTTGGACGCCTTCCGTGAGGAGGGCAAAAAACGTTTCAAGCGCGGCCACAATTAAGTCATTTTGCAGAGTGCCTGCCGTACCGGCACTGCTGCGAGTAATATAAGGGGGAACTGACTTATGCAAACCATTACACCAAACAGCAGTTTGGCCCAGGTGATTCAAAATCCGCTGGGTCGGGATTTGCTGGAAAAAGTGCTGCTGAACTTCGGCTTTAAGCCGGAAGATTTTGAGCGCTCCGCATTGTCTAAGCTGAAAGTGAAAGCACTCAGCCCACTTACCGGCGGCGTGATCAAAAAAGAGCACGGTGCAGATGTTCTGCGATCTGCTGAACAGCGAGAGCAACGCCATTATTGCGCCGGACGACAGCCCCATTACGCCACAGTGGTGGAAAGAGGCTGTGTTTTACCAAATTTATCCACGCTCTTTTAAGGATTCCAACGGCGATGGTATCGGCGATATTAACGGCATTATTGAAAAGCTGGATTATCTTAAGGACCTGGGGGTGGACTGCATTTGGTGCAGCCCCATGTACAAAAGTCCCAATGACGATAATGGCTACGATATTTCCGACTACTACGATATAATGGACGACTTTGGCACCATGGCGGATTTTGACCGTCTGCTTAGTGAAGTTCATCAGCGGGGCATGCGGCTGATCATGGACCTGGTGGTGAACCATACTTCTGACGAGCATCCCTGGTTTGAGGCTGCCAAGCAGGACCGGCATAATAAGTACCATCAGTATTATATTTGGCGCCGGGACGATGGCAGTCACACCCCGCCTAACAACTGGGAGAGCCTGTTCTCCGGTTCTGCCTGGAATTATTATGAAGCGGTGGACAGTTGGGCTATGCACGCCTTTTCCAAAAAGCAGATGGACCTGAATTGGGAGAATCCGGCGGTACGCCACGATATTTATAAGATGATCAACTGGTGGCTGGACAAGGGCATTGACGGCTTCCGTATGGATGTGATCAACTTTATCTCCAAGTGGCCCAGTTTGCCGGACGGAGACCCGGTGGTGGGCAAGACGCTGGGCTTTTGCGGGGCGGAATTTTACTTCTACGGTCCCTGCCTGCACGCGTATTTGCACGAGATGAACCGCAACTGCTTTGGTCGCGGCGACAAGGAATATGTGACCGTTGGCGAGTGCGGCGGTTTAGGTATTGAGACAGCCAAGCTGACAACGGCAGATACCCGCCAGGAGCTGTCTATGGTGTTTAACTTTGACCACTTGGATAATGCGGGGCATATGCGCTTTGACGAGTACCAGTATGATCTGCGCAAGGCGGTAAAGACCATACTCAAGTGGCAGGTGGAGTACACCAATCACTGCTGGCCTACGCTGCTGTTTGAAAATCACGACAACCCCCGGTGTGACATCTAAAGTGACCCAACGGATACATACACCCCGGAGATCGCCAAGCTGTGCGCCGTGCTGGAAATGACCTTAAAAGGCAGCCCCTTTATTTTTCAGGGTCAGGAGCTGGGTATGACCAACACCCATTTTGACAGTATGGATGATGTGCGGGATGTGGAGAGCATCAATTTTTATAATAAGCTGATTGCCAAGGGCAAAAAGCCGGAGAAAGCGCTGCGGATCATTAACGGCGGCTCTCGGGACCACGGCCGAACCCCAATGCAGTGGACGGCAGAGCCGGGCTGCCGGGTTTACCGACGGCACCCCTTGGATCGGAATCAACAAGAATGCCGTGCGCTTGAACGCTGCCGATGAGGCTAAGGTGCCGGACAGCGTGCTCAACGACTTTAAGCGGCTGATTGCTCTGCGCCATGCCAATCCGGCGCTGGTGTACGGCGAGTTTACCCAATTGTGCCCGGAGAATAAAAATGTGGTTTGTTACAAGCGCACCTTGGACGGCAACACTTTCTTTGTGGAGTTGAATCTGACCGGAAAGCGGCAAAATCGTCCTTATGACCCGGCTGGTTTCGAACGCTTGTATTCCAACTACCACGACCACCGGGATGTGCTGATGCCCTTTGAGGCCAATGTGTATTTGGCAGAGGGTGAGGCCAAGGCTTGATGCGGGACTGGCACATTCACCTGGAGCGGGGTCCGTACACCGTAGAGTGGGCGGAGCAGTTTGTCCGTCGGGCGGAAAAACTGGGAATTCGCGAGATCTGCCTGTTAGAGCACTCGGTGCGCTTTTTTGAGTTCCACCCCACCTTTACTCAGGTGCGGGCGTACAACGATTATCAGCGACATTGGTTTGACGAAAAAGTGCAGACCGCTCGCCATTTGGACGAATTCAAGCGATTTGGCGATAAACTGCGGGCAAAGAATTACCCGGTGACGATCAAGCTGGGGCTGGAAATCTGTTATTTTCCCCAACACGCGGATGTGATCGAGCAGGTAACCCGGGATGGCTATTTTGATCTGCTGCTGGGCAGCGTCCACTGGATCGACAACTGGACCTTTAACCAGCGGAAGAACCAGTGGCAGGGCAGGGATGTAAACGCCTTGTACCGCCGGTACTTTGAATTGCAAAACCAGGCGGCAGACAGCGGACTTTTTGATATTCTGGCCCACCCGGACCTGATCCGCTGTTTCGGATTTGCACCGGATTTCAACTTAAATGAGCAGTATAAAACCCTGTGCCAAAAGGTAAAGGCACAGGGTATGCTGCTGGAGATGAACGGCGCCAAGGGACCGGGTCTGCACCCGGATTTTTTGGCTGTCGCCAAGGCTTGCGGCGTGCAGTTCTCTGCCGGGTCAGACGCGCATTGTCCGGAAGATGTGGGCAAAAACTTGACTGCCATCTATCGCCGACTGGCAGAGGGCTAAATGCCGTAGATCCCGCTTTGTTCGTCTAAGAACCAGGGGATTTTCGGCGGGTAAAAAGTAAATAACATAAACAGCGCACTGACTGCCAGGAGTAGGAAAACACCTGCGGTTTGTGCGCTTTTTCCTTGCAGTTTGCCGTTGCGTGTCAGCACAGCGTCTATCCAAAAAGCGTTGCCTACGCCCAGGATAAAGGAAATAATATCCAGCGCCATAACATCCCTGCCGATGATTCCCTTTATAGGTGAAGAACACGGCTGTGATTACTCCAATGCCGGTAATGGCGCCCACACAGTGCCGCGCCCAAGCGCCCGATTGCCCCTTGGTGCTGCGCAGGTTGATTAGGCACCACAGGAGAAAGGGAAACCATAAAAGTTTGAGATGCTCCCAGGGGCTTTCGTTTACCGGGCACACCAGCGCCACCAGGCGGTTGTTTCCGGTCCATTGGTAGATAAAGTGCCACAAGGTGCCCACAATGCTCACAAAGGCAAAGCCGCACCATTGCAGCCCGGTTTTGTTTCTCATACAATCACCGATAGAAGTGTATGCAAATTTTGGGGCTATTATACAGTGGCGCCTTGATTGTTGTTGGGCGTTTTTGCGGTGCGGTGTTGGCACCGCACCCTACATTGCCAACGAATAGAGCGGGCGGATACTATCCGCCCCTACGGTCGATCGGATACAAAAATGCCCTCGTAGGGGCGGCAATCTGCCGCCCGCCATGTCCACTGGACTGTTTCTTCCAAATTTGTCTTCGCCAAATTTGGATCAGCTTGTCGTGGTTCGAGTCCAATTCAAAAAAACAAAAAGAACGGAGCACATAAGGCAGTATACCATTTTGGTTGGACTTCACGGTTGCGCAACCTGCTACGAAACAGTCCACCGGACTGTTTCTTCAAATTTGTCTTCGCCAAATTTGGAGCAGCTTGTCGTTGGTTCGAGTCCAATTCAAAAAAACAAAAAGAACGGAGCACATAAGGCAGTATACCATTTTGGTTGGACTTCAAGGTTGCGCAACCTGCTACGAAACAGTCCACCGGACTGTTTCTCCCAAATTTGCAATCATGCAAATTTGGAGCAGCTTGTCGTGGTTCGAGTCCAATTCAAAAAAACAAAAAGAACGGAGCACACTTTTGTGTGCTCCGTTCTTTTGGCTCCCCAAGTTGGACTCGAACCAACGACCCTGCGGTTAACAGCCGCATGCTCTACCAACTGAGCTATTGAGGAATATCAACACTCATAGTGTAGCAGAATTGGCAGGGCGTGTCAATAGAGAATTTGCGCTATTTTTCATTCTTTTTGCCTAACAAGCGGCGCTGCAAGGGCTGCATGATCCGATTATAAACAGGAATCAAAAGGCTAAAGATTACCAGCACCTCCGCAAAAGAGCAGCAAGGCGTACAGCCAATTATATGCCGTGAAGTGCCCACGGTCATCACTTTGCCCAGCAAACGGGGCAGGGGGTATGCCCAGAGGAAGAAGTGAAAAAGATAAATAAACAGTGTGTTCTGCCCCAAATACTCCAAATAGCGGCTTTGCAGGCAGTTTGACAATGCCGCAAAGAACAGACAGCCGCTAAGTGCACTCACTACCATGGGCACCAGCTCGCCATAGTAATAATATGCCATCACCAGCCCATGGCCGTTGATGTGCAGATTGAGTAACCCAAAACCAACGGATGGCAATATGAATAGTAAACCGGGTGCTTTTAATTTTAACACACCTTCTCGCAGCAAATACCCCACGGCCATAAAGAACACAGCCACCATGCCGTCTGTGTAGCGCCAAAACATCGCGGCGGAGTCACGGAAAAAGTGCGCATAGGCATATCCGGCAAGCAGACAAATCAGCGCAGCCAGAAACAGCGGCGTGCGCTTGCCTTTTGTCCATTTCAGCAAGAAGTAAAACAGTATCTCCGCCACAAAAAAGCAGTAGATAAACCAAGCTCTGCCGGTGTATTCATTCATATTCGGCAGTCCGCTGACAGCGCCCAGCAAGAACGATTTGACCGGAAATGCAACGCCTCTTATCACTTGTTTGGCCACGCCTAGTGCAGCACAGCATACCAAATACAGCAAATAGGGCAGAAGCAGATAGACGCATTTCTTCTTTAGAAAAGCACCGAATTTAGGCTGCTTGGCGCTGAAAGTCAGCCCAGAGGCAAAGAAAAACAGCGGCATAAAGTAGGATCCGATCCAGCCGTTCACCACGGTTGGCAGTGCCTCCGTATGGTACAGGATCACCGAGCAAATGCCCAGTGCCTTGAGTATATCTACGCTGCCGATCCGCTTAGCCATCCCGGTTACCTGCCTTTCTGCTTCCACTATACCATAAACGGCTGCAATTTCCAAGTGGTACAAGTTGCTTTTTTGCCTTGCCGTAAGGTCGGGGGTGTGCTATACTACTTGCAAAGATCAAAAAGGGGGTGTCTGCTTGCAGAACCCATTGTCTATATTGCCTACCCGGCTGCTGCCCTGGTTTGCCCAGAACGCCCGCCCGCTGCCTTGGCGGCAGGACCGCCGGCCGTACCATGTGTGGCTGTCGGAAATTATGCTGCAACAAACCCGGGTAGAGGCGGTTTGGAACTACTATTTGCGCTTTCTTGCCGCTTTGCCTACTGTGGAGGATTTGGCTGCCGCAGAGGAAGACAAGCTGCTGAAATTGTGGGAAGGTCTAGGGTATTATAATCGCGCCCGTAATCTGCAAAAGTGCGCCCGGGTGATCGTCAATGACCTGCACGGTGAATTTCCTACGGATTATGACGGCTGGCTGGCGCTGCCGGGAATTGGGCCGTATACCGCCGGAGCGGTAGCATCCATCTGCTTTGATTGTCCGGTGGCGGCGGTAGACGGCAATGTGCTGCGGGTGATTACCCGTTTTACAGAAAATGCGGCTCCCATTGACTTGCAGACCACAAAAGCCCGGATCAAAGCAGATCTGGAGCAGGTGTACCCGGCAGGGGCTTGCGGTACTTACACGCAAGCGCTGATGGAATTGGGCGCCTGCGTTTGTACGCCAAAATCGCCGAAGTGTTCGGTTTGTCCCTTAGCCGATGTATGTGCCGCCAATACTTCCGGTAGCCAGACGGATTTTCCGGTCAAGTTGCCTAAGCGGGCAAAGCGGCACCAAAACCGTACGGTGTTTTTTTTGACCTGCGGAGACAGAGTGGCCCTTTCCAAACGCGGCGATAAGGGGCTGCTGTCCGGTCTGTGGCAGTTGCCCGATACAGACGATTTTTTGAATGAGGGGTCAGCCATTGCTTACTTGCAAAATGTTGGTTTGGAGCCGCTGGAATTGCAAAAGATCGTACATGCAAACCATGTTTTCACGCATATTCACTGGGATATGCGCTGCTATTATATGACCGTACGAGAGGCCGCCGGGAGTTACACCTGGGTGCCGCTGGAGGAAGTGCGGCGAGACTATGCGCTGCCTACGGCATATCGCCAATTTTTTGAGGTAGAAGATGACCACTGATTTTATACACGGCAGACCGATGAAGCAGATCGTTGTGTTTTCGCTGCCGATTATGCTCAGCTCCCTTTTTGCAATACACCTATAATATGGTGGATAATATTATTGTTGGGCGCTATGTGTCTACAAACGCGCTGGCCGCCGTGGGCAATATTGCGCCCATCAGCAGTTTTGCCATCGGCGCTGCATTCGGACTAACCGCCGGCTTTACCATACCGGTGGCGCAGTGCTTTGGTGCCGGGGATCAAGAGGAAACCAATCGCCAGGCCGGTAACGGTATCGGTTTGTCGCTGATTACAGGTGTACTGTTTTCCGCGCTGGCGCTGCTGGTTCTGCACCCGATGCTGGGGTGGATCCATACCCCGAAAGAGATCTATGACCTGTCTGTGCAGTACGCGGCAATTATGTATCTGGGTGTGCCGGCACAGCTGCTTTACAATGTGTTTACCGGTATTGCCCGCAGCGTTGGGGACAGCAAAAAGCCCCTGTTGTTTTTGCTGATCAGCGTGGCTGTTAATCTGGTGCTGGACCTGCTTTTTTTGTGGCGCATTTCGGTTGGGGCGTGGCAGGCATGCCGCTTGGGCAACTTTGATCTCTCAAATCGTGGCAGCTGTGTCTGCCGGGATTTATGTGTTCCGGGGCATACCGGTTTTGCAGCTGAAAGCGCGTATGTTGGTACCTACCGCTAAGCGTACCCGCCGCCAGCTGGCGCTGGGCATTCCGGTGTCCTTGCAGTTTACCATTACCAGTATCGGCTCTATGATTTTGCAAAGCGCCGTGAATGGCTTTGGCGCCAATGTGGTGGCGGCGTTTACTGCTGCCGGTCGGGCAGAAAGCATCACCAATATTCCTATGAGCAATCTGGCGGTGGCCGCGTCTACCTTTGTGGCCCAGAATTACGGCGCCGGGCAGTATCGGCGAATTCTCACCACCGTGCGCAAGGTGTTTGTGGTGGATCTGGGGTTGTCTGTTCTCTGCTCCCTGGTACTCTTTTTCGGCGGAGAGCAGATCGTGGGTCTGTTTATGACGGATTATAACAGCCAAATTGTGTACGCTGCAAAAGAATACCTGTTTGCCATCTCCCTGTGTTACAGCTTGGTAAGCGTACTGTTTGTGCTGCGTAATACCCTGCAAGGGCTGGGTTGTACCTATGCAAATGCAGTGGCAGGCGCCGGAGAGTTAATAGGCAGAATCACCGTTTCGTATCTTTTCACACCGCTGTTTGGGTTCAAAGCTGTCTGTTTTGCCGGTCCTGTGGCCTGGCTACTTGCAGACCTACCCCTAATTGTGCTATACTGGAGGAAAGCCAAGCAAATGCGTAAGTTGTCAAATCAATAAGGGGATTCATAATGACTTATTACATTGCTATGGGCATCGGCGTAGCCGTTTCGCTGGCCTTCGTCTTTGTCCGCTCCGGGGAACTCTGTTCGAAACCTGATTTTCAAATCCGTGTCCAGTTTGTTCTTTATGCTGTCGGCGGTGTTTGCTGTGATCGAGAATTACACCAATGCTGCCCAGTATGGCTCGCTGATCATCATGGGCGGTGCCTTGGGACTTGTGGGCGACATTCTGTTGGATTTGAAAGGGGTTTACAAAAAGGACGCCAATAATTACCTAAAAGGCGGCTTTATCTTCTTTCTGATCGGTCATGTGTTTTATACCGCGGCTTTGATCCATTTTACCAAGCTGGATTGGTGGAAGGTCCTGATCAGCGCCGCAGTTGCTATTGCCGTTGGCGCAGTGATGATCGCCACCGCCAACATTATGCGGGTGCATTATGGCAAGTATCGCCGCATTGTATTCTTTTATGTGTGCTTTTTGGTAATGACCAATGTTACCGCTATTTTCGCCGCCTTTACTACCGGCGAAAAGTCCATGATCCTAATGGCCATCGGTGCAACGCTCTTTACCATTTCGGACGCGATTCTCAGCAATACCTATTTCGGTCGCGGGTTTGACGGCGGCATTTGGCTGTTCCTGAACCACTTTGCCTACTACGCCGGTCAGTATTTGATCGCTTCCTCTGTATTCTTCTTTGGCAAATAATATCACTGCTTTTCGGCTCCTCTTGTGTGCAAGGGGAGCCGTTATTTTCTTTCATGGGGCGAGGGCTTGCTCCCGCTGTTAGGGTCGCCGAATTTGGTGTGGTTGTGACTCTCCGATTTTGCTAAACTTGCATTTTTTTTTCTTCAAATGGCGTATAATATTATGCGTTTGAGTAATCGCTCAAAGGGGGAACTTTTATTTCTATTCAGAAAAAGAAATTAGCTGCGGCTGCCGTTAGCGCTTGCCTGATCCTGGGCAGCACCGCGCCGGCACTGGCTTCGCCTGTTGCCGCTGCTACGGCGCAGACCCAGATTGCGCCCGGTCCTGCCTTGCCGGTGAACATTATGAATACCGAGCAGCAGACGAATGCGGTACGCGCCAAAATCAAGGTCACCGACCTGACCGGCAAGCATGCCACCTTGTCCTGGGACAGCGGCACTCCCTTTGCCATCTACAATGTTTACCAGTATGATTACATTCTCAAAAGCTGGAGCCTGCGTACGCAGGTGCGGGGTAAATACGGTGGAATTGACGGACCTGACCCCGGCCATGTTCTATAAATTCAAGATCACTGTGCCCGGCAGCGACGTTCTCCAGGAGAGCACCGTGGGGGAGACGGATTTTTATACCCGACCCTCTGCCAGTAAAATGGAGCTGTCTGTTTCAGGCGCCACAGAGGTGACCCTGAAATGGAGTACCAAGCATTCTCCTGCCTACTACGAACTGTACCGTGCGGAGAAGAACGGCAAGTACAAAAAATCGCCAAAATCAGCGGCAAAAAAGCGCACTTTTACCGATATAGATGTGTCGCCCAAGACCGTGTATTCTTACAAGATTCGCGGCGTGGTGGAAAACAGAGAAACCAAGACCAAAAGCCGCTTTTCCGACCCGGTGACGGTGAAAACCACCAAGACCCTGAAGCTGCCGAAAGTCTCCGGCGCCTGCAAAACCTACGCTTATTATGATGCGGTAACAGATAAAACATCGCCTGCCTATGCGGTGTTGAATTCCGGCACCTACCGGGGCGTCACCTACAAGACCACCACCGACGAGACCACCGGTATTCGTATGGTAGGGGAATATTATTGCGCCGCCCTGGGCACCTTTTACGGCACCACCAAGGGCACCAAATATAAGGTCACCCTGGACACCGGCAAAACCTTTAAGATCATTTTGTGTGATACCAAATCCAACCGCCATACGGACAAAAAGCACCAGTACGCCAAGAAAAATAAGGATGTGGTGGAGTTCTATGTGGACCGCACCAAGATCCCCGCAGGGGTCAACGGCAATTATAACCGCTTGGAGCCGTTTCACGGCAAAATTCAGTCCATCGAGCGGTTGACGGAATGGGATCTTGCGGAATCATAAAGGCAGCAACAAAAGCACCCGATTGGGTGCTTTTTTTTGTGGTTAAAATGATGTTTGAATTACAGAATTCTCTTGCGTCCGACATGTTTTAATCACCACTGTTTCGTTAAATGTCTATTCGTAATAAAAAAGCTTGTATTTTGTAAAAATCGGTTGACATTCCATATATTAAAATATATAATACCCAATGGAAAAAGGAGGAGTGGGTGAATTATGCCCATTTCTCCTGCTTTTATATCCTGCGGCGCCGAGGGCGCTGCGCAAAATGGAGCGTGAATCTTTATGGCAAAAAATGGACAGCTGTGCTGATGGCCATTCTCATGGTGCTTACCGCATTTCCGGTGACCACCGCGATGGCAGCCGGCAGCAGCGAGGCAAGTAAGCCGGCAGACGGTACGACTCAGGGTCGTCCCTTTGTCAGCGATAATCCGTCTCATTGGTACCGTATTCCCAGTATGGTTACCCTGGATGACGGTACTGTCGTTGCGGCTGCTGACGCTCGTTGGGACGGCGGTATGGACGGCGGCGGTAACGATGTGATCACCGCGCGTTCTACGGACAACGGCGACACTTGGTCTTACACATGGGCCGGCTATTACGGCGATAACGGCAATGTGTTTAGTAAGGCGTCTACCAGTTATTGCGACAGCAATATTGCAACTGACGGCAAGACCCTGTATATGCTGTCTACCTTCTTTGCTTCCGGCGTAGCCATTAACGGCACTTCTGCGAACGCACAGCCTTCTAAGGACACCGGTTTGGACAGTCAGGGTCGTCTGCTGCTTGCCCGTAACGGCGGCGATTATGACTATTACGTGGGCGCGGTAGGTGCAGACGGGTATGCCAGCATTTATAGAACCAGCGACAGCACGGTCGTCAGCGGCTACAAGGTGAACGGCGAGTTTGAGCTGTTTAAGCATGACGCTTATGTTGGCTGCGTTTGGTATTCTAACTGTGAGTTCCAGGCCAAGAAGTGCCAGTACCTGTTTTTCCGTACTTCCACGGACGGCGGCAAAACCTGGAGCGCGCCCTCTCTGGTAAATGCCAGAAAGAGCGGCGAGAAGTTCTTGGGCGCTGGTCCCGGCCGTGCCGTTGTCACGGATGACGGCACCATTTGTATGCCGGTTTATGTTTACGGCGACAATGCTTGGGGCTCCGGCGACGCTTCTCAGGCAACCAGCTTTATTTACAGTAAAGACCATGGCAAGACTTGGAGCCGTACGGCGAACTTTACCAGCACGTCCTCTTTTGGCGGCAGCGGTTGGTCCAGTGAGGCACAGCTTGTAGATTTAGGTAACGGCGTGGTGCGCTGCTTCTACCGTAACGGTAAGAAAAAGATTATGTACTGCGATGCCACCTGGAACGGCTCGGGCTATCAGTGGGGCGATGTGGTAGATACTGGTATTGACATTTGGGGTAACTGCCAGCTGTCTGCCATTATGTATCCCTATTTGATTGACGGCAAGCGTGCCATTTTGGTTTCTTCTCCCTCCTCAACACAGGGTCGTAAAACCGGCGCCATCTTTACCTTGCTGCTGAATGACGACAATACTGTTTCTACAGAATATGCCAAAAAGACCATTACCGCAGAGGGCGCAACCTTTGCGTATTCTTGCTTGACGGTGCTGAAAGACGGCCGCGTGGCAGATTTGTACGAGACGGACGCCTGTGATTTTACCTATAAGGTTTATGATATCCAATCCCTCACCGGAATGGATGTGGACGTTCCCACCACAGCGGATATTCAGATGAATGTGGGTCAGAAGAAGACCTTAACCTTCTCCGAGCAGAATGTGAATAACTCTGCAAGCGATGTGGTGTCTTTGTCTGCTGCGAAGGAAGAACCCGGGGCCACTGCCAATAAGGCAACGGATGCCAATTACAGCGGCGATTCCGTTTCTGTAAAGCGTGCTTTGTACACCTTTACCTCTACCGGTACAGAGTACACCATTGCCCACGCAGGTATGTACTTAAGTGTGGGTACAAACGGTAAGGCCGGCTATCCCGGTGCGTCTACAGCTGCCAATGTTACATTGCGTGCAGTAGACGGTGGCTTCCAGCTGTTGCAGGACGGTCATTACGGCCTGTATTTTATGGAAAAAGATTCCAAGGGCAATGTGGTGAACCACTTTGAGCGTTGGGATTTTGAGGGTAAAGATAAGGATACCAAAACAGAGGAAGAAGTGCTGAAAGCCACCACCTTCCAGCTGTATCGCAGAATCCGCACCGGCGAGACCGGCAGCACGGAGTTGCCCGGCTACATTCAAGTGAATACTGTGGATGACGGCGAGGAATATTTGATTGTCTATCACGGTACGGACGGCTATTTCCTGCTGAATCCCTCTACCTCTACAACGAATATGTATGCCCATTGCTTAAAGGCAAACGGCGGCAGCACCATTGACGGTTACAATGTTACTGTTACCGCCAACGCAGTAGGTAATGCTGTGGTACAGGCAGGGCTGAATACTTATAATATAACGGTTGTGGACGGCGACTTGGCTGTGACCGGTGTGGTTAAGTATGACCCGGTGATTTATACCCACGGTGATGCTTCCCGTAAGGGGCAGCCGTATATGTATTGCGGCTCTTTGATTTCAGACGGTTCAGGCCGGCGAAAAAGAGACCCATTATACGGTTAATGACAGTCGTTATACCATTACCGGCATAAAGTGTGTGGAGGATTCCGCTGCGAATATTAACTATGCGCACGGTAAGCTCAGCGGCACTTTGCATATTGCAGATACTGCCGAGTATGCAAATTATAACAAAGGCGAAACGGTCACCATTGAGACCAATCTGACGGATACGGACGGCAATATTTGGACCCAGACGGATAAGCTGTATGTGGCTTCTAACCCGGTAGCGGGGCACTCTGTTGGTACACAGAATTTGTACACAAATGTAGTCGTTGCGTCTTCTGCTGTAGGTGCTATATATGTGGCAGAGTATTCTTATGGTAATACTGACAGAAAAAATTACACCGGCACAATGGGTATCGAAAATGCGTATAATATCGAAGATGCGAATGCTTTAACTTTTGAAGATAGCTGGGGATCAGCCCGCGGAAATTTGTATTCTACTAGTGCCGGTGATAAAATTGCCGGTCTGTCTGACAACTACAAGAAAGCCAGTGGAGATAATTGTCTTAAAGTGAAAGACAACTCAATGGTATCTGCGTACTACTATTATGATATGAGTAGTGATTCAAATGCAGGTATTACCCGGAATAATGCAGACGGCACCAGTTATTCCTTTAAGCTGGCCTATGTGCCTATGAAGAGTAGCGGTTCCCGTACAGACAGCAGCACGGTTTCTTTCCCGTCTGCAGATTCTCTGAACTATGTGACCGGTACCGGCTTCTCTGCCGATCGTATTTACTTTGACAATTACACCATGGGTGCCGGTGTTAAACAGTATCAGACCATAACCGGCGCATCTTCCGTGCAGCCTAATCAGCAGGAAGAGCAGTCTGTGTTGGCTGAGACTCAGTCTTATTGCACGAATACTAAGAAATCCGGCCTGATTTCAAATACTGTTAAGAACTATTTAAACCTGGGTTTGACCCTACGTGTAAAGGTCTGCAACAAGAGCAACGAGCGTACGCCGTATAATGAGGCGGTGAACAAGGTGCGTGTGTCCACGGACTACACCAAGGAGACTTGGGACAAGTACACCACTGCGCTGCTGAACACACAGGCTTACCTGAACAATTACACCCTGCTGACCACAGACGAGACCAATAAGGATGTTGGCACGGTTTTGAAGTCTACTTATACGGGTCTGACCAAGCGTGCCGACTTTACGGAACTGGAAAAGGTGGTAGAGCAGAACAAGGCGGCTTATGACAAGGGCTTTGCCGGCAATGTAACCGATACAGACCAGAATAAGTACACGGTGGACAGCTGGCAGAACTTTGAGAATGCCTATAAAGCCTGTACGGATTTGCTGGCGCAGTATCCGGAAAAGGGCAGAAACAATGTGGCAGGCTTTACCGTAGGCCCCGATTCTGCAGAAAAGACCACCCAAACCAAAATTGACGAAACCGCAACCCAGCTGAAAAATTCCGGCCTTGTGGTTGCTGCTGACGCCAGCGCCTATGAATCTGCCCGCAGCATCAGCGCCACCATCGACCGCACCGCGTTCCCGGACGACGGTACCGCCATTACCAATACGGTAACCAACGGCGACAGAACCATTTATAAAGCCTACAATGGCAAGGATTATGTGAATTTGCCTGCTGCGCAGCAGGGTACGGTAGACGGCTTTACTACGGATTTGCTGAGTAATATGAATGTAGGCGAGTCCTCCCAGAATGGCCGCACCTTTACCGTTGCCTGCACCGTCAACGGAAATGCCTTTGAAACGAAAGAGGGTAAAGCGGTGTATTACTACGGCACCATTGCCCATTTGGATTTCTCTGCTTACCAGTCTCAGGATACCGTTTGCGTTGTGCATACGAAAACCGGCGACACAAAGATTGACCTTGCCAAGTGCAATTATCAGTTGTCGCTGCTGGTGCAGCGGGATACCACCATTACGGTTACCACTGCCACCAGACCCAATGTGATTGTTGCCGACTACTTTGGCACGATTTTGGGCGCGTTTGTGGGCGCTACCAGCGTTACCGTAGAAGGCAACACCGTAAAGGTAGGCGATACAGTGATTACCGCCAAGGATTCCCCCAAGTACAAATTTACCGGTTGGACTTGGAGCGAAGGCACCCATCAGATTCCGGCGGGTCAGGTTGCGCAGATTGTGCAGAAAGGTACACCCACCGGTGTGGATGTGAACTACACCGTCAGCAACACCAGCACGGCTGCCAACGCCTTGATCAACGGCGCTACCCAGTACACCGCACCCGGCATCAACAAACCCTTAGAGCTGACCTCTGACAACGCAGCGTACTGGACCCGTACCGTAAACGGTGTGGAGACTTTGGCTTCCTACGAGCAGAAAGTTACCCTGTTCAGCGCCAATACGGATACCACATACACGGCATACGCCAGCTTAAATGATCTGCCCAAAAATTTGCAGGAGCAGGCAGAGAGCGGCACGCCGGCATTGAATGGCGTAGGCTTCTTTGCAGACAAAAAGTTTACCTTGTCCTGTGATTATTCTGCCGGTGCGGAGGTGACCGTCTTGGAGGTGGGTGTGATTTACTCCGCCACTAAGAATGGAAAGGACACCCTTGTGAAGGGCGGCGGCGACGATGTGCAAACGGTTGTGTCCCGCAATGTTGCCAACTGGACAGGCAGTCCCAATTCCGGCACCTTTACCATGACCAAGAAGGGCAGCGATACGGGCAGCCATTATATGCGTATGTATGTGAGTTACCGTACTTCCCGTATGAACACCCAGGTCCCTTTGTGGTTTATGGTGATATTTATCAGTGCGTAAACGGCGCTGTTTCCGCAGTGAACTAAAGAAGGAGGACAATAGAATGAAAGCATACGATACTCCGACTTTAGATGTAGAGTGGTTCACCGCCCAAACAGCGCTGAGCCAGAGCACCACGGACCCGGATAAGGAAAATCCCGGCACGGAGTTCTAATCTAAGCACAGAAAACACCCTCGACCAAATGGTCGAGGGTGTTGTTTTTGTTCAATATTGGGTTTAGACGTTCACCACGTTCTGCGGTTTGCCGTCTAAGTAAGCGGCAATATTCGCTTGCAGAATGCCAAGCAGTCTGGCACGGGTCTCATAGGCCGCCCAAGCAATATGGGGGGTAATGCGGCAATTTTTTGCGTGCAGCAGAGGATTGTCAGCCGCCGGCGGCTCGGTAGAGAGCACATCCAGCCCGGCGCCTGCCAGCTTGCCGCTGTTTAACGCTTGCGCCAATGCATCCTCGTCCACCACCGGTCCGCGGCTGGTGTTGATAAAGATCGCGCCGTCTTTCATCTTGTCAAAGGCCGCCGCGTTCATCATACCCTGGGTGTCCGGTGTCAGGGGACAGTGGCAAGTGATGATGTCGCTGTTTGCCAGCACCGTATCCGCATCTGCAAATCGGGTGCTGTGCAGCCCGTCCAAGGGCTTTTCGTGCGGGGTGCACACCAGCACTTGCATACCGAATGTTTCTGCAATCTGTGCCACTCTGTGCCCGATTGCGCCAAACCCAAAGATGCCCAAGGTTTTGCCGTCTAATTCCATCAGCGGTGTTTTCCAAAAACAAAAGTCCGGGCAACGGCACCATTCACCGTTTTCTACCGCCTGTGTATGCACTGCAACCTGGTTGGTAAAGGATAGGATAAAAGCAAACACCAGCTGCGCCACCGCATTGGTGGAGTAAGCGGGAATGTTGCACACGGTAATACCCAGTTCCTTGGCTGCCGCACAGTCTACCACATTGTAGCCGGTGGATTGCAGCCCGATGTATTCCAGGTCCGGGCGCAATGCTTCCAGCGTTGCACGGTCAAGGACGGTTTTGTTGATAATCAGCAAATTTGCACCTTTGGCGCGTTCGACCACTTGGTCAGCCCTTGTACGGTCATAGACCTTATAGTCGCCATAGTTGCCCATCCAGTCCCAGCTTTGGTCGCCGGGGTTGGTGGTATAGCCGTCTAAATTTACAATTTTCATAAAATCACGCCTTTCAGTCCAAATTATAACCCAGTCCGTCTTAAAATGCAACCGGTACTTGCGCCGGGCACGCCGGGCGGTTATAATAATAAGCAAGGGCGCACCCGCATAGTATGTACGGGTGATTTTTGTGAAGCGTGTTTTTCCCGCTGCGCTGTGCGTGGCGTTTGTGTTTGTGACCTGCCTGTCTCTGCAAGTGCTGTTGCGGCAGTCTGTGCCCTCGGCGGTGCAGTACCCCAAGGCGCGCTACAATTTGGTCATCGACCCGGGCCACGGCGGCATGGATGTGGGCACGGTGGCGGCGGACGGCACGGCAGAGAAAGAGATCAACCTGGCCATTGCCCGGGATTTGTATGCTTTTGCGGTGATCAGCGGCATACCAGCCTCTATGACCCGCACCGGGGACTATCTGGTCTACAAAGCCGGAGACGACAAAAAACGCTCAGATTTGTATAACCGTTTTGACTATATTAACAGCGTGGATAACGCGGTGCTGGTTTCTATTCATCAAAACCATTTTGCCGATACCTCTCAGTGGGGGATGCAGATCTGGTACACGGTGAACGATCCGTTGAGCAAGGCACTGGCTGCTAATATTTTAGCTTATGACAAGCAGCACTTGCAGCCGGGTAATCGTCGGGAGAACAAGCCGTCGGACGACAGCTATTATCTGCTTTATAAAGCCAAAGTGCCCTCCGTGATGGTGGAGTGCGGCTTTATGAGCAATGTAAAAGAAAATAATCAGTTAAAACAGGATGTTTATCGGCGCCGCGTGGCCTTTTGCATTTTGGCAGGGCTTAGCGACACCATGAAAACAGGGGAGTTACCGTAATGGCAAAACAGAGGAGTATGTATATTTGCAGCGAATGCGGCTATGAGAGCGGCAAGTGGTACGGCAAGTGCCCGGGCTGTGGCGAGTGGAACACCATGAATGAGGAGACACCGGCGGTCAAATCCACTGGCACCAAGCGCAGCAGCGGCGGTTATGCCTCGCGACCGTTAAAACGTTTGTCGGAAATTACAGAAGACGTGGAGCGGCGTATTTCCACCGGTATTCATGAGTTTGACCGGGTGCTGCGGGCGGCGGTATCGTAGAGGGCAGCCTGGTGCTTTTAGGTGGCGATCCGGGTATCGGTAAGTCCACCATTTTGCTGCAAGCCTGTCAGCACTTGGGTCAGCACCATACCATTCTTTATGTGAGTGGCGAGGAGTCTGCCAATCAGATCAAACTGCGTGCCAATCGGCTGGGTGTGACTACGGACAGTCTATACATTTTGGCAGAGACGGATGTGGGCAGTATTGCCGAGACCATTCGCAGCGAAAAGCCGGATATTGTGATCATTGATTCCATTCAAACCATGGTGTACGATCAGGTGACTTCTTCTGCCGGATCCGTGACCCAGGTGCGGGAGTGCACCAATATTTTTATGCACACAGCCAAAACCTACGGTATCCCTATTTTTTGTAGTAGGCCATGTGAACAAGGACGGCGCCATTGCCGGACCTAAGGTGCTGGAGCATATTGTGGATACGGTACTGTACTTTGAAGGCGAGCGGAACTACTCTTACCGTATTCTCCGAGGGGTGAAGAACCGCTTCGGCTCTACCAATGAGATCGGTGTGTTTGAGATGACCCAAGAGGGGCTTTTGGAAGTGGAAAATCCCTCGTTGATGATGCTCTCCGGTCGTCCGAAGAACGCCAGCGGCACCTGTGTGGCCTGTGTCATGGAAGGCTCTCGCCCCATTTTGGCGGAGGTGCAGGGATTGGTAACGGCAACCGGCTTCGGCACGCCCCGGCGTATGAGCACCGGCTTTGATTTTAACCGTATGGCAATGCTCATTGCGGTATTGGAAAAGCGGGCGGGCTTTTTCTTCAACACCATGGACGCTTATATCAATGTGGTCGGCGGTCTGCGGTTGGACGAGCCGGCGGCGGATCTGTCTGTGGCAATGGCGCTGGTGTCCTCGCTGAAGGACGCGGTGATCGGCGACAAGGTGCTGGCCTTTGGCGAGATCGGCTTGGCAGGCGAAATTCGCGCTGTCAGCCATTGCGAACAGCGCGTGCAGGAGGCCGGTCGCCTGGGCTTCCAGCGCTGTGTGATCCCATTCCATAATTACAAATCCCTGTCCAGGGACCTTAAAAAGAATTGGATATTGTGCCGGTGCGCACCGTTCGCGACGCATTCAGTGCCTTGACGGTGAAAGAGTGATATTTTGACTTAATAAAGGACCCTGCTGCTGCAAGGTCCTTTTGCTTTTTTACTATCGTTCCCAATCTTGCAGGCGTTATGGCGCTGGGGTTTGGGGCTGATTTTTGCCGGTGGCCACCGTGCTGTCGTCAATTTGGTGATCCAGCAGGATTTCTTCTTGGGTCAGCATAAAATAGCTTTGCCAGGCGGGGTCCAGCGGCGTGTTGCCGTCTGCATCGGCCCAGGTCAAATCTACATGGTAGGTGCCGCTTTCCAGTTTTACCAGGTTCCAGGCGTGGGCGGTGTTTTGGGACACGCCGCTGACCTGTGTGCACCACAAATTTGCCTTGCGGCAAAGGTATTCAAATCCGCTGGCATAGCCCTGACAAATGGACGACCCGCCCTCAATGGCGCCGTAGGCGGTGGCAGAGGGTTTGCCGCCGACGGAGTCGTTGTCATAAGTGGTGCGCAAGGAGATCACCGCTGCCAAGTAGCGGTATTTGTCGTAGGTGCTAAAGGTCTTTGGAATGGCGCTGACGATCAGATTGCATTCTTCTTCAAAGATCTGTATTTCCTCTTTTATCTGCTTGGTGTCCGCTGCGGCGCCTGTTGCGTCGTAGGGCAAAAAGTAGCAGAACCGCAGTGCCGTGGTGCGTTCGCCCTCTACGACTTCTTCTATATCAAAATAATTCTCATATTCCGGGTGGTCCCACACAGCGCTGATGCAGCCATCAAAACATTGTCCAGCACAGCGTAGCCCCTGATCCTTGGCGGTGTATGTAAAGGGGTCAAATCTTTCACTTTTGGGAGCATTTCGTCATAGAGTGCCTGTTGTTCGCCGTTTAGCTCGGCATAGGCGGCATTGTCCCGTTTGTATTCGTAGTTGACCGTGGAGGACCAGCCGCCCACAGGGTTCTTCTTCACCAGCTCCAGCGCAGTCTGAATGCTGTCCTCCACCCGCTGGCGGGCAAATGTTTGTGCGGCGTTTTCTGTGGTGGTAACTGCGGTTGTAGGTTCGGTAACCGTGGGCGTTTCTCTTTTGCAGCCGGTGAGCAGGGGAAGCAGTACGGCAATACCGGCGCAGAACAGGGCGGGAAGCGCTTTCTTTAACCGCGTTCGTTTCAGTGGCCTTTGGCGCATGGTTTTCCTCCTATTGGTTGGTGGTTCCGCTGCTTTTTGTACGCTGAAAATAAAAAAAGCCACTGTAACCGAAATTACAGTGGACTTGGTGGAGCATAGGGGATTTCGAACCCCTGACCTCCACACTGCCAGTGTGGCGCGCTCCCAACTGCGCTAATGCCCCGTAGCTATCTTGCTTTGGTAGTATAGCATAGCGTATATGGGAAAGTCAAGAGAATTTTTTTACAAAAATGCAAAAACACAGATTTTTCTCTTTTTGCATAGAATGAGATAGGTTCGTAGGAGGGGTGACAGTGGCGAGTATCAGCCTTTGTATGATCGTGCGGGACGAGGAAGCGGTACTGGGATGGTCTTATGGAGAGCGTGGCACCGGCGGTGGATGAGATCATTGTGGTAGACACTGGCAGCATAGACGGCATAAAGGCGGTGGCTGCTGCCTATACCGATCGGATTTTTGACTTTGCCTGGGTAGATGATTTTGCAGCGGCACGCAATGCATCCTTTGCCAAGGCCACCGGGGATTATATCCTGTGGCTGGACGCAGACGATGTGCTGTTGCCGGAGGATCTGGATGCGTTGTTGTGTCTGAAAAATCGGCTGGACCAATCCCCGGCAGATGTGGTGATGATGCGCTACAACACCGGCTTTGACAGTCGCGGCAATCCCACTTTTTTCTTTGATCGAGAGCGGTTGGTGCGCCGTGCGGCGGACCGGTTTGGCACGGTCGGGTACACGAATATATTCAGTGCCCGGGCACCAGAATTACAGTGAATATTGCCGTGACGCATCGATCAATCAAGACAGCGTACACCACCCGAAACCTACGAATCTATGAAAAGATGGCGGTGGCAGGGGAGTCGTTTACGCCCCGAGATCGATTCTACTACGGGCGGGAGTTATACTACCATCGGCAGTATGACCGTGCGGTACAGGAATTGCAGGCGTTTTTGGCGCCCGGCGACGGCTGGCTGCCGGATCAGTTGGAGGCCTGCAAGTTTCTGAGCGCAGCCCTGCACGTCCAAGGGGATCGGAAGGGTGCGTTTGCTGCATTGTGCCGGAGCTTTGCCTTGGGAGCACCTCGGGCGGACCTGGTATGCGGTTGCGGTGATCTGTTACTGGAACAAGGGGATTATCCGGCGGCGATTTGTTGGTACAAGTGGGCGCTGAAATTGCCCCGGGACCTGCATAGCGGCTTTGTAAACACGGATGACACCGGGTACTTGCCGTACCTGCGGCTTTGCGTTTGTTATGATCGTATGGGGGATTATGCAGCGGCTGCCCGCTGCAATGCCCAAGCCGCAGCGTACCGACCCGATGATGCCGCTGTGCAGCAGAATGCAGCCTATTTTTGCCGCATTGCAGCACGCTGCCGACCTGCCGTCTATTGGAGAGGATAAGGAGCAAAACCGATGAATACGACGATTTATAAGAACCAACCTTGCTGCGACGCTTGCTGCAAGCCTGCCTGTTCCTGCTGTCCCACCGTTGTTGGGCCTACCGGTCCAATAGGGCCTACCGGTCCCACCGGCCCCACAGGTCCGGGTGTTGGCGCTACCGGCCCTACCGGTCCTATGGGTCCTACGGGCGCTACCGGTGCGGCCGGCAGTAACGGCCAAATGGGGCCACAGGGTTCCCACCGGCGCACCGGGTAGTAACGGCCAAATGGGTCCCACCGGTCCAACAGGTGCAACCGGAGCTGCTGGTTTTGCTGGCGCAACAGGACCTACCGGCGCTACGGGTGCTACAGGCGCCACAGGTGTTGCAGGTCCTACCGGTCCACGGGTGCTACCGGCGCAACAGGTCCTGCCGGTACAGCGGGTGCAACAGGTGCTACTGGCATGCCACAGGTGCTGCAGGTCCTGCCGGTGCAATAGGACCTACTGGTGCCACGGGTGCTACCGGCGCAACAGGTCCTACCGGACCTACGGGTGCCACCGGCGCGGCCGGAACGGTGCTGCCCGGCGAATTGGTGACCAATGGCACTATGGAGCAGTTCACCGATACCGTTCCCACCAGCTGGACGGTGAACAACGAAGCTTTGGCTGGGCAAGCCACCGGCGCCGGTCAGGTGCACAGCGGTTTATCAGCGGTGCAACTGGCATCAGGTGCGCAAATGCGCCAGGCGCTCGCAGCTGCCCCAGGCAGCTATTACCGGCTTTCTTTTTATGCCCAAGGGGTAGGGGATCAACCGGCAGTGACTGGCAGGATCATCTTTACAGACGCAGCCGGCGGCGAATCAAATGCGGCTGATGTGTCGGTGCGTTCTCAGGATATGGTTAAGACGGCGCCGAATTTTGGTTATTATCAGGTAATCAGTACTGTGGTGCCGGAAAATGTGACCACAGTGACAGTCTATCTGGAAGCAACCGGCGGCGCGGATGACAGCGTCATTCTGGACGATGTATCTCTGACCGTGGTTTAACTACGGGGGCTCGGTGTGCCTAGGCGCGCCGGGCTTTTTCATTGCCAAAAAAGGCAAAAAAGTCTACCCAAATGGTCCGCGGTCAAATCGGCAAAAATAAAATAATCGAAGGCAGTGGGAGTCTGCAGCCTGTTTGTAAATCGGCTGCGATTTTTCGCCACAAGGCCATCGGTATAACCGTTGGCCTTAATTTTGTAAAAAATATTGCAATTTTTCTTTGTATTTTGCGAATCATCTGTTATAATAAGCACATTCCAAGGAGAGGATGTGGAGTAATGGGCGGATATTTTGCCGCAGTATCCAAAGAAGATTGCGTATTTGATTTGTTTTTCGGGGTGGACTACCACTCCCACCTGGGCACACGCCGGGCGGGAATGGCGGTGTATGACCCGGAAACCGGTTTTGACAAAGCCATACATAATATTGAGAACGCGCCGTTTCGTACGAAGTTCACCAAGGAGTCTCAGGAGATGCACGGCACCATGGGCATCGGCTGCATTTCCGATTTTGAGGCACAGCCCATACTGGTGCGCTCCCATCACGGGACCTTTGCCATTACAACGGTAGGGAAGATCAATAATGCAGACGCTATTGTGGACGAGATTATCGGGACGAACGCCCATTTCTTTGAAATGCACAACGGCGAGATCAATCCCACGGAACTGGTGGCAGCGCTGATCGATCAAAAAGAGAATTTTGTAGAGGGTATTCGCTACGCGCAAGATGTGATCGACGGCTCTATGAGTATGCTGCTTTTGACCCCCAAAGGGGTGTATGCTGCCCGGGATAAGCTGGGGCGCACACCCATTGTGCTGGGCAAAAAGCCGGACGGTTACTGCGCCAGCTTTGAAAGCTTTGCCTATTTGAACTTGGGCTATACCGATGACAGAGAACTTGGCCCCGGCGAGATCGTGGTGCTAACGCCGGACGGTGTGCAGCAGTTGGTTGCACCGGGCAAAAAAATGAAAATATGTACCTTCCTATGGGTGTATTACGGTTATCCGTCCTCATCCTATCAAGGGATCAGCGTGGAAAAAATGCGTTACCACTGCGGCGAGCTGCTGGCAGGCCGAGACAACGCCAAGCCGGACATTGTGGCTGGTGTGCCGGACTCCGGCATTGCCCACGCCATCGGCTATGCCAACGCCTCCGGCATACCGTTTTCTCGTCCATTTGTTAAGTACACGCCTACCTGGCCTCGCTCCTTTATGCCACCCAACCAGACCAAAGCGCAACCTGATCGCTAAGATGAAGTTGATTCCGGTGCACGATTTGATTGAGGGTAAGAGCCTGCTGCTGATTGACGACTCCATTGTTCGCGGCACCCAACTGCGGGAAACCACGGAGTTTTTGTACGCCAGCGGCGCAAAAGAAGTGCATATCCGGCCGGCCTGCCCGCCGTTACTGTTTGGTTGTAAGTACCTGAACTTTTCCCGTTCCACCTCAGAGATGGAACTGATCACTCGTCGTGTGATCCTGGAACTGGAGGGTGGCGATCCGACAAAGGAAGTGTTGGAAGAATACGCCGACCCGGACAGTGAAAAATACGCCGCCATGGTGAAAAAAATCGGCGAAAAGCTGCACTTTACCAGCTTGCGTTATCATCGATTGGACGATATGATCGCTTCCGTAGGTATTCCTGCGGATCAGCTTTGCACCTACTGCTGGAACGGCAAAGAATAAATAGTGCAAAAAAAAAGAACAGTTATCCTTGCGGATAGCTGTTCTTTTTTGCTATTGAAATAGATGCTATTTATAGATTTATATCAATAACCGGTTACTCTGCTTTCATGTTCGCAAAGCACTCGCTGCAATAAACCGGACGGTCTTCCCGCGGCTCAAAGGGAACCTTTGCAGGCTGCGCCGCAGTTGGCGCAAACAGCGTCGTGCATTTCGCGGGGACCGCGAGCGGCGGCTTTTCTTGCGCTACGGCAAGCTTTGCAGCGCTGGGGCTCATTGACAAATCCCTTTTCAGCATAGAACTCCTGTTCACCGGCTGTAAAGACGAATTCGTTCCCACAATCCTTGCAGACTAATGTTTTGTCTTCGTACATTGGACCTTAACTACCTCTCATAAGATTTATTCAAAAAAGAAGCGTCAACTTCTTACGAATACGCTGTAATGCGTTGTCTACCGCCTTTGGGCTTTTGTTCAGTCGTGTGGCAATATCCGCATATCGAAAACCGCTGATGTGCAGGCGCAGCACCTCATTTTCCATGGGGGACAACTGCTGCTCCAGCGCGCGGCTTAGGCGCGCCACACTCTCTGCGGCCAAAAAATCGTCCTCCGCGCTGACGGCTGTACCGGCATGATCCAGATATCCTCCAAGGGAACCATATTATCCGTGGGAACATCTTTGCGCCGACTGAATTTTTCGCAGCGCGGTTTGTATTGCATTTTCAATACAAGTGCCGGCAAAAGTGCGAAAAGCGGCGCCTCGTTTCGGTTGGTACGCACGCAGGGCGGCCAGCAGACCGATCATGCCCTCCTGGACCAGATCGTCCTTCTCCAGCGGAGAGTGAATGTACTTCATGGCAATCATCTCCACAGTGGGACGCATGGCGTGGACCAGTGCATTTATAGCTTCTCCGTTGCCGCTTTGGGCGGCGGAAACCAGCGATTCAATATCTGTTTTTTTTGTTGCTGACATAATTTTCCTGCCTTATGATTGATTATACAACGGTTATTGGTCATAGTCAACAATTTTTCATTCTGCAAGAAAAAATTATTATTTAACTTGGATAATAATGTGCAATACGCGCAAAATGGTGATTAATTAAAAATGCTTATACATTAAAGCGGAACAGCACCACATCGCCGTCCTGCATCACATATTCCTTGCCCTCACTGCGGACCAAGCCTTTTTTTCTTTGGCAGCCGTCATACCGCCGCAGGCCACCAGATCGTCAAAGGAAACCACCTCGGCGCGAATAAAGCCCCGCTCAAAGTCTGTGTGGATCTTGCCGGCTGCCTGGGGGCGCCTTGGTGCCTTTTGATGGTCCAGGCACGCACTTCCGGCTTACCGGCGGTCAGGTAGGAAATCAGACCCAAAAGGGAATAACTCTTCTTGATCAGCCGATCCAGGCCGCTTTTTTCCAGCCCCATATCACTAAGGAACATGGCCTTTTCGTCCTCGTCCAGTTGAGCGATCTCTGCTTCCATTTCTGCGCAGATGGGCAGTGTTTCCGCACCCTCTGCGGCAGCGATCTCCTCCACCGCTTTGTAGAACGGATTGCTCTCAATCCCGGCGTTAAAGTCGTCCTCGCCCATATTGCAGGCATAGATCACCGGCTTGATGGTCAGGAGGGATACTTCTTTCAGGTACTCTTGTTCATCCTCACTGATCTCCACGCTGCGGGCGGTTTTGCCTTTTTCCATCTCCGCGGCCAGTCGCTCCAGAAACGCCACCTCCGGCTGCCAGCGTCTTGTCGCCTTTCATGGCTTTTTTACGGCTGTCGATTCGTCGATTCAGAATATCAAGATCCGAGAGGATCAGCTCCAAATTGATGGTCTCAATGTCCCTTGCCGGATCCACAGAGCCGTCCACATGTGTGATGTCGTCATTCTCAAAGCAGCGCACCACATGGATAATGGCGTCTACCTCCCGGATATGAGACAGAAATTTGTTGCCCAGACCCTCGCCCTTGGACGCACCTTTGACCAGACCGGCAATGTCCACAAACTCAATGGTGGCCGGCGTGAATTTGTCCGGGTGGTACATTTCTGCCAGCTTGTCCAGCCGTTCATCCGGCACGCTGACCATACCCACATTCGGCTCTATTGTGCAAAAGGGGTAGTTGGCGCTTTGGGCGCCTGCGTTTGTAATGGCGTTAAAAAGTGTACTTTTGCCAACATTTGGCAAGCCTACGATACCAAGTTTCATTCTTTT
>VOFC01001560.1_pt1 | contig 32001 bp, 28 predicted proteins | sample 5384161 | NCBI WGS metagenome assembly VOFC01 (sample SAMN12384722, study PRJNA508395) | human gut metagenome | isolation source: healthy gut B | host: Homo sapiens
GCCGAAAAATCGGGAAACGCAAAGAAAAGCGGATTTAAGAAGAAGAATGGTTTGCAAATCATTACCCAAGAAGATGTAAGATTTAACACATGTAGGAAGCTATTGCACCGTTTGTCTCCGTTTTGCGTATCAAGGTTTAACTCGTTGATATTTAACTTTGCAAACAAAAAAACGAGTATGGCAAGAAGTACATTCAAAGTGCTGTTCTACGTGAACGGCAGCAAGGAGAAAACCGGCATTGTTCCCATCATGGGACGAGTGACAATCAACGGTTCTGTGGCACAGTTCAGCTGCAAGCAGAACATCCCGAAAACGCTTTGGGATGCGAAAGGCAACCGAGCCAAAGGAAAGAGCATTGAAGCGAGGGACATCAACCACGCTTTGGACAACATCAAGGCGCAAATCATCAAGCACTACCAGCGCATATCCGACCGAGAGGCATACGTAACGGCTGAAATGGTGCGCAATGCCTACCAAGGGGTAGGAAGCGAGTATGAGACACTGATAAAGGCTTTTGACAAGGATTGCGCCAACTTTCTGAAACGTGTCGGTAAAGACCGCAGCATCGGCACGTACAAGGTCATGGTAAGGGCAAGGAACTATGTCGCAGCCTTTATCAAGTCATTCTACAGACGGACGGACATGTCCATGCTGGAACTTACACCCGACTTCATCAAGGAGTTTGCGGCTTATCTTACAGCTGAACGGGGACTGAAAAACGCCACCATCTGGCTGAACTGCATGTGGCTGAAAGGGGTGGTGATGCGTGCGCACTTCAACGGTCTGATACCGAGAAATCCGTTTGCGCAGTTCCATATCAGCCCGAATGTCAAGGAACGGGAGTATCTGACAGAGGACGAAATCAAAAGAATCATGGCGCACGAGTTTGACAACCCCACCCTCGCATTGGTGCGAGACCTGTTCATTTTTCGCCTGCTTCACCGCCTTGTCTTTCGTGGATATAAAGAACTGACCACCGATGACATAGTGGAGGTGAACGGTGAGAAGTGGATAATATCCAAACGGCACAAGACAAAAATACCTTTCCAAGTGAAACTGCTTGACATTCCCTTGCAGATAATCGAACGGTACAAGTATCTGTCGGAAGACAAGCTGGTTTTCGGGAAAATCAACTATTGGACGATGTGCAAACAGCTGAAAAAGGTAAAATGGCGGAATGCGGAATAGAAGCATATCTCCTACCATTGCGCACGTCATACGTTTGGAACACTGGCTCTTAGCAAGGGGATGCCCATTGAAAGCGTGAGCCGTGTTCTGGGACACACGAACATTGTCACGACTCAAATCTATGCGAAGATAACCACGCAGAAACTTGACAATGACCTGACGATGTTCGGCAACAAGCTGAACGCATCGTTCGGAAGTGTAACCCCATAACCAAGCATAGCCATGAAACGAAGCATCATAACAACAGACGGTAACGGCAACATCATCATGCCGACCGACATTAGCGCAACCGCCATGAGCGAATGGGAACTTTGCGACCTGTTCGGAGTAACCGCCCCGACATTCCGTGCAGGGCTGAAGGCTCTTTGCAAGAGCGGAGTTTTAAGGGAATACGGGATAAGGCGAAGCATACGGGTATCCGATAATTGCTGTATGGAGGTTTACAACCTTGAAGCGATAGTTACCCTCGCTTTCCATATCGGCACATTCGGAGCGGAACGGGTACGCAAAGCCGTTCTTGAAAGACAGTACTTGCGAAAAGAGAAAACAAGCATCTTCTTCTCGCTGAACACCAATAGTATAGCCAAATCCGAATACTTCTCGTAGTTGAATGACTGATGCAATTCACTCGGTAAGTCAGTAATTCAATAAGTCAGTACGACAGACGCTCTGATTTTTTCTCCCGAAAAGCGTAATCCCCACATTCGTTTTTCGGGAGTTTTTCATTTCATCAACCCGTTTCCGTCCAAAACCATTGAAAGTTTTTTCTTCGGGGGCTATTTGTCACCGTTCTGCCGCGTTTTGCGTAACAACTTATCCGATAAATGCTTATACTTTTGCAGCTGGTATTTTTCAAACTTAAAACCATTTGATTATGTCAGCTGACAAACAACAAGACAGCCACAGATCGCCATCGGATGGCGGCATGGCAAAGGAAGAGTTTATCCGAGTGGGGACAACGCTCTATAAGATTGTGGAGCAGCCCAAACTGAACGGAGGGTATGTGAAGAAACGCATCGTGTGGAACAACGAGACCCTGCGCCAAGACTATGGCAAGGACTACATCGGCAGAGTTCCCAAGTAAGACGGCTTCTGCACAGTACCCGAACATCATCGGCTACCGTTCCGTGGTCGGCAAATTCCTTAATCTCTATGAGCCGATAGACCATGTACTCCGACAAGGGGATTTCCCCTCTGTCCGTTCATTGCTACGGCACATCTTCGGGGAACAGTACGAATTGGGGCTGGACTATCTGCAACTGCTCTACTTGCAACCCATTCAAAAACTGTCTATCCTGCTGTTGGTATCGGAAGAACGCAACACCGGTAAAAGCACATTCCTGAACTTTCTGAAACTTCTCTTTCAGAACAATGTAACCTTCAATACCAACGAGGATTTTCGCAGTCAGTTCAATTCCGATTGGGCAGGCAAGCTGCTTATCGTGGTAGACGAGGTGTTGCTCAACCGCAGGGAGGACAGCGAAAGGTTGAAAAACCTCAGCACTACCTTATCCTACAAGGTGGAAGCCAAAGGCAAAGACCGTGACGAGATAGCATTCTTCGCTAAGTTCGTGCTATGCTCCAACAACGAGTATCTGCCTGTAATTATAGATGCAGGGGGAAACACGCTATTGGGTGCGCAAGATAGACAGCTTGCAGTCGATGACACCGACTTCCTGCAAAAGCTGAAAGCGGAGATACCCGCCTTTCTCCATTTCCTGCAACACAGAACCCTATCCACCGAAAAGGAAAGCCGAATGTGGTTTGCCCCATCGCTACTGCATACAGAAGCCTTGCAGAAGATTATCCGCAACAACCGCAATCGATTGGAGATAGAGATGCACGAGCTGATACTTGACATCATGGAGAGTACAGGCACGGACACTTTCTCGTTCTGCTATGGCGATATTCTTCTTTTGTCGGGAAACTCGCAAGTAAAAGCCGAGAAGCACCAAGTAAGAAAGGTATTGCAGGAGTGCTGGAAACTGACACCTGCAAACAACGGACTGACCTATACCACCTGCCAATTCAACTACAATCGGGAGTGCAGGTATGAGCCGATAAAAAGGGTCGGTCGTTTCTTTACCGTCACAAGGGAACAGCTTGAATCCCTGTAATATCATCCTTTTTGTTGAAATGATGAATATGTATATAACCATATTGATAATTAGCATCATACACTCTCAACAAAATCTCAACAATCCAAAAGAAAAGTTGAGAGGACAGCACCGACCGATTGTTGTTTTTTCTTTTGGTGGGTACTTTGTTGAGAAGATATTGAATAGGTATAAGTCTGTATATAAAAGAGTTAGGCTATACATTCATCAAATCAACGGATTTTCATCAATCTTAAAACCGTATGTAATATGACCACACAAGATGTAAAGCAAATCAGAATGGCAGACTATCTGCAAAGTCTGGGCTATACGCCCGTAAAGCAACAAGGCAGAAACCTGTGGTACAAATCACCTCTCAGGGAGGAAACCGATGCCTCGTTCAAGGTAAACACCGAAATCAACAGGTGGTATGACTTCGGACTTGGCAAAAGGGGTAACATCATCGCATTGGCGGCGGAACTCTACCGCTCCGAAGATGTGCCGTACCTGTTAAGGCAGATAGAACGGCAGACACCGCACATCCGCTCTGCATCGTTCTCTTTCGGAGAGTGCCAATCGGACAACAGAACATATCGCAACTTGCAAGTTGGCGAGTTGTCATCCCCTGCGCTCATCGCCTATCTGCAAGAGAGAGGAATAAACATCGGACTTGCCAAAAAAGGGAGTGCAAGGGAGCCACACTTCATCCATAACGACAAGCCCTATTTCGCCATCGGCTTCCCGAACATGACAGGAGGGTATGAAGTTCGCAACCGCTATTATAAGGGATGTGTCGCCCCGAAAGACATCACCCATATCAGACAGCAGGGAGAACCCCGGAACGTGTGTTATCTTTTCGAGGGGTTTATGGATTACCTCTCGTTCCTTACCATCCGTACAGACGACCACCCCGACCATCCACGACAGACCGAGCAGGATTACATGGTTCTTAACTCCGTTTCCAACATCGGCAAAGCGGAACAACTGCTAAGGCAATACACCCGGATAGGCAGTTTCCTTGACAACGACCACGCAGGGCGGAACGCATACGACAACCTAAAACGGATATTAGGCGACTGCTTGCAGGATATGTCGATACACTATAGGGTACAACGACTTGAACGAGTATCTGTGCAACAGACAATCTGCAAAGCAGACAGAGCCGACAAAGCAAGCCCAATCCGCAAGACGGATGATACAGCCACCGAAAAAGCGAGGGCTGAAAATGTAGAGGGAAACAGGCTTGCAGCGGCACGGATATTTACCGAGGGAAAATACCGTAGGGCGTTTTCTTCACGCATTTTGTCCTAAAAGCCGCCAAAGGGGGCAACGCTTTGAAAAACCCCAAAAGGCAAGGGCAAGCCCCTCTGCACACCCCATCGGAGACGGAATACAAACCGCTCCGAAGATAAGCAAAACGATAACGATCACAAATAAAATAAAGGAGAAAAACATATGGGATTCGTAGTATTGCACATGGAAAAGGCGCACGGTTCCGACAGCGGAACAACCGCCCACATCGAGCGTTTCATCATTCCGAAGAACGCTGACCCGACAAGGACACACCTTAACCGAAAACTCATCACATACCCCGATGGGATAAAAGACCGTTCGGCAGCCATCCAAAGAAGATTGGAAGAAGCGGGACTGACACGCAAAATCGGAAAACAACCAAGTCAGGGCAATCCGCATCAATGTATCGGGTACACCCGAAGATATGGCTCGTATCGAAGCAGAGGGGCGGTTAGGCGAATGGTGTGCCGACAACATAAGATACTTTGCCGACCTGTTCGGCAAGGAGAACATAGTGGCAGCGCATCTGCACAGGGACGAGGAAACACCGCACATACACGTCACGCTCGTTCCGATAGTCAAGAGAGAGCGCAAGCGTAGGAAACGGGAGGAACAGGCAAAGAAACGCTACCGCAAGAAACCAGCCGACACCGTAAGGCTCTGTGCCGATGACATCATGACACGGCTGAAACTGAAATCCTACCAAGATAGTTATGCCATTGCAATGGCTAAATACGGATTGCAGCGTGGTATTGAGGGCTCAAAGGCACGGCACAAGTCCACGACACAGTATTATCGGGACACCCAACGGCTTGCCGACAGTCTGAAGGCGGAAGTGGTGGACTTGCAGCAGCAGAAAGAAACGGCACAGGAAGAACTCAAACGAGCCAAGAAAGAGATACAGACCGAGAAGCTGAAAGGCGCAGCCACGACCGTAGCGACAAACATAGCCGAAAGCGTGGGTTCTCTTTTCGGGAAGTGGAAAAATGAAATCATTGGAACGCAGGAACGAGGATTTGCAAGACCGCATCCTTGAACTTGAAGACGAAGCCCGACAGAGGGAGCATCAGCAAGCCAAGCAAATACAAGAGATAAAAGACGCTTACGAACAACAGAACAGCAAACTGTCCGAGTTTGTGGATTTTGTCAAACGCTACTTCCCCTATGTGGAGAAGCTGATGCCGACAATCAAGTTCTTGCGTGATACTCTAAATTTTGGCGATGCCGTTATTCGAAAACTATGCACATTCAAGGATGTTTCCATTAAAGGCGAACTATATTCTCGTGAGTTTAACCAACACTTCAAGGCCGACAAAGCGATATGTTCACTTAAAGAAGATAGAGATGGAAACTTCAATTTCAAGATAGACGGTGTTTCGCATGTCAGTTGGTTCAGACGAAAGAAAGACGAGTTTATGCAAGCATTGGGAGTAGCCACAAGGAAACAAAACAAAGGTATTAGATTGTAAATCAAAATAAAGTCCGTGATAATGGTATGCCGTATCACGGATTTTTTGTACTTTTGTATTCGGATTGGGGCAACCCTTTCCAAGACATGAGAGAAACAGAAGAAGCGTTATGCTCATCTTGTACTTGAAAACGTAGGAAATTTTCAAATTGGATACAAGGATAGCATAGTGGTTCTCACGCTATAGCGTGGGCTGCTATTGTTACATCCGTATCCAAGGTTTCCTACGACCTTCAAGTAAGAGTGTGGCATACAGTTCACGCTTTTTGTCTTGCAAACCCAAAAAATATAATGATATGCGTTTACAGAAACCGTTTTTTAATTTTAAGTTTTCTCCTGATGAGCTTTTCAATGCTCTTTGGTCAAACTACTTATTCTCCAACTCTTAAAAGTCGGAATAATCAATGTACTATAGAAAAAGTGCAATTAACTAACGATGAAACTATTGTTACGATAAAAGTACCTCGGTCTAAACAATGGGGAGGTTGGGTAAGATTTAGTTCTGCTACCGTTTTAGTACCAACTGATGCTTGGAATATAAATGATGCAAGACGTTCAAAATTAGACTTTCCGGACTTTATTCCATCTTCTGAATATGCTCAATTATATGCAGATGCCATTAGAAGAATTAAGGAAGGTCGCCAAACAATGAGCGAAGCAGGATTTCTAATTCGTAGTTTAGGTGCAGACCAATTAGATACAAAATATAAGATAAATGAAAAAGGTCGTGATTTTTACTATTTTGAATTGCACTTTGACAGGCTACCGTATGGATGTGAGAACGTATATATTCGAGAACTTGCTGATGGGGGATTTGAATGGGTTGGAATACAAATAAATAATCCATATCCCAATGTTCTAATATAGGATTAAATGAAATTGAACTCAAGCGAAAAATAGATAATCAGAATGATGGGATTGTTGGCATTTATGAAGGTTTTTCCGAAAATAAATATAAGTTGGCATGTATTAAGGATGGAAATGAATATAAGCTAATATACTTAGGAGGTTCTGAGATTCTAAAACAATGGCGTTTAGGAGATGTTAAGGCTGTATTAAGAACAAGTGCTACTACTCCTGGATTCTTTAAAGTTAATTGGTATATGGCTGACAAGACAATCAATACGGATGCCTATGCTATGTTTGAAGGTGGTAGTATGAAAATTGTAATCGATGGAGATGAAAATGGATATTTGAAAATGTATCCTACATCCAGCAATATAGGAAATCCATCCTTGACGCAAGAATGGTCTGGGACAGGATTTGCTCTTAAAAATGGGTATATCGTAACAAACTATCATGTAATTGAAAATGCCAAGTCAATATTCATTCAAGGAATAAAAAGGTGACTTTAGTCCTAAATATAATGCGACCATTATTGCTACTGACAAATACAATGACCTTGCATTATTACAGATTTCAGACAATAGATAAATCGTTCAAGCATATAAGCATTGTGTATGAATGACTTGCAGGAGGATATGGAATAGGCTATTCCGAGCCTCTTACATGCCGCCTTGGTTTTGACAGCAGCAAGCGATGCATTGAAGTGAAAATCAATTTTCTGAAGTCGGTTGACTGACAATTGGTGATTCCTGCATGCTGCTTTCCATCTCTAAAGCAAAACTCCAGCTGAAAGCCTGGTTCTGTAATAATCCAGCACCTCGCGTCCATCCATGGAATCGTCTGTAGAGAAATAAAGCTGCCACTTGTCAGTCCTCCCGTCCATCGGATACCAGATGGCCAAGGAAACATACCTTTTGAGAGCTTTTTGCATATACCCTCAATCCGTATAGCTTTCCCTTGTTCACCTTGTATTCCTTGCACCGGGTCAGATCCAGATTGGCAAAAGTCAATCCTACCGTCAAACCACTTGGGATGGCCACGTTTTCCTGTTTTCTGTTCCAATGTCGGATAGTACAGGATTACGTCATTCCGAAAGCGGCTGATGACATGGAAATCGTTCTCACACATAGGCGTTATGAAAGTTTCCTTGGAAAAGAATGCGTCTGCAACCACCGTTCTGGATATGCTCTGTATCTTGTCTTTTCTACTGATAAGATAACTGCTGTACCAGTCAACGAGGTTCTTGTCCATATTATCCAAGGTCTTACAATCCGGCGTCTGAATGGAACCTAAAGTCATGCATTCATGGTTGTCGATGTCAATGACACTGATGCCCATGATTTCCAATCCACGCTTGTACTCTCCTGCACAACCAGACCAGAAGTAGCCTATCCAAGGTGTCTTCTTGCGATTTGGGGATATAGGAAGGATCGATGGCGATGGCTTTTCTTTTGCCTGTGAGATACTTGCTGATGATAGAGCCGTTGAACGCAAACCAATCGAAAGTTTCATGCTCAAAAGGTTACGATAAGTCTGTTCTGAGAAACAGCCATATCTGCCCAATTGAAGGAAGTTTATACGATCTGGGATGGCCATGAATAATTTCATGGTGTCCATGAACGCTTTTTCAAAAGGTTTGTGTATATTAGCAACTGATTTGAGAGCCGACAGGCACTCAGTTGGTATTGCATAAGGAGTGTTTCTTTAGTCATAATCAGAAGAGTTCAGAGACTTCTAATTTACTAAAAACCAACGAATTATGCAATGCTTTTTATCTTTGTTATCAGCAGATTAGCACATTTTTTCAGCACATTTCTTCATGCTTAACCATTCGTTTTGACAACATTTCAATGACCTCTTTAGTGTTTTTCGAACCGACAGGAGATGTATTTTGCCGGTTCTATGGTTTAACTTTTAATCCATCAACTTCTATTTCTATAAAAACAATAGAACATCCTTCAGTCGGTAGAACTACAGCAGAAAGAGCAAAAATAAAGAGTGTGAAATTAGCAAAGGACTATACTGCTATCGAAATCACAAGTAACAATCAATCTGGAAACTCGTATTACCAATGGTGCAATATAGATAGGAATACGTACATATTAGTGAACGGAACTCGATATACACTAATAAGAACAGATGGTATTGAAATAGCTCCCCAAAAAACATATTTCTCATATGCAGGGCAAGATATTACATTCACATTATATTTTCCACCAATCTCGGATACGGCAACATCTATAGATTTAATAGAATCAATTGACAGTGAATGGAAATTTTATGGAATAAAAATCAAATAAATATGAAAATTTGGGATATAGATTTAGGTGACGAGCAAATTAAAGAAATGCCATTAGCTGGAAGAAAGTCTATTTCCATTCTTTTGGGTGCGGGATTTTCTGCCCCCAAAGGTTATCCTATAGGAAATGGCATGAATAATGGATTGCTTCATTTTGATGATAAAGACGTTGATTTTTCACCAGCTGGTGAATTAGCAATTTCTACAGATGGACAAAAACCGCAATTTCAACTCGAAGGAGTATATAATGCACATCAGAAATATTTTGTTTTTTGCAAACGTCTTATAAAAGAATACACAAAAGCGCATAATGACGAATTTGATTATGAGTTATTTTATGACTTTATAAAGTCTGATGAAGCAAAGGAGCAGCGCTATCAAGTTTTATGTGATGATTTGCTAAATGATACTGAAAGTTTTGATAGCTACTTATTTAATATCTCGCACATTTATAATCAGATGGCAGAACATCTACTTAAAGACCGAGATGGAAAGAATCGTTATGATGACGAACCGTTTAAAATCAACAATGTTGAAGGTTATAACGGTTTTCTTGATTATTTATCTCAATTAAGTAGTAAGTACACAATAAATGTACATACATTAAATCATGATTTGCTATTTGAATCATTTAATAATACTGGATACATAAATGGTGGTATCTCCGATGGTTTTGACGAATACGGTTCTGAGTATTACGGAAGATTAATACATGATAATCGAACATATCATTGCCGCTTAGAGAGATATACGGGCAGATATAATACTCCCATACGATTATTCAAGCTTCACGGAAGCCTTGATTATGTTCCTTTTTTACCGAGAAGTTGAAAATGGTTTTATGATACCAGATAAGTATGTTAAGATAAAATGGGGTATGGGTGCTGGTGACATAATGAAAAGTCGAAAATCAAAAATAGGATATGATATCTCTCCTTTTGAATATCATGCTGATTTTTTGACAGGCACCACATCTAAGATACAACGTTATAACGAGCCATTATTATTCAAGAAACTATTTAAGAGATTTAAGAAAAATCTAAAAGCAAGCAGATAAATTGATTATAATTGGGTATGGCTGCAAAGACAAAGGTATTAACGAGATAATAAAGGAATACTTTGATTACAATAATAAGCCAACGTTCATTATAGATAAATATGCAGGTGAAATGGTCACAGATTTCGGTAAGGATATAAATGCGATTATCCACAAAGTTGACATTAACCATATTAATTCTATGCTATTCCAATAAGTTTTATTGGATAATTCCGAATATAAACAATCCTATTATTTTTCGTTCTATAAGTTGCCGAATATTTAGTAGGATTGTCTATATTTGTAGTCATAAAGAGTTATTTGAACGCAATTCATAGCAGAACGCTGCAAATGGCACAGTTGCCAAGTCATTACCTCAAAATCGGGTAATTCTCCCAATGTCCTTATTATAAGGAACTAAGAAAGCTATTCCAAAGTTACGAAAAAATATTGGAATGCGCAACTATTTGATTGATTATCAACTATCTAAAATTGTTCATGCATCTTATATATACCTCTTTTACTATCGTTGTATTTATAGATGTGCATTGAAAGTCAAGGGTAGCTGCGCTACCCCGCATTTTTCATCCCCTAAACTGAAGATTTAGGGGTTTTCAAATGCGAGTCTCTATAAATATGCGAGATACTGTGCTTGAACAATATCTCGCAAAATGGGCTTTTAAAGGGATGACCCGTTTATATATAGCTTCGCTACCTCAGCAGAACGCCAGCAAACTTACCTCACTCGGCATTCGGTTGGTATTGACTTGCCGATATCACTGAAATTCAACATCAACATACTGTTTGCTAAAAGAAGCAATTACTGTCGGCGAGGGCTTGCATGGAGGGGAAGAGCATGTTGGCGCCTTCGTTGAGCAGGGCGCTTTCGGGCAGGGGGCCGGTGTTGACGGCTATGGTGAAGATTTGGGCGGCTACGGCGGCACGAACGCCTAAGGGGGCATTTTCAACCACAATGGCTTCGTTGGGCTTGATGCCGACTTTGGCCAATCCCATGAGGTAGGGTTCGGGGTTGGGTTTGCCGTGCTTTACGTCTTTGCTCGATACGATGAGGTCGGGACTGAAGTAGCCGGGGTAATTGTGTTCGAGGCGATCAAGAAGCGACTTCTGTCCGCTGCCGGTTACTACAACAATGGTGAGTCCGGCAGCTTTTACCTTTTGCAGCACTTCGTGGGCTCCGGGCATCTTGGGGGCTTCGGGACAGGCATTGAACAGGCGGCACTTTTCTTCGTAAATGCGTTGCACTTCATCGGGCGTGGCATCGCGGTTCCAATAACGCTGGGTGAGGATGTTGATGGTGGCATTGCCGGTTCGTCCTTCGTGCATATAGGCTTCCTGCTCGGTCATGTTGAGTCCGAACTCGGTGCAGACTTTGGCCCAGGAGCGGGCATGGTTGGGCATGGAGTCGAAGAGTACGCCGTCCATGTCGAACAATACGGCCTTGGGGGTGAAGGTGCTGAAGCCTTGTTTTTTCAAATATAAATTGACTGCTTGCATGATTTCTTTCGGATTAGAGTGGGCATACCTAAAAACGGGGTATAAGTTTACGGGCGAAAACCTGTGAGCTTTCTCTGGCAAACTTATACCCCGGATGATATGAAGCGGGTGTCTGGACTTTGCCAGGCACTTACTTGAGGGGGCTCCTTATTTATTACAGACGGGCCTTGATGGCTTCTGATTCGGCTTCATAGCCGGGCTTGCCAAGGAGGGCAAACATGTTCTTCTTGTAAGCCTCAACACCGGGTTGGTTGAAGGGGTTTACTTCGAGCAACAAACCGCTGATACCGCAGGCACGCTCGAAGAAGTAGATGAGCTGACCGAGCTGGTACTCATCAAGACGGTCGACGCAAACGCGCATGTTGGGCACGCCGCCATCAACGTGGGCCAGCTGGGTACCCAACTCTGCCATCTTGTTCACTTCGTCAACGCGCTTGCCTTCGAGGAAGTTGAGTCCGTCGAGGTTTTCGTCGTCGTGGGGGAAGAGTACTTTGTGTTCAGCGTTTTCAACCGAGATGACGGTTTCGAATACCGTGCGTTCGCCCTGCTGAATCCACTGACCCATTGAGTGGAGGTCGGTGGTGAAGTCAACTGCTGCGGGGAAGATGCCCTTGAGATCCTTGCCTTCGCTCTCGCCATAAAGCTGCTTCCACCATTCGTTCATGTAGTGAAGTTTGGGCTGGAAGTTTACGAGGATTTCGATTTTCTTACCGGTTTCGTAGAGTGCGTTGCGCACTGCAGCGTACTGTTCGGCAGGGTTCTGATCGAAAGGTACTTCGGGGGCGGTGAGTTTTTCCATATCGGCTGCACCCTTCACGAGGGCTTCAATATCGAAACCAGCACAGGCAATGGGGAGCAGACCTACTGGGGTGAGCACTGAGAAACGTCCACCTACGTTATCGGGGATGATGAAGCTTTTGTAACCTTCGGTGTTGGCGGTGATGCGGGCTGCACCCTTCACTGCGTCGGTTACGGCTACGATACGATGACCTTACGAGCCATTTCAACGCCGCGCTGCTCTTCGCACTGCTTCGGCGCAAACGGAAGGCCAAAGCGGTTTCGGTGGTGGTGCCGCTCTTTGAAATATTGATGATACCGAACTTACGGCCTTTGAGGTATTCGGTGAGTTCGTAGAGGTAGTCCTCGCCAATGTTGTTGCCGGCATAGAGCATTACGGGGTTCTTGCCGTCGTTGGTGAGCCATTCGAAGCTGTTGCTGAGGGCTTCGATAACCGAACGGGCACCGAGGTAGCTACCGCCAATACCAGCTACGACAATGGTATCGCAGTTTTCGCGGAGTACGCGGGCTGTTTCCTTGAGGTCGGCAAGGTGTTCGGGGGTAATGCTTGAAGCAAGGTGCAACCAGCCGAGGAAATCATTGCCGGGGCAGGTGCCTTCTTCCAAAGCCTTTTGAGCGGCTTTAACACGGGGTTCGAATGCTTTCAAAGCATCGGCCGACAAAAATTGTGCGGCCTTGGTAACATCTAAACGAATATTCTTGTTCATAACCAAAGTTAGTTAATGTGTTTGTTGTTAGCGTGGTTCAATAAAAATCATTCTGCCGTTTGGCTTGTTTGCTGCGCGGAATCCGGCCACAGGCCTTCGGCTTGTAGCATCTGACCGTAGGCTTCGGCTTTGCGCTCGAGTGCCAGAGGATAGGCGCGGCTGCTGCTGGGCATGCGATACAGGCGCATGGGGCGTTGGTCGAAAGTGAAGTCGACCCATCCGCCTACGGGTGGTTCGCTCAGGCCGAAATGCTGGCAGAGCGTTGTGGTGGCTTTCTGTCCGGTGGTGACTACTGCCCGGCATTGGGGCAACTGGCGCAAGAGGGCCGACACGTCGGTTTCCTGAACAACTTCAAGAAATTTGTCGGAGGCATTGTCTTGCAAACGGTTGACTGCGGTGGCGGTGTCGTAGAGGGCGATGCCTATGTGGCGCAGAAATGCTTCGATTTGGGGCTGGCGGAATTTGCGTTGGGCGGTGTCGACAAAGTGGTCGCGGTCGGCAAAATAAAGATGGCCGAAAATGCGCCACATGTCGTTTTGCATGTTGGGGTAGAAGAACTGCATCGACCACCGTTTGACGGGCGGCGGAAAACTGCCCAGCATGAGTATACGCGCCGTGGGGGGCAAAAAGGGTTGAAGCGGATGAGTTTCCATATAATAGGAGTTGCATTACGGGGTTCAACTGAAGGTTGGGCAGGCATGATTAGACAGCGAACGAGGTCGGGGGAACTGATACGCAGAATGAGTCTCGTATGCCCTACTCGCTTCGCGTGCAGCACAATATCCCTATTTCATTTTTTTGCACCGAAGGAACTTGCCTTGAAATGCCTTTTAACAAAGGGTATGCGGAGAAAATTGATGTCATGATTTTTTACGACCTGCGATATCAGAATCCGAAAAAAATTGGATTTCGGAATTTTACATTGTAACTTTGCACCTGCAAACAGATGAAAAAACAACAGATTCCTTAATTATCCATCGTTATTTATTCAGCGTTCTTTGACATTTTGTTACAACAGAAAGTAAGGCAGGTAGGCCTGTCTGAAACCAGCACGATTTTGTCGGCATAATCCTTACAGACTATCCATCTGACCCGTTACCATAGGGACAAAAGCACTTTGCAAAACCCGGATCCGGAAAGGGACGCAGGTCTTGCAAAATACCTTGTAATGGGACTTAAAGCGACTTCAGATAGCGTTCGGCTTCGATAGCGGCTTTGCAACCACTGGCGGCAGCCGTAATGGCCTCGACGGTAGTGGGGATCGGCAACGTCGCCTGCTGCAAATACGCCGGGCACACCGGTACGGGGGCTTGCGCCTTCGGTAATGATGTAGCCGATTTCGTCGGTTTTCACCCAGGGAGTGAAGAGGTCGCTGTTGGGCTTGTGACCAATGGCGAGGAAGAAACCATCGATGGGCAAATCGTAACGACGCTCGTCGGCTTCGCCCAAGCGGTGAACGAGGTGGGCACCTTCCACACCGCCTTCGCCATAGAGGCCGAGGGTGTTGGTTTCGAAAAGTACTTCGATTTTGGGATTTTCCATCACGCGGTCTTGCATGGCTTTCGAAGCACGAAGGAAGGGCTTGCGCACAATGAGGTATACCTTCTGTGCCAGACCTGCCAAATAGGTGGCTTCCTCGCAGGCGGTGTCGCCACCACCTACTACGGCTACGACTTTTTTGCGATAGAAGAATCCGTCGCAAGTGGCGCAGGCGCTCACGCCCATGCCTTGGTATTTCTTTTCATCGGCCAAACCTAAATATTTGGCTGATGCGCCGGTGGCGATAATGAGCGTTTGACATTCTTCCATCGTGTCGTCGTCGAACCAAACCTTGTAAGGGGCTTGCGAAAGATCGACTTTCACGGCTGAAGCCGGACGAATTTCGGTACCGAAACGAAGGGCTTGCTTGCGCATGTCGTCCATCATTTCATTGGCATCAATACCTTCGGGGAAACCGGGGTAATTTTCAATTTCAGTGGTAATGGTGAGCTGGCCTCCGGGCTGGAGTCCTTCGTAAATAACGGGTTGCAAACCAGAACGTCCGGCATAGATAGCTGCCGTATAGCCGGCAGGGCCGGAACCGAGTATCAAACAAGAAATCATAAGTTATATGTGCGTTTATTATTGTTCAGTAATTATTCTATCAGTATGTTGTTCAGTGAATACTCCAAGTACATGAGAATTGTTTCGGAGGGCGAATCCCTGCAGAAGGCTTAACGAAGATCGATGACTTCGATGCCGGGATGCTGTTTTTCGTTGAACTTAAACGTGGCGTCGGGCCACTTGCGATGGGTCTTGAGGCTGTTGATGCGTATTCTTGACCATTCGCCGCGATTGTTCTTGACACGGATGGAATAAGGCAACGACGTTTTTTTATCAATCACGGCTATGAGCAGCTGAATATTGCTTTGTTTGTTTTGAGCCACCAGGCGCACTTCGTGGCAGGCCTTGCCATGATAGGTGGTGCCGGCGAGTTTAAGGTTGTAGCCTTTTTTATACAGATTGATAAAAGTGTAAGGATTCATTTGCTGAATTTCAGCATCGGTGGGCGTACTCACGTTCACTTCGTCGCTGCCGGTGAGCAGGGTCCACTGCGTGCGTCCGTCGAACCAGGTGGTGATGCTGGGCGAAGTGAGTTTGAAGCGATTGCCCTGCACACAAATTTGTCCGCCCACAGTTCCGTTTTCCGTTACACCGACGAACTGGGTGGCTTCGAACTGAGCTTCAATACCTCCGCTGGCTTTGAGTTTGCTGGCGGTTTGGTCTAACACTGATGGGCTGTTTGCGCTATACCAGCTACGCTCATGGCACAGGCGGCAAAAAGAGTGAGGTATATTTTTTTAAAATTCATGACATGCTTTGTTTTAAAATGCCCGGAGAATCGCAGCACCACAATGGGGTGCCCGGGAAAGCGGAATACTGTTCCTGTTTCGGGCAACTACAATGATGGAGCAAATATACTTTTTTTTACCCAACTGACCACACATTCGCTTTCTTTTTTCTACTATAAAAGGGGAATACGCAAAATGCAGCGCAAAAAGCTGTAAACTTTTTACGCTGCATGGCTATTCATTGGGAATTACGGTGTATTCCTTTGCTGAAAACCCGACTATCTGTGCAGGGCTTCCAGACGGGAATCGAGTTCTATTTCGTCGGCAATGAGCACTTCGCGGGGTTTGGAACCTCGCGTGGGGCCAACGATGCCGGCTCGTTCGAGCTGGTCCATCAATCGTCCGGCACGGTTGAAACCAATGGAGAACTTGCGCTGGATGAGCGAAGTGGAACCTTGCTGGTGAATGACGATAAGGCGGGCCGCTTCGTCGAACAGGGGGTCGAGCTGGTTGGTGTCCAAATCTGCTGCTCCTCCTCCACCCTCGCCGTCCATTTCGGGTTCGGGCAATTCGAAGGCTGAAATAAAACCTTGCTGCTTGCTGATGAAGTCGTTGATTTTCTCAACCTCGGGGGTGTCGACAAAGGCACACTGCACACGCACAGGGGGGTTGGCCGCAAGGAAGAGCATGTCGCCCTTACCTACGAGTTGATTGGCTCCGCTCTGGTCGAGAATGGTACGACTATCGATTTGCGACATGACCTTAAATGCCATACGGGCGGGGAAGTTTGCCTTGATGGTACCCGTGATGATGTTGGTGGTGGGACGCTGGGTGGCAATGACCATGTGCATGCCCACGGCACGGGCCAACTGGGCAATACGGGCAATGGGCAATTCCACTTCCTTGCCGGCTGTCATGATAAGGTCGCCAAACTCGTCGATTATCACTACGATATAGGGCATGAACTCATGTCCGTTTTCGGGATTGAGCTGACGCGACTTGAACTTGGCATTGTATTCCTTGATGTTGCGCACTTTGGCTTTCTTCAGCAAGTCGTAGCGGTGGTCCATCAGTTGGCAAAGACTCTTGAGCGTTTGCACAACTTTGGTGACATCGGTGATGATGGGGTCGGCATTGTCGTCGGGAATCTTGGCCAGGAAATGCTTCTCGATGGAGGTGTAAATGGAGAATTCCACTTTCTTGGGGTCGACCATCACGAACTTCAATTCCGAAGGGTGCTTTTTGTAAAGCAGCGAAGTGATGATGGCATTCAAACCTACAGATTTACCCTGTCCGGTAGCACCCGCTACAAGCAGGTGAGGAATCTTTGCCAAATCAACCATAAACACTTCGTTGGTAATGGTCTTACCCAGTGCGATGGGTAATTCGAAGGTGGATTCCTGGAACTTCTTGGTGTTGATAATACTTTCCATCGACACGATGCGCGGATTCTTATTGGGCACTTCAATACCGATGGTGCCCTTGCCGGGAATGGGGGCGATGATGCGGATGCCCAGGGCTGAAAGCGAAAGGGCAATGTCGTCCTCGAGGTTGCGGATGCGGTTGATACGCACACCGGGTGCCGGGGTCACTTCGTAGAGGGTGATGGTGGGACCAATGGTGGCCTTGATGCTGGAAATTTCAACGCCAAAGTTTCGCAACACGTTGATAATGCGATCTTTGTTGGCGTTCTGCTCGGCCATGTCGATAGCGGGTCCGTTGTCGTCGTAATGCTTCAAGAGTGAAAGCACGGGGTACTTGTAATACTCCAGACTTTTACGGGGATCGTAGGGTTCCATGTTGCGCACTTCCTCTACGGTTTTGGTACCGGCTACCGGGTTATCGACCGTGGCCTCAATGGAAATTTCGGTTTGCTCGCTGTTCAGAAGGCGATTGTGACGTGAGGCAGACGACGAATGATTCAAAGCGCCAGCACGATTATCGGCCGCGGTGGCGGTTTCCAAGTCGTTGAACTCTAACGAGCAGGCCTTTTCGTTTTTGCCGCTGTTTGCTTCTTGGGCAGCGGAGGATTTATCGGTCGAGAATGTATCATCGTAGCTCAGCACCAAGGGCTGGGCAGAGGGTGCTTCTTCGTAGACGGGCATCGTTTCCACCTCAGCCGGCTCAACATCGGAATCGTCTGAAAGTGCTTCATCGTCGTCGGCCATGGGGGTTGGCGTAGTGTCGGTGTCGTCGGCTTTTTGCTTCGGACTGCGCTTAATGAAGTCCTGCGGGTGCATCAGGCGACGCACCACATTGATAGTTTCGCCCGTGATGTAAAGGAAGTAAAGGATGGCTGTAAAGAACACAAGCATCCAGGCTCCCGTGGTGCCCAGCGTGGTGGAGAGATAACTGTTCAGCTCTTCGCCGTGGCTTCCCCCCAGACGGAAACTGAAGTTTTCAACGATTTCGTCGGGTAAGCTGGAAGTGATCAGGCTGAAAAGTAAGGAACCCCAAATCATCAGAATGGAAAAGTTGAGAAACCATTTCCAAAGGCGCACCCGATAGGCTCCCATGAGCTTTACGCCCACCAACAGGGTGAAAAGGGGAATAAAAATGGAGGTGATGCCGAAGCAACCGTCCATAAAATAGTACGAAACGTAGGCTCCCAACACGCCGCCGTAATTGGCTGCATGTTCGAGGTTGCAACTTTGCACGCCACCCTGATCGGCCGGTCCGGTAAAGAGGTTCGACACGAAACAAAGCAACATGTAAATGCTGACAGCCAGCGTACAGATGCCGATGCAAAACCGCGCATAGTCGGTTTTAAAATAGGCTTTGACATTGCGCCACACTTCGCCGCTTCGCAGTCGACTCCAAAAACTTTGAGAGGCGGGCGTGGTGCCTTGATTGCGTCGGCGGGCCGGTGTGGTTGTTGTTTTTTGTATGGCCATGTAATATATTTGCTATGTAGATGTTTTGAGACTGGGGATATATTTTTTCTGTCCCCTCAAACAGTTTCTAAGGCTCGGTGTAGAACCGGATGAGCCGTTCGATGGCGCGCTGACAAACGCGACAGAATGCCTTGCACGAATTGGTTTTCATACGACAGTCCTGATAAGCGCGATACACGCCTTTCGACATGTAGCCGCCGCCTTCGTACACGCCAATACGATCCATGTGTCGGGCATCGGGCGGTGTGGGTATGGCGGTGCGAGGCGGGAGCATATCCTGCCACTTTTGGTCAAAATGCTTCAAAGTGGTGAGGTTTTGTTCCCAGGGTTCAACGTCGGATGCGTAATAGTTTTCGTATTGGTCGTCGTAATAATACTCATCGGCCAGTCCGGCAAAACTATGACCAAACTCATGCACCACAACAGGACGAAAATCGGCATGGTGCGTTGTAGTCAGTGTGTAAGCATTGTATATGCCACCGCCGCCGTAAGTATAGGTGTTGGCCAGAATGACAATGTGTTCGTAGGGAATGCCGGCCAACTGATTGTGCAGCGAGAACTGGTTGAGCGTGGTGAGGTAGCGGTCGGAATAAAAGGTCGAAAAGTTCGAGCCTAAGGCGGTGTTGCGCCATTTGCCTTCCTGGGGGATACTCACATCGGTATCGGCCGAAGGAAGGGCTACGGCTACAAAGTTAAAACGGTCGGCATAGCGATTGAAAGGTTCGTGCTGCAGCAAAGCGTCGACTGCCTTTTGGGCATCGGCGTAAAAACTGTCGGCCTGTTCGGCGGTATAACCTTCTGCCACGATGGCCACATCTATTTTTTCGGCGGGTGTGCCACTGCGATGCAAATAGCGGTGAGGGGCTACGGGGTGACTGTCGAGATTACGAATCAATATATCGCTGGGCACTACTTCATGGCGCAACGAGGTCATGACGCTATGTTTAAAATCGTAAAGTTGCACTGTAACCTCGGCGGTATCGACGGGCATGGGCAGCAGGAAGGTGTTTTCAAACGAACGACTCAGACGGGTTGCTTCTTCGGTGGTGAGCCACTCTTGGAACAGGGTGGAAAACGACTGCTTGTAAAGCGTACGTCCGGTTCGTTTGTCGGTAAGCGTGATGTCGCCGTTACCTTTTAGGGGCAGACTGTCGAGATGCACGGTACGTCCGGCCCAACCTTTGTTGCTAAGCAATTCGGACACGGCTATGTGCTGCTGTTGCTTGTTGCCGCTAAACTGATAATCGATACGCAGCGTGCGATCGGTCAGTTGGGCTGCTGCAGGCTGCGCTCCGGCGCCGGATAAAAGCAATGTGGAAATAATAAGCGTACGAAAGATATGATACATAAGTTGATGTCTGGGAAATAGTCTTTTTCAGCGCGAAGTTACAAAAAAAAAAGAAAGCTTTGTGCGCTTTTTTTTTACAATAAGTAGATTCCGCAACCATTTTCTGTGGTTTCGGCTGGTGGCAAGCTGCTTTCACCCGTGAGTAAGCTGAGCGTTGCTGTGCTGCATTTGGCAGTTTCCGCCTACTGATGGCACACATTCCGCAGCTTATCATTACTTTTGCATGGTTTCCTGAATTACTTTTGCATGTTTTTGGGGGAATGCAGGCTGCATACTGTGCTCTTGATTGCTTACCAACGTGGCATTCATTTTGTCGCCAGTAGATGTCCTTAATTTAGTTTATATCTGTTTTCACTTTCTGTCTTATCATGAATTCCTCTTCCTATACTCCACTACTGCTGACAGCTGACAGCGGCAGTACGAAAACCGACTGGCTGCTGCAAAGTGGCAATGTGGTAATTGCCCGTTGCACCACGCAGGGTATGAACCCTTTTATGATTGGCCAAACGGAAATCGAGACCATTCTGCGCCATGAATTGCTGACGGACGAACGCTTTGAAGTTGTTTCACACATTTGCTTCTATGGTGCCGGATGCCGGGGCAAAGGATGCGAAACAATGGATCGGGCACTGCGCTCGGTTTGGCCGCAGGCCGAACGCATCACCGTGGGCTCGGACCTTTTGGGCGCGGCACGGGCTCTTTGCGGAACGGACGATGGTATTGCCTGCATTCTGGGTACGGGGAGCAACAGCGGACTGTATGTGGGTGGCAAATTGGTGGCAAATGTTTCACCGTTGGGCTACATATTGGGCGACGAAGGCAGCGGTGCGGTGCTGGGACGCAGACTGCTGGGCGATGTACTGAAACGCCAGTTGCCGCAGGATGTATGTTTGGCTTTTGAAAAGCGTTACGGCCTCAGCGCCGACGCTATTATTCAGCGTGTTTACCGCGAACCGATGGCCAACCGCTTTCTGGCTTCGTTTGCGCCTTTCCTGGCAGCGCACCGGGAGCACCCGGCCATTCAGGCGCTTTTAGCGGATGAATTTGCCCGTTTTTTTGAGCGCAACATTTTGCAGTATGAGCGTCCCGACTTGCCGGTGCACTTTGTGGGTAGTATTGCGTATGTCTTTGCCGACGAACTGCGCAAGGCGGCTCTTCGCTTTTGGGCCTGACAGTGGGACGCATTCTGAAGGCTCCGCTGGATGTGGAATGATTATTTCCACAATCAAACTTCATTTTTACTTTTAAAACGAAACAGACGGAATGACCTGAGAAATCATTCCGTCTGTTTTTTTGCCCTACGCTCAACTTAGCGGTTGGGCGCAGGTGATAATGTATTTTGCAACGAAAGCAAAAGTGCGAATGCTGTTACTGACTTACTGAGGTAGCGTCACATTCTTGAACTCAGGCACATCGGGGGTGGTGTGCTGTTCGCGAATAATCTTCTTCATCTTGTTGACGATGTCGGGATGCTGTGCTGCCACGTTGTGATCCTCGTGAACATCGGTTGCCAGATTAAAGAGTTTGCAGTTACCGCGCTCCACATAGAGTTTCCAGTCGCCCATGCGCAAGCCCATCTGGTTGGTTTTCGTGGAATTCCCAGTAAAGGAAGTCGTGCTTCTGCTGTTTGTCATCGTTGCCCAAGAGCGTGGGTGCAAACGAAATGCCGTCGAAGCAATCGTTGGGGTTGGTTTTACTCTTGAACTCTTCAGCATAGTTTTCCTGACCAATCAAGTCGCAGAACGTAGGCATCACATCGTAGAAAGCAAGCTGATGATCGTTGACTGTTCCGGCAGGTACTTTACCCGGCCAGCGCACAATAAAGGGCACGCGGATACCGCCTTCGTGACACGAACGCTTTTTACCCTGCAACTTGCCATCGCGGCCGAAGAAATCAGGGTCGGCACCACCTTCCTCGTGGGGGCCGTTGTCCGATGAGAAGATTACCAGCGTATTCTCGTCCAAACCTTTTTCTTTGAGTTTGGCCAGAATTTCGCCCACGTATGCATCGAGGCGCGTAATCATGGCTGCAAACTGGGCATGGGTGTTGACGGTGGCATGGTAACGATCAGTTCCGCCAAAGGTTTTGTCGTTACAGAAGCGACCAACGTATGCCTGCAGAATTGAATCGTTCGGCTGATAAAGTTCGGCATGGGGCAAGGTGTAGGTAAAGAGTCCGTAGAAGGGTTTATCGCCGGTTTGCTTGTCGAGCCACTCCATAGCTTCCTGATGAATCATGTCGCCCGAATACTGCTTACGCTTGGCATAGTTTGCATCCTGTGCTCCCATGCCATACTTCGTATTTTCGGTCAATTCAATGCGTATAACCTCTTTGTCGCCCTTGCTCTTGCTGTAACGATTCAGGAAGTTGGGATAATAGCTGTGCGCCATGTATTGGCAGATGTAGCCAAAGTATTCATCGATGCCGCGTTTGTCGGGCGTAGAGTGCGAGCCTTCATAGCCACCGGCCCATTTACCAAACATACCCGTGGTGTAGCCATTGGCTTTCATGATTTCGGGCAGAATCACGTGGTCGGCATCGTAGGGTTCCTGGCCTACTCGGTCGGGGTCCTGCGACACTCCGTATTTCACGTTCGGACGTCCGCGCCAATACTCTTTGTTGCCGCGCACGTGGGTATGTCCGGTGTGCTGTCCGGTCATCAGTGTGGCACGCGAGGGGGCACTCACGGGGCTACCTGAATAGGCCTGCGTAAAACGCATACCTTCGGCAGCCATGTTGTCGAGGTTGGGGGTTGAGATGTAGGGCTGTCCGTAGCAGCCAAGGTCGCCATAACCCATGTCATCGCAAAGGATGAAAATGATGTTGGGTTTGTCAGTTTGCTGTGCAACGGCGGTTGAAGCACAGAAGGCGGTTGCGCCAAGAAGCAGTAATTGTGTATGTGTCATTGATATAGATATAGCTTTTTAATGAAAAGGAGAATGCTGGCAATGTCCGGCTTTTTTTGAAGTTGTTTTAATTTTTCAAACAGTTTCTGAGGTAAAAGCCCTCGGCGCATTTGCCTTTGTGCATTTTCCGCAATGTATGTTATTTGATAAACTTGCGACCGTTCTTAATGTAAACGCCCTTGTGATTTTCAATTTTGATGCGCTTGCCTTCGAGGTTGTAAGGAGGAGTTTGTCGTTCGGCTTTGCCCGCAAGGGTCACATCGTCAATGCCCTCCACCTTTTTGGGGGTCACATACATCATGAAGTCGTAAATCTGTCCGTGCACGTCTTCTTCAGCACCTTCGAGTTCATTGTCGGTAAGGCGCACACGCATTCTGATTTTTCCGGTTTTTGTTTCGGCAGGCACGGTAAATTCCTGAGCGCCTGCAGCCTCGGCATAGAAGTCGTGTTGGGTTTCGAACACACCGTCAGCGTTCCAATCGAAGTAAACGCTCACAGCGTGGTGTTCGTCGATACCGGCAGCATCATATTCAAGTTTGAAGGTCTTACCGGGTTCAACGCCGATTGAATCCTTGCGCACCAGCACAAAGTAGTCGGCCGGCTTTTGTTTGGCTGCATAGTGCAGTTCATCCGTAACGCCTTCGCCCGTAACATGGCAGGCTTTCAAGTAGGCCGTTCCGGTGCTTCCGCAAGGCAAACTGTAAATGCCCAATCGTTTGGCCAGGGGGGTGGGTTCATTCACGGTCGGGGAGATATAGTCGTATTCCGTTTCTTTGATGTCCCAATAAGAATTGCCGCGATTATAGCGTATGTGATAAGCCACGACCTTACCTGTTCCTTCCTGATAATTCAGGCCTAAGGTACCGTCTTGTGCATTACTTACATTTTGGTCGGTGCTGCACATATAATAGTAATTGGCCGGTGCTCCATTTTCACCTTTCATCACCTTGTATTCAACGGGTTCACTGCCCGTTTTCACCTGTGTATTTTCGCCCACATGCGTCGACTGCATATACTTTTTGCTCGTCACATTCTGAATGTAGTAGCAGTTGGGTTTATCAGTGGGTACAAAGGTCCAGTATTGCTTTTGCGTATTGGTGCTGGGAGCTGCATGCAGCAGGTTTCCTTTTTCGTGAACATAGGAATTAGGTTTGTCATACCTATGTATGGTATAGGTTTTTCCCTTCACCGGGAATACATCAGTTCCATCGGCCCAAGCTGCACTGCAGGTAAGCGCCATAAAGGCGGTTAATAGAAGGTGTTTTTGTATCATTTTCAGTAAATGGTAAATATTTTATTCATAGATGGGAAATACAAAACAAACCTCCCTACCCTGTCCGCAGGACTTAAGGTTTTCGTTGATAGGACAGTAGGGAGTTAGTGTCAAAATATCTGCGAGTTCTGACCTTATCATTTCCATTTTTTTCAAAAATTAGGAAAAGAATCAGACCTTTTTCTCAAATATCAAAACGTGGCAAAGTTAAACATAAACCTTGATATAACCGCACTGATTAAGTTTTTTAAGTATTTAGGAAATAGGGTGAGGCGGAATCTGAATAAAGCCGAAGAAGCGGGATACAAGGGGGTATTCCTTTTTTTTGTACCTTTGCCATCGAAGCACTGCACAGATCACCGGCTACATACTGAAGTCGTCTAAACTTTTCTGACGAAGATTTGATATGGAGATTTATCTCTTCAAAATTCAATTCAATCTTCACCTTTCTTTTAGGCCGTTTTTTGACCTTTCATCAGTCGTGTAGCTCGCTACACTCCTTCTTCAAGGCCCAAAAACGTCCCAAAAATAAAGGCAAATCTTGAAATTCATAAAAGTTCAGACGACTTCACCGCTTCAACCCGTATTTCCGTTGTTTTCTCAAAAAAATAGAACTATGACAAACCATTCTGAACCCAAAGATATGTGGGCATACACCTATGTGAGCAAAGGCCATTTCGAACTGATGCGTAAACCCCGCCCTACCCTTTTAGATGCACACGACGCTATCGTCAAAGTAACCATGAGCAGCATTTGCTCAAGCGACTTGCACATCAAGCATGGCAGTGTACCCCGAGCTGTGCCGGGCATCACCGTGGGCCACGAGATGGTGGGCATTGTCGAGGAAGTGGGCACGGCCGTGACGAATGTCAAGGTGGGCGACCGCGTAACGGTGAACGTCGAAACCTTCTGCGGCGAATGCTTTTTTTGCCAACGTGGATTTGTCAACAACTGCACCTCGGAACACGGCGGCTGGGCCTTGGGTTGCCGCATCGATGGCGGACAGGCCGAATATGTGCGTGTGCCCTTAGCCAACCAGGGATTGAACCGCATTCCCGATGGTGTGACCGACGAACAGGCGTTGTTGGTCGGCGACGTGCTGGCTACAGGCTTCTGGGCTACACGCATTTCGGACATCCGGCCCACCGACTCGGTGCTGATTATCGGTGCCGGCCCCACGGGCATTTGCACCCTGCTATGTGTGATGCTCAAGCAGCCTCAGCAAATTGTGGTGTGCGAAAAGTCGGACGAACGCCGACGCTTCATCGAGCAACACTATCCGCAGGTAAAGGTTTGCACACCCGACGATTGCCGCGAATGGATTGCAGCCCACTGCCCGAACGGAGGAGCTGACGTGGTGATTGAGGTGGCCGGGGGACCCAACACTTTCGAACTGGCTTGGCAGTGTGCCCGCCCCAATGCCATCTGCACCATCGTGGCCATGTACGACCGTCCGCAGCTGTTGCCACTGCCCGACATGTATGGCAAGAACCTGACATTCAAAACCGGCGGTGTAGATGGTTGCGACTGCGAGGAAATTCTGCAACTGATTAAGGAGGGAAAAATAGATACTACCCCACTCATCACCCACCGTTTCCCCCTGTGCGAAGCCGAAACTGCCTACAAATTATTCGAGGAAAAGCGCGACGGCGTAATCAAGGTGGCACTACGCAACACTGCTGTTTAGCCCAAGCTGCATACAGATATTATACAACACGCAAAAAAGGCGACCGGAAGATAATTTCCGGTCGCCTTTTTTTTGCTGCCATTTACTTTTTCTTCGGACTCACATTCAGTCGGTACACCACATGAAGCATGGCGTAACGGGGAATAACGTGGTAAATGGTTTCGGTGCGTCCCTGTCCGTTGAGCGAACGGCGAATGTTGCTCAGTTGGCCGAGCATGTCGAAACCATCGAGCATCACAGAGATGCGATTTCCCCAAAAACGCTTGGCTAAGCGGGCGTTCCACACCAGGTCGTCGGTGTTCATGGCATCGTCGGTATAACCACGACGGGAGAACACGGTGAAGTCGGTCGAGAAGGAGATGTCGAGGGGCAAATCGGCCTTAAAGGTCAACCCATAGTTAAAGTCGCCGGCATTGATGGTGGCAAAGTCGGTGCGGCGACTGGTAATGTGCGTCCATGTGCCATTGCCCTTGGCTCCCAATTTTATCTTGCCTATGCCATATTCCAATTTCAGGCCTTGCGAAACGTAAAGGTTACGCACCGAGCTGCGGGGGCTTACGCCCGAGGCGGTTTCGTCGGCAAGCGAGATGAGGTCGACATTATGGTTGAACGTGGCTGCCGTGTTACCACTCAGTGTGAAGCGTTTTTGCTTGTCGAGCGGCAAACTGAAGAAACCGCTTCCGCTCAGCAGGTAATTGCCGTTGACATTCTCCGGGCGATACGTGCGTTTGCCCGTTGTGCGGTCATACACATAGCTCATGGTGAGCGCATTTTGCACAATGCTGTACGACAGGTTCAACCCGGCATTCACCGAACGAGGGGTATTGAGATAGGTGTAGTTAGCAGTTGCCATACCCGTCCAGCTCTGCTTCAAATTGCGGTTGCCCACATATACATTGAGCGGATCGCGGCCGTAGGGTTGCAGTATCTCGTAGCTGAAGTCGTGGTACGACGAATTGGCACGCAGCGTAAATTCCAACTCATGATTTTTAATCACATCGTTCGTACCTTCACGCAGTGTGGGCCACATATTGCCCACCGTGAGCACAGGGGCAAAGGTCACTACCGTGCGATGCATCGTGGTGTCGACCACCGAGGGACGCTGATAATCTAACTCGTTGCGCGTAAAGGACACCGGGAGGTCGAGCGTCATGCGCCACCACGAGGGGTAAAACGTTTCTTTATGCAAGTAATAGCCCACGGTGTGCGTGTTGTCGGTCGCCGTGGTCCGGCGGGTATGCTCACCGTCGAGCGTGGTTCGCTGCCAGTCAGCCACTGAGGGAAGCACACCCACCTCATGGGCCGTGCCGGCTCCCCAGCCTTCGAGGGCATCGAGGCGGTAGATGCTGCCGCGTTGCTTCGTCTGCGTGCGTCGGTAACTGTAGTAAGGCTGCATGCGCCAGTTTTTCTGCATCGGCAGGTAGTACGAGGCCTTGCCGTGGATGTCGGTGGCCTGAAACGGCTGAGTTTCGTATTCGTGACGGTAGTCGGTAGGCTGTCCCGACTGCGGATAGTCGGTTTGCTTTTTGTCAAAAATTCTGTACTTATTGTCAGTCACACGCGCACCGGCCTCAATGATGACGTTGTCCATCGTGTGCGGTATCTTGATGGTAGTCATGGTCGAAAGGCCCACATTAAAGGCACGCCCCTTCGTAAGTCCTTCACTATCCTTACGGTAAAGCGTATGGCCCAGCAAGGCGGTGTTGAGGTCGGGACGGAAAAGGCTGTCGAGTGCTCCTTCAGCAATGAACGACGTGGGGAGTACATCGCATACGGCAGCGCGACTGAAGGCATTGCGTTGCGAACGTTCATAGTAGGCGTCGGGCTGAATGCGCAGACGCACGTTCTGCCATTTAAAGAGCCAGTCGTGCGAGGTGAAGAAGGAGAAACTGTGGTACCGACTGCGCGAGGCTGAAAGGCCGTAAGTATCGCCGCCGCTCAGGAAATTGACCGACGAAGTGCGGTTGTTGTAGGTATCGTCGTTGTGGCGCACCACGGCACTTCCTTCTAATTTAAAACGTTTCTGACGGTCGTTGATGAAATAGTCAATACCTCCGAAGCGTACGGTGGTGAGCCCATCGCCCACCATTTCGGGGGTCCAGTCGGTGTTCTCACCGGGTCGGCGAAACTCGTTGACATTGTTGAGCGAGCCATAGAACGACAGGCGCGAGTGATTGGTAAAGCGCATGCCGAAGAGTTTGGCAAGGTAACGTTCGGCAGTGCCTCCGCCGGCTTCGACATTGCCAATCCAACCGATAGAGTATTGCTTTTTCAGTTTGATGTCCATCACCATTTGCTTATCGCCGGCACTCTGCCCCAGCATTTCAGAAAGGGCACCGTCTTTTTTATACACCTGCACGTCTTTTACCATGTAAGTGGGCAGGTTGTCGAGCATAATCTGATTGTTTCCCTTGAAAAAGTCCTCGCCGTTGAGCAGCAAACTTTCCACCTGTTTGCCATTGACCAGAATGCGGCCGTCGCTCTTCAGTTCTACCCCGGGGAGCTGACGTATCAGGGCATCGAGCATGGAGCCTTCCTGCAACTGGAAGGCATCGGCATTGAATACAAGGGTATCGCCCTTGCTGTAAAAATTTCACCTTGGTAGCCGTCACCGTGGCTTCACCAAGTTTACGTTCCTTGGGCGTGCGGTGCAGGTTGACCGCTGGTAGCCGTAATGTTGGCTGACGCTTGTAAAGGCGGGGTACGGTATATACAATCTCTTTCGTGTCATACCCTTCCTTTGAAAAACGGAGAATGTATCCCTTTGCAGCATATTTCTGCCCTTCCATGGGAATGGGTACGGCCCATCCGCCTGGTTCTTCATAGAAACTCACATTGGGTTCTATGACATAGCTAAATAGCAGCGAGTCTGTATAGGAAAACATTTCAACCTTCGCGCCATAGAGTTTTTCGCGCGTCAGGTTGTCTTGAACGTAGCCAACCAGCATAAAATCTGACTTTTCAAGCACCCCCTTTCCCCAGCTTTGGGCAAAGGAGGGAAGATGAAAAAAAGGAAACTAAGTAACAGCAGAATGAGAGCGGATTTATTTTTCATAGAAAGTATTTAATTGTAAATCATATATGCCCAGTTGTGCATAAGTAGGTGTTCAAAATTATTTTTACATTTGAATTGCGTTATTGTGCCGTAGTTGTTTGTTCTGTGCGAATGTCAGTGCAAACCGAATGCAGAGCGACGAGAGCTTGCTCTCAAGAGCTATGCTGAGGTGCAGCCTGACTTCGCGAAGCAGTGGAGCATAGCGGGCTATGTGACTGAGCACAGAGCAAACAAATGCGGTGCAAGAACGTGATTCAAAGTAAAAATACTTCGATAGAATTATATTAAATAATTTTGAACACCTACTTATAGAAGTCGTCTAAACTTTTCTGACGTAGATTTGAATTGGAGTTTTATCTCTTATAAATTCGGGTCTTCACCTTTCTTTTTGGTTGTTTTTTGATCTTTCATCGGTCGTGTAGCTCGCTACACTCCCTCTTCAAGGCCCCAAAACACCTCAAAAATAAAGGCTAATCTTGAAATTCATAAAAGTTCAGACGACTTCATAACCTTGTTATTTCATTCACCTCGCAAAAGTACATAAACGCTCTTAATCAAAAAACATTAAAGTGTTTTTTTTATTATTTACATTCAAAATACACACTTTAGTGTCACTTCCCTGATGAATATTTCCTATTTCAGCATATTTTCCGTTCAAACCAGCCATCAGATACGATGAATATTTAGTTTATTAAGTCGTCCCTTAAGAATATCTTTTTCTGTTGATATTCAGTAATTTAGTCTATAAAATTCTTTGATAAATCTGCAAGTTTTAGTACCTTTAGGTCAAGAAACTTGCAGATTTTATGATTAAAAAGACGAATAATATCCCATCTTTATTCAGTAGCCAGTCAGACATGCTGAATCAATCTCACCCACTTTACCAGTTAGCAGACAAAATAGATTGGGAAAAATTTGAAACAGCCTTTCAACCATTATATTGTCAGGACAATGGCCGTCCTGGCAAGCCAATTCGTTTAATGTGTGGTATGCTCATCCTAAAACACCTTCGTAATCTGTCAGATGAGTCATTGGCGGAACAATGGAGCGAAAATGCTTATTATCAGTATCTTTTAATAAGATAGGAGGCGGCTCGGCAATACTTTCGCTGAAAAGCAAACTTTTGGCTTGGTATTGCGCTCGCCTTTCACTATTTTTGTGGCATGCAAGAGTTCACCCGTATGCCACATGTGCCTCTTCAGAATTAGTCCATTTCCGCCAACGTATCGGTGAAGAGGGGGTTGAACTTATCTTTCAAGAAAGCATTCGTGTGAATAACGAGAATGATGATGACCACCATCATGATACAGCCTTTATTGATTCAACAGTTCAGGAAAAGAATATCACTTACCCCACAGATGCAAAGTTGCATAAAAAGATTGTGAAGAAAGTTCTTGGCCTCGTGAAAAACTGAGGTTTCCTCTGCGTCAAAGCTACACCTTTGTGCTGAAGTAAATCTATCGTGACCAGCGTTTCCGGAATCACCCCAAAAACAGGGAAAAAAACCTTAGGGCAGACAGACGTTTACGTACAATAGCCGGAAGATTAGTCGGGAGTTGAAGCGTAATCGGCTTTTCGGATGATTTGGCAAGTTCCACCAATATATGTTTGTCCTGTGGCTGGAGTTCTTTCTTTTTTCAACTCGATGACCTGTTCGGTCAGATAACCTACCGCTTCGGGCAGCTTATCAAATGTTACTGTTTCTTTTTTGCATACGCCAATCGTCTTTAATTGTTCGACGGCAAAGGAAACAGGTGTTTCAATGGTGGAATCATTCACCAAAATATAACTGAAGAATAACTTTTTGATGGTAATAAGTGATGATTACGAGTAATTTAAGTACCTTTGTGTCATGAAATACCAGTGGTTATTGAAGCTATAAAACAAATTTGTCGTTTATGATACCGCAATTTGAAGAAATACGGACACAGGCATTGAAAGAATTAAGTGCCGGAGTTGTTATGAGAGCTAAAGATTTGCGCATTCCTTTGGCGAAGCATTTTGGATTGACCGATGAGGATATGAATGCTTGGTATCCTCTGGTAATGGCGAAATATTCTTAGACCGTATTTCGTGGGCTTTATCGTATCTTTTTATTGCAGGTCTTGTAGAAAAGCCCCAAAGAGGTGATTATAAAATCAGCGAAAAGGGTTTGTCTATGCTTTCTTCATGTACAGAGGAACAAATAAATAAGTTCATCAAAGTAACTGTGAATGCGAAAACTCCGAAGAAAAGTTCTAAAAATAAAGATGCTAACAATGCTTTTCCCCATTTGGGAAAATGATGATGAACGTACGCCGGAAGAAGAATTGGCAGATTCGTATGATAGAATAAAACAGAATGTGCAATCTCAGATTCTGACAACAATATTAAGTAAAAAGCCACAAGAATTTGAACGGTTAGTTGTGAAATTACTTCAAGCAATGGGGTATGGTGGAGAGGTCAAAAACTCAGGTATCGTAACGAAACTTTCTAATGACGGTGGTATAGATGGTATTATTAAAGAAGATATTTTAGGATTTAATCATATATCCATACAGGCAAAGCGATATGCTTTAGATAATAATGTTCAGCGTCACGAGGTTCAAAGTTTTGTAGGAGCTGTTGCCGGAACGCCATCCAAGAAAGGAGTATTCATTACTACCTCTGATTATACTAAAGGTGCAATGGAGTATGTGGAAAGCCTTAACGGTTCACCAACCATTATCTTGATAAATGGTCAACAATTAACAGAATACATTTATGACTATGGCTTGGGAT
>VOFC01001645.1_pt1 | contig 32001 bp, 65 predicted proteins | sample 5384161 | NCBI WGS metagenome assembly VOFC01 (sample SAMN12384722, study PRJNA508395) | human gut metagenome | isolation source: healthy gut B | host: Homo sapiens
GGTTTAAATACTTCATATATTGGAACAAAATTAATTAACAAATCCATTCAATATACTATACAAAACGATATTGAGTTCATTACTCTTGAAAAGATTTATTTATATTTACATTGTGAATATGGTTTTAACATTCATTCTATACGAAACAATATTAATTATGCTTTATCTAATAGGAATAAGAATCTATCTGTAAAAAATTTTGAAAAAGTTTTTGGATATGAATATTATGAGAGAAATTTTGAGCCTAAACTTTTATTGAAGAAGTTAGTAATCTAATAAAAAAGATTCTCTTAATTGTAAAGTAAAAAAATACAGTCAAAAGATATCAATGACTGTATTTTTGAAGTATTTCTATTTTTATCAATCTCGTTCTTACTATTAAGTATATATCCAACAGTTGGAAGTAAAATAAAACTTCGCAAACCATTTAATTAATTGATTTAAATAAAAAAGTATGGTAGAATTCTTCCATATTTTTAACTTAATTTTGCAAGTGCAAAATAAGAAATGATAGCACAACTATTCCTATATTTATATCATCCTTTTTAAAAGGTTCTTTAAAATTTGAATAATCTTCTTTTTTCATCTTCAACTTTTAACATAAGAAAAGAACTAATTTCATTATTTGAATATCTAGTAATGTATGCCTTTTTCCCTTCAAGGGATTTTTTTCTTATACCAATTTTCGAATCCTTTATAATCGGCTTTTAAAGAATCAAAAAAATTGTCTTCTATTTCAACATTATACAAATATTCATAATTTATAAAAGCGGGTGTTCTAATCTCTTTTTCTTCAAGTGGTTTAAATAAGTTTATAGCATCTTCGATACCTAATACCCTGTCACTTAAACTTATCTTTTTTGCTTTTTTTTTTTAATTTGGTATCATTAGTAATCAAATAGTTAACGCAATTTCTATAAACTGCATATAGCAAATTATTATCAATTAAATCATTCGGTAATTTTGAACAACCAACAAGTTTGTTAAATTCATCACTGGCTTTTTGGTGGTCTTTCTATTATTTCATAAACTTTAACCTTGCTATAAAATATAGCTCTTTCGTCTGAGTTTTTTATATGGCTTAGATCTTGTATGGTCATTGGATGAACTACTATTTTGTATTTATTAGAATCATAAAGAATTCTTGTGAGTTCTAATATTTTATCATTGATTACGGTATGATCCTCTCTATATATTAGTAAATTAGTATCTAATAATATTTTTATCATTTTAAGCCTTCCTTCAAAGAAATTTTATCTATTATATCACAATGGTGATATACTTAAAATAATTTTCAAAACTGATGTAATTTGCTTAGTTGATTCAAGTAATTTTAGAAGTATAAAGTTTCGAATATAAGCAAAGTTAAAGCTCCACATTGATAAGCAACTCAGAAATTAACTTCTGAGAATAATAAATGCTAACTAAAAATGAATTGAACCATAAAGTTGAATAATTTATTAATAGTTTTTAATTAAAGAATTGTAACCTGAAATTTACAAGAGATAACTCTTTTAATTTTACCCTAATTGTCTTTATTACCATCGCTAAAGATCGATTCAGATGTATTATATGATATTACTTCACCATTAAATCCATCTAATATTGTGATAAATAAATTTTTTTTTATAACGATTAAGTTCTGTAACATCTGTATACTACCCTTTTTTGATTTATTTTATGTTTGTTTTTAATTGCTTTTTAATATTATTCTAAAGACTTTTCTTACTATTGGTCCAACAAAAAATACTTGCAATGGATAAGCCATTATAAAGTTTTTACAATATAATGTTATGTAATTACATATAACATTGATATTTATTAAATGTTGTGCAAATAAAGCATATATACTCATTAAACCCACCATAATAAGAAACGTAAATGTTTGAATTGATAAGATAATAAACATTTGATTATCACCTTTTGGATTTACTATTTTAAACGCTTGCTTTTTGCAATTGGACTTGCAACAAAATATGCAACAAAAAAACTATAATAGCATCAGAGTAAAATACTATTTTTTCATCTAAATCTTTTTTATTTCTAAATTTAGTTTGTTTTTCTTAATAATATAATGTGCAGATAATAATTGATCAACTACAGAAACTGCCAATCCAAAAGAAGTACAAAATGGTGATGGTATAAATGAACATATTATACGTAATATGTTGGCTATTTGCTTGCTGATTGTGGCTTTAATAGCAGAATATTCTAATTGTATAAAAGTCAACTTTGTTATATAAATTGGATATACATATAAAGAAATCAACTCTATACTTACAATTATTGATGTAACAGCTATATCTGGTTTATAACTTGGGTATAAAACTAATCCCATGATAAATGTTGATACAATCAAAATATAAATTAATTTTTGCTATTTTTTTTTTTTATGTTCTTTATAAGAAAATACTTTTTTTAGTAATATCTATTTGAGCAACTGCCTTTATTGATTCAGATACATCCCATTGAGTATCTGTTATTAAGGTTGCAAAGGAAGTCGCTAAAATGTATTTTTCTCCAAAATCAAATGCATTTTTAAATCCAAATAGATATATTATAAACATACTAATTTTTGAAAACAAATAAACTGAATCATATTTAATACAATTCTTCAAATTGATTTTAAAATGAGTAATATTTACTGTTCTAAATATCATAATTAAAGTAAATATTGTAGTAGTTATTATTGAAACGCTTGCAATTATTATTTGGTTTTTAGTAATTAAACACATTATTATAAGTGATAAAAAGTTTATTAAATTGAATAGAAAACTGTACTTATTTGCACGCTTATTATTATCTTCATAATATAATTTGCATAAAGAAAGATTTAATAATAATTGCAAAAAAATATTGAACAATAGCATATATAGCAAAAACCTTGTATATTTTTACGTCCATATGCATAAATAAAAATATATTTATCAACATTGAAAACAATGCTTCCAAGTATTAATGCTCCTACTAATGCACCTAATAAAAATCCTGAAAAAACACTATTTTTATTATTGTCTTTAATTGCACTTATGTTAGCTCAATGAAACATTTTTTTATTCCTCTTAAAGAACCAGGACCAGCTACCGTAAATTCATCTTCTTTCCAATTAACAACATCACTATAATTAATATCTGTAACTAATTGATAAGCCATAAAATTTCCAATTAAAAGGATAGCTTTTTAATAATATTAAATGCTTCTTCATAGTTTTACATTTAATATTTTTTATCTTATTTTATCTTCATTAAACATTTTATTTAATAGTGCTAAATGATTATCATGTTTTCTATTATAACCAAATGCTTTATTAGCACAACTTATATAAGCATCATTGTATATTTTTATTCCAATTTTATAGCATCTTCTATTACTTTAGAATATTTTTTTTATATTAAAATTATTCAAAGTAATATCTTCAAAATTATCTATTAACAATTTCCAAGTTGATTCTTTATTAAATAATTTAAATAAAACTATTCTAAATATCATATCTATCATTTTTAATTTTTACCATTATATATAACATTTTTTTAAGTAAATACTGACTAACTCTATCATTAACCCTATAACTATTACAAAATTTATATGTTTTTAAAATTTCATCTTGTTCTTCATAATCTAAGATCTCATTTTGAATTGTCATAAGTTATATTCTCTTCTAATAAATCAGTTGAAAAAACTACACTTATCCAAATATCATTTTCCAATACTTTGTTAGCAATTTGCAACACACTTTTTAATTCAACTTTACATCCAGTTTCCTCAAAAACTTCTCTTTTAGCACCATCAAAAATATTTTCATTAGGATCCAAATGACCTGCTGGAATATTCCATTTTCCCCTACATTTTTTCTTGTGCCTCTTGTACTAATAAAAACTTACCATCTTTTTCTATGACGCCACCTACAATAATTGTTTCCATCTTAATTTCTCCTTTTTCTAAAACTTAATAACCAACTATTATTATGAAATTACTTGATTAGATATATTCTATCACAGATTTAAAACTTTTTTTCATTTATTTATACTTTGTGATTAGATGGAAAGAAATAAAAAAATAATAATATTCTAAAGTAAAATTTGAAAAGATAAAAAAAATTAAAAGGTAATCTATAATTTTTCCTTAAGGCTAATTATAGTCCATTGTATACAAAAAACTCATTTTTCATATAAAAACGAGTTTTTTATTTAAACTTTAATTTTTCAATTATTTTTTTTATGTATTGGTCTTATAAAATCACACATTGTTTTGTCATCCGCTTCTTCAAAAACTAATCCATTTTACACCCTTTTGACTCATTTTCCTTATATTTTAATGGGATTCTATCATCAGCTTCCATAAGATACAAAACATCAAAATGAATGTGTGACGAAACATACTTTCCACTTTTTATATGTCCTTTGACAGGTGCAGATTGAATTGCATATATATTTTCATCTAATATTTTTGCTTTTAGACCTGTTTCCTCTTCAACTTCACGAACTGCGACTGATAAAAGATTATCATCCCCATCTGCATGTCCACCTGGATAGATCCAACCATCGTTAATTATATGATAGACAACTATCATTTTGTTTCTTTTTATTTACTAAAAATGCAGATGCTGAAAAATGTCCAAAAATATTATCCCTAGTTAAAACATCATCAAATGTATCAATAAATCTTAAAAACTGCTCTTTATCTTTTTTTTTTTTTTCTTGTTCATCAAAAGGTATATAATTTTCTATTTCCTGTCTTAAGTTCATACATTCTCTCCTAAACAACAATTCTTTTATAGCAGATATTATATCATTTAAAGAAGGAAATAACTAGGGTCTGATTAAATTTATTACCAGTTTAATTATTGCTATTTGAAACGCGAAACAATGATCACACTTAATTATTCATATATAATTTTTTCTTTTTATTTGACACATATTTAATATATTTTATTAATAATTTCCAAATATACATTCCAATAATAAACATAACAATTGCTAATATGACTGATACTGGAAAAGCTACTAATGGATGTAAGTTTAAATTACCCAAATAAAAAGTTATTTGAGGTATATCACTTCCTGTGATTATCAATGATAATAAATCCACTAATGCAAATATCGGATTATTGCTGCACATATAATAAATGCTGGAGCAGTTAATCCTAAACAGGGTAAAATAATAATTCCTGTAAAACTAACTGCAAGATAAAATATTAATAATTGTTTTATTTTTTTTTTTGATTTTTTATTTTATGACCTATATAAAATTCGTTAACTGATATATTATATATTTTACATATTTCTAAAATAATAGAATGATCCTGTAAATTTTTTCCATTTTCCCATCTACTTACACTTTTAACATTAACATTTAATATTTCAGCTATTTCGTCTTGGGTATAATTATTTTCATTTCGAAGTTGTGATAAAAATTTACCTATTTTTTTCTTGATTCATATAATGTTCTCCTTTCATAACTAAATTGTATAATTATTATAAATATGATTACAGGACATAAAGTGAGATATAGCAATTTACCTTCTATATTTATTTATGATTATAACATAGAAAGAAATTAATTAAATAAAAAAAAGACACTTAATAAGTTTGAAGCCCACAAAACATCTTTTAATGACATCAGTATACTTTTTACTCTATCCCTTTTCCTTTTTGAATATCTTTTAAACGTTTCCAGTTATAGCTTCCATAAATATCATTTACAAGTAAAAGCATCGGACCTATAAGAACAGAAATTAATGAGGTATCTCCGTTAATTATAGGAATCATCAAAGAGTTATAAGAATTAAGTCATTTGCTACATAGCAAAATAATGATAACTCACTTCTTCTTGCCTCAAAATAAGTAGCTAATACACTTGTCACTATTGATAGAGAACTTATCATAAGCAAATCTGTATTAAATGCTTTAAGTAAAAAATAATATACCCAAAATAATATTAATTGAGAAGAAAAAAAGCAAAAACTATTTCCTTTTTTGATAATGAACTGATAATAACAACATCTTCGTCTTTATCTTGATGTTTTAACCAACTAACGATACCAATAATCATCATTGGAAATGTCAAAAAAATTGTTATTAATAATTCACCGTAGTATCCTTGATTATATGACACTATTCCGTAAAAGAAAACACTAATAATTCCAATAAAATAACTTTCTACTTTACCTTTAGACATTAAAATTGCTGTTGTTAAATACGTAATAGTATATAATGAATCTATTATTGTTCCATTAAAAATTATAGATGTTAGAATTCCTACTACTATCCCAACAAATAAGTAGAGTTTTTCAAACAAATTCCAATCTTTAAAATAATTATATATGTATTGCATATGAATTATTCCTCCCTATTTTTAATTGTATTTTTAATAACCATAAAAATGGTTGTAGAAAGCAGTATACCTAATGAATTTAAAATGATATCATTAAGATCAAAAGCTCTACCAAATATTGGCTGTAACACTTCAATAATTAAAGCCAATAATATTCCTTTTAAAATTGTATATTTTCATTTCGTATTTTTTGTGATAATGGGTATAAGATACAAAATGGTAAAAACATTAAGATGTTACCAATTGTTTCTCCATTAACTCTATTTATAAAATCTAAAGTAAAATTAAAGTCGCCATTAAACTAGTTTATTGAATTTCCTGAATTAATATGATAAATGATTATACATCATAACTCATTCATTAAACCATGGCCAATAGTTAAACAAATAAGACCCGTAATATAACAAACAAAAAATACATGAAAATATTTTTTGACTAACAGTTGTGGTTTTATCTTTTTTAAGTTTTATAAACCAATAAATTATTCCAACAAATAAACATATTGGTAATGCTTGTATAAAATAACCTATATATGTATCAAGCAAGAAATACTGAGAAGTCATATCCTTGGGAAAATACATTTTATCAAATCCTCTCAACCTAAATTAATATTTATTTTAAACAATGTTTAACTCTTTTTCAAAAAAATTTATTATCTTATGTTTCACTTCAGTATTAATTTAGCATAAATATCATATTTATTAAAAGACTTATAATCTGTTGATAAAAATTCTTTATATTTTTCTACATAGTCAGATGCTGATTCAAAATCATATTTAAAATTCGTATTTATTTCTCTGCATAATAATGCTTCAATATAATTTATTAAATCACTTTTATTGTTTTCATAAGATTGAATTAAATCACTGAATGCATATCTGAATGTCTCTTCAGGTTTATCTAACAATTCATCATAAATTTTTTGACTTGCTTTAATATAATCGAAAAGGATTAGATGACATTATGGGACCATTTTCAACAATAGAATTGATTTTTTTTAAAACATTGTTTTTTTTCTTCCGATTTTAATTCTATTTTTTGTTACACTAATTTGTGCTGGATAGATCTCATTTATCTCACCTTCATAAGTTATTTTAACTACATCTCCAACATTACATGAATCAAAACCATCAACATAATCAATCTTAAATTTATCGCTTGACTTGTACTCGTCTTCACTTTCATTTGGACGTACAATCATAGATTTTTGTTCACATTCCACTATAGTTCCTTCAAAAGAATGAATATCAGTTGTTTTTTTCTTTTTGTAGAAGTACTACACCCAGTTAATAATAAAACTATAAGTCCACATATTAATATTGTTTTCTTCATAATTTTTCCTCTTTTCATCTATTTTTTATTTAACAATCGAACAATATCCATTGCTGTTTTTTCAGTATAAATAGTTTTCAATGATTCTTGCCAAACTTACATATACCTGTATTTTTTTTTTCATATGTTTAATGAATTTATTACAAATAATTTAATTTTGTTAATAACTATATTCATTCTATAAATATTTTCTTTTTTATATCTAAATTATAAAAAGCTATAGCATTTGATATTATCAAGGCAATATCTGTAATAGAACTTACATATGCTTTAACAAAAAAATGTCATAAATAAACCACAAAATAAATACCAAGATAGAAAATAATCTGATATTTTTTCTATCTTATTCAAGTTACTATTGTATAAGTTAAAGCTGCTATTAAAGGAATAATGCTCATAAAACCATTATATGTAATCAAACTACTTATCGTATATAAAATCAAAAATAATATTAGAAAAAAGCGATTATTTGTTTTTGAAAAAAGTATAAGCTCTAGTTGCTCCTAATAAACTTATTAAACTTCCTGTATAAGCTCCTAATAAAAATATTGTAATATATCAAAAGAACTATCCAATACCTGAAAGAATAAAATTTGCTTTCTGTTTCTTTGCCAAAAACTAAATAATAAACATAACGATGAAAGAAAAGCAAAATATCTGTGCTAATATAAAATTCATATTCATCTTCCTATCTAATTCAACAAATTTGTAAGTGTCCTATAATTAAAATCTTATCTTTCAATTAATGCTTATCAATTCAAGATACACATTTCTAATTTGATCTTCAGGGATTTTTTAAATCTCTTAAAATCGCATAGGCATATTCTATATTCATCTTTAAAAAACAGTCTTTTTTCATTTAATATTTTTTTTATTATTTCATATTTTTTAATTCTTTAGGATTTTCTTTATAATCTTCAATGTATTTTTCATTAATATTTTTTAAATCTTCAATCATTTTTTCAATTCTCCATCTTCATTTATACCTGGAATTCTTGGATCTTTTTCAAAGAATATACTCAAATACTTTATCATTAAATCTATTTTGTAGTTCTTCTTTGGTTATAGAAATAAGCTTACTATTCGGATTAAAATAATAATAGATATTTTGATTTGGCTTTTCTTGGAAACCTTGTTCATTCAATGTAAATATTGCACTTGCCATGGCAATCTTACTATCATCTATAGGAATATTATTTCTAACAATAGTAAAAAGCAATATTCTTACCTATTTGTTCAGGAGTAAATAATATTTTTTCTAATTGTATGATATATGATAATGAATCAATTCCAACCATTTCAGTAGAATTTACCTTATCTATTAATATAGCTAATCTTTCATTTAAACTTATTTCTTGAATGGTATCTGTAGACTTAGAATATTCATCCAACAACTCATCTAAAGTTTGAGTATGTTCAACTTGAGAACTCTTAGTTAGTTTTTTTTCTTGACTAGCAATTAATTGATACATTCTACTAAGTGATTCTTTAAATTCTTGTTGAGTTTGCAAATTTCTATTAATACATTTTATCCCAATTAAAGGTTGATTAAGTTTTGCTTGCGCAATGTCTCCTAAAAAGAATTGACGTTACAGAATCGGCGGTGACTAAAAATTTTCCTGCTCTAAAATCTAAACTTACATGAACAGATCCATAATCCTCATCAAACAAACTCTTATAATTACTACTAAAATGTATTCCTATTTTATCCAACAATTTTGTATATATCACATTAAATTCATAACATACACCTCAGGTTGTTTTCAAGTGTAACCGCCGAAACGTGTTCTGTATCCTTGTGTTTTATTGCGGCATATCCTTTTTGATTAACTGCATAATATTCTTCATCATATGTCAATAACTTACACATTTTTATATAAATATAAATTGCCTTTTCTAAAAGTGTTGAATCTTTTGGTAATCCGCAAAAAATTTTGTTCTCTAAATCATTATCTATTTGAACATTTCGATATAGAGTATCAGTAGTTTCTAAATGTTTATTTATAGCTTGTAAATCTATTTTTTGTAATGACTTTATACCATTATAATGATTAACAATAATATCAGGTAGCAAATATTCTTCTAATATTTCATTTTCTCTAAAAAAAAATTAAATGCCGCATAGATAAAATATTCTCTTTTAACTCCATTTATCTCTTGTATTTCTACATTTGAACATAGATTGTCAAATTGTTTATTAGGTAACTGCATAAAGGATATTATTTGTTCAACAGGTATAAAATATTCAATTCCATCGATATATATATTGTAATTATCTCTTTTAAATTCCTCTAAAAATTTTTTAAAAAGAAATACTATTTCTTAAACTATTTAATCTTTCTTGTTCTACTTGATTTAAAATTATTTGCCTCGATGACACGAGATGTTCAATAGCTTTTATAATAGTATTTTTTTATAAAGAACTAGGGATCCTGTATCTCCATTTATAATGTAAGTAACTTGAAAAGTATTTATATCACCTTTAAAAGTATTTTAATGCATATTCAAAATATAAATCATTATTTAAAATTCTTTTTTAAAAATTCAATTGAAACATTTTGATTATCAATATTGATCTTATCACCATTTTTTAATTTTTCTACATCTTCTTTTGATGTGAAAATTGTATATTTAGTTAAATCTTTTAAGTATGGATATTTTTCTATATTTTGTTCAATTGTTAAATCTTCCATATTGTCTCCTCTTTAATTTAAAAATTATTTTATCTGAAAACTTTAGAGTTTTCAAATATATTCTAAGGGTATTACTTTAACATATTTGCTTTTTATATTTGTATAGAACTATATGTTTGAGCAAGAGTTTTATTTGACGTTTTACAAGAACATCTAGAATAACACTTTGCTTAGCAGATAAATTTTACCTTATTTTATACCAAATTCAGCAACCAATCAGTTATTTATTGCTTTTATTATTTTATTTTTGTAAAATCACCCAATTATGGCTTTCTTCAATTCCATATTTATTTTGATTGTCACTGAAGATTACTTTAAAGCCTATTTTAGAAAGTATATCGATGTAAGTTTTATAATCGTAATAACTCCCACATCATTTCTTGGTTACAAAAAGTTATCTTTATATTTTATTATACCAGCATCTTCATCTCTAAAGGGTAAGAATGAAAACTCCTTTATCATTTAAATGATTATAAATATTTTTAAGTATTTCTTCATGTTTTTCTCTTGGTAAATGTAATAAAGAAAATAACATCATAATTAGATCATATTTTTTTATCAATCTTATATGTTTCGATGTCTCCAACAAAGTATGAACCTGAAACATTTATCTTTTTTGCTTCATCAATATGTTTTCACAGAAATCTACACCTAAAAGATTAAATCCTTTAGAACAGAAATAATAATCATATGGATATCCATTTCCACAACCTAAATCTAAAACGTTTCCATTTTTGGAATTAAATTTATAACTTTATCAAAAATCATTTTCTCAAACGGAAGTAAATCTCTTCTTCTATATTTTTCTAAATAATTATTTTGTTCAGAAGAATCTTTAATTTTATTCTTCATATCGTTTGAATTTAATACACTTTCATCTAAATCAATAAATCCATTTCTGCTCCATAACCATAAAGCTGTATGAATATCTATTGGCTTATATTTAGTTCCTTTAAATAGTTTATTCCACTTATCAATTACAATTAATTGGACATCTGGACTTGTAAATTCTTTGTCACTGATAAGTCCAAGCTTATGAGTTGATTTTATAACATGTGTATCAGGCGCAACAGTTAAGTTTTCTATGTTTGTATAGTTTCGGTCTGTATATTGATAAATCACATATAACCAATAATTGCATAATTTATTTCCTGAAAGATATGGGAATTTTTTTTTGTTCTTAACTTGGATAAAATCTCTTATTTTATCAACATCATTATCTAGCTCATCAAATAATTTTCTAATATCTCCATCAAATAGTTCTACAAACGTTGAGCAAAGTTTTAACCATATCTCAGTTTGCTTTTGGCTTTGCAAAAGCAACTTTATATTTAGTAAGTGCATATTGTACTTCTTCAAAATTTTTTTTCTAAACAAAGTTGTGGATTAAATACAAACTTTGTTTGCTCATCATTATATGTTTTAAAGTATTTTCCCATAATGTGTAAGAATTTCTTTGATAATTAAGCGCCATTGGTAACGTAAAATATAAATAATTTTCTAATGATTTTCTTTCTAAACCTGGATTTGCATCTTCTGGCATAACTTCTCCACCAAGTTTTCCTTGCTTCCACATTAAATATAATATATCAACTTTTTTAAGATTTCTTTCTTATCCATGTAAGCCTCAATAATTCAAGTAATTTTCTAATAAAATTATATCAAAATTAACCTAAATATCATAGTTGATTGTAAAATAAATAAGAATAGATTCAAAAAAAGATGGTGCAAACTTTAATAGGTTTAACAAACTGCTTAATATATAAATTAATTTATAGCTATTCCGTAAAAAAAGAACTAGGATGATAAGACTTTATACCTAAAGACTCGGCTTTTCTTAAAAACATCAAGTCTATCATCTACAAAGGCTACATCATTTACACTGATATTGTAATGTTTACAACACTCAAGTATTACTTCTGGTTTTAATGAAGTAGAATTTTAAAAAATATATGTTCCTTTCTAATGTTTGGATAATATTTTTCTAACCATCTATATTTTTGTTCAATTTCATTATTATTGGTTACAGCAGCTCCTAAAATAAAAATATTCTCACTTTTTAAATTTTCAATTAGCTTTTGCATTGTTTTAAGAGGCCTTGCCTGAAAAAATAAATCGTTAAATAATAAGTCTTCAAAGAGATTGACAACCAAGTTCAGAATCCCCACTTGCATATAATCTATCATTATATCGATATTCAGATAAAGTTCCATCTATATCAAAAAACACATATTTTTCTTTTAATTTTTCAATCATATTTACTCCTTCAAATTTTTATATTTCAAATAGCTTTCAGCAATTTACCAATTTTACTTAAATTATACTTTTTTGCTATGTTTACTAGTAAAAATTCAATATTTTTTATATTATCATTATATCATACTTTAATCAATTTATTTTAAGAAAACAATCATACATATGATAAAATGGTTATAGGTGATTACGTTGAATATTTATAAGTGTTTAAATAAAATAACTGAATATATAGATAATAACTTAGAAAACAATATTGAATATGAAGTTTTAGCTAAAATGATGGGAGTAAATTCATACACAATGCAAAGAATTTTTTCTTTAATAACTAATATTTCCCTTTCAGAATATATCAGAAAAAGACGTCTATCAAATGCTGGATTTGATTTATACACTAGCAATATGAAAGTTATCGATGTTGCTATTAAATACAATTATGAAAGTGCAACAGCTTTTTCAAGAGCTTTTTGAAAATTTTCATGGTATTAAACCAAGTCAAGTAACTAAACTTTCCAAGCTCAAAAATTTTCCAAGAATTATATTTAATGAAAACATAACTATAACTCAGGAGTTAGAATATAACATTATAAAAAAAGAAGAGTTTATATTTTATGCATTAGGTATTAAAACTGATAATAAAAAAAATCGGAGAAGATGCTCCAAAATTTTTTTATAGCTACTGAACTAAAATATAAAGAGAAATATGGAAATATAAAATATGGTATGGTTACTTACAGTGATAATCTTCGTGAAAAGTGTAATGGTTACTATGTTCTTTATGAAACAAAAGTTAATGGCTTTAAAAAAGTAATTATTCCTGAAAGTAAGTATCTTATGTTCAGAATTAATTCCCAAAAAGCTAAAGATATTCAAGAGATGTCTCACCGCTTTTACTTAGAATTTTTACCATCTTGCAAATATAACTTAAAGAATACTCCTGAATTAGAATATTATCATGATGGTGTAACTGATTTTTTAGTACCAATATATTAAACTGACAAAAGTTGGTAATCTAAAAGTCAGTTTTTATTTTTGTTTTTTGATACTATTTTACTAGAGGTATCAAATTATGTATAAAACATCAGAAATATATCTTACTAAAAATTATGTTTTTAAAAAAAGAATGGGAAGATCTAATAAATGTTATATCTAATTATAATGGGTTATTAAAAAATTGGAAAATAATAATTGAAAACAATAGTAATCAATTAAGATATTTTATAAAATCTGATTGTAGTTTACCAGCAACAATTAATGGTTTAAATGCATTTTTAATGAAGAATATTGAAAATAATAAACTATATTATTCTTACCTATCCCTACCGCTTTTTACAAATACAGAAAACAATATTATTGACATAATAAACTATCTAGAAATTAAAAATAAGGGAACACTCAATTTCATAGAAAAATAACTTTTAAGAAACTATCTAAAAATAATATTAAGAAAAAAATTGTTATTTATTTAACTAAAAACGGAAACACAAAAAAATACAGGTTATTATTGAGTAATCCAACAAATATTTTATCAGTTGATTTTGATGGTAATAAAAGATATTTTTATAAAAATGCACCAAAATATGTAGATATAAATAAAATATTACATTTGCTTAGTACGGATATAAACTCTTCTATTTTTAAAATCGATACATTTCCTTATTTACAGGGGGATTTTTATCTAAATCAGAATAATTTTAGTTTTGATAAACATTCTGTTGTTTTAGGTGCAAGTGGAACTGGTAAATCTAAATTTTTAAGTTTACTTATAAATAATATTTATAAAAAACAGTGATCTGAAACAAAGATATAAAATTGTGATAATTGATCCGCATGCGGCATTAGAGGATGACATAGGTGGAATTAGTCGAGTGATTGATTTTAAAACAACCTTGGATAGTATCGATTTATTCATAAACAATCCTGATGATGTTATTTCATCAACTGAGCTGTTACTTGAACTTTTTAAATCTTTAATAGCTGATCAATATAACTCTAAACTTGAAAGAGTTTTAAGACATAGTATCTATGTTCTTCTACTGGATAATTCCTTTAATTTCAGCAATTTAAGAAAAATATTATTAGAATTAGAATATAGAAATTTTTTTAATAAAAAACTTAAAAACAAATTACCAATAAGTGTTATTGAATTCTTTTTTTAACTGACTTTAACGATTTAAAAACCAAAGCATATGGAGAAGCAGTTTCCCCTATCATTGCATTTATTGATGAAATGGAAATGATTCCGGTTTTTAACAATCAAACTAATGAAGATAATTTAAGAAAAACTATATACGATAATTTTTTTAACTTTGTTTTCTTTGGATAAAACAAAACTGGGAGATAAAGTTACTAAAACCATTTCTGGATTAGTTATGCAACAATTATTATCTTTAATTCAAAATCATAGTTTTAATGAACATATTATATTTATTGTTGATGAAGTTGCCGTTATAGAGAATCCAATATTATGTAGATTTTTAGCTGAAGCTAGAAAATATAATCTCTCATTAATTTTAGCCGGACAATATTTTAGTCAAATTACTGATAAACTAAAGAATGCAATTTTTGCTAATGTTATTAACTATTATATTTTTTAGAGTTTCTAAAATGGATGCAAATATTTTAGTAGATAATTTTAATATGAAAATACCGCTTGATGACACTAGAGAAAAAAAATTAAGATGTTAACGGAATTAAACAATCGCGAGTGTATTCTTAGAATTGATTCAAACGATAAATTACTTCCTGCTTTTAAAGCCTCTACTATTAGTTATGAAAGTATTCCTAGAATAAAAAAAGCAAATAATTTGGAAAAAATAATGTGTTAAAAACTGATTGTAAATTTACTATTGGCAATAATGTTAATCTAAAAGATATATTGCTAAGTTCATCTACTAGAAAGGTTGATAATAAATGAATGATAAATTGGCTTTAGACATTGTTGATAAAATATTCAATAATGTATTTGATACAGACAATAATTACTCTCTTGAAGAGTTACTAGATAAGGTAGCTTTTTGATATAAAAAATACCAAAACAGGTTATTGATTCAACTACTAATGAAATAACTTGGGCAGATTCAATAAATTCTAAAAATTTATTACAAATGAAAATATGGAAAACGAGATAAAACGATTGGTTGGATGCTTCCAAAAAAAGAATTTTCTAATCTTCAAGAATTAATAGATATGTGGAATTCTATAAATTTAACCACAACAGAAAGAGTTTACGATTCTATCAATGTGATAAAAAGCGATACGATTTATGGATGTGTTAACGTTTATCGATGTACCGATTGTCGAGAATGCAAAAACATTGTGTATTGTGATTCCTGTGGTAACTCAGAATATCTTTTAGCTTCTCAAAGATCAAGTACTTGTAATTTTTGTATAAGAACTGATGATTCAAGAAATTGCAGCAATAGTTATAATGTTGTTTGTTCAAACAAAATTAGTAATTCTTTATTTATTCAAGACTGCTTTAATTTATATGAATGCATGTTTTGTTCTCATATTGCTAATAAAAAGTTTTGTATAGTGAATATGCAATTTGAAGAAAATGAGTACTATGAAATAAAAAAAGCAATTATCAATTGGATTTTAAATTTTAGTAATGCATAACATAGAAAAAAGATGGAATTTTTTTCCATCTTAATTTTTTGATGTTTCTTCAGTTTCTAAGATTTTTTTTGTGTTCTTTTTCAGTTGAATCTTCTGGTATTTCCGAATCATTTTGAGATGTTTTTCCAATTAATCTCATATAATATTCATATTCAGCAACATTTAAATCAAAATCATTATAATCTTTTTCCAATCAACATTTCTAAATAATTTTTCATATCTTCAGAGTTAACATAACTTGATGTCACTTCTTTGTTATTGATAAAACAACTTAAATTTGCTCCTCGCTCGTGCAATAATTTAACCATATCAATGTTATCTACTAATACGGCATATTGTAATAAACCACCAGTAAATTTTAAATTTTCATCTTCTGTTAGTTTAGATTTTTCATCAAATTGTTTTATTTCTGTTACGTCTGTGTTAATATTTAATCCTATATCAGCATTTTCAACAACTTCATTTACATTAAAATCTGGAATTGCTTCAAGAATAATGCCTAATTTATCATATCCAAATGCTGTTATGGCAGATATGACGATTGGTATTATGGAATTTTTATTGATAGCTAAATAATCAATATTATACTTTTTTCTTTAGCGTAATCCATATATAAATCTGGACATACTTTTTTTTGGTATAACATTTTCTTTGAAATCTATAACATTATTAATTTGTTCGTTATATTCTTTTAAAGATTCAATGAATCGTTCAAAGTTTCTCTCAGCAATAGCTTGATGAATTTTATTAAATTTTTCTTCCAAATCTACTTTTTTGTATTTCTGTATTACTATCACAAACTTCAAATAAGAATGCGAATGATTCATCAAAGTCAATTTGCTCTTGATATTTTCCTTTTTTCATTCTACAAAGACGAGAAAAAATTCTTTCAAATGCTCTACAAGATAAAATAAAACCTTTATCAACTAAACTTGTCATAAGTTCTTTATGTACTTGATAAATTAGTTCTGGATAAAAAGATCCATCATATCTATTAAGTCTTGAATCAAATATTTCTGATACAGTAGGATCCTGTACCTCTTCTCTACTCGTATTTTTTACTAATGTATTTAAATTATTTTCTTGTTCAGAAACAGGTAAATCACCACAATTACCCTTAATTACACTAAAATATTCTTCGTCTTTTGTATTAGTATAAAAAGTGCATTACAAAGAAGTGATATTTTTCTTTCTTAGGCATTTTTAAATTTTTTCATTAAATAGTTCAACATTTCATCGTCATTGCTGATATTCCCTCCATTTTCCATATAATAATCTAATATACCTTTTTGTTTTATCTTTATCTATATGATTTAAATCAAAACCACAATTAACTAAATGCTTAACAGACTCAACATCCTTGCAATATAATATTAAATCTAAATCTTTTTCTTTTGTCTACTGGAACTTTTTCTATAATACTATCAAAGATATCAATGTTTTCTTTGTTAAACCCCGAATTATAAAAACTATCTTCAAAGATTTCAAATAATCTCATACTAAGATTAAAATCATTTTCATACAAATGTATAAATTCTACAAATGAATTAAGTAGATTTTTACTCATTCCAACTTTTGAAGCAAAGAATAGACGCATTAAAAATTCTGTATCTACTTCGATCTTTTTTTCAATTATAATTTTAGCATAACGTTTAAAGGCTTCTCCATCTTTTTACAACTGTTGCAAAATATAATAAATCCTCATAATTAATTTTTTGCTCTGAAGTGCGATTTGGCTTCACTTTCAAGATAATATATTATTTTCTTACGATTTTCTAATTCTTTTGAGTCATCACCGTAATTACAACAATTTTTAAAACTTCTGCCGCTTCCTAAAAATCTTAGATTTTCACCATTGATATAACTAGATTTTTCTGCTTTGCTAGCATATTCTAAAGCTGTTGAAGTCTCAATATGTTTCGCTTCATTTATTTCATATTCGGATAAATAGTTATGCGGCTTTTTTATAATTTTTATACGCCTTGAAAAGGCCAAATTGCTAAAATGTTTACTTGCATTTGCTCCATTTTCAACTAAAAATTTTACCATTTCATAATCGTTTTTGGCAATGGCCATTTTTAATGGAGTTACTTTTCCAACAATCTTAGAATTTTCAACATAATTTATATCTGCACCTTTGTCTAAAAAAGAATTTTACCATTTCAACATTACCGGTTGCTACTGCCTCTGGTAAATAGTGATTTATATCATCAACATAATCGATACAATCTTCTACAAGTTTAAGATTATTAAATTTAATAATTGCAGCTAAAAGATTTTCTTCAAATTCACCATCTAAATAAAAACCATAATGTCTCGTTTTAAAACAAGATTTTCGTTCTTCAATGTCAAGGTTGTTTAAAATTGCATTCGTATATTCAGTTAAAGCATCTTGATCATTCTTGAATTTACAAAAAATAATTTTAAAAATATTTTCACTGCTATAAGATTGATCAGAATAATCTATTAAATAAGGCCACAGATCTTTAGATGCTTGTGTTAATGCAATTACACCACTTAAAGAACGATTTTCAATAGCAGTTAAATAATATGCATAATAACAATAACCCTTATTTTTAATCCAGTCATCTTTAAAAGCAACAATATCGATATCTAAGTTAAACAACTTCAATAATCTCACTTTTTCTTCAGTACTCCACTCATTATCTGTAATTATTTCTCTTATTGATATGGTTATAGACTCTCCGTTTCTTTTAGAATTTTCAACTAAATTCTCTATTTTATCAATATCATGTTTTTCTCTTTTTAGTAAATGTTTTAAAATTTTCTTATAATTTATTTCTTCCATATAATATGATCTCCTTGTATCTTTTATAATACTCAATTATTCTTAGTATTGCAATATTTTTAAGATTTTAACTTAATTTCGGCCCTTCTTCTTCCAAATTCTTTTCTTCTTCTAAATCAAGTTCATCTAAGATTTCAGCATAATCTTCTGGATTATATGATGTTTCTAAATTTGCTGATAAGCCGAATAGATTGATTCTTTGTTCTTGTAATGCATTTATAATATTACTATACATTGGTGAATTTTTATCCATCGTTGCCATATAGTTTTGAAAAAGATTAATAAAATCCTCCCATACTGCCAAAACTAGTAGCATAAACATCAAGCAATTTAGAAAGTACATCCTGATCATTTAAAGGATTTTGTATTTGATTGTAAAAAGCAGAATGTTCCATAGTTTTCACTCCCTATTGTATTTTAAAGTATATTACTTAATTAAATTATAACTCATTTGACATATACAATTAAAGCAAAAAAAAATAATTTAACAATTTTATGCTAAATTACTTTTCTAATTTTCTTCTATTTCATATAATTTTTTATATTCATCACATTTTTTCATAAGATCTTTATGTGTACCTTTAGCAATTATGTTATGGTTGCTTAAAACTAAAATGTTATCTGCATCAACTATAGTTGATAATCGATGTGCAACAATTATGACTGTATGATCTTTAGCTAAATCCTTCATAATCTTTTTATTTTCTCTTGATTGCTATTGTCAAGTGCACTTGTTGCTTCATCAAATAAAATAATTTTTGAATTTTTGATTAATGCACGAGCAATCGCGATTCTTTGTCTTTGACCTCCACTTAATATCACTCCATTTTCACCAACAACTGTATCATAACCTTCTTCCATTTCAATTATTAAATCATGGATTCTAGCTTTCTTACATACTTCAATTATTTCTTCGTCTGTTGCTGATGGACGAGCTAAGCGGATATTGTCCTTTATTGATAGATTAAATATATATGGAGCTTGAGATACAATTGACATATTATCCTTTATGTTTTTTTTCTGATAGTTCATTGATATCTATGTTATCAATCAAAATCATACCTTTGTCGACATTATAACTTTTGTTAATCAATTTTAAAATCGATGATTTACCTTCTCCACTTTTACCAACAATAGCTGTCATTTCATGTTCATGTATTTTGAAGCTTAAGTTGTTAAATAACTCTTTTGAGTTGTACTTAAACTTAACATTTTTAAATTCAATATTTCCTTTTAAGTCATTTATTTCTTTTGTTCCATAAGTTTCTTTAGTAAACGTATTATAATGTATGATATCAAAAACTCGAGTAGCTGCGACTTTTCCGTCAGCAAATCTTTTCTAACATATCAGTTATAAAAGTTATTAAATTTAATACTTTATTCTTATATAGGAATATTATTAAAAATGAACTAACCTCTAGCATATTTTTCTTAATAAAATATACCGATAAAATAACAAAAATAAAATCTAAAATATGTTGAAAAGCAGCGATATATCTATTCCAAGTTCTTCTTGTGTGAATGCTTTTTGTTTCCGCATCAATTGAATCCTTAGTTTTACTATTAACATCTTTAAGAATAGTATCCTTTAAATTTAAATCTTTTATCTCTTATACCACGAACAACATCTGTGTATAATCCTACAGTTTTCTCATCCTTTATCTTATAATCTTTTCTTACCCTTTTATAATATTTTAATTTTAAGATTGTTAATAAATAAACTAATATTACATTTAATACAAGAAAGATACCTAAATATTTATTTAAAAAGAAAACATAGACAATAAAACTAATATTTAAAATTATTCCTGATAGATCATCAGTTACATCATCAAATAATTGGGATAACTCAGTTGTATCCTTATTAAGTCTTGAAACAAACATTCCTGAGTTAGTGTTATCAAAGTTTTTACTTCAAAGTTGGTTAAACTTTCAAGCATGTCTCTTTTAAATCAAAGTTAACTCTAGCATTCAATTTAAGAATAACTCTTGACCATAGATTAGTAACTATTTCAATAATTATTCTGATTACTACTAAAGTTAATGCAACAGTGATGATCTTCGTTATATCAAAATTTTCAAAATAGCTTAATAACTTTCCTTCGTATATTGAGATAGTAAAGAAATAAAGGCAAATAAAAGATTTAAAACAATTACAAGTATAACCAAAGTCGGATATTTTTTATAATAATTAAATAATCTTTTTACATTTTTAGTATCACTTTTCATAAACATAAACTCCCAACAATAATATCTATAAAACTTCAATTAAAAGTATCATCACAGAATAAATTCGGTGATGCATGAAGTCACCTTTTTATTATATTATATTTTAAAACTTGTTTTTTTTATATAAAAAAATCCAAATATAGATTTTAATTTTTTTAAATAAAAAACTTGTTTTTCTTTAAATCTCTTGATAGTTCATCACAGAAAAAGTTAACAAATGACGATTCATTTTTAAATATATCTAATTCGTTACACATTAGACCTGTTTCGATTATTTTTTCAAATGGTGTTTTTGCTAAAACTGCTGCTTGATATAGTTCATAATAATCCTCTCTTTTCATTATTAAATTGCCATTAAAGTCATAAACTAAATCATCAATTTCTAACCAAGTATGATAGAGGTAATCTACGTCGTTGGATTTTTCTTTTTCCAGCTACAACAAGTATTGGTCCAATATTAAGTGATTTTAAAACACTTGCTAAACGTATAGAATTATTATGACATAAATTATATCTGCTTTCATATGACAATAAAAGTTTTTTAAACCCTTCATATGGTATTTGATCAGATATTAAAGAAAATTCATATTTCATTAAACCATTTGAATAAATATATTTTCCAGGGGTATCTAGATGATAAATATTGTTACAAGATTCATTACAATCACTTGTAAAATATTCAATTTCATCATGGACTTGTTCTTTATATACATCAAAGTCTTCTTTTAAACAAAATAATGAGTCATCAAATAAAAAATAACTATTAGTATTAACTCCGTTTATTCCATATTTTATACTTAAACCTTTTAATTTTTTTTTCTTTTTTTAATATATTCATTAATTTCTTCAGTTGTTAACAATAAAAAAAAATTGGGTGGATTAAAATCTTCACTTTCTAGTAGTAATTCATTAATCTTATATAAATCTGATTTTGTAAGTGCATTTAAGGTCTTAACATTAAATAATTTGTAATAATCTTCCATATCCATTATAACATTTGTTGAATAATCTAATGTTTTATTCTTTTTATTCTCAACATAATTTATAACCAAATAAAATGGGGAAAAACTTGATGATACACATTGAATTTCAAAAGCAGTTATATTGCGATTAAAAAACAACTTAAGTGTTCTTATCATTGCATAGTCTAATCGTGATTCACTTGTTAAAACTTTTTTATCAAAAGATGAAATATTTAAAGAACTTACAAGAGAAAAATCATACTTTTTTTCATTATACAAAAATGATGAGACTTCTTCCTTTAAAGTAGCTTTACTTAAAAATCATATATTTCATTTATACTGTTGAAGTTTAACATCTCATTCCACCAATATTGTTAATTCTTGGTAGTCTTGATAACTTTCTTGCATCTAATTGTTTATTTTGATTAAATGATACTTCTCTTAATAATATATTTGAGTTTTTTATGGTTGTTGCTATATCTAGTAAAGAATTAATTTTTTGCACTAAAGAGAATATTTCATTTATACTTTCACTATTTTCAATTTTCTTTAAATATTGTTCTATTCTAACATCTATTGATTTTATATATTTTGGATGAATATCACCTCTAGATAAGAACTCGTTTCCGTAATGTGTAGAGTTTCTAAAAGCTTTAATACTGCTGTCTACAATAATATCCAATTCATCTACAGAAGAAGAATCATACTCATCTTCTCCTCTATATAAATCTTGTAACCCAGCAACTGATAAAGAGACATTGTCAATGCCATTCGCATGAGATTCTATATCGGAATACCTTTTAGTTCATCCTCACTAAAACTAGATAAACCAATCCTATTTAATGAACTCATCGACAAAATTCCATGTGCAACCACAAAATCCCCGCTTGATAATCAGTATTATGATGATACATTGAACCATAAAAATCAATTCTTTCCATTTTAGCTGTATTTAATATATAATAAGCATAATTTATTATGTCCTTTTTACTAAAATATTCCATAAAGAACCCCTTTCGAAGTTGTATTTTATCATATTTACACATTCATTGCAAATTTTACCTAATAAAAAAATGGTTAATAGTTTAACCACTTTTATGCTTTTTTTATTTTTAATATTTCTGAAACTGTTTCAAGTATTTGATCTTGATTTTCAGTTAATATTGCATTATATAAATATTTGTTTAAAGAACATACTTGACCAAAGAAATCCATATTTTTTGGTAGTTGGTCAAATATTGAATTTCTTAAAGTATCGATATATATAAGCTCATCTGTCATATCCAATGACTCAGGTTTTGTAATGTTAATATAAAATGATTCTTCAAGTAATGTTTGAAGTTCTTGAGAAATTATTAAATCGCTTTGTTTATCAAGGCTATAATTAAATTCTGTTCCTATAACATTAACACCTAAGTAGTTTAATAAGGCTGACATTTCTTGAATACGCTTATTTGTTTCCTCATCAAATGTAGTTATACATTGTTTATAAAATACATAGTAAAAAAATTTAATAAACGGCTTATTCCACTTTCTTTATTTTCCAAATCACTTTGATCAAAATAATTTTTTATTTGATATAATCCTTTTTAAAACTTTTAGTTTCTTTTGATAAAAATGAATATTCTTCATCACTAAGCTTACTCATATCCTCAGTACTGATTTTAAGTCCAACATCTTTTTCATATTGTAATGAAAATTTCTTTATTAAACTTGGTTACTATCTTTTTTTAATAAAGATAATTTTTCTTCTTTATAAACTGCATACGTAACACTTGTAGAATCTTTTATTTGAATAGTTAAAGACTTTCCTTCATATATTTTTTTTGTTAAATTTAAATATTCATAAATACCGACTTTTTCAAGTAATAATCCATCTATACCGGTTGTTTGAATTATTTCACCATCTCTAATAATTTTTATATTTTCTATTGGCATATTTTTCCCCTCCAGGACTTGTTATTATACTCTTTTATAAAAAAATTGCAAATTTAACAGTCAATTATGTCTACTGTATTTCCATGATTTTTTATGATTTCAATTAAATCTTCAGTTTTTATCCATAAAGTTGCTGTATTTTCATTTGGATGTATTCCAATTATACCATTATCATTTAAGAAAAATTTGTCTATAAAAAAAATCTTACTTTTAGTTTTTCATCATTCAATATACCTAAAGGACTTACAGAGCCAGGAATAAGTTTTAAAATACTCATCAAATCTTCAGCTGATGCAAAACTTAAATTACGCGTGTTAAAACTTTTTCTAAATTGTTTTTAAATCAACTTTTTATCACCTTTAATCGTAATTAAATAATAATTTAACTTTTTATCATCTCTTACAAAAATATTTTTAGCATCACGATTTTTATATTTTAAATTAAATTCACCTCATCCAAATCACCCATATTAAATACAGCTTGATGCTCCTCTAATTCAAACCAAATGTTTTTATTTTTTAAATTTTTGATTATGTTTTCTTTATCCATTTTTACACCCTTTTTAATATAACACATAAAAATAAAAGCATACAATGTATACTTCTAATTAAAATATGTAGATAGTTTAGTTAGTAGTTCGTCAACATCATCATATGATATATGAGTTATGGAATTATTTCCTTTAATCATAGCTGAAATGCTTTCATCATTTTGATATAGACAAATGATTCTTTTATTTAATGATTCAGCATATCCAATTTCATAACCAACCCCAAGTGATGGAACTGTTACCTCTGCGATTAAAATATCACATTCGTTAATCCAGCTAACATCACGATTATAGATTACAGTAGAAGTAATCGACTCGCCAGAAGCTTGTAAATTAGGATCGGCAACATGTTCATCTAAAACTGTTCCTATAGTTTTTAAATAATCAACTATCTTTTTATAATCTTCAACTTTAGATCTGCCACCTTTTATAGATCCTCCAAAATATATTTTTAAATTTCTACTCATTTCATTTCTCCTTCGTATAGTTTTATTATAACATCTAAAATTTAAAAAAAAAATTATTTTTTATCTTCTTTTTCAAATACAATTCTCTGCTCTATAAATCCTAGTTTATTGTAAAATTCAAGAGCATCAGAATTGAAGTTCCAACAGTTAAACTCAACCCTCTTGCAATCATTATCTTTTGCAAACTTATGTATTTCATCGTTGCCTTCGATATATAAATTTTTATCAATATCAGCCTGTTTTGCTCTTCTAATTATCACAACTTTCCTACTAATTGTTATGTTCTTTATAAATTACTTAATTACTGAACTCGTTTAATAGTTCACTTAAAAGATCCTACCAAACCATTTTTTAACTTAGGAAATTCATAATTAAATCAATTATAACTTCTTTTTTCTTTTGGATTAGATTCGGCAATCATTAAGTTAATGAAGCTAAAGCATTGTTATCAATAACTTGTTTATCATCTTTATACAAAATATTATAATAGTTTAAGAAATAGATAAATAATGTAGCAGCTATTCTTTTATTACCATCTACAAAAACATGGTTTTTAACAATCATATATAAGAAGTTGGATGCCTTTTTCTTCTACACTTTTATATACATCATTTTCCATCAAATGTTAGATAAATATCACCTATAATTGCTTCTAAGTCCTCTATCTTTTTCAATAGCAAAAAATATCGCTTTTTTCGTTAAATTTTAATTTATTAATTACATCTAAACAATCTTCATATTTTATTCTTTTTTTACTATCATTACCTTTTAGGTTTTACTAGATGTTCTATGATCATAATCATCTAAAAGATCAAGTGCCTTTGAATAGTTTCCTATTACTTTTAAAATTTCTTTAGCATCTTTATTTTCTAGCCCTTCATCAATTCTATTGGCAATATCTATTAATTTAATTGTTTTTTCTAAATATTCTAATCTTTTTTGTTTAAAGCATAACCTTGTAACAAATAGTCTTTTAAGATCTTATTAGCCCATTTTCTAAATATAATACCATTTTTTACTTTTTAACACGATATCCTACACTTATAATCATATCTAAGTTATAATAATCGATTTGATACTTTTTTCCGTCTTTTTGCAGTTGTTGCAAAATTTTGCAACAACTTCATCATCTAATTCCTCTTCTAATATATTTTTGATATGTCTAGAAATTACCGATTTATCCCTATCAAAAAGTTTTGCCATTTGTTCTAAAGACAACCATACAGTTTCATCCTTCATATTAACTTCTAATTTAACATTTTGATTTTCAAATAAAATTATCTCATTCTTCATTCAAATCCCCCAATATGATTAATTTTACAATCGTTAAATATAATTTTTGCAACTTTAGTGCACACTTATTAACTCAAATTATAAATTTGTAAACATTCTGTTTTTAGTTTTGAGGCTTTTATATATTGTTGTATCTATCTTAAAAAATGTTATATTTACTTTAGTGAGAAGCAAAAAAGTCATCTTTGAGGCTGATGCGCATCCTTATTCAGTAGAATAAAGATGCTTTTTTATGTATAAATAATTTTAAAATTATTATTAACAATATAAAATGATAGTTATAAAAATAACATTTAATAACATCTTGCTTAAATGATTTTTTAAACATATCATATCACTTTCTCTTGTACTCCATTAACCAAAAACCCCTGAATATTTAGCCTCTAGTTTGGAAGTGATAAGCAATTTTCTTGTTCTTTATTAATTCTATCCTTATAGTTCTTTATTGGTCCAAGTATTATATATGCATCCATTAAATAAAATACATAATATAAAACTAAAGATAAGATGAAACCAAAGATAAAAAACCTTTTGATATATCGTAAGAATTAAAAGTTCTAGAAGTTGTTTTAATGTAGACAAAGGACAAAATTATACTTATAATTAAATCCACAAAATAAGTTATTATTCTATAAAGATTACTTTTTTAACACTAAATCATAATGGTATTTACTTCCCAAATCTTTATCAGTATATTCTAAGTTATAGTTTGTTCCACAATAAGGACACCCATCAATAAAAGTGTTTAAATCACTAGACATTCCACAGTTAACACATTTAAAATTATTATTTAATAAATCTTCTGATATATATGTATAAGTTATTCTAGAATCAAACTTTGTTTCAGTATGGACTAAGGAACCATTTATATAATAATCTTTTCTAGCTCTTATACCATTTTTTCACATCATCATTTTTTTTTTACCATCAGTGTTTCTCTCTAGAATTTTATCCGCTGATATGTATGTTGTTTTTAATATTTATTTTATGTTTATCAAGTTGTTTTTTATGAAATTCATCTACTATAAATGCCATACTTCCTCCTAATTATTATTGTTGTTGTTGTTATTGTTGTTATTATTATTTGATGAGGAACCACCACTAGAATAACTGCCTCCACTTGAAGGTGTATAGTGTGGAATAATTTTAAATAAATTATTGCTAACTGTTACTCCATCTATAGTAAGTTTTTTTTCTAGAAACTATTATTTGATTTTCTTTACCCTTACAAGTTAACACTAAATTTTCTATTCCGCCTCTAATAACAGCCTCTTTATTTTCTTTTAAAAAATTATAGATAGTTTCTAAATCGTTTTCATCAAGCTCATAATATTTTGTTATATCTATACATCTTTTTTTTCTAATTAACTCTTCATATGTTTTTGCTTCTTCTTTCATTTTATAACTCCTCATCTATATAAATAAATTCCATATTTTGAAATGGTAAATTAATTGCTGCTAAATGGTAATAAGCATTATTTTTTTGTTTTAAGTAATGATATTCTCTTAAAGATGTTGTTGTAAAGAAAATATTGTTGGGATTTTCCTTTGAATAAAAATCTTTATATTCGTGAATCAAATTGCTTATATCATATACGTAGTAGCCTTCTTTATCACTTTGAATATTATCAAAGTACTCCTTTAAAAATTTGAGTTGTGTTTACATGTCTTTGTTTTGTTCGTCCCTCATCTCCATATGTTACTAAGTTTCCACTTAGAATCATAATATAAAGAGCGTTGTTTTCTGGATAATCGCATTCTTCTTCAATCATATTCTTTTTCATGTATATTTTTATTTTAGATTCTTTTGTTAAATATACAAACTCTCGAGACATTTAATATTTGAGAAGATAAACTATATTCTACTCCATCAACATCAAGAATAAAGGACGAATCATCGTAAATGTATTTTAATCTCTTATCCTTTTTTAATTAGATTAGCAAGTGAATTATCATCATTATCCTTTGGAATATAGTTACTTACATCTGTTGTACGCATTTTGCTAACGTATTGATAAACAAATTCATCATTTGCAGGATTTTTTTTCATATCCACGATCTTCATACATTTTTTGTTGTAACTTACACGTATAACTCTTATTGGTTTGATATGTATTTTTTACAAATGGACATCCTGTTTTACATAAATATAAATAGCCACATTTAGAGCATTCATCATTGAATGGTTCTTTGTTATGATTTAAAAACATCTTATTTTTTTAGCAGTTGTTAAAATATCTTCAACTGAATCTTTAAAAATGTTTCCATAATAGTAATCTTTTTGTTTTTGTCCTCTTACACATGAATAAATATCTCCATTTACTTCAAGCAAGAAAAACTTTTCTCCACAATTATCACAGTTAGTACAATAACCTGGTCCAAACTCATTAAACCATGGTCCGTTTACACCAGCATCTAATGTAGTTCCATCAAAGCATTCATGCATTTTTTCGTAAAAATTCACTTGTTCATCTTCGGTAATAGGATGTAATAATCCACATGAATTGTAATCAAAACCTATCATAAAATTAAAATCATTCATATCTAAACAAGTAAATTCATCTAAATATTTTATATCCTCAACTATTTCATCTAAATGTTCATAATGTTCTTTAAATATAGTTGCTGATACTTTTTTCTTATTTGGAATATCCTTTAAAAAGTTCAATATTTGCTAAAATTTTTTTTAACGTTTTTTTGATTTCCTTTAGTTAGACGATATTGATCATGTAAGGATAAGGGTAAATCTAAGCTTCCAGAAATAGAAACATTGTATTCTTAATTGTATCAATATGTTTATCTAGACTGTATAAATTAGTTTTTATGTGGATTTCCTACAGTGAATCCTGCACTTTCAATTAAGTCTTTATTTTCTTTGTAGTATTCACTTATGTATTTTATAATGTCGTGAAAAGCACTTTTTGATAAAGTTGTTACTTCTCCTCCATGAAGAGATATATTGAAAGGAACTACACCACTATTTTTAAATTTATTTATAGCATATTCTAGAGTATTTAAAGGATTCATATTTCCTTGACTAACCGTATTTTCCTCTAAATAGCAATACTTACATCCCATATTGCAAGCTAATGGTGGGACATACAACAAATGTATATATTTATAATTCATAGTGCCACTAGTCATAATACACATTTAGGGAAATACTTGTTGATGATAAAAAATTATAGCTTTGCAGAGACCTCAACATCAAGATAGTCAGTTATTTCCATATTAGATATAGTTTTGTTCAATTTAAATTCTTTAGTAGTAGTTAAATCTTTATATTCTAAAAGTAAATTCACTTCCACTTGCAGTTACATTGATACTTTTTAAAGTTAACCTTGCATCATTTTGATACATCTTAGAATCAGTTTGATAGCTAGATACTTTTTTCTGTTTCTCCCACTCTTATATACATAAAATGTTTTATATTTGTGTTTATTCTCATCGACTAAAGATCCATAATCAATTTCACCAAAATTTTTAACCTTTGTTGGACTTTTTTTTAAATGCTCTAGAGTTTACTGATGTTAGTGATGGTATAGTTATTTCTTTAAGTGAATCACACAATCTAAATGCTGATGAACCAATCTCTTTTAATTTACTGTTTTCACTTAGTTCAACTTTGCTTAAACTTTTACATCCATAGAAAGCATGTCCACCGATTCTTTGTAACTGTATCGGGAATTTTTTATCATAGTAAGATTTTATCGTTTTCAAAAAAGTGTTACCTCTTATTTCTTTTAGACTAGATGGTAAATTTATGTTTTTTTAAAGATGTAGCATTTTAAATGCTTCTCCTCCAATATATGATAAAGTATCTGGAAGAGTTAAGGTTTTAAGTGATCTACATTTTTTGAAAGCACTTCCTCCTAAATAAGTTAAATTATTCGGTATATTTATATTCTTTAACATGATATCATTTTCAAATGCTTGGCCTCTTATTTCCGTTATGGTATTAGGTAAACTCACTGTTCTTAAAGTATACATATTTTTAAACACTTGACCACGTACTCAATTATATCTTTTCCATTATGTTTTTCAGGAATGTTAACTGATGTAAAATTAGTTATACCAACTGTGTAAAATCTAACTGTATATCCGTTTTCAGACTTTTCATATAAAATATGTGGTTTGAAATAAACAATTGAAGAAATTAATAAAACTGCTATAAAACCACCAAACAAAACTTTTTAGAACTATCTTTAATAAAGGATAATTTAACATTCATAACAATATTACTTATATCCTCTTGTGGTCTAGATTTAACTTCTTTTTTTAAAAACTTCATTAAATTATAAGAATTTGATTTTTTTTATAAAATATAAATATTATAAAATGGCAATCAAACAATAAATAACTCCAACATGGAAGAATATCATAGATATAAAAATAAATGTTAATAAACTAAGAATTATAAACATAATATTTTTTCTTTTTAACACATCCTTTTGAATTAAATCTGTTTTGCTGTTGATTTTAGCTTTTTTTCATTTCACTTTGTAAGAAACTTTCTAACATTTGTTCTTCAGGTTTGCTGTAAATAGAATCAAAATTGCTTGAGTTACAATTTTTTCTTAGAAGCAGAAACTTCTATATTATTTCCTTCTATTGCCATACCACAATTTGGACAAAATTTATCATCAACAGTTATTTCTGTTTTACAATTTGCACATGCAAGTTTAACATTGCTAGATTGAGTAATATTGCTTGATGTTGCCACTGCTGAAGTCTTTTGTTATTTGCAACTGCTAATATTGGAACAACTATAAATGCCCCTATAAATACAAACATAAAATCCCACATTGCTATATCAGTACTTATAAATATATCAAAAAAATATTAACAAAACATATCTTATAACTGATAATTTAATAAATAAAGATTTCACATTTCCATCTTTAGAGCAATATTTTGCTATTGGATATATAACAAAAAATACTCATAAAAATTGTCATAAAGTTTTCTATTAAGAATGCTTCACCAAAATTTAGAGAAGAACTAGATGAAGCAAAGACTAAACTTGGTAATAATGATAATAATACTAAACCTATTTTTTTATTCATGATTTTTCCTCATTTCTAACCTTTTTAAAAGGATTTTTTCTATTTCTTCCCCAGCCTCTACGCCAATCTCTTGTAGGCATAATAACACCATTTTCAATTAAAGTTTCTTCACTTATTTCCTTATTATGATATGAGGGAAAAAGAATTTTCGTTGGGGATGAAGTTGCTTTGAAGATTACTTAATAGATCATCTATTTGAATATCTCCTTTAAATAATCCTTTAGAACCAGTAAAAATATAATTCTTAGAAGGTATTTCTTCTTTTGAAAAGGTTCTGTAAAGAAGTTCAAATTTTCCTTTTGAATATTCTACCTGAGTTTTTTAAATCAAAGTTATTTCGACAATCACTTAAAGGATAAATATTATAATACTTACTTAGGTTTTTATTGCTTCAATTGCATGTGGTAAGAACATAGGGTTTTCATATTGATCTCTATTTTTCATAAATTCACAAA
>VOFC01001650.1_pt1 | contig 32001 bp, 41 predicted proteins | sample 5384161 | NCBI WGS metagenome assembly VOFC01 (sample SAMN12384722, study PRJNA508395) | human gut metagenome | isolation source: healthy gut B | host: Homo sapiens
GCAACCAGATCCTTTTTCGTGGTGATCTTCTGCTCGGTAAATGCATCTGCTACCATGTCATCGGTCAGCGTGTCCATGGTAACCGGCTTATAAATTCCCTTGATTTTGAATTTAAACGTTGTTTTCTTTCCCGCCAGATCCGAAGACTGGTAATTCTCCGGGAATGTCACATCCGAACTTACTTCTTCCCCGACTTTTGCGCCGACAAGCCCATCACTGAATCCATCAATGTAATTTGTCTTCTGTGTGGCATCACAGTTGTTCGCCACATCAATCATTGTGTCTGTCGCAGAACCGCCATCAAATGCATCCCCGTCGAGATATCCGGTATAATCCACCTTGACATAATCATTCTTTTGAACCGTATCACGGTCTTTTTCTCCAATTTTCCAGAATCAAACACATCTGCATATTCTTCCGGTGTAAGTACTTCACGCAGTGCTTCGTCTGCTTCTTCATCCACAACTTCGTAGACCGCTCCCTGAAAGCACATATTCGGATAAAGCACACACCACCAGTTATGTCCACCACCTTTTCCAAGTGTCACTTCCAATGCCTCGTATTCTCCTGCCGGAAATGTATAGTCCCCATAGTTTTTTCCGGGAACTGTACATGGGCAAGTTCTGCGGTTGCACCGTAAGTATATCCATTGTCTTCAAGGGTCTTTTTCAGCAAGTGCTACGATTTCATCCATGTTTTCCGAAACGATCTTTTTTGTTTCCTCCAGATTTTTACTGTCTGCAAGTTTCGGTCCCATCATCTTTCCAAGCGCATCTCGTACCTTTATTTTGACAGCCTGGTCTTCTTCGCTGTCGCTGTTTGCCAGAATATGAAAACGTAAAATCTTCCGGGCGATTTCCGGCTGAAGCGGATCCGCTTTCGCCTGCTGCATTTTTCCATTTCCCACCAGAACAAGTATCACCAGCAGAAGTATTGCGCCAATTATTTTTTTCCCGTTATGCTTTCTCATACGAACCTCCAAATATGTATTGCCTACTATAAGACTGTCCATATTTGAAAGTTCTAAACATTTTTTCATCATTCTATGATGATTCTTCCTGCCGGTTCTCCATGATCGATCACATAATTGCTCTCCCACACAATTGCCTGATTTTGCATCGTCAGATACGGAAATTGTAACACCTGCCGCTGATTTAGCTGTTCATCCAGCAGAATGCCAAGATTTAAAAGACGGATCTGTTTTTCGGTCTCATGGTTCTGCAGATATGCTTCGATGTAGGAGCCTAAATCTTGCGGCAGATTTTCCTCGATTGCATACAGATCGTCGGCAGTATCCGTAAAGCAGACATATGTGTTTCTCGGATACAATTCCTTTTCCCGCAAATAGGAAAGCAGTTCTGTAAAATGTGCCTCATCCACCGCAAGTTTCTGACCGACCACAAGTACTTTCATATGATTACAGTCAGCTGCTTTACTCAATTGCTCTTCATACTTATGCAATGCCTCCGGAAAATTTGCTCCTGTGCTCATCGCTGCGCTTACTTTTGCTTCCGCCAAATCGGTGTTATCTTTCTGGCTCAATTCCGGGAATCCATAAGAAAATAAAATCTGTGTATTGTCTTTGTCCACCGCCGCCATCATCGGAAAGCACCGGTCTTCAATTCCGTAGCACCGCAGCCTGTAAGCTGCATGGTTCCTGCAAAGCAGAGCACAAGCACAATCCCATTTACCACCGTTCGCTTTCGTTTTGCTTTTCCCACCACAAAAATTAACATTGGAAAAACCACAAGAAACGGCACACCAAGCCAACGCATATAGGCAATATACCATTCCGTCAGATTTCCATGGTAAAACCATTCTGCCACAAGAAAGGTCAGAACCAGAACGCCTCCAAGTGTCCCCCATTTTTCCAGTCCATCCCTCCTTTTTGCTTTTCTGATACTTTTTTCATTTTCCCTGCCGGGAAGCAATTGATACAGAATCTTTTCTGCATAAAACAGGAATACTCCCACCAGTGCAAACAGTGTAAAAAACCATATGGCAATCATAAACGCATCCAGTCGTTTTACAAATCCGCCGCGCAGATGGATGTTGCTCATAAGAATGACTGCCGGGTACTGCATGGTCCCCAGCGCCCGATCTCCAAAATTGCCAAGCAATATAACATACATTACCAGAAGAACAAGTACCGCAAACCACAACGCCGCAAACACTGCTGCAATCATCTGTTGACGGCTCCATTTTCTTTTCGTATATGCCGGAAAAAACAACACAAGAAAAAGCGGTGTAAGATAGCAGAACACTTCAAACCCACCATCTGCCACAGATGATACCGAATGCACAAAAAAGGGCCCATATATGTGAAATTCACATCATTTGCCGCAATCACAAACATAATCAGCAATGGAACAAATAAGAGCCAGAAAAGCACTTCATAAACACGCGCACGACTCTCGATTCCCGATCGTATGGCATATGCTGTCACCAGCAGAATCAACACGAGGATTAACGTATAGGCTTCCTCTCCCACAAGGCTTTTTTTCATAACGTCTGCAAATACATATGCACCATATCCCGCCTCTATGATACAGTGAACAATCAGGAGTACATAAAGAAAGAAATACAGCCATACTGGAAGTGACTTTTTCATATAACCAGTCAGATCCCCATCCATCTCCTTCATTGCCCTTGCAAGATACCAAAGATAAATGGAAGACATCCCCTCCTAACAGAATGGCAAACAAACCATCACACCCGGTCATCTGCGCCAGTACCCCTGGCAGCACAAGTGTACTCATTCCAATAAAATCAAAGACAAACAACCGAAAAACCTGCCGCGTCGAAATTCTGTTATTATCTGAAAACATGAATTACTTTCCTCCCCTGTTCCGTTCCCGCAGGCGCACCCGCTGGTTCCTCTGCCTGCCCGATAATCAGACCTCCGACAATTCCGATCGTATTTCCCATTGCCCCCGGCAGCCGGACTCCCGCCTCCCGCAACAGTTCAAAAGAAATCTCCATGAGAATGACCTCCAGTGCCGCCGGAAAAGGCACACCGATCCGTGCCTCCCAGAAGGATAACAAAAGCGGTGTCGGCAGAATCTGTGTGTGAAAATTTGTCACCGCCAGATACAGTCCGGGGAGTGTCATGGCAAAAAAGGCTGCCATGTAACGCAAAATCCGTGCAAACGTTGCCACACCAAAGCGATTATAATAGTCATCACTCGTCTTCAGAAAGGAGTTCAGATCTGTCGGCAGAATGAGAGCGACCGGAGAATTGTCGCATAACAATACGATCCTTCCCTCCAGCACCGCAAGTGCTGCCCGGTCCGGTCGCTGTGTCGTCTGAAACTGTGGAAACGGTGAATACCATTTCTTTTCCGCCAGCTGCTCTAAGATTCCGCTGTCCATGACCCCATCAATCTCATATTCTGTAATTTTTTCCCGGATTTTTTCCAGCACGGATGTATATTTCAGATCTGCCATATACACCAGATCAATTGCCGTATGCGAACGCACCCCCTCCTGTACTTCTTCTACTCTGACCCGTGTCGATCGCACACGCTTACGGATAAGAGCCGTATTCGTTTTGATGGAATCGGTAAATCCCTCCTTCGAACCGCGGATTACTTTTTCCGAATCCGGCTCCTGCACCCCCATGCCGGGATATCCTTTGTCGGAAATCTTTAATGCATGTCCGTATCCATCCACAAAAAGGATGGCATCCCCCGTGAGCATCCCCTGTGCTGCATCCTCTATGGTATCGTACGGTGTCACATCTGAAATCCCCATCGCATTCTCATTGAGTACCTGATTTAAGTCTCTGTCCGGCAGCTCCGATAATGCCGCCAGCAGTCTCCCCAAAGCCGTCGTTTCCAGCAGCATATTGCTGACTGCCACCTCAATATATGCCAGAAAACAGCGTCTTCTTTTTCCTTTTCCCAGACGCATTTCCTTCATTTTAATATCTGCACTGTCTGCAAACAGCTGTTGAAACTGTTTTATATTCTGCTCAATATCGGTCGAAATTTTTGTATGCTCCATTTTTACATTCCTATCTCTTTTCATCCCATAAGGTGCCTGTATACCTAAAAAAAGACAGACACCAAAAGGTATCTGTCCTTACTATTTCCATCTGTTACATAAACTATTCATTTTCTGCTTCATCCTGACACTGGATTACACTTTTTACTGCCACTGCCTGGTTTTTTACATGCTTGTGCATGGCAAGCGTTGCCGCTTCTTTATCCCTGTTTTTCAAGCCCTCCGCAATCGCATTATGTTCTGCGATCAATACCGGATAATTGTCCGGATTTTTGATATATTCCACACGGTATCGGTAGATCTGCTCCCGCAGATTGTTCAATAACGTCACGAGTTTCGGATTTCCCGTTGATTCAAAAATAACATCGTGGAATTTTACATCCATCTCGGCAATCATTTTCACATCTCCGGTCTTTGTACTGTTTTCAAACTGATCTTTGACTTCTAAAAGTTTTTGCAGCTCTTTCTCCGAAATCTTATCACATGCAATCTTTACGGCAAGTTCATCCAGTGCCTCCCGGATTTCCAGAACATCTTCCATATCTTTGAGTGTCATCTTTGCAACCTCTGCCCCTTTGCGCGGCATGGTTACAGCAAGTCCCTCCTGCTCGAGCATACGGATGGCTTCACGGATCGGTGTACGGCTCACCCCAAGCTTTGCTGCCAGCTGTAACTCCATAAGCCGCTCTCCCGGTTTGAGATCTCCTTTTAAAATTGCCTCTCTTAACGTATTAAATACAACATCTCTCAGTGGCAGATATGCGTCCATATTGAGCGTCAGATCATCTGTCATGTTATCGTCTCCATTTCTGTTTGTGTGAATTATTACTTTCTCCTGTTGTTGTAAATCGTGGTCAGATATACCTGTTTTGCAAGACCGGAGCGTTTCATTTCCCGCAGCGCACGCTTTGCCGTTTCTCCATCTTCAAAAAGACCGAATACGGTAGGACCGCTTCCGCTCATCATGGAAGCTTTTGCACCCGAACGCATCATCTGCTGTTTGATCTCTGCAATTACCGGATAGTTTGGTATCGTAACCGATTCCAGTACATTTCCCATATGTGCACAGACACCGTCAAAATCTTTCTCCCGGATATCTTTCATCAGTGCATCAATATCCGGATGGTTCGTCTGTTCATCCAGCTTCAGGTTCTGATATACAAATTTGGTCGATACAGAAATGGATGGTTTTGCAATCAGCACCGGACATTTGATCATCGGCGGAAGCTGCGTCAGTTTTTCCCCGATTCCTTCTGCCAGTGCCGTTCCACGCATAAGACAGTAAGGAACATCTGCCCCGATCTGTACCCCACGCTTCATCAGTTCCCTGCGGGACAATCCCAGATCATACAACTGATTCATCGCATACAGCATGGCGGCAGCATCCGTGCTTCCTCCTGCCATCCCCGCCGCTACCGGAATTCTCTTTGTCAGTTTTACGGAAATTCCATCTGTAAGCGCAAACTCTTCCTGTAACAGCCGTGCCGCTTTATAGACCAGATTATTTTCATTTACCGGCAAAAAAGAGAGGTTGGAAACAATCTGTATCTCCGGCTCCCGGATCTTTTGAATCTCCAGAAGATCGTACAGATGAATAGTCTGCATGATCATGCGCACTTCATGATATCCATCTTCCCTGCGCCGGACCACATCCAGTCCCAGATTTATTTTTGCAAGTGCTTTGAGTGTTATTTCATCCATTTGTATTTCCTCAGTATTTTGTATACACCGATTGTACTACAAAAAATACAATCGGTCAAATTCTATTCTCCCTGTTATTCTTTCCACTTTCTTCCGAAAAAATAAGTCACAAAATAGATCACAGATGCGATAATTACAATCATTGGGCCGGTTGCAACGTTTGTATAATAAGACAGAATCAGCCCCATGACGCCCGAGAAAACGGAAAAAATTATCGAAAAGACATGGTATTCCCGCATATTTACCGACAGATTTCTGCTTGATGCCGCCGGAAGGATCAGCAATGCATTGATGATCAGAATACCTACCCACTTGATGGAAAGCATGACGATCAGTGCTACAAGTACCGCAAAAACATAATCCATCAGTTGTACCGGAATCCGCTTGCTCTTTGCCAGTGCCCGGTGAATACAGATGGCATTCAGCCAGTTAAAACAGGTGATCCAGAACAAAATCGTAACGATAAAAATAATAACAAGATACCCGATTTCCTTTTTTGTAATGCTCAGAACATCCCCGACTAAAAGACTTGAATATTTACTGAAATTTCCGCCTTTTGACAGAATTGCCAGACCAATTGCAACCGAACAGGAGGAAAAAACCGAAATAATCGTATCGGTTGATACGGTACTTCTGCTTCCGATTTTGTTTAACAGCAGCGCGAATACAACTGCAAAAATCACCATGGAAATATTCGTATCCGGAATTCCGCATACCACTCCTACAGCAATTCCCGTCAGTGCGGAATGCCCCAGGGCATCCGAAAAATATGCCATTTTTTTATTGACAATCATGGTTCCCATCAGCCCAAACAGTGGTGTAATGATCAGTATTGCGGCCAATGCCATCTTCATAAAACCATAATCCATCCAGGAGGTCCAATCAATCATTTGTCTCATCCTCCTTTATCCATGTTTCTTCTTTTCCCGCAGAAAAAATCCGTTCAAATTCGGAACTTTCGTATACTTCTTTTACCGTTCCCTGCCTGAGGACCGTCTTGTCCAGAAGCACTACATGATCCGCATATCTTGCCACGTAATCCAGATCATGTGAGATCAGAATAATCGCAAGGTCATAATGTTTTTTCAGATAATCCATCGTTTTAAAAAAAAGTTCCATGCCATTCTGGTCAATTCCGGATACCGGCTCATCCAAAAGCAGCAGATTCGGCTCGTCCATGATTGCCAGTGCAAGAAGCACTCTCTGCAGCTGTCCTCCGGACAGATTACAAACCTGTTTATCGATCAGTTCTTCTGCCTCAAAAATGCGCAGATGCTCTTTGATCTTTTCATATAATTTCCGGTTTTTCGGCAGAAACACCGGATATCTCGACTCATAGCTTGCCAGCAGGTCATAGACACTGACCGGTGTATTTTTTTCGATGTTAATCGATTGCGGGACATATCCGATTTTTAAATTCTGCATCCGTCCGTCTTTGGTATCCCGAAACTCAATATCTCCCGTATGCGGGATGTCCCCCAGCATGGCACGGATCAATGTCGATTTTCCGGCACCGTTTTTTCCAATAATCGCATTCAGCGATCCACAGTGCATATGAAGATTCACATCTTTTAAGATTTCCTGCTCACTGAACCACACCCCCAGATGGTTCACCTTGATGCAGTGAAATCCACACGGACTAATGATCTTTCGCATAAAATGCCTCCTCAAGTATCTCCATGTTTTTTTTCATACCGTTAATATAACTGTCTTTTTCGTAAGTTCCGCGATTCAGCGGGTCCAGATATAATACCTTTGCATCGGACTCTTTCCGGATCGTATCTCCCATACTCTTTCCATACAGTTCTTCTGCAAGAATGTATTTTACATGCCCCTTGCGGACAGCAGAAAGCACATCCGATACTTCTCCTGCGCTGACCTGCCGTTCCTCATCGAGATCCAGCAGATAGTTTACCTGCAGTCCATAGTCCTCAGCGACATAGGCATATGCTTCATGAAACAGAATCACCGACTGACCGGAAATTTCCTGTTTTAATTTCTCCTGACGTTTTCTCAGTCCGTCCAGTTTTTCCAGATATGCCTTTGCCCCATTCTGATAGGCACTGCTTCTTTCCGGATCTGCTCCAGATAATCCATCGGCAATCGTCTGTACCTGTGTCTCATAATCAGAAACGCTCATCCATGCGTGGGCATTGACATCCCCATGGGCATGTTCTTCTTCTGTTTCCTCCTCATGATGATGTGTATCGTCCTCCTCCCCGGAGAGCAAAGAAATATTCTCACAGGCTTCTATAATTTTCAGATTCGGGTAAGCCTCTGCAACTTCCTTCATAAAGCTTTCAATTCCACCACCATTGATGATAAACACATCCGCCGTGCTCAAAAGCTTCATATCTTCCGGTGTCAGCTGGAAATCATGCAGACAGCCGGTCTGCGGCTCACTTAAATTTTCCAGACGCACTCCGTCTGCATCCCCGATTACATTCTCAGCCGCAATATACATTGGATAAAAGGAAGTCACAACCGTCAGTTCCTGTCCATCCGTCTGTTCCTGTGTCTGGCTGACGTACCATCCGGTCAGTCCCATTCCTGCCACCAGAATGGCAAAAAGCATGATTGCAGTATACAAATACTTTTTCTTCATTCTACTTTTTTTTCACTTTCTTTTTCTGTTCTTTTCGAAGTGTCTTTTTGGCTACCGGGCGGTCTGTCTTTTTCCAGCGTTCTTTTTTCTTCGGTTCCTGCGGTGCCGGCTGCTTTTGTTTTGCCTCTCTTTTGGCATTTTCCGCCTCGATGTACCCTTGCGGAAGTTCAATAACGGATTCTACAATCTGCCAGATTTCTTCCCGGCCCTGTTTTGACTCCGCAGAAAACGGAATAACGATCGTTCCCGGCTCCACTTGCAGGATATCCTTTATCATTTGCACATGTTGCAGGATTTGCATCTTTTTTAATTTGTCCGATTTTGTTGCAATGATGATTGGCGCAAATCCCTGATGAACCATCCACTCATACATCATCTGATCATTTTCCGACGGTTCATGACGAATATCAATCAGAAGAAAAACTGCTTTCAGCCGTTTGGATGTATGCAGATAATTTTCGATCATCTGTCCCCATTTCGCCTTAATCTCAATATTTGCATTTGCGTATCCGTATCCCGGCAAGTCCACCAGATACATCGCCTCATTGACATTGTAAAAATTTATGGTCTGCGTTTTTCCCGGCTGGGAAGAAGTACGCGCAAGCGATTTCCTGTTCATCAGCGCATTGATCAGCGATGACTTTCCCACATTGGATTTTCCGGCAAAAGCCACTTCATCCAATAGGTTGTCCGGAATCGCACTTGTAATTCCACAAACTGTCTCCAAATTCACATTTTTGATAATCATATTTATTCTCCTGCAAAAAGAATTTGGGCTGCATTATACAAATGCAGCCTTAATTACCTGATCCATATGTTCTACCGGTATGATCTCCATATCTCCAACGATCTCTTCCGAAATTTCGGCAAGATCCTGTTCATTCTCTTTTGGAATACAGACCGTCTTCATTCCGGCATTCTTTGCCGCAAGCAATTTCTCTTTTAATCCGCCAATCGGAAGTACACGTCCGCGCAGTGTAATTTCCCCTGTCATGGCAACATCTGCCCGTACCGGCTTCCCGGTGACCGCAGAAAGAATTGCGGTTGCCATGGTAATTCCGGCAGACGGTCCGTCTTTTGGAACCGCACCTTCCGGAACATGGATATGGATGTCATGTTTCTGGAAAAATTCCGGATCAATATGGTAATCTTCACTGATGGACCGAATATAACTGATTCCGGTCTGTGCAGACTCTTTCATGACGTCTCCGAGTTTTCCCGTCAACACCACACTGCCCTTGCCCGGCATCAGATTCACCTCAATCTCTAAAGTTACACCACCCACACTGGTCCATGCCAGACCGCGCACAATGCCTACTTCATTCTTTTTGTTTTTCTTCTCCGGACGATATTTCAGTTTTCCGAGAAAATCCTCCAGATTTGTGCCGGTTACACGAATCATTTTCTCATCGCCCTCGTAGATTCTGCGGGCTGCTTTGCGGCAGATTTCTCCGATCTGCCGTTCGAGAGAACGTACACCTGCTTCTCTGGTATAAGAAGAAATCACCATTCGCAGCGCTTTGTCCGTAATCTTTAGTTTGCCATCTGCAACTCCGTTTTTTTCAAACTGTTTCGCCAGCAGATGATCCTTTGCAATATGGAACTTTTCGTTTTCCGTATAACTGCTGACTTCTATAATTTCCATACGATCCAGAAGCGGTCCCGGAATATCCTGCATGGAATTGGCACTTGCAATAAACAGTACCTCGGACAGATCCACCGGAAGCTCTACATAGTGATCCCGGAATTTATGATTCTGTTCCGAGTCAAGCACTTCCAGCATGGCAGAAGCTGTATCTCCCTTATAATCGCTGCTCATCTTGTCAATTTCATCCAGCAGCATCAGTGGATTTTTGACTCCCGCCATCCGCAGTCCATTGACGATTCTTCCCGGCATTGCTCCCACATAGGTTCTGCGGTGTCCGCGGATCTCCGCTTCATCCCGCACACCTCCGAGTGAAATACGAACATATTTTTTATCCAGCGCACGGGCAATCGAACGCGCAATGCTGGTTTTTCCGGTTCCCGGAGGTCCTACCAGACAAATAATCGGGCTTTCACCTTTTCCTGTCAGATTACGGACAGCAAGAAACTCCAAAATACGTTCCTTTACTTTATCGAGACCATAATGATCCTCATCAAGAATCTTCTGCGCATGCTTTAAGTCTTTGTTATCCTCCGATACTGCATCCCACGGAAGTTCCAGTAAGGTTTCGATATAACCACGGCTTACCGTACTCTCGGATGAATTTCCTGAAATTCCCTGAAAACGCTCAATCTCCTTATGAATTCTTGCTTTCACTTCCCCGGAAGCCTGAAGTTCCTGCAGTTTCTTTTCATACTCCTGTGCATCGGTTTCTGTATTGGATTCTCCCAGCTCTTCCCGGATTACCTGCATCTGCTCCCGAAGCAGGTAATCTTTCTGGTTTTTATCCACATGTTCCTGCACTTTTTTCTGGAAATCACGCTTTAAAGCCAGAATCTCTGTCTCCTGCAGCAAAGAAGAAAGCACCGCCTCATAACGTGCTGTCAGCGTGACAGCCTCTAACAGTTTCTGTTTCTTTTTTATAACTGATTACAAGGCTGTTTCCCACATAATCAAGAAGTTTTAAAAGATCCGTTTCTTCCTGAACCTGGCGCATCACATCCTGCCCGATTTTGCCATGTACTCTTGCATATTTTGCAAACGTTTCCTGCACACTCAAAAGCATTGCAGACTTTGCCTTCTCCGGAAGCTGTTCATCGTCTTCCTGATCATACACGATCACACGCGCTTGCATATAATCGGCTGTCTGTGTATATTCATATATCTCTGCGCGCCCGATTCCTTCGATCAGTACACGCATAATATTTTTCTGTAATTTTACGACCTGACGAACCACAGCCAGAAGCCCCACTTCATACAGATCTTCTCCCTGAGGATCTTCTTTCTCTGTATCTTTTTGTGTGACGATAAAAAGCTTCTGGTCTCCTTTCATGGCTTCCTCGACAGCACGCAGGGATTTGTCCCTGCTGATATCAAAATGAGCCACCATGCCCGGCAAAATCGTCATTCCCCGCAGTGCCACTGCCGGAATTGTCAATATTTTATCTTCCACTTGTATCTGCTCCTATATTTCCAGACGCATCCGGTCTTTTTATGAAGCAAGTTCTTCTTTTACTTCTTTCTTCGGGTCCTGCTCAATTCCAAGAATCTCTTCTCCATCTAAAGCAAGATTGTTTTCCACCATCTTTTTATCTACCACACACTTGCTGATGGAATCATCCGATGGGACACGATACATCAGATCCAGCATTACCGCTTCCATGATGGCACGCAGTCCACGTGCTCCGGTTTTACGCTCTAATGCCTTATCTGCAATTGCTTCAATTGCGCTGTCCTCAAATTCCAGTCCTACCCCATCCAGTTCCAGAAGTCTGGTATACTGTTTGATCAGAGAATTCTTTGGCTCTTTTAAAATACGGATCAATGCGTCGCGATCCAGCGAATCTAAAGATACGGTAATCGGCACACGTCCGATAAACTCCGGAATCAGTCCAAACTTCACAAAATCCTGTGGCAGTGCACGCTTAAATGCATCCCCCACATTGATGTCAGACTTTGACTTCACCTCTGCATTAAATCCGATCGCAGAAGCGTCCATACGTGCCTCTACAATTTTCTCCAGACCATCAAATGCTCCGCCGCAAATAAACAGAATATTTGTCGTATCAATCGGAATCAGTTCCTGCTGCGGATGTTTACGTCCTCCCTGTGGCGGAACCGATGCAACCGTTCCTTCCAAAATCTTAAGTAACGCCTGCTGTACACCCTCGCCGGATACGTCTCTCGTGATGGATACATTCTCCGATTTCTTTGTGATCTTATCGATCTCGTCAATATAGATAATGCCGTGCTGTGCACGCTCCACATCATAATCTGCAGCCTGAATCAGCTTCAAAAGAATGTTCTCTACATCCTCTCCCACATAACCGGCCTCTGTCAGTGTCGTGGCATCTGCAATTGCAAACGGTACATTAAGTACACGGGCAAGTGTCTGCGCCAGAAGCGTCTTTCCGGAACCGGTCGGTCCCAGCATCAGAATATTGCTTTTCTGAAGTTCCACATCATTTTCCTGATCTGCAAGCACTCTCTTATAATGATTGTATACCGCAACCGAAAGTACCTTTTTTGCCTGATCCTGCCCGATTACATAATCGTCCAGAAACGCCTTCATTTCTTCCGGTTTAATCAGATTGATTTCTTCCTTTGCAGAAGCCGGAGCTTTTTCTTCCAGATTCTCTTCCTCAATGATCTCTGCGCAGATATCTACACACTCATCACAGATAAATGCACCATTTGGACCTGAAATCATTCTTCCGACCTGATCCTGTGTTTTTCCGCAAAAAGAGCAGCGGATTTTGCCATCATTCTTTCCTGCCATAATTTATTTACTCCTATAAATGAAAAATACCTCCGGCAATGACCGGAGGTTTCCACATAACTATCTATTCGTGATCACTCCATCGATCAAGCCGTAATCTGCAGCTTCCTGCGCGGACATATAATTGTCACGTTCCGTATCTGCTGCAATTGTCTCATATGGCTTACCGGTGTTTGCAGCAAGAATTTCATTCAAACGTTTCTTTGTCTTTAAAATATTCTCTGCCGCAATCTGAATCTCTGTTGCCTGTCCTTTTGCACCACCGGAAGGCTGATGAATCATGATTTCTGAATTAGGGAGTGCAAAACGTTTTCCCTTTGTACCACCAGCCAGAAGAAACGCACCCATGCTGGCTGCCAGTCCGATACAGATGGTTGATACATCACATTTGATATACTGCATGGTGTCATAAATTGCCATACCGGCAGTAACCATTCCACCCGGAGAATTGATATATAACTGAATATCCTTGTTCGGATCTTCCGATTCCAGAAACAGAAGCTGTGCAACAACAAGACTTGCGGTTGTCTCATTTACTTCTTCCCCTAAAAAGATAATTCTGTCTTTTAACAGACGGGAATAAATATCATAATTTCTCTCGCCCCTGCTGGTCTGTTCAATGACATAAGGTACTAAACTCATAGAAAAATCGCCTCCTGTATTTATTACATGCATCCTGCGATGCACCTCAATGAACAAAAGACCGGTCTGGTATTCTCCCAGACCAGTCCTTCTCTGTCGTAGTTTTCAATATTAAGCCTCTGCTTCTGCCTCAGCTTCTTTTTCTTTCTTTGTCTTAGCCTTTGCTCTTTCTTTGATGTTGTCCATGATCAGTTCAACTGCCTTTGTGATGGCAAGTTCTCTCTTCATGGATTCTTTCTCGCCTTCGCCCATGTACTCTTTGAGCTTATCAGCTTCCATACCGTAATTCTTTGCCATCTTCTCGATCTCTGCATCTACATCTGCATCAGATACTTCGATATTTTCTTCCTTAGCGATCTGCTCTAATACGAGACTGCTCTGGATACGGGTAAGAGCTTCCGGACGAACCTGCTCCTTTAATCCGTCGATTGTAATACCGGAGAACTGCATGTACTGCTCCATGGAAAGACCGCTCTGTGCGATTCTCTGTGCGAACTCATTGATCATGTTCTCGCACTGTGTCTCGATCATTGCCTCCGGAATCTCCATCTTTGACTTGTCAATGATCTTCTGGATGGCTTCGTCTTCTTTTGTACGCTTTGCTTCATCCTGTTTCTTCTTCTCCAAGTCTTTCTTTAAGCTTTCCTTGTACTCAGCTAAAGTATCAAACTCGGATACATCCTGTGCGAACTCATCATCAAGCTCCGGAAGTTCCTTTGCTTTGATCTCGTTGATCTTAACCTTGAATGTAGCCGGCTTTCCTGCCAGATCAGCAGCCTGATACTGCTCCGGGAAAGTAACATTTACATCTACTTCATCGCCAACATTCTTTCCAACCAGCTGATCCTCAAATGTATCAATAAAGGTGTGGGAACCGATCTCTAATGAATGATTTTCTCCCTTACCGCCCTCAAATGCAACACCGTCTACAAATCCTTCAAAATCGATCACAGCGGTATCTCCCTGTGCAACTGGTCTGTCTGTTACATTGATGGTTCTTGCATTGTTATTGCGTTCTTTTTCCAGAGCTTCGTCTACTTCTTCATCGGATACAGAAGTATCGATCTTTGTAACGGTCACTCCCATGTATTTGCCAAGTGTAACTTCAGGCTTTACAGCAACTTCAGCTGTGAAAATAAAAGGCTTGCCCTTTTCAATCTGTACAACGTCAACGGTCGGACGTGACACAATATCAATTCCGCTTTCGTCAACAGCTGCTGCATAATTCTGCTGCATCAGAGCGTTTGCTGCATCCTCATAGAATACGTCAACTCCATACATCTTCTCGATCATGGCTCTCGGAACTTTTCCTTTACGGAATCCCGGAACACTGATCTGCTTCTTCTGCTTCTGGTAAGCTGACTCAAGTGCTTTCTCCAGATCCTCTGCTGAAACCTCGATGGTAAGTTTCGCCATATTCTTCTCTAAATTTTCAACCTGTACACTCATCTTAATTGTTTCCTCCTTATATATATCAATTTGAGCGGTGTGTATGAAGGGCGTGTCACCAAAAAGATGCTACACAGGCCGACATTTACTGTTCCCCATTCTGCAATGAACAGCTGGTGGAAGATCTGTTTCATGCCATGCGGCTTTTTTATCTTTACCGGGCACAGAAAAGCGGTATCTTTGCACTACATTCTGCTTCTATTTATTATAGGGAAAAAGCCTGGCTTTTTTTCCGGCCCGTCCGGCACAGGAAAATCCACTCACACAAATTTGTGGCACAAGCTTTATGATACGCCGTTGATCAACGGTGATCTCAACCTTTTGTCGTTCAAAGATGGGACACCTGTGGTCTACGGTCTTCCGTGGTGCGGAACTTCCGAAATTTTTGACATCAAAACATATCCGCTCGGAGGTATCATTCTCCTGCAACAGGCATCGGAAAACCATATAGAATCTTTAGAGCTGCACGAAAAAGCTCTTCTTGTTTCGCAGCGGCTCATCTCGCCGTCCTGGACAAAGGAGCAGCTTCACACAAATCTGCATTTTACAGAAAATTTGTCTTCTGAAATCTATGTGGCACGTCTCTGCTGCAATATGGGAAACGCAGCTGCTGCCACTATGAAGGAAGCCATTGATGATTACTTGAAAGGTACTGCAACATGTTAGAAACTTTAAAACATATTCATGTCCGTATCAAAGAGGGCATGCTAAAAGATATGATCCGTCAGACAAAATGGATTTATCAATACGCAAGGCACTATTGGCTGGCCATGATTTTTTATACGGCGCTCGGGCTCTTTGGTACAGTTGTCGGCCTGGGAAGCAGTGTTGTTTCCAAAGACCTGGTCGATATCATCACCGGACACCAGACCGGAAAACTTGTCCAGACATTCTGTCTTATGGTCGGCCTGTCCATCGGCAATACGCTGGTCAGTCAGATTACAAGTTATGCTTCCAACTGGATCAGCCTGAAAGTCGATGCAGAAATCAAAGCTGACATTTTCTCCAAAATGCTGGTCACCGACTGGGAATCCATCACAAATTATCATACCGGTGATTTGCTGACACGCTGGAGTTCCGATGCCTCAACGATTTCAAGTGGTATCTTAAGCTGGGTTCCAAATCTGATCATCAATATATTCAAATTCATCAGTGCGTTCGCGATTGTCATTTATCAGGACTGGACGTTTGCCATTTTTCATTTATCGGCATCCCGGTATCTCTGCTCATGTCCCGTACACTGATGAACCGAATGGTAAACAACAATAAGCGAAGTGCTGCCATGAATGCGAAAATGTCCGGATTCAATCAGGAGGCCTTTTCCAACATCCAGACAATCAAAGCATTCGGTGCGATCACTACCTATATTGAAAAGTTAAAAAATCTCCAGAAAGACTATATTTCCATGCGTCTGGACTTTCAGAAAATGTCCATGGTAACTTCTTTTATCATGTCTATCGTTGGATTTTTGGTTTCTTACAGTTCTTATGGCTGGGGAATTTACCGTGTGTGGAGCGGCGCAATTACATATGGTACGATGACACTTTTTTCTCTCCCTGTCAGGTACTTTGACGGGTGCATTAAATTCACTGATCAACATGGTTCCTTCTGCCATCAGTCTGACAACCTCCGCCGGACGTCTGATGGACATTTTGGAAATGCCACAGGAAGATTATTCCTTAGACGATGACTTTTCCCGTTTTGCGGAAAAGCATCACGGAGACGGTATCAGTCTGAATTTGCATGATATCAGTTATGCTTACCACAACAATACCGAAGTATTTGAACACGCAGACCTCGAAGCGCATCCACACGAAATCATCGCTATGGTCGGTCCTTCCGGCGAGGGAAAAACAACAATGCTCCGCCTGATTCTGGCGCTTTTATGCCCACAATCCGGCGAAGGCACGCTCTCTTCCATATCGGGAGATGGTTCCTCGGAAAGCCTTCCTCTGACTGCTTCCGCGCGAAAACTTTTTTCCTATGTTCCACAGGGAAACACGATGTTCTCCGGCACGATTGCAGAAAATATGCGCGTCGTAAAACCGAATGCTACCGATGATGAAATTATTGAAGCATTAAAATCCGCCTGCGCATGGGACTTCGTCAATCGGCTGCCAGACGGCATCAACAGCGAAATCAAGGAGCGCGGTGGCGGTTTTTCCGAAGGACAGGCCCAGCGGCTTTCCATCGCACGTGCACTGCTGCGTAAATCGCCAATTCTGTTGCTGGATGAAGCCACTTCCGCATTGGATGTTGCAACCGAGCGTGCCGTATTAAAAGAATATTATGAAAGATGATTACCCAAGGACATGTATTGTCACAACACACCGTCCAACAGTACTGAATATCTGTCAACGGGTTTATGCGATTCGGGATAAGAAATGTGTGGTATTGGATGAAGATGAGATTGAGCGGATGGTTAAGGATTTTTTAGAGCGAAAGAAAAAATAGGCAGGACGGAACCTGTAAAGCAGTCAATTTTAGGCAGGTTTTATTGACATGCCTAAAAACTACTGTATAATGCAGATATGGGCAGAATCCGGAAAATCGACTCTGCCCATTTGTAACTATTCACAAATCTTATATCAGTTTTTAACGTTTACACAAAACTTGAAACGGTCTCAAATTCTATTTCTTTTTGATTCACAGAAAAAGGCATAAAGCAAAGTCTCTTTCGACCTTGTTTTATGCCTTTTCTCTTAATTTTTACTTAATTGTTTCTGCCAGCTCAATCGTTTTGGCATCTACGCCACTTGCCAGAATCTGCTCCGGGTTTCTCCATTTCGCAGACGCAAAACCACTGTTGCAAGAAGATTTTGCCCTTCCTTACGCCCTTCCTTACGACCTTCCTCACGTATGCCATCAACAAATGATTTTTCATTATATTCTGTAATACACACGTCCAACACCTCCGCCCTGTGCTTGAGTAAAAAACTTTTCAAAATATTGTGCTCGATACAATCAGTTACCGCCGTATCAACAGCATCTTCAAAACCCATGCTTACACTGTTTTTGCGGATCTCATTGATTATCATATACTCCTTCAACGGCTGACACTTATCTAGCAAATCATCATTCTTACCGTCATTAAGATTGACCATATTTGCTGTCCACTCAAAGTCTCCGCTGGTATCCGGATTAATAAAAGAATCCGAAAGCCTTAATTGCATAAACGCTGGCTTCTCATCCATTCCATTATACAATACGGTATACTTGGGAGTTGGCAATTTTATAAGCGCCTTTCCATAAATATTAAGATGGTTCTCTGTAATATATTTGTCATACATCTTTCCAAAAAGTACAACAAGCCTCGGATCGGCATATTCGGATTAAATGTGCTTTGCTGCTCCCATAAATACAAAAAACTATCAAGAAGGATTGAAACATCATTCTTCATTTTTATATAGATAACATCCTCGATCGTATAGATCTGGATGTCGTCCGTGTTCGTATAGGAAGTATTGCATAACGCGTTATACAAAGATAATATATTATCCTTGTATTCTTCATTTCCAAACAGCAGACAAAACAACCGATCCTTGTACTTCTTATTGATCATACAGTTTTCCTCACTTTCCCCATATGTGTAAATGAAATTTTCTATTTATACCGGGAAAGTCAGATCCGCTTTGTAATCATATTATAGCATACGCCATGAATTTCGCAATATACATTCACGCCACTGCCTTCCCTAATATTCAATTAAAACTTCATGGTATTGCGAGTGCATGAAAACTACACTCTTAATGATTTGCACCGATGTAAAACGCAACATCGCATATGAATTATTTGAGTTTCGTGAGTATAGAATAACGTAGTTAGATTCAGCTGTCAACTGCAGATTCGAATACATCATACCCTTATGACATATCCTTTTCCCAAAAGAAAGCTTAAAGCCAAAAAAGGTTGCCCAGACCTCATAGTCTGAGCAACCTTTAAAGAGCTCCTATCCATCAAAATATAGAAAAAGCATAAAACAGAGTCTCTTTTGACCTTGTTTTATGCCTTTTCATAATATGTACTACTCAGTATTACAAATCAAAAATTCTTTTTATTTAACAGCAACTTTAACTTTTACGGTCTTTCCGTTCGCCTTTACCGTGATCGTTGCCTTGCCCTTCTTAACACCCTTGACAACACCTTTGTCCATCACAGTAACAATCTTTTTTTATTAGAAGACTTATAGGTAACCTTTGCTACAAGAGTTGCCATTACCTTAATGGTAACTTTCTTACCGACTTTTACATTCAATGCAGTCTTTGTTACCTTTAATGCTTTACCGTCGAAACTACTGTATCATCTACATAAATACTTCCTTTGTAGCTTTGATCAAATCCACCTATAAAAGCAGTTACAATAGTTAAACTTGTTTTTCTCCTTGTAATCTTATCATTACTTCTCTTCTTGAATCTTATCCAAAAACTCTTGTGGTATTGTAAAATGAGCCGTAAATTCTTTTTTGTACCAACTCAAGCCTCACGCTCCCCCACAATTACAACATACTGAAATTTGATATTATACTCTTTTGCACTAGGTTTTTCCCAAAAACAAACTGGATTTCATCTTCACTAAACGATTCCAAGTTAAGCGTCAAACCATCCGCATTTACAACACGTATTTCTCCTTCACAATCTTCATCACCATAGAAAATAGCAACATTTTTCACTATAAATGGAATATTAAGTTTTAATTCGTTGCTCTGTTCATCATAAGAAACAGTTCCTTCCAGCGAGGTATTACAATTCTTAAAAACGACAAAAACTCCTTCTGCCTCAGATAACGAAATTGCGTTTTTCGCTGCTTTCGGTGATAATCCATGAATTCGTGTGTATACAACGTATGTAATATCACTTGCTAATTCTTCAATTTCAATATTTCCATTACTATCAGCACGATCAAATCCATACCAATGCGCATCATCAACCTTACTTATATCTGCATTTTTATCCAATGCTATATATTCCTGCCCGTTTTCCGTCTTAACAATAATAGAAGTGTTTCTTGTTTCCACTTTTACCTGAACTTTTTTCGCCTCAGCATCCTTATCGATTGCGGCCATTAGATCTTTCTCAAATGCTTGCCGACATATCTCCACACTTTCCAATCCTGAAACCGATACAGTGTGAATCTTTTCAAATTCTTCGTTTACAATTTTAAGTATTTGACAAATCTACAATCTGGTCAGCTTTAATTGGATCTGATGTATAATTTTTCGTATAAATTTCATATTTTTTTGTAGGATCCAAGTCACTAATTTCGATATTTCCAAGCTCATCCATACCAGGTGACCACTCAAAATCAGCCTCTTTAACTTTTTTTCCGCTTTCAACACAAGCATACCCTTGTCCAGCAACTGCTTTGATAATGATTTTTAAGCGCATCCTGGATATCTTCAGCGGTTTCAATATCATACTCCTGAAGAAGTTGCTGAATGATGTTTCGCTTTCCTTCTGTCATTACTACTTTGTGTACAGGTTTTTTTTCTCTTCTTGCCATAATAAAAGGCCTCCTATGAGTTATATTTTACCATAGAAGACCTTGCTGTTATTAGCTATTTGCAGAAAAAGTTTCACACACTCTAACTAAGCGTAAAATCGTGAGCACTACATTCTACTTGAAAATCCATCCAATTTCGCCATCCGTCTAAATTAATAGTAATTGACTTGCCATTGTATGAGATAGAACCTGTATTCATAGCCCAAGCACTTGTAACACCACTTCCATTTACTGTCAGATCAACACTAATCTTATTCTGTACACCGCTTTCCGGCAAATCCGGGAACTTAATAAGATACTGTTCGTACATATTATACTGATCTCCAGCATATTTCCTTGTAAGCGCATATTTTGAACTTATTACTGTATTATTACCAGCACCACTAGATGCATATACGCCTTCTGCCAAATCATTATTAACCATTACTAATGGTTTCTCATATGTTTTTATATACTCACCTCTATTTTTATGTTGATCAAGTGCTAAACAAATTTAATCCGAAATTTTCACGTCATTAATCGCCAACCCTGCACCTGATGTAACTGCAAGATCTCCCAATCCAATATTATCTTGCGGATTCTGATGATATTTATAATTAATTACTAATGTTGTACCTGTTGCAGCTGATGCCAAAGTTCCATTTGAGCTTTCATATGTAACACTCTGATTAAATGTAATCGTAAGTGTCTGCGCCTCTTTTGTATGATCAGCATCATGTTTTCCATTAACCTGAATACGATATGTGCCTTGCCCACCACCATCTGGTGTTTGATGAATAGATGCTGTTGCCGTATAACATCCACTAGCTGCATACACGCCTTCTGCCAAGTTGCTGTTTACTACTGCGATTGGTTTTTCATACTTTCTCATAATTATCCTCTCCTTTATACTTTATAAAATTACCTTACCATTTCACATTACATTCTGTCCGTTCTTTTAAGTATATGTGAGATTTAAAACAAACTACAATTCCTTACCATAATTATAGATTGCGTTTTTTTCACTGTCAATAATCTGCAAGTGAAAATTTGCGAAACCTCTTAACCCTGACACCAAATTTATGCTGTGATACCTGACGTTATCCTGTCGCACTTGAGGTATAAACATTATGGTTATCTTTGTAATATATATCGGACCACATTTTCAATAGTTTATAGTGATATACTGCTATTTAATAGCTTTCCCGCAAACTTCTGACACAAAGTCTTGTTTTCACATCTTCTGCATCGGAAAACGTTCCTTCCTGTACGTCCTCATCCTTGAAATTCACAGTAACCGTATCTGCCACTCAAAATGTGTTGAAATATACTCAAACACATCGAGAATTGAAGTCCTTGCGGATACTTCTTACTGCTTCAATGTGTATGCTTTGGCGATTATAAACAATACGCTACTCACAAGTTCTTGTACACTCCACAGTCGTAAATTCCTGCGATAGCCCGCAGTACATACTTACATTTGCTTTCATTATGCAACTCCGTAAGTTAAAGCATCTCTTAGATTAAGAGCAGCATTAAAATCCCTATCCTCGACATAGCCACAATCACAACGGTATATTCTATCTGAAAGCTTCAAATCTTTCTTGATAGCACCACAGCAATGACATATCTACAAAAATTTGTGTACCTTTTTTGCACAACAAGTTTATAAAATTATATCACGTTGCACAGATAACTTCCATTAATTGTCAGTGTATTTTCTTCATATTTTGCTTTTTCTGGTCACAATATTCTCAAGCACACAGGAACAAACGAGTCGAGCAAAAAGCATTGCGGAACATTGTAATCTACAGTTTTTTCCAAAGCAGATTTGTCGACCTGTGACACCTGTGTGCGGTCGGCAAATCTGTCCGGCAAACAATACGAAAAAACTATTTATCAGGAGGTGGCTTTTATGTCAGCAAACAACAGTTCATCCGGTTCAAACCGTATGGCCGTACCGGAAGCAAAGGAAGCAATGAAGCGTTTCAAAGAAGAGGTTGCTAGCGAAATCGGAGTGCCTTTAAAGGATGGTTACAACGGTGAATTAACATCTAAGCAGGCCGTTCTATCGGTGGCGAGATGGTTAAGAAAATGATCATGAAGCAGGAGCAGCAGATGCAGTAGTAATACGCATCTGAAGAGATTTTCAATCTCTAAAGCTCCAAAAAGCAGGTCGTTAAGCGACCTGCTTTTTAGCATATTTTTTTTTATTTTTCCAGTATGTTTTTAAAATCATTTACAAGCCTTTTCGTATTATGATTTAATATTCTCATGATAGCTACTTTCTCGGTGTAGTGCGGGTCACTAAGGTATACATCGAATTGCATGCAAGCATGCATCGATGATACCTTTTGGCCCTTTAATCATCATATATAAAACGAATTAAAAGCAATTGCCTTTTACCTGCGACATGCTGATTCTTCTCTTAATGGTGCCGAGCAAATGTTGGCGAATGATTCAGCCTATCGTCCTTTGCTAATGGAACATTTCGGGATAATGGATACACCTGAATACCAAAAAAGAATGCAGTTGACAAAGTTTCATTATACATGCGTCATGGCAAGCGCACCTTCTCTCCTCCGGAAAGCATATCAATATTTTTAAATACATCCTCCCCGGTAAACATAAAGGCTCCAAGCGCATTCCGCGCTTCTGTCTCGGTCAGATTCGGGAACTCATCCCAGAAATCATCCAGCACCGTCTTCCGGCTCGAATACATCGCCATCTGCTGGTCAAAATAACCAATCTGCACATTTGTTCCAAAATTGTACTCTCCGGCCAGCGGGGCAAGCTGTCCCACCAGGGTTTTTAAAAGTGTCGATTTCCCCAGACCATTTCCGCCGAGGATTCCCAGCTTTTCCCCTTTTTTCAGATCAAAACTGACCGTAGAAAGCGGATGGTCATATCCAATCGCAAGATTTGTCACCAAAAGCACATCGTTTCCGGTTTCTTTATCCGGCTGGAAATTTGCATGGAATGTCCGGGTATCAAAACGATCCGGAGCTTCGAGTTTTACCATATGTTCAATGGCTTTCTCCTTGGAATGCGCCATGGACACCTTGGTTGGTTTATTTTTAAACCGGTCAACAATGCGCTGCAATCGTGCAATTTCTTTCTGCTGCGCATTGTAATCTTTCATCATCTTATTGTAGTTTTCTTTTTTCCGCTCCATGAAATTGGAGTAATTGCCCGGATAACGGGTCGCTGTGCCATACTCAATTTCATATACCACATCTACGACATTATCCAGAAACATACGGTCATGTGATACCACAACCACAGCCTTCGGATAATTTTTCAGATACGTCTCCAGCCACTCGATCGTTGTGATATCCAGATGGTTCGTCGGCTCATCCAGAAGCAGAATATCCGGCTTGCTCAAAAGCAGCTTGATAAAGGCAATCTTTGTCTGCTGTCCACCGGAAAACTCGGACAACGGTTTCTTTCGCTCTTCCTCGGAAAAGCCGAACTTACGGATGATTACATCATACTCTTTTTCAAAATAGTATCCGCCGTCTTCCTTGAATTTTTCTTCCATTGCGGTATAACGTGTCACGGCCTCTTCGGAATAATCAATCTCAAGTGCCTGTGCCGCAGCTTCCAGTTCTTTTTTCCGGCGCTCCATCGGAGCAAAGACTTTACGCACTTCCTGCTCCAGCGTAACGGAAGGATCTTCAAACGCAATCTGTTTTAAGTAACCGATCTGCGGATTGCCTGCTTTTGCAATAAAAATATCCTCATCACTGTCTCTTTTGTCCAGCTCCACATCCCCGTGGATCAGCTTTAAGAGCGTGGTTTTGCCGCAGCCGTTCCGCCCGACGACTGCAATTTTTTCCGTATTTCTTATTTCAAAATTGATGTCATGCAGAATCTCTTCATCTCCAAAAGAGACTGCTCCATGACAAATCTGATATAACATGTTTTCTCCTTTTATTTAAATGCATCCGGCTGGGAAGCAAGATAGCTGACAAACTGCTCTGCCGTACGTCCGGAAATGCCTCCATGGCTCAATTCCCACTTGTTGGCCTCTGCACGGAGTTGTTCATCCGGTAAGGTAACCCCTGCACGTCTTGCCAGATGCAAAACAATATCAAAGTACTCTTTCTGTGTTGGTTTTGAGTAATTGATCGTAACACCAAATCGATTGACCAGGGAAAGTTTCTCTTCAACCGTATCGGAATGGTGACGATCATTGGAATTATCCTGATCGTCTCGGTCATTCCAGCTCTCTTTGATCAGATGCCGCCGGTTGGAAGTTGCATAAATCAGAATATTTTCCGGTTTGGTTTCCACACCGCCCTCGATAACAGCTTTTAAGAACTTATACTCAATCTCAAATTCCTCGAAGGAGAGATCATCCATGTAGATGATAAAACGATAGTTTCGGTTTTTGATCTCTGCAATGATTTCGGACAGATACTTAAACTGATGCTTGTAGATTTCAATCATACGCAGGCCGTCTTTGTAATACTGGTTGACAATGGCTTTGATACTGGTAGATTTACCGGTACCACTGTCACCAAACGGCAATACATTGTTTGCTTTCTTTCCCTGTACAAACGCTTCCGTATTGTCTACCAGCTTCTTTTTCTGAATCTCATATCCGACCAGATCGTCCAGCATAACGGTATCCATATTGTTGATTGCACGGAATGTAAAGCTTCCCTGCGGTGTATCATCAATCCACAATGCTTTGTTGACACCAAACATTCCAACACCTTAGTCTTTATAAAAACCAGTCACTGCATCAAAGAATTCTTTTTCATCCTTTGCCGCCTCCAGTTTTTTGCTTAAAGAGCGGACTTTTTCGCTGACATTTTTTTGTTGTACATCAGATCCTTTTTATGGATGGCTCAATCGGTTTATAATTGGAAATCTGGCTGAAACAGTTGATTCCCAGATCTGAATTTTTTTCGATTATCTAAGAAATCATAGTCAAACAACTCTTTAAAAATACGGAAATCATTTTCCACCAGTTCATTGACACTTCCATCGCTGGCTCCCACCTTTTCACAGGTCATGCTGAAAGTTAATTATAGTGAATCACAAACTTCTGCGTGCTGCTGTCCGACTTCGGCGCAAACTTCAAATGAGAATGCAGCACCGCACCCTTGATCAGATCAAGATATAATCCATCCTTATTCTTAAAACTTACGCTTCCGTCATCATTTGTCTCAATGGTCAGCTTCTGATTATCAAAGCCCACGAAATCCTGATATACATCCCTTGTCGAACTGCAGATGGTATAATTTCCGTAGCATCCGCGAAGACGCCAGAAACCGTTGTTGCAATTCATGTAGAAGTTCTGTTCGTTACCACCTGATACGCACGGTAGAACTGGGAGATTGCCGAATCTCTTGTAACCTTCTCGTTGTCCCAAGTGCCCACAGATGCTGCCTTATATACTGTATTTCCGGCTTTCGTTTTATTCACCATTTTTTCAACAATGCATTGTACTGTTCGGGGGTAATCACCTTATTGGTAACTTTCTTACTCGATGCAAACGTCTTCTTTCCGGTTGCTTTGCACCATAATGCCGCCAGCTTATAAAACTCTTTCTCCGTCAGTCCCTTGTCATAGTTTTTCAAAATGCCGCTATAGGTCAGCTTTGCCTTCTTTGCAAGCTTGATATTCATCATGCAGCCTCTGCCGGCACCGGCAAGATAGGAATCCGCATACGAAACATTTTCTTTTTTTGATATAGCAGATACGATTCTGCCACTTAATCTGTGTCCACTCGGAATTATAATCTTTCTTTAAGATTTCGAGTGTCTCTCCGACAGGAAGAACACCATAGCATTTTACCGGCTGTTCCTTCGGCTTGGAATAAATATAGAACCAGTTATTCTGCTCCGAAAGATCTCCTACAATGGTTTTTTCTTTACCACTTTCTTCTCGACCGCACTCTTCGGCTGATTGACAGCTACCAGATGTTTCTCATTGATGTACTTCTTATTTACATACATCAGTCGCCCCTTATAGATGACACCATAATACGTCTTTCCGGAACAGGTATAATTCCAGTCTCGAATATATATCGTATCTCCTGTATGCAGTTTTTCCTGATTAAAAGCATAACTGGTTGCAAGAAACGATCCGTCCTTTTCCATTGTGTATACCATCTTAATCGGCGTTCCCGAGCCATTGATATCCGCAAAATCCAGATTGTCTACCCATGCAATACTGGAGTAGCCGGTCACAGCCTGTGTCGGCTCTGCACATGTCGCAACCATCATGACTGCCGCAAGCAGCGCACAGATCCATCGTCCTGTTTTATTTATCCTATTCATAAGCAATTCCTCCCTTTTGACTTACGATTTATTACAGTAATTATATCAACTGGAGATCCTTTTTGACTTTCAGCGACATGAATTACACTTTTTTTCGACATGAACGATGCGCAGGGGAATTGAGAAGTACATTCAGAAAGCGTAAATATCCTTTCCGCAAAGCAGAATGACGTTGACTGTAGTTCACTGTAAAAACATATAAAAATAAAACTGATATATAAATTATCACATTTACATACCAGTTTCATTTTTAAAATGTCACTTTCATTGTGGTTCCCTTTCCCGGCTCACTCTCGACCATAATCTGTGCATCGTGCAGTTCCACAATATGCTTTACGATTGCAAGGCCAAGTCCGGTGCCTCCAGTCTGCTTCGAACGGCTTTTTGTCCACGCGGTAGAATCGCTCAAAAATACGCTCCTGCTGATCTTTCGGAATCCCGATTCCGTTATCCGATACAATCAGCACCGGCTGCATATTCTCGTGTAGCACTTTCACATGTACCTCGCCGCCTTCGTTGTTGTAGCGGATTGCGTTGGCTGTCAGATTGTCCACCAGTTCCAATAGCATGCCACGGTCTGCACGCAGCCCACAAGTCTCCCCCCTCATAGAACAATTGAATGCCACGTTTTTCGGCATTTACCGTCAGATTGCTCACGCATTCTTGTGCAATTGCATTTAGATCAACCTGCTCATAATGGATCAGATTTTCACTGTTATCCAGTTCTGACAGACGGATAATATCATTGATCAAGGAGAGCAGACGGTTCGCATTCTGTTGTATTTCCTTCGCGAAATGCGTCTCCTGTGCGGGATCAACCATATGATTTTCAATGAGTTCCGCATAACCGGAGATTGCCGTAAGTGGTGTTTTTAACTCGTGCGATACGTTTGCGGTAAAATCCTGCCGCACCTTCGCCGCCATCAGTATGTTCTCATGCTGTGCGCGGATTGTATTGACAAAAGGCACCAATTCCTTATAAGCCGGAACTTTTGACGTATCCTCCATATTCTCCGCCATCACCTCGATTGGCTGCAAGAGTTGTCCCGTCAGCAGATGTGCAAGGAACACACAGATAACGATGATAAGTACAAGGATTGTCGCAATCATTGGTGCCGCTGTCAGAAATACGCTCCATATGCTTCTTGCCTGTGTAGCCACACGAAGCACCGTCCCGTTATCCAAAAGCAGAGCATAATAAAACGTTGTCATGTTCATGGTATTAGAGTTGCGGACGCATTCACCATCTCCAGTCAGAAACGCACTCTTAACCTCTGGTCGGTCCGCATGATTTTCAAGCTTATCCGTATTTGCATCATTGTCGTAAAGCACTGTTCCGTCTTTATCAATCCATGTAATCCGCAGATCTTCCTTAGCGATATCAAAACTTTTTTGCCGGTGTGCTCACGTCATCGAATACTTCCGCTTCGCCAAGCATCTGCGCCTGAATCTTTAAATCTTTGCGCACCTGTTTCTGAAACAGGCTATAGTACACACACGTCATGCAGACAAGTGTTGCTAAAACTGCAAGTATCGCTATTCCAATCAGCCTTACATTAATTTTCTGTTTCATAGGGTCTCCTTTTATCCCTCATATCATTTTTATTCAATCACATATCCCACATTGCGGACAGTGCGTATCTTCGTTCCTGCTTCCCCAAGTTTCTGGCGCAGTGTTTTGATATGCATATCCACGGTACGGGATTCCCCTTCGAATTCCGTTCCCCATACATGGCGCATGATCACCTCACGGCTCAATACGACATTCTGATTCGTCATCAGAAGACGCAGCAACTCATATTCCTTAAAGGTAAGTTCTACCGGCTGATTGTCCACATAGACCATATGGCGCTCGTGATCCAGAAGAATATGCTCCGTCTGCAAAATTTTAACATCCTCCGTCTCTGTACGGCGAAGCAATGCTTTGACCCTCGTGATCAGCTCCATAATGGAAAAAGGTTTCTTTATGTAATCATCTGCACCATCGTCAAGGCCCTTGATCATATCCATCTCTGCTGTCTTGGCAGTTACCATAATCACCGGGAGGCGCTTGGTCTGCGGATTTTTACGTAACTTGCGCACAATATCATAGCCGCTTTCATCCGGAAGCATAACATCCAAAAGCACCAGATCCGGCATAATATCCTCCAGTTTTTTATAAAAATCCTTTGCCTTTTCAAATGCGCAGACCATATAATTGCTGTTTTTAATGCAATTGTTTCAATTTCCCGGATGTTTTCATCATCTTCTACGATATAAATCAATGCCATAACGATTTCCTCTTCCTTCTTTATTTGCGCTTTTTCTCTGGAAGTGCATATTTTCTTGATAGTGCATAAAATTCTTCTTCAAACCATGGCGCTTTTTCTTCTTTTACCACATCCAGATATTCATGTGTGTCAAAGCCATCTTCATTGACTCTGATCATGCATACCGCGATGTTGGAACAATGATCCGAAATACGCTCATAATTCGTAATAATGTCTTCCAGAATCAGTCCCAGTTCAATCGTACATTTTCCTTTTCTGAGTCGATGTACATGCCGCTGTTTGAGTTCAATACTCAGTCCGTCAATCACCTGTTCAAAAGGCTCGATACGACGGGCTTTTTTCCAGATCTGCTTCCACAAAAGCGGTGCAGGTGGCTTCCACAATATCTTTCAATGCCTTTGAGAAAACTTCCATCTCCTCTAACGCTTTCTTTGAAAAATGCAGATCTTTTTGATTCATCTCTGTCAGGGAATCCGTGATATTTACCGCATGGTCGGAAATTCGCTCAAAGTTGCCGATGCAATGTAACAAAATCGAAAGTGTGCGGCTGTCACTTTGCGACAGATCGCAGTTGTTCAATTTCACGAGATATGTGCCAAGCGCATCTTCATAACGATCCACACTCTGTTCAAGCGCAATAATTTTTTCTACACGTTTTCCATCATAAATATGCAGATTTTCCAAAGATAATTCCAGCGCATCTTTTGCTTCTTCTGCCATTTTTATGGTTGCATTCTTGCAAAGCTCCATGGCAAATGCCGGTTTCTCCAGAAAACGCTCATCCAAGATTGCAAATTCATCCGGTTTCTGTTCCTTTTCGTCTGCATGTTCCGGAATCGTGATCTGCGCCAGTTTTACCAACTGATTGCCAAACGGATATAAAAAGAAGCACGGCTCCAATATTGAACAGAGTGTGTACCACAGCGATTCCTGCTGCATTCGCCGGTGTATCCAAAAATGCGAATCCACCAATGGATCATGCCGGATCAGTTCAATGATATCTGCCTTATTTTTATCAAACAGGTCATCTACAATATCATCATGCCTGATGACTTCCTGTGCCTTATTCATATCCTTTTCCACATATGCTTCGATGCTGCGGATCAACATAATTACGGTTTCACTCGCCATCTTTTTGATGTCATCCAGATTCAGCACATACGGTTCTTTTGAAAGCATGATTGTGATTTCCGAGATATCTGCTGCATGGTCTCCGATTCGTTCCATATCCGTTACCATCTTCATGGCTGCGGAAATCACACGCAGATCCCTTGCAACCGGTTGTTGCTGCATCAGCAGATTAAAACAGATGTTTTCAATTTTCTTCTGTTCATGATCCACATCAGAATCTGAATTCATGATTTTTTCTGCAAGCTGCGCATTCTGAGCTATCAATGCTTCTATTGCTTTCTGGATGGAATCCTCGATCATGGTTCCCATATACATCATTTCCTGATTGAGCAGTCTAAGCTGCTCGTCGAACTTTGAGCGCATTAACCAAACCTCCCTGTAATATAATCTTCTGTCCGTTTATCCTTCGGATAAGAAAAAATTGTTTTCGTATCACCAAACTCAACCATTTCTCCTACAAGGAAAAATGCCGTATCATCATACACGCACTGCCTGCTGCATATTATGGGTAACAACAACTACCGTGTATTTCTTTTTCAGATCCTCCATCAGTTCTTCAATCTTTGATGTGGAAATCGGGTCCAGTGCAGATGTCGGCTCATCCATCAACAGAACCTCAGGCTGTACGGCAAGTGCACGGGCAATACAGATACGCTGCTGCTGTCCACCGGAAAGACCCAGAGCGGATTTCTTTAAACGATCCTTGACCTCATCAAAAATAGCTGCTCCGCGCAGACTTTCTTCAACGATGGCATCCAGTTTTGACTTATCTTTCATTCCATGTACACGCGGACCATATGCAATGTTGTCATAAATACTCATCGGAAACGGGTTCGGCTGCTGGAACACCATGCCAATTCTTTTCCGAAGAACGGTTGTATCTACGCCTTCCGCATAGATATCCTCATCATCCAGTTTCACTTCTCCTGTGATTCTCACGCCATCCACCAGATCATTCATCCGGTTTAATGTTTTTAAGAATGTTGATTTACCACATCCGGACGGTCCGATAAAAGCGGTCACGCAATTCTCACGAATATTCATGTTTACATCCTTGAGTGCATGGTTTTCACCGTAATACAGGTTCAGATCACGGACAGTAATTTTTGTTCGTTTTTCCATGTTTCTCTCCTCATCTGCAATGGTTTTCTCTCACTGCAATTATCCATTTCTTAGGATTTATGAATATTATAAAGAGAGATTGTAAAATGCACTGGACTGGGAATGTAAAATTTTTGCAAAATCAATGTAATGGATGTAAAGTTTCTTGATACGCCAAATTTGCAGGTTGATGTTTTAAATATAAGATTTCTCTAAGTGACGTAAGAAGGGGGACATTTCTTCCTGTTGGTTGAAGAAAATATAATTGAAAGACATCCCGATAAATTAATTGATGATAAGGCCCGGTATCTATAGATGAAAAATTAAAGCCTAAGGTGACGTTTTCTCAAAATTTTAATGCTAGAAATCTGGACATGTCACCTATATGATAAAAATTGCTTCTCCGGATACCGCTTTTTTCATAAAAGTGGTACCTGAAGAAGCAATTTTTGATCTATAGAGACTTTCCGGTATCTAAATATTTAATTTTCGGTATATAGGTACCACAACGGTATCTTTTACATGAATTTTATTGGCATAGAGACCACGCCGATATCTTTCCGATGAATTTACCGGTCCATCTTTTCCACAAACATAAGCAGAAAACTGATCAGAAGCAGTCCGCTCGATACCCAGATCATATGATATCCAAACCGGATAGAGAGATTTCCTCCAATACCAGCCCCGAGTCCGAAAAATAAAATAATGCCAAAATAATACAGTGCCTTTTTTAATTTTTTTTTTCTGTGTCATGGGTCTGCAGATAACCGGTAAATGCTTCTGTTCCGCTACGAAGATTTCCGATGCACATTGTGCTTGCATAAGAATATCCGCTTACTTTCCGGAACGTCTGTACCTGCATTGCACATGCAAACGATACCAGCACGGTAGCCAGCAGATCC
>VOFC01001854.1_pt1 | contig 32001 bp, 44 predicted proteins | sample 5384161 | NCBI WGS metagenome assembly VOFC01 (sample SAMN12384722, study PRJNA508395) | human gut metagenome | isolation source: healthy gut B | host: Homo sapiens
AAAAGGCTGCGGCTCGCCGCAGCGCACTCGCTTCGCTCGCACGTTTGCGAGCCGTAAAGTATTTTCTCCGACGCACATGTCGCCGGAGAAAATAATTAAAAATCTATTTGCGCCTGCGGGCGCAAACTCTGCGAGGCGTTTTCGACAGGCTGTACCGGCAGGGTCTCCCCCTGCCGGTTTTCTGTATTTCAGTCTTTTCGCAGCCGTTCGGCCAGCGCTTCGTCGGCAGCGGTGATGATCGTACGGTAATCCGTGTAGATCACCCGCCCCGGCTTTGCGCCGGAGGGCTTTTTTCACAAAGCGCACCTGCGTGCAGTCTACAGCTACCTTACCGCCGGTTTTCGCCTGCGAATACGTTGCAGCGAGCGCCGCAGCCTGCCGGATCGTTTCCTCGTTCGCCTCGCCCTCCGCCTGCGACACGATCACATGGCTTCCGGGGAGCTTCTGCACATGCAGCCAGAGATCGGTGCGGCGGGCGATATGGAGCGTGAGCTCGTCGTTCTGCACGTTGCCGCGGCCGACAAGGATCTCCGTGCCGCTGTCGGATACGAACCGCAGCGGCTTTCGCGCTGCGGGCTGCTTCTGCCGCTTGCCCCTGCGTCTTCTCTTTGATATATCCGGCGTTCACCAGCTCGCGGCGGATGTCGGCGAGATCGCGGTCGCACTCAGCGCGGGAGAGCTCGTCGAGCACGCTCTCCAGATACGCCTCGTCCTCGTTCGCTCCGGCGATCAACTCCGTGAGCATCCGGTTTGCGGTTTTCGCTTTGTTGTAGAGCTTATAATTGTAAGCGGCGTTCTGCTGCGGCGTTTTGCGCTCGTCCAGCGGCACGGCGACCGTCGGGGCAGTCCGGCTCATAGTAATCCTGCGCCTCAAAGGAGCGCATGCCGCGCTTCAGGCGGTACATATTCGCTGTGATGAGATCACCCCGGCGGCGGTATTCCTCGCGTTTTTCCGTTTCGAGCAGTTCCTGCTCGCGCGCCGCGATTTTGCGCAGGAGACGATCCCGTGCTGTTTTCGCCGTGCGCGTGAGATCGGCGCTGCGGCGGCGCAGATTTTCCTGCTGATCCTTTTGCGGTAAAACGTATCCAGAAGCTCGCTGAACGACGAAAACTCCGTCAGCTCGGCGCGGCTGCCGTACTGATACACCGGCTGGAACGTATAATCCTTCGGCATGCCGTCAATGGAGATCATCACCGGTGTGAAGTCTCCGGTATCGATACGCATGCGCAGCGCGTCGAGTGCGGCGCCGAGACCTTCCCAGCCGCCGAGCGAGAGCTCGCGGCAGAGAAGCGGCGATAGCCCGCCGAACGTATCGAGCAGCCACTTATCCGGCGGCTGCGTCCGGTCGGCGTGTGTGAGCAGCCGCTCGCACTCTTCCCTCTCCGTCCGGAAAACGACGGTTTCTCCTGCTGCGGCGGCAGCGTGTAGAAAAAAGCCCCGGCAGCGAGCGCGCGGCGATTTGGGTCCTCATAGTCCACACGGCGGATGCAGTCCAATATATGCCCGTCGCCGTCCAGCAGAAGGAGATTCAGTCCCTTGCCCATGAGTTCAAGCACAAGCGTTTTCTCTCCGCGGCAGTTCAGCTCGTCCACGGTATCCAGCCGCAGGATAAGCAGCCGCTCGCCGAGGGGCTGTTCCAGCGCCGTGATGCGCGCTCCGATCAGATATTTGCGCAGCAGCATGCAGAACATCGGCGGCTGCGGCGGGTTTTCCATGGTCTGCTCCGTGAGAGAAATGCGGGCGCTGCCCGGCCGAACGGAGATCAGCACACGGCGGCTTCCCTGCTCGCGGGAATGCACGGACAGGATCAGCACGTCCTTTTCCGGCATGCTGATCCTGTCGATCTTTGCTCCCAGAAGGGAGTTTTCCAGCTCACGGCGCAGCGCCGTCAGCAGTATGGCGTCCAGAGGCATTGTTTTCCTCAAAATGATAGCAAAGAGTTCTTCGATCCGCTCGTTTTGTCCGCGGAGATAGAGCCACCCGAACAGCGCCTCCAGCCCGGAGGCGGCGTGGTACTCGGCCTCCGTCGCGGCGCGGGTGCGGCATGGCTGTGCGCGTTGCGCCCGCGGCGGTATACGGCCTCCTCCTCGCCCGTGAGATGCGGGCGGATCTTTTCCGCCGCGCGGGCCTGCGCCGGGGCGGATACATACCGGATGGTCTGCCGGTGCAGCTCACCGGCGGTCAGTTTCCCGGAGCGGCAAACCTCCCGCCGGGCAAGGATCTCATACACGGCGTCGCCCATGTGGGCGAGCGCCAGCGCGCTCATGGCGCGCACTTCACCGTCCGAAAGGATCATAGACGTTCCTCCGCGGAAAAATCGTCCTTCTGCTCCTCGATGAGCTGCTCCATCGGCGTGCGGCCGGACATACTCATCTCCTGCCACTGCTCACGGGTGATGAGAAGCTGGCGGGGCTTGGAGCCTTCAAATGGCCCGACGATGCCGAGCTCTTCCATCTGGTCAACCAGACGTGCAGCGCGGGAATAGCCGAGCTTCAGCCGCCGCTGCAGCATGGAGACGGACGCCTGCTTCGTATCGAGGATAACGTCCACCGCCTGCGGCAGCAGCTCATCGCAGCCGCTGAACGGATTATCGTCGAGCGCGGCGGAATGCCCGTCCTCATCTTTCTCCTCCGGCGCGTCCTTTTCCGGCGGCGGCCTTTTCGATCTGGCGGAGGATCTCATCGTCGTACTCCGGCGTCGTTCCCTGCTTGATAAAGTCGATGACCTGCTCGCGCTCCTCGTCGGAGACGAAAGCGCCCTGCACACGAAGCGGCTTTCCGACGCCGAGCGGCGCATAGAGCATATCGCCCATGCCGATGAGCTTTTCCGCGCCCGGGTTATCGAGAATGATGCGCGATTCAAGCGCACTCGAAACGGCAAACGCGATGCGGCTCGGGATGTTGGCCTTCATAAGGCCGGTGATGACGTCGGCGGACGGGCGCTGCGTGGCAATAATGAGGTGCATACCGGCAGCACGGCCCATCTGGGCGATGCGGCAGATGCTCTCTTCCACCTCTTTGGCGGCGGTCATCATAAGATCGGCCAGCTCGTCGATCACGATAACAACGCTCGGTATCGTCGGCTCGCCGAGGCGGGTCTTGTAGGTATTGTAGCCCTTGAGATCGCGCACGCCAATCTCCGAGAAGAGGCGGTAGCGCTTCATCATTTCCACGACTGCCCACTGCAGCGAGCCCGCCGCTTTTTTCGGGTCTGTCGACCGGGATGTACAGATGCGGGATACCGTTATAGATGCCGAGCTCGACCATTTTCGGGTCGATCATGATAAGGCGCACCTCGTCCGGCGTCGCCTTATAGAGCAGCGAGAGAATGAGGCTGTTCATGCACACGCTCTTGCCGCTGCCGGTCGAGCCGGTGATGCGCATATGCGGGAGCTTGGCAATGTTGCCGACGATACAGTTGCCCCCGATGTCCTTGCCGATGGCAAAACTGGGCTTGGAAGCGGCGTTCTGGAACGCGGGCGAATCGATGATGTCACGCAGGTAAACGGTGCTGACAACTTTGTTCGGCACTTCCACGCCGACCGTGGAGATCTTATCGGGGATCGGGGCGATGCGCACGCTGACAACGCCGAGCGAGAGCGCCAGATCGCCCGCAAGGTTCGTGAGCTTGCTGAGCTTCACGCCGGCTTCGAGCTCAAGATCGTAGCGCGTGACCGTTGGCCCGCGGGTGATCTCGGTCACCGAGGCGCCGATGCCGAAGCTGTGGAGCGTCGTTTCCAGCCGCTCGCGGTTGAGCGACACCTCCTCCCTGCCGTCGGACGTGATCCCGTCTCCGGCTTTGAGGAGCGTTACCGGCGGATACTGGTATTCCGGCATCTGCTCCGTCTCCTCGATCGTCTGCGCGATCTCGTCCGCGGCGGCATCCACATCCTCGCGGCGGAGCTTTTCGGGCTTTACAAACGGCACGGGCTCGCGGACGGACTCAATGCCGATCTCGGCAGAACCGTCCTCCAGCGAAAGGTCCTCCGCCGGCGCCGTTTCCTCGATAAAGGGTTCCTCCTCGGCCGACACAGCGTTCTCGATGAACGGCTCTTCTTCGGCCGGAGCCGCGTTTTCGATGAACGGGTTTTCCTCGGCCGAACGGCGGTTCTTTGCGCGTTTTTCCTCGCCGCGGCGGATACAGTCCGCTACCGCTGCCATATCCGGCTGTCCCTGATAGAGGATGCCCTGCGGCATATCCGGGATCGGTTCTTCCGGCAGAGGTTCGTCCTCGATGGGGATGTCGATCGCCGCTTTCTTCCGGCGGCGGGAGAAGATGCCGCCGGAGCTTCCCTCCTGCGGCTGTGCCGAAGCATTCGCCGGTTCCGGCACGGCAAAGATCTCCGGAACGGGAAGCTCCTGTGCGCACTCGCGCGGTGCACTGCGTTCCTTTTTCGCACGGGGCTTTTCCGGAACGGGCTCCGGCATCGGTTCATACTCCGCACGCGGGCGATTCTTCATATCCTCCACTCTCACGGAGAGAGACCTTTCCCGCAACACAGATAACGCTGAAGAGCGCAATGATGAACACCGGCAGCGCGCCGTATACGCTCACGGCCCGCTCAAGGAAGATGGACAGCAGTCCCGAAACGACGCCGCCGGTCTCCAGATTTATGCCGCCGTAGTACAGGCTGCGGATGGAACGCCAGTCAAAACCCGTAATCGGTCTTGCATACGAGCAGATGGACCGCCGCGCCAAAGAGCAGCGGGATGAAAGAAAGCGCCACAATCCGCCCGGCTACAGGGCGTCCGCGGTGGAAGCCGAGAATGGCCGCCGCCCAGAGGAAGCACAGCGGCACGACAAGAAAGCCCCAGCCGAAGAGACCCTTGAAAACATACAGGCATAGCCAGTCGATCAGCCAGTAATCCCTTACGAAATAGCCGATCAGAGTAAAGAGGCCAAGGGCCAGACACACGACCGAACCGACCTCGCGGCGGATCGGTTTTCTGGCTTTTCTTCGCGGACGTATTCTTTTTTTGTTCCGGACGCGGATCTTGATTGCGCCATATTGTTCTCCTCAGAAAAAGCGAGGCAATAAGCGTGACTACGCCGACGCCCCACATGTAATAAGCGAAATTGCCGAACTTGCCCTTCTTGAGCAGCCGCTGCAGAAGGATGATGCTGAAATAGCCGACGACGATCGAAACGATCATGCCGATCAGATACGCAGGGAAATTGGACCACTCCACGCCCGCCTTGAGCGCCTTGATGAGCGAAAGGAGATTTGCACCGAGCACGGCGGGAATGCTCATGAGCAGAGAGTATTTCATTGCGAACGGACGGGACTGCCCGGTGGCGATGCCGGCGGTGATGGTGCTGCCAGAGCGGGAAATGCCGGGGATGGTAGCGACAGCCTGCGCACAGCCGATCAGCAGCGCATCGCGGATGCGCATCGAGCGCTCATTGCCGCGGCCCGGAACAATGCGGTCGGAGACATAGAGCAAACAGCCGTTGAGCAGGAACGCCGCGCCGATGAAGCCGGTCTTATAATAGAGCTGCTCAGAGAATCGTGGAATGGAAGAATGATAAAAAGCGGCAGCGTGCCGAAAAAGAGCATCAGCAGCATCCGCGCGCCGGGGTGCTCCGTGCGCTGCTCCGGGAAGGTATCGTGTGACGAGCGGACAAGGCCGACGGTGTCGGATACGATGTAGACAATATCCTTCCAGTAAACGATCATAATGGAGATCAGCGTGCCGAAATGCAGCAGCACGTCGAAGAACATATGACCCTCTTCCGCAGTCTGCAGGTTGAAAACATTCTGGAGCACCGCGAGATGGCCGGAGCTGGAGATGGGCAGAAATTCCGCCACGCCCTGAACGAAGCCGAGAAATATCGCGTTAAGGATCGACAAAAGATTCTCCTCCTTTTGCGTGGATTGGTTTCACAGTTCTGCCGCCGGACGGCAGCAGCAGAGAGCAGAGTATGATATAGAAAAGTATATTCTTTAACAATTAATTTTACCACAATTTTCCCCCTGTTTACAAGTGGGAACGATTTTTTGAAAAAAGTGCTTTACAAATCCGAAATATGTGTTATAATCACATTCGCGCTGTGGGGGCGTAGCTCAGCTGGGAGAGCGTTCGGTTCGCATCCGAGAGGTCGAGAGTTCGAATCTCTTCGTCTCCACCATAAGTCCACCGTAATTTTGATGAAAATTACGGTGGACTTTTCTTGTTTGAGAGTCTGCATTATGGTACTATGATTTCGACAAATTATCGTTTAATGATCAAGAACGAGATTTTTGGGGATAATCATGATTACTACAAATAGATTAACAATACGTCCAATTGAAGAAAATGATTGGACTGCTATTAAAGAAATATGGGATAATTTTAAGAATACAGAATTCGTTATCTACGATAACTATAAGGATACATCTCCGGAATCATTACAACCACGAATTGCAAAATGGGAAGAAGCTACCCGAAAAGGCAAGGAGCACATGTTCTTTGCAACTTGCTAATGTTTGTCAAGAACTTTTTTCTGGAAGTTGCACAGAAAAAAGGGCGCACTAAACGAACCCACCAGATTGCGGGCTCTGAAAAAATGATGTAGAATCAAATCGGTTTACTTGTAGAGCTCCATTGCTCTGGCGTAGTAGATCCGGAGAAACTTGTTCACGCCAGCCATCTTGGCTACGTTGAAAGGCTTCCCTTCTTGCTCTTTTTTTGAGCATAAAGAGGTACACGGGGTCGTCTTGAGGTTTTATCAGTTTAAGGGCCTGCATTACCTCGTAACAAGCCTTCCGGAGGGCAGAACTGCCACGTTTTGAAATGTGGCGGTTTCTGCTCTCGAATTGTCCGGATTGATATGGAGGGGCATCGTTGCCGGCATAGGAGTTCAGTGCCTTGCCGCTGTGAAAGCGACGGACATCACCGATCTCGGCGAGGATAATTGGCCCGAGACGGTCACCGACTCCATGCATTGCTCGGAGTACCTTGTATTCCGGAATTGTCTCGGCGATGTTTCTCATCTGAGAAATGATTTCGTCGGCAGCATTTTGTGTTGCGGAAAGCAGGTCAACGCATTGATTTTGTGAGAGCCAAATGTAAGGGTCTTCGCCGCGGGTGGTAATGCTGTCAACAGCGAGTTCGTAGATACTAAGTCCCTTGCTGGATGCACTGCGTTCTGAAGCCTTTTTCGCCAAGACGTCATAGGATGCCAGGAAGCGCGCCTTTCCAATTCTTTGAATCTCATCAAAGGACTTGAATCGTTTGATAAAGAGCAGCAGAGCGCATTTTTCAGGGTTTCTGCTGTTCAGTGGCAGTATTCTTGTGATCCCAGGCATCGTCTGATCCAGCAGAGCTATGAGCTGAACTTTCAGTTTCGCGACATAAGTGATTCGTTGGCTGTACTGACGGGAAAGAAATTTCAAGTCCTCATACTTTTGCTCCATTGAGCTATACGGTACGAGTTTATAGGATTTTTCAAGTGCATAGGCTGCTATCCGAAGCGCGTCCTTCTTGTCCGTCTTCGCCTTATGAATCTCGACATCCCCGTATTTTTTCATCTGGTATGGATTGACAATGCAAACGGGAAACCCTTCGTCTTGAAGCTTCTTGAGCACCGGATAATGGTAGTGGCCAGTATACTCCATGAGGATGGTCGTGGGTTCTCCAAGTCCCTTCAGATAGGTCACGAAAGCTTCCATCTCCGGCTGCGTATGAGCCATTGTGAATGGACTTGCCAGAACTGTACCGTCTGAATCAATTACCGCAACGGTGCTTTTGGCTTTGGATATGTCGATTCCAACTGCAATCATGAGATTCCTCCTTCGTAAATTGAGATACGATTGGTTCCAGCACTTCAAGATTCAATCAGATTAGTTCGTGAAACGGGAGCAATGATTTGTCCCAACTTGCTGAATCGAATGCAGAATGATGAAGGCTGGCTGACACATTTGTTTGCGGGCGTGGGGTCCCAATCGGAAATTCCGTCAGCCAATCACCTTCATCTTAAAGGAAAAGCGAAGGCTGTAACATTTGTAAGTGGGGGACTTATGGAAAACAATCATTTTAACGTTGCGTGGGCGAAAAGCACTGCTCTATATACAAAAAGCAGCTTCGGTACTTGGCGTCGGATACCCGGAAATGATGGTGCTGTATGCGCTGGAATCCATGGGAGAACTGACGCAAAAGCAGATCGCAGAGAATTTCGGTATGCAAAAACAGACGGTTCATACGGTCGTGAGCGCACTTCAAAAGAAGGGCTATTTACTGTTGGAGGCCAGCGAGGGCGATAAACGTGAGAAGCGGATCGTCTTGACTGAAAGCGGACAGGTATACGCCCACAGAATGATTGCGCCTTTACGAAAAGCCGAGGAGAATGTTTATAGAACAATCGGGAACGAACGGCTCCAAGCCATGTGTGAAATTCTTGACCAGTTCAATCTTCTCTTTGAAAGAGAGCTGAGCGGGGGTCTGGGCAGTGAATAACAAGCGGACTTTCTTTCAGTATGTGATTCCGTCCGTGTTATCCTTTGCGCTTTCCGGGGTGTATGCCATCGTTGACGGTTTCTTTGTAGGCAACTCAATCGGGGATGCCGGACTTTCCACAATCAACATTGCATATCCCATCACGGCGGTCCTGCAATCCGTAGGGACAGGAATCGGAATGGGTGGTTCAGTCAAATACTCCATTCTGAAAGCAGCAGGAAATGAGAAAAAAGCACGGGAGTTCGTTGCCAGTGCAACATGGCTGATGCTTCTTTTCAGCGCTGTCCTGACTGTCGCCGTTTTCTTCACTTCAGAGAAAATCCTTTCTGCCCTTGGTGCATCGGGCGAGTTGCTTACTCTGGGAAATGAGTATATCAAGGTAATTGCCCTTGGAGCGATTTTACAGGTGTTCGGCACCGGACTGGTTCCGTTTATGCGTAATTACGGCGGTTCTTTGTGGGCAATGATCGCTATGATCTGCGGCTTTGCTACCAATATTGCTCTTGACTATACTTTTGTGTGGGTCCTTAGACGCGGCATGTACGGTGCGGCATTGGCGACCATTATTGGGCAGGAGTTACCATGGCGGTTGCACTCGTGTATTGCGCCATCAAAAAAGAACCTCACTCTGAAAATCGCACCTGTTGATACCCCGAAAACGGCATTTCAGATATTAAAAATCGGACTTGCTCCATTTGGCTTGACCCTTGCCCCAAATATCTCTCTTGTGATCATCAACCGATTTTCGGTTTCTTATGGCGGACAGGAGGCTATCGCCACCTATGCCTGTATCTCCTATATCATCTGCATTGTTTATCTTCTTTTGCAGGGTGTCGGTGATGGTAGCCAGCCGCTCATGAGTCAGTTCTACGGAGCAGGCGAAGAAGAATCGCTCAAACAAACCAAAACGCTGGCGTATGAATTTTCCATGGTTTTGGCGGTAATCAGTGCGATTCTGATTTACCTGCTCCGTGGAAAGATTGGACTTGTGTCGGTTCCGTTTGACGCCATCACACGAGTTTCCACGGCGGCTTTCTACGCAACCGAAAAAAGTGTGCTGTCCTATGTTCTGACCTTTATCGAACCCATCATCATGCTGGTGTTGATGCTGATGCTGCCGCCGGTGTTTGGCGGTCAAATCATGATTTGGTGGAGCGCCGTATTTGCAAAGGTCATTACCGCATCAGTAAGCATTGTGCTGTCCGTTAGATATAGCGCACAAAGAAATCGATAACTTCCAGTTTGTCGGGCATAGCAGAGCCATATACTTTTCCCCAATAGTGCTGCAATCGGTAAAAGCTGCCCACCTTAATTGGTTTCTATCAAAAATTACGATCGGTTTTTTATGCCCGAAATCCGCTTAAAACAAGCTTTTCAGCCGTTTCGGCACAATGAGCAAACCCCGCTGCAGAACATTTCTGCGGCGGGGGTTTCGTGCTTTATACCGGGGTATTCGTTAAACAGCCGAATTTTTTTATAATACTCTTTATGAGAAAATCGGCGATGAAGTGCGGTCGCCGGCGGATTCAGCCCCCTTTTGAGGTGTCTTCATCCTGGGAATGGCGCCGTGTGGGTGATCTATTCTCAAATATGTCAGAGCCGGCATACAAAAAAGGACGCTCACATCTCATATCATCAAGGCGGACAAAATGGCAACGGTGCTGCGTGGCGGAAATATCGGTGAGGAGCCGTTCTTTTTTGAGGGCGACGGTGCTTTCATTTCAGGTGATCTCGTAAAGCCAGAGCTGTATTTGAGAAAGAACTATATGATCGCGCCTGCGGTCAGCAGCCCGGACCGCATCGGCAAAAATGCTCTCATAGACAGGGATTATTCCGACGTATTCACGGCTTGCTCCAGTTCAATCTTTGCCGAATCCAGAAATCCGTTCACGGTTTTTCCGCTTTCCGTGCTCACGGCTGCTGTCTTCTTTCACCGTTCCGTTTCAGCGAATGGAATACTTGGCGGATGCTCGTCCCACTCCTTCAGAATCTTCATCGCCTCGCAGGCGGCGCGGCATGCGCGGTCTTCGCCGGTTTTGTCCGTTGCCCACTCCCCGGTAATACGGTTGGTTATAACGGCCAGAATGGAGGCGCTGCGCATCTCATGCAGATACCCTACGACGAAGTGCCCGGCGGAATCCGTGTCGATATTGGTCACTCTGGCCTGCCGCAAATCTTCAATCAGGTGCTCGGAACGAGAAGGCCAGAAACCATTTTCACTGATTTTGCGCCCTTGCCCGATGTAGAGTGAAGACGGGCTGTACATGATTCCTGTCCCATAACGGTAGCCAAGGCGCTCACAGGCTTCGCAAAGGGCATTCACGACCATACGATCGGCAACAGCGGGGAATGACTTGTCCACATAGCAATCGCTGGTACCATCTGCTCGGATGGCAGCCACAGGGATGATAAGGTCACCCGGCTGAAACCGTTCCGAGATTGCGCCTGTGGTACCGATGCGAACGGTGGTGTGCGCTCCGATGTTCTTCAGCTCGTGCAGGCAGATCTCGGCGCTCGTCGTGCCGATGCCGGTGGAGACGCAGGCAATATCCATGCCGTCATAGGTACCCTTTGCGGAACGAAACTCCCGGTTGAATTCCAGATCTACCGCATTTTTCCACTGCTTTTTGACAAGTTCGACCCCGTTCCGGCGCGCCCGGCAGCAGAACGTAGGGGGAAATCTGGCCTTCCGTCAAGCGGATGTGAATTGTGCGTCCCCGATGCCGGGAAATTCAGTTTTCAGTGTGTTTTTCATGTTGTCCTCCTTTGTCGTCATAGTGCGTTCGGTTTTCCTTATGCGCGAAGTATAGCAAAGAAGCCCTCTCAAACCATGCCGTATGGCATAGTTTGAGAGGACTTCCAGTTTGTTTTTTCCGCGATAAATTGACTCGGTGCCTTTCATCAAAGAATATTCTTCCGTGTTCTTTCGCCTGGATCGCTGCAATTCGTTTTGGATTGCGGCGGCTTTTCACATTTTCTCTTGTTTTTTCTGTTGGATATGCTATAAATATAAATAATTAAATGTAAATCAGAAACGGAGCATGGCCATGAAAGATTTTATCATAGAAAACGCCTGTCCGGAGGACGCCGCGGCAATACTGGAGTACCTGAAAATCGTCGGCGGGGAGACGGACAATCTCAACATGGGTGCGGAAGGTATCCCCATTACCGTGGAAGTTGAAGAAGCGTTTCTTCGTTCCATGCTCGATTCGTCCGACAACGTGATGTACGCGGCAAAAGCGGATGGCGAGATCATCGGCATCGCCAACGTCAGCCGGCTGAAACGGCGCATGAGCCACCGCGCCTCGATCGGCATCAGCGTCCGGCAGTGCGCGTGGCACAGCGGCGTCGGCACGGCGCTGATGGAGGCGCTCCTTGCTTTCGCCCGGAAAAACGGCATAGAACAGCTGGAGCTCGAGGTGCGCTCCGATAACGGCCGCGCCATTCGCCTGTATGAAAGGTTTGATTTACAAGGATCGGAACGATCCCCGCATTTCTCAAGGTCAACGGAGAAGTTTTTGCCTCCGATTACATGGTGCTCCCCTGAAAACAACGCCTGAGACAGATGCATTACGTTCAGGCCAAAGGGATACTCTCCGCCGGAAACGGAATGAATCTCTACCGCGGCTGCACGCATGGCTGCATTTACTGCGATTCAAGAAGCCGCTGCTATCATATGGATCACGCTTTCGAGGATATTGAAATCAAAGAAAATGCTCACGCTTCTGGAAGACGCGCTCCGACGCAAGCGCAGCGCCTGCATGCTCGGCACCGGCGCAATGACTGACCCCTACATCCCGCTTGAATCGGAGCTCGGCTATGTTCGCGGCGCGCTCGCTCGCGCTCCGGTACGGCTTTGGCTTCACGCTGCAAACAAAATCCGACCGCGTGCTGCGCGATATTGATCTCCTGCAGGCCATCAACGAGCGGACAAAATGCGTGGTGCAGATGACGCTCACCACATACGACGAGGCGCTTTGCCGGAAGCTGGAACCAAATGTCTGCACCACCTCCGCCCGCTTCGCCGCGCTGCAAAGGCTCCATGAAGCCGGGATCCCCCCACGGTTGTGTGGCTCTCCCCCATTTTGCCGTTTATCAACGACACGGAGGAAAACATTCTCGGCATTCTGCGCTATTGCGCCGAAGCGAAGGTCAAGGGCGTCATCTGCTTCGGCATGGGAGTAACGCTCCGCGAAGGGAACCGCGAATACTTTTTGCGCAGCTCGACCGGGTGTTTCCCGGCATGAAGGAGCAGTATATCCGCACCTTCGGTCTTTCCTATGAAAACACCAGCCCGCGCAATGCCAAGCTCATGCGACTCTATCACGCCTTCTGCGAGGAGCACGGCATGATGCATGATAATGCGGAAATATTCACCTACCTGCGCACATTCACAGACAAGACCGATGAGATCCAGCTAAGCCTGTTCTGACGAGGACTTACCGAATTACAAAAACATAATTCCGGAAACGGAGGCGCTTATGGATATTCTTTTAAAAAACGGCAAAATCTATGATGGGACGGGTGCGGACGCTTTTCTCGGCGACATTCTCGTCCGCGGCGACCGCATTGAAAAGATCGGCGAGGGACTTATCTGCGACGGAGCGCAGGTGATCGATCTTCAGGGACTACCCGTGTCCTCCGGGTTTATGGACGCTCACTCACACAACGACTGGTTCGCTATCCGCAAGGATCCCCGGCCGTTTTTGAGCCGTTTATCCGACAGGGCATCACCTCGTTCATCACCGGCAACTGCGGTCTTTCCGCCACAGGGTTCACTCCGGATACGCCGTATCTTGATAAGATCGGCGGCGGGCTTTTCGGCTACCGCGGGATGAGACCGGCGTGTACCCGTCGGCCGGCGCGCTGCTCGACGCCGCAGACGGCCGCCCCCTGCAATATCGCCGTTCTCGCTGGCCATTGCTCCGCGCGCGCCGGTATCACCGGCTTCGACGGCCGCGATCTGACGCCCGCCGAAGAGGAGCAGATGCTCGGCGCCATGGAGAAGAGCCTGAAGGAGGGCGCCTGCGGCGTGTCGCTCGGGCTGATGTACGAACCGGGACTGTATGTTTCGATCGAAGAGCTGAAAAAGGTCGCTCGTCTCGCCGAGCGGTATGACCTTCCGATGACCGTGCATCCGAGAGCATGCAGCGCCGTTTCCATGACCTATCCCCTGCTTGGCCGGCCGCACCTTCTCCGCGCGCTCGACGAGCTGGTGGAGATCACGCGCGGCACGCGCATGAAGCTCCAGTATTCCCACGCGATCTTCGTTGGACGCCGCTCGTTCCGCTGTAAGGATGAGCTCAAGGAGATCATTTATCGGATGCGGGAAAACGGCGTGGACGCGCAGTTTGATATATACAGCGAGCTGCTCGGCGTTTCTGTCATCACGGTCGTAATGCCGACGTGGTATCAGGCGCTCAGTGCGGAAGAAAAACGCCGTCCTGTGAACAAGCTCCGCTTTTCCCTGCTCGCCAAAATGAGCATCGCACTTCTCGGCTTTGGCTGGGATGACATCACCATTGCTTACGTCGGCGAGGGGAACGAGCGATACGAGGGAAAGACCGTTGCGCAAATTGCCAGGGGAAATGGGGGAAAAACCGACATCGAGGCCTATCTCGATCTCTGAGAAATGAGCGATTTCAAGGGCCGTGTCAACATGGGGCCGTACAGCACGCCGGAGATCGTCAGCGATCTCTCCCGCGACGATGTGTGCCTTTATATGACTGACGCCTGGGTCGAGCCGCACGGCGTGCAGAACCCCGCCATTTACGACTGCTTCCCCAAATTTCTCAAATGCTCCCTCAACGGCACCGGCGACACTATGCCGCGGACGATCCGCAAAATGACCGGCGGGGTAGCCGACCGGTTCTCCATTCCGGAGCAGGGGGATACGTCCGCGAAGGCTATTTCGCCGACCTTACCGTATTCAACGAAGATAAGCTTAAAGCCGGAGAAGAGGATCGCGGACATTCCTTCGGCATAGAAAAGGTCTTTATCAACGGCCAGCTTATTCTTGACGGCGAAGCGCTCAACACCGACGCCATGCGCACGAGCGGCCGCGCGATGCGCGCCGCGAAGCGATAACCGGCATATTACGAAAAAGGCTCCGGACGATCGGATCGTCCGGAGCCTTTGTCTGGCTATATTTTATTCGCTGACAGCGTCGGTTTTCGCGCCATGCAGCTTTTTCTGCAGCCAGTCCTTGCCGTCTACAAAGCGGGAGACGATGAAGCTCACCACGTAGTCGCCAGCAGAGTTGACCATCGTCGCGGGCGGGTCGATCAGCTCGCCGATGGCAAGAGCGATCGGGAACGCCACGTTGAGGTGATCCGGGAAGAAGATCGAGCAGAGCACGAGTTCACCCGTGCCGCCGCCGCCGGGAATGCCGCTCATTGCAACCGACGAGAACACCGCCACAACGATCGCCAGGATCGCCTCACCCGTACCAAAGTCCAGGCCGAATATGCCGAACAGGAACGCGACCTTGATGATGGCCCACATCGCCGAGCCGTCCATGTGCATCGTCGCACCGAGGGGCATGACAATATCGGAAACTTCCTTGGAAATGCCGGTATCCTCCGAGACTTCCATGTTCACCGGGATCGTTGCGACCGAGGAGCAGGTGCCGAACGCGGTCGCCGCCGGGCGGAAGAGCTGCCGGAACATGACCTTCGCCGCGCCCTTGCCGCCGCCGAAGCGGGCGTACAGCGGGGACGAAATGAGCAGATAGATCACGGAAACGACATAGTAAATACCGATGGCGCGGGCGTAGTTGGAGACGAAGTCCGAGCCGTGCGTCGCGACGAGGGAGGCGAAGAAGCCGAAGAAGCCGACAGGCGCATAGTAGGAGATGAGCTTGATGACCTTCAGAAGAATGTCCGTGAGGTCATTGAGCAGCAGCGCCACGCGGGACTCGCGGCCGCCGCACATCTGAATGCCGAAGCCGAAGATGATCGCCGCAACGATCAGCGGGAGGATGGCGCGGCGGCTCCAGAGCTCGGTGAAGTCCGGCTTCGTGAAGAAGTTGATGATGAGCGTTCCAATATCCACGGTACCGACGCCGGACTCCTCATAGCTGGGCGCAGCGGTGAACACGGGGAATGAAACGGACGATGACGTACATCAAAATCGCAGCAATGGCAGCGGTGGAAAAGGAACGTTCCGACCGTGATGCCCATGATGCGCCCGGCGCGTTTTGCCGAGCTCATGTTTGCGATCGCCGAGGCGATGGAGCAGAACACCATCGGCACAACGACGCAGAACATCATATTAATAAACAGCGTCCCGAACGGTTCGAGAGCCGTAGCCCCCTGGCCATGCCGCACCGACAATACAGCCGGCGACGATGCCGAGAAGCATCAGTGTAATGAAACCGTATTTCTTCATAAACTTCTTCATTGCACATAACCTCCACTGAGTATTTTCGTGCTATATTTTACTGCGCACACCTTTGCAAAGTAAACGCAATCTATGCTATACTCTTTGCAAAAAGATGCTTTTATGGAGGCCGTCATGGACGAAAACTATGAAAAGCGCGGATACCTGCTGGAGGACTTCCGGCTCTTTCACCTGAAAGACGACCGCGGCACGAAGGTTGATTACCACTATCACGAATTCTGCAAGATCGTGCTTCTTCTCTCGGGCAGCGGCAGCTATACCGTAGAGGGGCGGCGCTATCTTCTGCTGCCCGGCGACATCGTGCTCGTCGGCAGCCGGTGCGTACATAAACCCGAATTTGAAGAGGGAATTTCCTATGAGCGCATGATCCTTTATATCTCTCCTTCCCTGCTCGCGGAAAATTCCGTGCCGGACTATTCGCTCGAAGACGTGTTCTCCGGTAAGCCGGGCCATGTGCTTCGCCCGGCGGAGGACGTCCGGCGGCGGCTTCGCTCGCTGGCAGAGCAGCTCGAGAGCGAAATGGCCGCGAGCGGCGGCGAGAATGCGATCCTTTCGCGCTGTACGCTGCTGCGCCTTCTCGTGGAAATCGGGCGTGCAATGCAGAAAACCGGCTCCGAGCTCCCGCAGCCGGTCGTACCGAGGGATGGCAAGATCCTGGACATTCTGCGCTATCTGGAAGCCAATCTTGCCGAAGACATCTCCATCGACGATCTGGCCGCGCAGTTTTTATCAGCAAATACCATATGATGCGCCGCTTCCGCGAGGAGACCGGCACATCCATCCACAACTATCTCTCCGACAAGCGGCTTCTGGCGGCGCGCGATCTTATCCAGTCCGGACTTTCCGCCACGGACGCCTGCTTCCGCTGCGGCTTTCGCAGCTATTCCGCCTTTTCCCGCGGCTACGGAAAGCTCTTCGGCGCCACGCCGACCGGACGCATCGTGCAGACGCTCCACGCGGACGACTTTGACGAATGACAGGCAAAGAGGTGCATCCTATGAAATTTACAAAAATGCAGGGGGCCGGGAACGATTTCATCGTTCTGGACAACCGGTCCGACGAAATACGCGAGAACGAATACTCCGCTCTCGCCGCCCGTCTCTGCCGCCGCCGTCTCTCGATCGGCGCGGACGGGCTGATGATCGTCCTCCCCGCGCAGGGCATCGGCGATTACGCCATGCGGTTTTACAATTCCGACGGCAGCCTCGGCGAAATGTGCGGCAACGGCGCGCGGTGCATCGCGCGTTACGGCTATGACCGCGGTCTCGCCGGAGACATCCAGCGCATTGAAACGACCGCCGGGATCGTCGTCGGACAGCGCATCGAAGAGGATCTCTATTGCGTCCGGCTGAACGACCCCACCGCTGTGGAGACCGAGATCGGCATACCGTGGGACGGACAGATCCTCTCGGTATCGTATATGGAGCTCGGCGACCCCGGTATCCGCATGCCGTTTTGGAGCTGCCGGAATGGGACACAATGCCGGAGGATGAGCTGCGCTCGCTCGGCGCTTACATCCGCAGCTACGCCGCCTTTCCGAAGGGCGCGAATGTAACGTTCCGCAAACGCCTTGGCCGGGATCATGTAAAGGCGGTCACCTATGCGCGCGGCGTGGAGGACTTCACACTCGCCTGCGGTACAGGCGCGCGGGAGCCACCGCTGCCGCCATGCGGCTGCGCGGCGAGATCAGAGATGAAACACTACGGCTGGATTTCCCCGGCGGCGAGCTGCAGGTCTCGCTCTCTGTAGAGGAGGATGCCGTCTGCGACATTTATCTTACCGGCCCGACGATCGTTGTTGCCGAAGGTGAGTATCTCGGGAGGTAAACCCATGAGCAAGGAACGCGATATGCGCCGCACCGACTGGAAGCGCATCACGAAGCGGCGGTACGTTTCCCGCGGGGAAGCTGACATTTTCGGCAATGCCGGACGAATTTCCCTTACTTTGATCGACGAGGTGACCGGCCCGCTCACGGTGCCCTATCACAGCCGCGCCGTTCTCATCGCTGATGCCGGTTATTCGTGGTTTCAGGCCGCGGTCCCCGGCGCGCGCTGGTGGCTGACGGCAATGTTCGACGAATGTGACCGGCTCATACAGATCTATTTTGACATCACCGGCGGCAGCCGGTTTGACGATCCGGAAAACCCGATGTTCGAGGACATGTATCTCGATATCGTCGTATCCGCCGACGGCTCGATCGAGGTCGTTGACCGGGATGAACTGGACGAGGCGCTGCTCTGCGGCGCGATCACCGTCTTACAGCACAGGGAAGCAATCGAGGCCTGCGAAAAGCTGGAGAAGTTTCTCCGTGAAAATTCGACCGCCGTCCCGGACTGGTGCAGAGCCATGCAGCGGAAGCTGAAAAGAGAAATGCCGGTATGATTCCCAAAAGAGGGAGAAGCTGCGTGAGCTTCTCCCTCTTTTGGGTTGTTAAAAAGCTGACCCTCCGGGAGTTTCCCGGAGGGTCCGTTTTGCTCAGTCGATCTTATAGGCGCGCTTGGTGACGTCCTCGCGTTCCATTTTATCGTAATGCCTGCAGAGGAACGGCTCAACCACGTAGTACAGCAGCTTGCCGTCGAGGTCGAAATAGAACACCGCAAACAGCAGCGCATAAAGCCCCGCCAGAATGCCGGCGATCTTGCCGAGGATCTTAAACAGTTTACGCATTCTTTCTTCCTCCCCTGTTACCAGCTCATGGAATCGTCAAACTCAAGCAGCGACGGATCGAGCGGCTCTTCGTGCATGACGGTGGTCATGTAATCGTTGATGATGCGGCGGATCTCCGCACGGGAAACGGTGCGGCTGTCCGGCAGAGCGTGAGGAATCCAGATGGCGTGGATGTTGCGCTTGCGGAACTCATCCTCGAACAGGCCGTGGACGCCCTGCATACCCTTGCACTGGAGCTGATCGTACATTGCGACCATGTCGCAGTTGAAACGCTCCATGTAATCCCACAGCTCAAAGATATGGTGCATGCCGCCGACTGCCATACGGCGCATGGAGCCCACATGTGGTACTGCGCCATATCCTCGAGCGTGTTCTCGTAGCTGTCGGTGCGGATGGTCATGTCGAACATGAGAGAGTCCATATTGATGATGACGTTGAGACCCCAGCAGTTGTACGCCCAGGTACACCAGTTGGAGTAATACAGCGGCGCGCACGACCACGCGATCATGCGGTGGCGGGTTTCGGGGAAGGTCACGGTCTTGTTCCGCACGCAGCGCTCCATGATCTTGCGGACGCGGGCATCGACCTCATGCCAGATGAAGTTTTCCCCGTACTGCGACTGATAGATGCGGTAGAGCGCCTGCGCGACGCCGTTGATGGGATAGTAGTCAGTGTTCGCGGCAACATCCCATTTCTCCCACTCGAACCGCTGCAGCTCGTTCTGAGCTTCCAGATTTTTGACGAGCTGATCCCAGTTGAACGGCACACCGGTCATTTCCTCAATGAATTTCCACGCGCCCTCGATCTCCTTGGCGCAGTGCTTCTTGACGAGCGGATCGTCAAACTGCATCGGCTGCGGCATGGCGTAGAGCGGCTTATTGAAGAACCAGTCCTGCAGAGCGGTGCTTGCAACGGAAGCGTCGCACGCTTCATTGGACGTGATGAACATCGGGGAATAATCGGGCACGTCGTCCTGCACAAAGATACCGGCTTCCGCCTGGCACATCGGGCACGGGTCGCCCGGCAGACCGATGGACTGCACGGCGTCGATGTAGTGGAGAACGGTGTGGCTGTTGACGTGGCAGGTGACAAAATACGGGATCATCTCGAGCGGAACGTGTTTGAATTTATCCGCCCACGGATAGAACACGCCGCCCCATACCGTCTCCTTGTGGGCGATGGTATGGTCGTAATAATCGTTCTGCTTGCCGTTGTGCAGCTTCGTGTCGGCGGCGAACATACGCTGGAACTGCTGAATGGTCATGCTGACCATGGCGCGGTAGTGCCACGCGGAGGCACGCAGCGCCTCGCCGCGGAGTCCCTGCAGGCCGCGGTCGAACCAGTGCAGAACCGGAAGATAGGTCTGGCCGACCCAGCGGTAGCGCCACACGCCCTTGAAGAAGGCCAGAGGCTCTTCGCTCTTGAGAATGTCAGCCACCATCTGCGCGTAGTTGTACAGCCAGATGTTATTGAAGTAAGTACATCGTGTCCTTTACACCGCGCCACTCACGGTGCTTGTAAAGGCCGGTCTTGTCCTCAGGATATCGCCGAGACGACGCTCGCCGTGCGGTTTGCCGTACCAGAAATCCTTCAGGGCTTTTTTTCATTTTCGCCTTATCCATTCTTTGCGCCCTCCTTCTCCTGGATCTTCTTGATCTCCAGACTTTCCACAAACGCCTGGAAGCGCGTGCGGAGCTGGCCGGAGGCGGAGTTGATGTACTCCTTCTCGATCGAGCACACGGGCAGACCGAAGTCGCGCGGCAGGATGATCGTATCCGCCACACGCTCGTAGCTCCAGTATTCGCAGAACTTGTTGGAGGCCACGATGATGCCGTCCGCCTTGTATTCTTTGGCGACATCGGCGATGTACTTTTTGCGCTGACGCATGGCGCTCTGCTCCATGGAGCGCGGGCAAACACTTGTTTCGAGATAGTGGCGGGCGACAGCGCGAAGCGCCGTCTCCCCTTTTCGGATCTCGATCTTCTCGCGTCCGGGCAGAGAACCATAGCAGTAGCGGTCGGCCACGACGAGCGCGCCGCAGCTCTCGATGAGCTTGGTGAAATCGGGATCGTCATTTTCCGAACCGGCGAGAACTACCTTAACGCGGTAGTTGGGCTTTGCATCGGCTTCGCGGGTCTTGAGATCCTCGAGCGTTTCACGCAGATACGGGAGGATCAGGTACTTTGGGCAGACCATCGAGACGAGATTGATGATGTGGAACTCCGTGCCGGTGATCGTGGGCTTATCGAGCTTGCGGAATTCGCCGATCTGCGTGATGATGTCGCAGATCTCGTTGTGCGCCTCGATCGTGGCGCGCAGAGCTTCGTCGGACGTGTCGATGCCGAAATGTTCGTGCAGCTCGTCGAGAACGTGCTTCTGCAGCGTGGCGGCAAAGTGTTCGATGCTGTTCTCGTTCTTTTTGAACGGAACATCCGTGAAGGAGACGAAGAATTTTTCGTTCTGAATGAGGTCAGGCAGCTCGGCAAGATGCTCCTGAAACCGGCAAGTGCCGGCGCAGGTCTCCGTGCCGAGCTGCGCGTCAATGAAGTTGTAGCCGCCCTCGAGCGCACGCTCGAGAAGACTGCGGGCATAGTGGCAGACGCGGCTGGACATATAATAGGTGGCCATATCCGGGGAGGTGCAGCGCGCGGGGCGCGGAGGCGAACGCTGAAACAGCCGGGCAGATCCAGAAGGACCTCCGGCATGAAATAGCAGGTGTAGCCGAGAGCATACTTTCCCTCTTCCTTCGCCCGCCGAACAAGAGCGTTATAAGACTCCTGCAGCAGATCGTCGAAGAAGATCACATTTTTCAAATCGCGCATGGGGCTTCCTCCGTTGATGGTTTCTTATTCCGACGGGGACTTTTTCCCGCCTGCTGGAAGTGAAGCTCACGCATACCCTCGACCTCGTCGCAGATCTCGCGCAGTCCGCACGAGTCGCAGTCGGTGGGTATGCCGTCCAGAATGGTGCTGAGAGAACGGGTAATGTCGGTGACCTTGCGCGCCTGTGCACGAAGGCCGGGATAATCCGCCTCCGGCGCCGTGACGAAGATCACGCGCACACCGCGAACATTTTCCTTCTCGCGGAATTTGCGGATATAGTCAAAGCCAACGTTCCGGAAGGAGATGCCGCCGCGGATGGCGTCGCGGCTGACACGCACCTGCTCGCGGTTATCCTCCGAGAGCGCGCGGATCATGTATCCCTTTCGGGAAGACATGGTATTTGACAAATTCGATATCCTGCAGCGCGCGGTACGCTTCGTCCTCTTCTCCCACGTCCTGAATGGAGAACAGAACGATGCGGGCAAAGGCGCAGTCGCCGCGGATCTCCGAAAGATCGGGGCCGTACAGCCAGACCTCGTCCGGCCCGACAAGACGCTCGTCGGTCGTAAAGCAGCTATAGGACACGGCGCTTTTGGCGCTGCCGCCGAGCACATACGCCGCGTCGCGGAGCATGACGGGCTCGTTTCGGGACGTTTCCGCCCAGCAGGCCGCCGGGTCATACGTCCATTTTTTCGCGGAGGAGCCGCTGAGCAGCTCCTCCGTTTCATGAATGCATCCGTTAAAAAGCTCCATCAGAACTTGATATCCGCTTTCTTGCGGTCAAAGATCCGGTTGACCTGCACATACGCCCAGGAGAGCAGCTTCTGGTCAAGATTCCAGAAATAGACCACAAACAATACGCCGATGACTGCCGTCAGAATACCGGCGATCTTACCAAACACTTTCCAGAATTTTTTCATAGGGAATTATACTCCTTTCGAAAGTCCCTTCTGGCGCGCGTATTCCGCCGCGCCGAGAGCGCCCATCCGCTGCGGGTCGGTCTTCAGGTCGATGACCTTGAGCTTGAGGACGTGCTCAATGGCCTGCTTCAGGCCGGCGTTCTTCGCGCAGCCGCCCGTCAGGGTGATGCTGTCGGTCGCGCCCGCTTTCTTCGCCATAACGAAGCAGCGCTTGGCAACGGCCATCTGGATGCCGGCGGCGATCTCGTCCATGGGCTTGCCTTCACCGACGAGCGTGATGACTTCGGACTCGGCAAAGACGGTGCACTGGGCGGTGATGGGGATAACGTTCTTCGCGCCGAGAGACAGGTTGGAGAATTCCGGCAGCGTCATCTCGAAGGAGCGCGCCATCGCTTCGTAGAAACGGCCGGTACCGGCAGCGCACTTGTCGTTCATGGCAAAAGTTCTTGACGGTGCCGTCGGTGTCGATGCTGATGCCCTTGACGTCCTGGCCGCCGATGTCGATGATGGCCTTGACGGTCGGGGCGGTGACATGGACGCCCATGGCGTGGCAGCTGATCTCGGAGACGTTCTCGTCGGCATAGGGGACCTTGTTGCGGCCGTAGCCGGTGCCGATGAGATACTCAAGATCCTTGGAGGAATGCAGGTCGGGGACCTGATCGATGACTTCCTGCATGGCGATCTGGGCAGACTGCTCGGAGTTGATCTTGCTGCGGATGGTGGTGTGCGCGACAATGTTTCCCTGCTCGTCAAGGATGACTGCTTTGGTGTAAGTGGAACCGACATCGCATCCGGCGAAATACTTCTTGGCCATGGTTAAATACCCTCCAATAATGATTCTATTTCTTTTTTTTTACAGGCAGATCTCGTCTTCAAAATCGACCAGCGTGGGATCCAAAGGCTCGGCATGCATAACGGTGCGCATATACTCGCTCACCTTGTCGCGCATCTGGCGGCGGGAGACGGTACGCGGATCCATCAGATCGTGCTCGATCCAGATCATCTTGCGGTTCTGCTCGCGCGCCTGATCGTCCAGAATGCCCTGCACGGTGGCCATGTTCTTGCAGGCAACGTTCTGATACATGATGATGAGATCGACGTTCCAGATCTCACACTGCTTCCACAGCTCGTCAACAACGTGCTGATAACCGCCGTTCGTGTGACGGCGCATGACCATGCGCTCGTACAGACGGCCGAGATCGCGCAGCGCCTCTTCCTTGTCCTCGGTCTCGAGCTGCTTGGTGAAGTTAAGGCTCTCCATCTCAACGAGAACGTTGACGCCCCAGCAGTTGGCCAGCCAGTTGGAGAAGTTGGCATAGTAGTGCGCTGGGCAGGACCACACGATCGCGCGGTACTTCATCTTGCCGGGCCACGCCTCTTCCTTGCGCTCGTAGGCCTTGAGCATGATCTTGTTGACCTTTTTGAAGGTCTTCAAGATGCGCGGGTCGATGCCGCCGTCCATCTCGTAGTTCCATTTGCGGAACAGCTCGTAGCACGGGCCGATGATCTGCGGATACGCCGTCTGGTTGACCGCCCACTTTTCGAGCTCGTAGCTCGTCTCTGTGTTGAAGCGCTTCATGGCGGAGAAGTAAGCATCCCAGCTCCACTTTGCGCCGGTCTGCTCCTCAATGAACTTGATGCAGGCCTTGATATCCTCGGCGGCGCACTGCAGGCGGTCTCCTCGTCCTCGTAGCGGACGGGGAAGCACAGATGGAACACCGGGAGATCCGGGAAGCGGCGGGACATGTAGGAGGACGCCATGGTCGAGCCGTCGCACGGCATGGAGCTGGAGATGAAGCACTTGCCCATATGCGGCAGCGCATCCAGCACCAGAGCGCCGCACTCGGAGGAGGGCACCGGGCAGCAGTCCGCCGGCAGGCCGAAGCTCTCGACCGCGTCGATGTAGGGGATGCAGATGAGCTGGTCGAGCTCGGAGACCAGGAACATCGGGATGAGCTGATACGGTATGCCGATGAGGCCCGGGAAACCGGCCATCATCTGGGCCATCGTCATCTCGTCGAAGAGAACGACCTTCTCTTGTTCAGCTCGGCGCTGTTGCCGTTCTTCGCGTCGCCCTTCGCCTGAAGGACGAGGTTTTCGGCAACGTAGCGGAAAATGTCGTAGATCATAAGGTGGCTCATCTTGAGAGCCGCGCCGTGCTGACCCATGGTGTTCTTATCCATGAAGCCGACGCAGCACACATAGGAGATCATCCAGCGATAGTGCAGCACGGAGTTGAGCGCCGGAATGAGATCCTTGGAGAAGGTGCCAAGCAGCATGCCCCAAATGCGCAGCCACTCATAGAAATCGTACGCCGTGTCGGCGACGCCGCGCCATTCGCGGCGAACGGTAGCCATAGCGCCCTTCTTGTAGAGACGGCCGAGCTTCTTTTCACCCTTTGAGCAAAAGCTCGCGGCGCTCGGCGCAGGACATGGCGGCGATCTCGGCGGCTTCCTCGGCAACGCGCTTGCCGAAATCGATCCAGCCCTGTTTCTGGCGCGCGCCGAAGGCTTTCCAATCGGTGGCAAGGAGCATATCCTTGGCGATATCAAAGACTTCCTTCAGGTTTTCGCCCTGCGCCTTCCAATCCATGTTGTTCTTTGTGCGGAAGAACGCCGGATTGGGGTATTTCGGAGTTTTCGCCATCAGTTCTCCCTCCCTCTTTTGCGGATTCGCTTGATCTCCAGGGATTCCACAAAGGCCTGGACGCGGGTGCGCAGCTGGCCGGAATTGCCGTTGTTGTACAGGCGGTCGACCGAAAGGACCGGCCAGTTCTTCTCTTCCGCCATAATGTGGCTGACGAGCGCGCGCTCAAAGCCCCAGTAGTCGCAGTACTTCATCTGTTCATAGATGATGCCCTCGGCGCCGAACTCGCGGGCAAGACGGTCGGCGGTATCGCGGCGCTGCTGGACCTTTTCATCGGAGATGTAGCGGGCGCATTCGGAATGCTGCATGTAGTGCAGGCAGAGCTGCGTAAGTACGTCGTCGGTGTCGTTGAGCTCAATGACCTCGCGGCCCGGCGTGGAGCCGAAGCAGTAGCGGTCGGAAACTACGAACGCGCCGCAGTTTTCAATGAGCTTGGTGAGCATGGGATCGTCGATCTCGCTGCCGACGATGGAAACACGGGCGCGGTACCAGGGCTTCGCATCGACCTTGCGCTTTTTGATCTCGGCAAGCGTCTCGCGCAGGTACGGCAGGATAAGCGCCTTCGGGCAGGTGTAGGAAACCAGATTGAGAACGTGGTACTCGTAGCCGGTGATGGGCGGATTTTCCATCTTGCGCATCTCGCCGATCTCGGTAAGGATGCGGCAGACTTCGTTGTGCTCCTCCACGGCCTTGCGCAGCGCCTCGTCCGACGTGTCCGCGCCGAGCTTTTTCCTTCATAACATCGAGCACACGGTAGCGCATCTGCTTTACATAGGAATCGAGCGTGTAGTCGGTGATCTTGAAGGGAATGTCCGCGTGGGTCACGAAGAAGTTGGGCTTGTCGTTTACCTGCAGGATTTCAAAGTGCTCCATGGCGCGGTTCATCATGGAACAGGCGTCCACGCCGGCCAGCGCGTCCAGGAACTGGTAGCCGCCCTCGATGGCGCGTTCGGTGAGCGCTCTGGCGAACTCGCATGTGTAGTTCGACATGTAGTACGTTGCAATGTCGATGGAGCCGGTGTGCGGAGCGCGGAGACGGACGGAGAAGCAGTTGCCAACGTTGAGGATCGGTTCGGGGACATGGTAGCAGGTGTACCCCATGGCCAGATTCCCTTCCGCGGCTGCCTTTCGCACAAGCTCGTTGTCGGCATTATCCAGAAGCTGCTCAAAAGTAGATCAGATGCTTGAGATCCTTCAAATGTCACACCTTTTTGATTTCTTTCTCTTGTTGTTTGCCCTTTATTTATAAGTTTAATTGCGCGCCTTTCAGAGAATGCCGAACTTTTCCAGAACTTCCTTCGTTCCGCGGTACACGCTCGACTCCGGCGGAAGATCGTACACCGTTTTGCCCTGGATGTCGTTGGCGGCGTGGTAGTCGTCCGACTCGATATAGGAAAGGATCTCAACGCCCGGAATCGTGATGAACTTGTTGAGATCCGGGTTTGTCACGCGGTTGATCACCGCGCCGATGCGGTCGTACATGACAAGCTCATCGGCGACCTGCTTTGATCGTTCCGACGACCTGAATGCCCTTGCGGCTCTGGTCGGAAACGAGCAGAAGGTGCGTGACCTTCTCAAGCACGCGGCGGTTGATCTGCTCGATACCGGCTTCGCCGTCGATAACAACATAATCAAACTCGCGGGAGAGCATCGTGATAACGTCCTTCAGATAGGCGTTGATGCGGCAGTAGCAGCCCTCCGCTTCCGGGCGGCGGATGGCGAGAAAGGCGAAACCGTTCTTTTCCACCAGCGCGTCGAAGATACGGTAACGGGATTCCTCCACGAGATCCATCGCTTCCTTCGTGCGGCCCTCTTCCACGTTATCAATGATCTGCTTGCGGATCTCGTCAAGCGTGAGCGTGACCTCCACGCCGAGACACGTTGAAAGACCGACGGCGGGATCGGCGTCGATCGCGAGGATCCTCGCGTCCGGTTTGCACTCCGTCAGGTGGCGCACCATGGCCGCCGCCAGCGTCGTTTTCCCACTCCGCCCTTTCCGGATACGGCAATCACTTTTGCAGTTGTTTCCATCGCAAGTTTCCTTTCGCGCAGTTTGATGAATTTGTGTGCGTTTTTAGACACTTTTATAGATTTTGACCACATAATCATTGTATCACTTTCTACTAAAATAATCAAGGATTTCTTATTATTTTTTGTTGATTATCTGTGCTGGTTGTGTTAAATTGAACATGATGTTGGTGTAGGATTCACAACGGCTGTGAACAAATCATTAAGAAATTGACAACAATTACAAATAAAGTATGAAAGAGGGATTTGGATTTGAAAACCGATGCGTTGGTCGAAAGACTCGTCAACAGCTATGGCAGCTGGGTGCAGAAGGACTGCGAAAATACCGAAGGCGGTACCGGACGCTATACCAGGGGGAGCTCTGGCCGTATGACACGATGTTCTCCCCATCCAGGTCAACCGTCTGACGATCAAGAATCGTCTTGTGATGGCGCCGATGGGCAACTGCCAGATGGCGGAAGAGACCGGCCGCCCGAACGACAAAATGCGCGAGTACTTTTTGCCCGCGCCGAAGGCGGCGTCGGCCTTCTCACCACGGGCCTCATCCCCATCAGCCACCACATCGACTCTTCCGTGACGGAAAAGGGCAACTTCTCCTACTTCCCCGCATCGACAACACCCGCACCAACTTCATGGGCTGGCGCGATCTGGCGCAGGGCGTCCACGCGCGCAACAGCCGCATTTTCATCCAGCTCACCGCCGGTCTCGGCCGTGTCGGCAACCCGCAGTGCCTTATGACGAAGTACGCGCTGCCCGTGTCCGCCTCCTGGAATCCGAACTTCTATATTCCGAGCATTCCCTGCCGTCCCCTTACCGACCTTGAGCTGGACCGGATCGTCCGCAACTTTGGTCAGGGCGCAGCAGACGCCAAGACGATGGGCATCGACGGCGTGTATCTGCACGGCCACGAGGGCTATCTCATCGATCAGCTCACCAACACCGCGTTCAACCACCGCAAGCTCGGCAAATATACCGACTGGCAGCTCTTCGGCATCAACATCGTCAAGGAGATGCGCAAGCGCACCGGTCCGTGGTTCCCGATCATGTACCGCATCGATCTGAGCTGCGCTCTCGAAGAGACCTACGGCGAGCGCATGGACACCGTTTCCTCCCTCAAGGGCTTCAAGAACGGCCGTTCCATTTATGAAACGCTCGACTATATGGAAAATCTCGTCAAGGCGGGCGTCGATATGTTCGACGTGGATCTCGGCTGCTACGACAACTGGTGGCTCCCGCATCCGCCCGCGTACATGCCCGCCGGCTGCTTCCTTGACGTGGCGAAGGTCGCCAAGGGAATACTTCAAGGAGCGCGGCGTGAAGTCCAATGCCGGATTTGAGGTTCCCATCGTCGCCGTCGGCAAGCTCAACTATCCCGATATGGACGAAAGCCCTGCGCGACGGCAAGTGCGACATGATCATGCTCGGCCGCCCGGTGCTCGCCGATCCCGACTGGTGCAAAAAAGCCTATGCGGGCGATGTGGACCAGATCCGTCCGTGCATCGGCTGTCAGGAAGCCTGCGTCAACGAGTTCGTCGAGGGCGGCCACCCACAATGCGCCGTCAACCCGCGCACCGGCCATGAGGACGTACTGCCCAAGCAGTCCGCGCCCGCTGTAACGGCGAAGAAGATCGGCGTCGTCGGCGGCGGCCCCGCCGGCATGAACTTTGCCATCTACGCCGCGCACACCGTCCTTAGAGATCGAGAAAACGAGCGAGCTCGGCGGCATTGCGAACGCCGCTGCCGTTCCCAAAAATAAGTACGACATGCACAACTATGTCAAATGGCTCAAGCGCCAGACGCTCGGGCAAAAGGGCGTTGCGGTGAAGTTCGGCGTAGAGGCCACGCCGGAATATCTCAAGGCGCAGAACTACGACGCCGTGATCTATGCCGTCGGCGCCAAGCGCATCAGCCCGCGCATTCCCGGCATCGACACCGTGAACATGGTAGAAGCGACCGAGCTTCTGCGCAATCCCGAAAAGCTCGGCGGCGCGAAGAAGGTCGTCGTTCTCGGCGGCGGCGCGGTCGGCATGGAGACCGCCTACTGGCTGAGCTACGAGCACGGCTGCAGGATCACCGTGATCGACATGCTCGGCAACTTCATGGACGGCGCCTGCACCGCCAACCGCGGCCACATCATCCACTATCTTGAGGATAACGGCGCGAAGCTCGTCAACTGCGCGACGATCAAGTCGTTCGAGCCGGGCAGGGTGCTCGTCAGCCGCAACATCTCCAAGGGCGCGCCGGACGTTTACTGCACCTGGACACCGGTTCTGCCGAAGAACGTCGTCAACCCGCTTGCGCCGAAGATGGGTCCCGAAACGGTCGTCGAAGAGCACCACGCGGAGCTGTTCGTCAACGCGCTCGGCCGCCGCGCCGACGAGAGCCAGTATCTCGAGGGCGTGAAGCAGCATGTCGCCAGGAGATCTACAACATCGGCGACTCCTTCCAGGCCGGCCTCGTCTGGGGTGCTACCAAAGCCGCCTACAACCTCGCGCAGTACATCTGATCCGATAATTGCATAAGCGCATAAGCGCATAAGATGACGCCGTATCCGGAAAAACCGGATACGGCGTCTAATCTATATCTGTTATCGGGTATAAACGGAAGATCACTTTTTCCCCCGCTGCGGCGCGGGCGTAGGCGACGATGATCGCCGCCGTTTCTTCCAGTCCCGCGGAGGAATCCACCGTCAGCTCATAGTTTTCGGCATCGCCCCAGCGGCGGCCGGAGATGTGCCGGTAATACGACGCCCGCGCCTTGTCGGAGTGGCGGATATTGCGTTTTGCCTCCCGCAGCGTGTCCCCGTATACCTCCATGACACGACGGATTCGGTAGTCGAGCGGCGCGTGAACGAACACACGGACAACATTTTTATGCTCCCGCAGAACATAATCCGCGGCGCGCCCTACGATAACGCACGAACCGTTGTCGGCGATGCGGCGGATGATCCGGTCCTGCGCCGCGATGGCCCGCTGGACCACCTGCGAGCTGAGATAGAGATCGCGCATCGCGTCCGGAGCGTTTTTGTGGATATCGGAAATGAATTCGCGGTCGAGCCCGCTCTCATGTGCGGCCAGCGCCACCATCTCCTTTGTAGTAAAACGGGATGCCGAGCTTCTGCGCAACGATCTTTCCGATCTGCTTGCCGGAGGAGCCGTGCTCGCGGGCGATGGTGATGATGACGCCCGGCTTCGAGGGTTTGAGCGCCACGGCGTCTCCGTCATCCGCGCGCAGCGGCTTCGGCTCGCTGGACATAGTCCTTTTGAGGAACTGCCGGTAGAATACAAACCCCACGATGCTCGTCAGGATCTCCGTAACCGGATACGTCAGCCAGAACCGGCTCAGCCCGAAGCGGGAGAAAAGATAGCCGAGCGGGACGAACAGCACGACTGTCCGGATCACCGTGAGCGCCGAGCTTTTCAGACTTGAGCCCACCGCCTGAAAGAACACCGGAAAGATCCAGCGATGTGACCATCGGGATAAAGCCAAGGCCGATGATGCGGAAGCCGGCCGTGCCGATCTCGATCACGAGCGCATCGGAGGTAAATGTCCGCAGCAGCTGTGACGGCAGAGAAACGAAGATCAGCGTGCCGACGGCCATCAGCGCCGCGCCGAACAGGACAGAGGCCGAAAGCGTCTTTTGCAGCGGTCGATGCGCGCGCGGCGTAATTGTAGCTGATGACCGGAACGATACACGTCTGCATCGCGCCGAGCGGGATAAAGAAAGAACGTCTGCCACTTATAGTAAATGCCGAGAGCGGTGACAGCCTCGTCGCAGAAGCTCGCCAAAATCAGATTAAGGCCGAAAATATAAAAAGTGTACGCCGACTGCATCAGGATATTCGGTATGCCGAGACGGAAGATCTTTGCGACGTGGTGCGGATACGCCTTTGCCGCGGGCGAGCGGCGAAAGCCCTTTTCATCACGATGAGCGCCGCCACGATCTGCCCCGCAACAGGTAGCAACGGCAGCGCCGGCGATACCCATTTCCGGCAGTCCGAACATGCCGAAAATCAAAAACGGGTCGAGAACGATGTTCGTGACCGCGCCGAGGATCTGGGCGATCATTGGCGTTTCTATATCGCCGTTCGATTGCAGGACCTTGGTCCATATGCTCTCAAAGAACAGACCGAAGCTGAATACGCATACGATCCGGCCATATACCGTCACATCGCGTATCACCGCGTCAGACGAGGTGGATATTCTCGCATAGGCAGGCATGACCGCCCAGCAGACCGCAGCGAACAAAAGCCACAGCGCGGTGGCGGCGAGCGGTGTTCCCCACACCGGCATACTCATCCGCCTTTTTCGCCTCGCCCGCCGAGCTTTGCCGCGCTATCACCGTGTTGATCCCCACGCCCGTTCCGACGGCGAGAGCGATCATCAAAAGCTGGATCGATAGATGATGGACACCGCCGTCAGACCGGATTCCGAATACCGCCCCACAAACAGACTGTCCACGATATTATAAAGCGCCTGAATGAGCCTGCGCAGCATCACCGGCAAGTCGAGAACGCGAACGCCATCCTGCGCCGTCTGCGGCTCATCAAGCAGCCCTGCGAAATCGACGCCATCCGCCAAGCGGAAAAGGTGACGGGCGAGGGCATCATGGCGATGATGAAGGCGAGCCGTCCGGGGATGTACGAATATCAGTACAAGGCGGAATTTGACTACGCGCTGACCCAGCACGGCCCGCAGGGGCCCGCGTTCCCGTCCATCATCAGCGCGGGGAAAAACAACTTCTGCATCCACTATTATTCCTACCGCGGACAGGCGCACGACGGCGACATGGTACTCAACGACGTCGGCGCGCAGCATGACAGCCTGATGACCGACGTCAGCCGCGGTTTTCCGTGCAACGGGCGCTTCTCGGACAAGCAGAAGCTGCTGTTCAACTGTGCGCTGCAAACGTCGAACCACATGTTCTCCATTGTCAAGCCGGGCTTCTCGATGGCGGAGGTGGATGCGACGATTCGCCGCTACAACGCAGCGCTGCTCTGCGACGCGGGCGTGCTGGACAAGCCGGAAAACATCGGGATCTTGCCTCTGATCCGTCCTTCGGGCTTTACGCGGGCATTCTG